>Ga0180300_10001775_pt1 | contig 10065 bp, 8 predicted proteins | sample GuaBasSediGuay15_FD_121798 | JGI IMG/M metagenome (GOLD analysis project Ga0180300, IMG submission 121798) | Subseafloor sediment microbial communities from Guaymas Basin, Gulf of California, Mexico - Guay15, Core 4569-2, 21-24 cm | ecosystem: Environmental > Aquatic > Marine > Hydrothermal... | reverse complement strand
CTGAAGGAAACGAAGACAATTTTCTTAGAGACTTATACCATACAGCTGAGAAGAGAACGGAAATAACTTTAGATCTCTTAAAAAATTATGAATGGGATTTCTTCATTGTTAACTACGACTGTGTGGACGAGGTTCAGCACTGGTTTTGGCATTATATGGATTCAAGAAAGAACAATTTAAACTATCAAAAAGTAAAAAAGCATGAGAAGGCAATCCTTAAAATCTACCAGAAAATGGACGAAATTTTGAAGAAGTTCCTTAGAAATCTTGATGAAAAAACTGCAGTTATGATCGTCTCAGATCACGGTTTCGGACCACAATATGGCCTCATCCATTTAAATAACTGGCTGATGAATCTCGGCTTACTGAAACTAAAGAAAAATCTAAGCACCAAAGTCAAGTTTTGGCTGTTCAAACATGGCTTTTCACCTCAATCCCTCTACAACCTAGTAACCAAGCTTAACTTGCAGAGTTTGATAAGTAGGAGGGGAACAGGAAAAAGAGAACGAGCACGCTCCGTATTGAAGAAGCTATTCCTATCTTTTTCAAATGTGGACTGGTCTAAATCCAAGGCTTACTCGTTCGGAATGAGCGGAGCTATTTTTATTAACCTCAGAGGAAGAGAACCACAGGGGATTGTTGAAAGAGAAGAATACGAAAAAATTAGAGACTTTATCATTAAAGAATCTAGGAAACTGAAGAATCCTGAGACAAAAGAAAAAATAATTAGGCGTGTAATCAAAAAAGAAGAGATATATTCAGGTCCTTGTGTTGACATGGCTCCTGACCTGCTTATAGTTCCAATGGAGACCTACTCAGCTTTTGGAGACTTTGAGTTCTTCTCTCACTCATTAGTGTCTCCTGCTCCTCAAACAGGGTTCCACAGAATGAACGGAGTATTTATCCTTAAAGGCGAGGGAGTCAAACGAAAAAAGACACTAAATAACATCAACATCATTGATGTTGTACCAACAATCCTAAAAGTAATGAAACTTCCTATACCTTCTGATGTAGATGGAAAAGTTCCTATCGAAGCATTTGAACCATCATATCTCAAGTTGCATCCAATTCTATACGAAACGGTGGATTCGTCTCGAAAACCAAGCTCTACGTTCAAATGGACAAAAGAGGACGAAAAGAAGGTTAAGAATAGATTAAAGGCTCTAGGTTACTTAGGTTGATGGACTTATTTGACGACACTATGGAGAGCGCACTATAGATCCACTACGTTTTTATTTTCGGTTTCGCTACCAATTTTGTCCAAAGGAGTAAGATGGTTTGCCTTCGAGGAAGCAAAAGAAAAAACTCGGAGAAGAGCGTCTTCAACGTATCATAGACTTGTGTAGGTCTATTGAAGAAAGAGGCATTGACCCTTTCATCGTGGATGTTGAAGATGTTATAGCGGTTGTGCAAGAGTATTTTCCCGAGTGGGAATTGCCAGAAGAATTTTGTTTGGATGCTGAAGCTATCCATCAACTTGCCTCGATTATTAAGCTTCAGAGTGATTGGGTTAGGCGTCGGTCAACCTCGCTTTATACTGATCCCTTTCTCTTAGAGGAAAAGATACGGAGGACTGGTAAGGAAGAATTCGCAAACCTTTTTCTTAAAGCTTGGCATCCGATCGTTGAGTTGGAGCAAATTTCATATCACAGTCTCGCCGAAGCCATCAAATACTGGCAGAATCTTCTTCCGTTGAGCGAAAGGTGGATGAAATTTGTTTCTTTGAAAAAGGAAACGGGAACAGTAACGCGTGAAGAGTTGATTCGGCAGAAGATACTGGCCGAAAAGGTTTTTTCAGAGGATTTGGAAAGGCTTTGGGAAGAATTGAAGCAGAGGGTTGGTGAGCAAGGTAAGGTTTTGTACTGGGATTTTATAGGTGCTGACACGTATTCTGAGACGTTGAAGCGGGCTTATATGACAAGTTTTCTTGTGACTTATGGTTACGCCACCTTGGAGGTGCATCGGTTGGAGGAGGAGATGTTTCTTAAACCTTTTGAAAAATCGAAATCCCTGCTTGGGGAGAAGCAACTGGTTTCTATCCCGGTTTCTGTGAGTTTTGAGGAATGGATACGGTGGAAGGAGAGTAAGCGTGGTTGAAGAGGAAATCGTATTACGCGAGGAAAATTAAGCGAGCAGTTCACCTTTTGTTTTATAAACGGCACAAAAAACCTGGAGTAAAGGGGTGGGAGTTGAAAAAGCAGTTGGGAGCGGATTATCCTAAGGTACTCAATATTTTGGATAATTTTTTGGAGAAACTTGATTTGCAGATAAAGACGGTTTTTGAAGTGGAAAAACCAGCTGAAAAGCCTACTTTGGAGGAGTTGAATAGAGCTCGTTTTTACGTGACTCTTAGAGGGGGGCTTGCTCCTAAGGAAGCTAAACTTTGTGGTTGGCGTATCGATGACATAGCGGGTTTAGCTATGTCTATTTCCTATATTATATCTAAGAAGGGTAGGGCTTCCCGTGAGGAAGTGGAGGAGCTTTTGCGGAGCAAGCTTCCGGGGTGGAGAGTTGACCTTAACATGAATCGTTACATTCGATCTGGATACTTAGCGGAGGATGAAAATAAACAGTTATATCTGGATTGGAGAACCCGTGCTGAAGTGGATCAAAATGTTCTGGTGAATCTTCTTTTAGAGGCGGAAAGCTAAAGTTTCTATTTTCTTATCTTTCGATAGATGAAGGCAGTTATGATTAATGTTAGTAGTGCGCCGAGGATTAAGAATGGGCTGTTGAGTAAAACGTCTTCAAAGAGTGGTGGGGTCTCAAAGAATATTGTGTCTTCTTCGGCGTTGATGTTGGTCGCTGTTTTGGGTAATATAAACTTGCATGATGGGGTGAATGAGTCTAATTCTGTATATTCATAGTAGTAGGCTTTTTCAGATTTAATGTAAGTCCAATCGGCTATCGGGGTTCTAAAGTATTCGGCGAAGTTTATTGAGAAGTTTTCTGTGAGGTCTACATTGAATTTTCTCCATTCTGTTTGCACTTCATAGAGTCGGGACATCGTTGTTTTGTTGAACGTGAAGGTTATGATATCTGAGCCTGCTAGGAAGAACTCTACATGGATGGAGTTTGTTGGGTTATCGAAGTCTATTTCTTGAGTGTAGCGCCATCTTACTCTGGTTTGTTTTTGCTGTTTAAGGTTATTCAAAATGATTAGAGGAATAGTTGTGGCATTGAATAGTTGTTTGTTCTGTTTAATCTCGTTGTAAATTGGTGAGCTGATGTTTTCAAAGTTTATGACAACATGGATGCTTTGATTTATTGTAGCCTTCATCGTCGCTGAAGCGTGAATAGGCATAATTAACGTGATAAACAGAACAAGTAAGAAGAGTATTGTAGCTATTTTTTTCATCTTGGCTCTTCCCCAGCTTTTCGAGGTGCTAAATCTATGGATTACTCTACATAAAAGTTATTGATGGCTACTTGGCTTTATGAGGCGGTGAAAATATAAATAAGCATTTTTTCCTTAAAGAACTAGGCTCTTCCCTCTCTGAAAATCTCGAAGGCTCTTAAGAAATCTTTACTGTTCTTAATTCAGCAGATTGCTATCCATCCGCAAACAACAAATAAGGGTTCCATTAAACTTCATACGGCGCCAACCTATGAAAATCAAAGGGTTCATTGACATCAGCCTAGTTGATTGGGATGGAAAAGTATCTTCAGTAATCTTTTTGGCGGGTTGTAATTTGTGCTGTCCATTCTGCTACAATGTTAACTTAGTTCTGCATCCAGAAAAACTACCAACAATACCGTTTGAACAGATAGAACAACGCTTAAATAAGAGTAGAGGATGGATTGACGGCGTTGTTATTACGGGCGGGGAACCAACAATTCATAATGGTTTGTTGGGGGTTTGTGAGAAAATAAAGGATATGGGCTTCTTGGTGAAACTGGACACTAACGGAACCAACCCGATGATGGTAAGAGAACTTGTTGACAAGAGACTGGTGGATTATGTAGCCATGGACATTAAAGCTCCTTTAACCGTGGAAAAATACTCTAGAGTGTGTGGTGCTAATGTGGAAAATCTGATTGGAAAAATTGGGGAAACCATAGACATCCTGCTAGAGAATAGAGTTGAATATGAATTTAGAACTACCGTGGTTCCTAATCTTCATGAGGAAAGGGACATTGAGGAGATATGTCAGCGAATAAGAGGATGCAGAAAATACGTTATACAAAACTATAAAGGCGATGTGGAAACGATTGATTCAAAATTTAAGGGATTGAAGCCTTTTTCTGAAAAGAAGATGAAGGCGTTTCTCATTACAGCAAAGACGATTATACCCCACACGATATTGAGAGGTGCATAGGTATGAATCAAAGGTTTGCATTTGTTATTTTTGGAAGTTTCTACTTTTTTGTTTTGTTAGGTTCTTATTTGCTGGGTTTCTTATACCCATTTTTTACCTTTTATGGCTGGTTCCTTATACCTGTAGTAGCCAACTTTTTTGTAGGATACTTAGTTATAGAAGTGGATGCGTCAATTAAGATAATCTTTGCATGCTTAAGTCTCAACGTTGGCATAGTCTTTGGATGGTTAAGTGTCTCTACGGGGTATGACGCTTTCTTGTCTATACCGCTTCTTGCCTCCTATTATACACTTCACATGGTACTCGGCATTACCATATCATTAATAGGAACAGCTGTAAGGGAATACGGTAATTACATAATTGATATGAGTGTATGTTTGGTGAAGAAAATAAAACAAATTATTGAGAAGCGGTCAAGCAAAGGTTAGAACATATAATATCTGAAGAATTAAAGCTTGTCAAACTTCTTGAAGTAACAGTAATATAAAAAAGTGGATGTTATTTGTCTTTTGAGGTTGTTTTGGTCACTCTATGAGCAGCAGCATTTCTTATGCATCTTTTCTTTATGTGCCTCTAGTTCTGCCTTTGTGTTAAATGTCTGACCACAGCACTCGTATGTTTCTGCCTTGGATTGACACATTTCACAATCTCTCCAATACTTGTATCTATCATGTTTCAAATCTTAAATATAAAGCTACGAAATGATTGTGAATTTGAATGATAATGAAGAGGAATCATAGTAAAGAGCGAAATAGCCTAATCCATTAAACTTAAGCATCTCATCATCTATTCTAAAGTGTCAAACTGAAAGAAGGTTGATGTCCCATTTGCAATACCTAAACCAAATCAAAATCACCCGAATTGAAGAAAGACCCAACGACGCATGGTTCGACCTCAGCCTGCGACAACTACGAGAAGGTGAAGTACGATTTTACAGAGTTAAAGACTTCCTCACAGGTAACTGGCTCTTCAAAGTCTGCCAAGACAAAGAGCTAAACAAAGCTACCGTGAAAGCAGTTAAGTGCCCGCCTGGAAAACGATTCGCACAACTTGAAGGAAACACCATGTTGTTCCAGAAAAGCCAAATTGAAGGATGGTACTATGATGTTATATCCTTAACCCACGCAGATGAAAACGACAAGCTTCATCGAAAAATCATAACCACCCTAGAAGAAGTCCCATCAACAATCCGAGAACACTTCCAAATCATACCATACGAAGAAGCCACTGGCAAAAAAGCGCCTGGAAAAAACTGGGTAACCATATCAAAAGCAGAAGACGAAAAATCTATGATACTGCTCTTCATTTTGGAACGAGCTTGGCCCATATCTCCAGTTTCTCAAGAGGAGAAAATGGAAACGATGAGATTGAGAGAAGAGTTGAAGCCGCCGATTTCGCTTTATGTGAGACCCAAAATTGAGAGAGCTGTTCACATGAAGGTTAAAACATACGCTTACGAAAACAACATGAGCGTTTCAGACGCGTATAAAAGTCTTATTGAATCAGTGTTAGGGGCTGTCAGTTAAAGCAAGTTTCTCCAAAACTTCTTTAGGTTTAAACTCTTCCCTTGACCTCACTGATGCCTCTTCAACATACAGTTGCACAGCATACCTTAACGCATCTTCACTCACGGGTATGTAATCTAAATCTGAACGGAAGTAGTTAAGAAGCGAAGCAGCGCAAGCAAATCGAATGGCGCGGTTCTCTAGGCGCGCCGAAAACCTCACGAACTCATGGGGAATTAATTCCAAAATGGCTTCTCGAGCTTTCGCCATTAAGTTATAGGCTTGAGGAGTAATCATCACAGGCTTGTAGGGAAACTGCCCCTTTACCAGCGGATGCCCTGTTTCTATGGCATAGACGAGAGTTAGGTGGTCTCGAATTTGTTGAGCGCCTTTTTTGATGTCAATTTTGCCGAAGGCTAGCCTCATCTGGCTTTGAGCAATTTCTATGTAACGTTGCTTTGTCAGTCTATGCAGTCGGCAAAGCATTCTATCTTCGATAGCATTGAAATTCGGGTCCTTAACAGTCACCTCGTATCCTCTACCATAGGTTGACACGTTGTAGTTTACACTAAAGTATGAACTGAAACGGTACGGTCCAATAACCTCACGATGCATTTCATATTTGATTTCTCCCCGCTCCATCGCTAATTTCAACGGCTCCACCATACCCTTATATTTGAACCAATCATTAAACTCGGGAATGATGAAGTTGAAGGTTCGGTTCACATAGGCTTGCCCAATCCTAATGAAACGAGCCGGCGTCATCCCACCCGCATAACGATTGCGCCCAGGAATTCCATGCGGAAAGATTTTTGCATCAGGCTTCCCCAGAATCATGTCTCTAACAGAGAAGCTTTTCCCAGTTCCAGGCTCACCAAACAAGGAGAGGTTCCAACCAGTCCGCATACCTGTTTTTCCACGTTCATGGGTAATCTCCGCGTCAGCCAATCCGTACTGTTGAGTGATGCTGAGCAGACTATCAAAGTATAGGATAGGTCCAAATAGGTCTAGGAGGTAGTTCGCCAGAGAAGTTACAGAGAAGGTTTTTCCAAATTTGACAGTTGCATCTAAACGATGCTTTAACACATCATTCAAGTATTGCTCAAGCTCCCTATCCATGTTCTCGAGCCTTTGACGCTCCTCCAACATATAATCAGCTTCCACCCTTCCAACAGTAGGAGCAACAGCCATCTTCGGAGGCGCAAGCATAACGATTCCCAATTCCATCTGAACTATGGGAGAAATCTCCTCAGGTATCTTCCACTCTTGATACTGACCGCCCTTATAGGCGGTGGTGATAATCTTTAACTCCTCGAGTTCCGCTAATATGGGAAGCGGATCAACATTTCGCTTCAAATTTTTCTTGATTTCACCGAGATTACAGCTCCTACCCGCCTCCACTAACGCCTTCAAAATGGCGACACAGTTTTTCCCGTACTTCTTTTGAGCCTGATAGACATTGGCTCGAATCGTTTTTTCCGAACCTTCCAAGCGGAGTTCTCCGTTTTCAAACGTATAATGTGTGCCTCTAAACACTGTCCACTTGCGAGGTGAATGCTTATCAAAGATTTTCTTAAGTTGTGTATCGCTTATTTTTGATGCTATCTCAAGGGATGCGTCGTCTTCATCAATGTCCCATCCGCTTTCGAAGCGGTCGAAATATGGAATGTTAAGTTCTTTACCGATCTCAAAGAGTTCTATTCGTGGGAAAGTTCTCTTCAGCAAGAGTTTTCGTTCCAGCACTCTATCATCAAAAGTCAACGCTCATCCCTCTTAATGGAAATTACCGATTCATTTATTATAGCTATCGAAGAAAGCTTTTGCTTGGCTAAGTATAGGCTTTTAAGATAGCATCCTTCTCTTCCTGGCTGATCCAGCCTTCTACTTTAAGTTCTTCCATCCCCTTAGCTAAGACTTCTCTAAAATCTTTGGTGTTAAGCAAATTGTTGGAAGAACCTGCTTTGTACACAATTTCTCCGAAAGCTTTATCCTTTCGAATCTTTTCAGCGAACATTGAGGTAAACATTTTCTCCAACGCCTCTGATCTGGGATGCAAGAGAAGTTTAATTCGAGATTCGAGACTGAAGCTCCAGATGACCTTTTGAATCTTCCTTATGATGCCTTCATAGCCCATGGCGACTACAGGCGGATGCATATGATATCGAGATTTCTTCTCGGTTTCGTATCGAAACACGTAGAACGGCACGTTAATTAAAGTAACCTTCTCTGGTTTCCATGGAATTGTTAAGTTTTTGAGTTGAGATGCGTGTAGTCTCTTCTGTTCTATGAGTTGTTCGATTAGATTTGTTATCGCTGAAGTCTCTGACTTCAGTTCTTCAATTTCTTTCTGTGTCATTTTAATCTGAGAGTCTCGTAGGGCTTCGATGTCTGAAACTTTTTTTCTTTCACGAACAATCATTTCCTGATAGCTGTCATTCAATTTTTTGATGCCGAGTTCGCCTTGTTTACGGGTGTTTTCGATAAATCGTGAGAGAACTTTGAGTTTTCCTTTTACTTCAGAAATCTTGTTTTTACACACCTTAATTTTATGTTCCCAGTATGTTACGCCTGCTTCATCGCCCTTACGTTTGCGGATTTGTTTTCTTTTCTGATAAACACGTTTGTCTCTTTCCAGCTTCTCCAGTTTTTGTTCATATCTCTCTTTCTCTTTAAGCGCAACTTTCAGTTCCTTCTCAGAAGCCTTAAATATCCTTTTAGTTTTGGCATTCCTCTCTGTCGTCAGTTTTTCAATTTTTTTATCTACCTCTGATTTGATGTGAGAAAGCTTTTTTTCAAATGTTTCTTTTATCTGTTCAACTTCACTTGCAATTTTCTGTTCATGATGCTTAGTTTCTTCGCTTAGGACATTGATGGCATACTGTAAACCCTTTATCTCTGACTGAATTAACCTCCAAGTGTCCAACAGCTTTTCAGCTCTTTCCAGCGCTAACTTTTCATCAAGTTTCGGTGGGATTATTGCGATTGGTGCTGTTGCGCTTTTCTTATAGGTTAATCCTTGTGTGATGTACTGTTGGATTGTAGTGAGTGTCTCCTTGTTTGCCACAATTGCATCTATGGAAATTTGAGTTGCATCGATGAAATCTTCAAAAGTTTTTGCATGCTTCTTTAAAATGCTTCGGAAAAACGCTCGAATTGTTCTACTCCTCTGAAGGTCTTCAACAAAGAGCTTAACATCGGGAGGTTTCATGTAAGTGATTGCGTGAGAAAAAATCTCCAGTCCATCCACGATTATAGAGTTGTTGTCCCAAGGAATTGCCCATAAAGGGTAATGTAGTTTAGAGATAAACGAAAGTTTTTCCTGCGAAGTTCCTAGGATGTGTGGTTTTTTTCTTTTTGCTTCTGCTAGGCAGAGCATAGCCGCGGTTTCCATGTTTTGTGTGAAAAGTTTTTTTCTTTCATCATCTTCAACAACGTAGGGTAATGTTATACTTGAATTCGTCATGATGTTATCTTCCAATGGTGTGTAGAGCAACTCACTATAACACGCTTTTCTTTTAAGCGTCTACGGTATTTAGTGGTGTCTCTTTTAGATTTAATAATTCCTTCCGCACAAGAACGTTCAACGTTTATTTTACTGGCATGACTGACAAGTTTGTTTAGAAAAGGTAGGAGAAGGTTTCTTCAACAAGCTTTGGACTCAGTTTCTCGTATGCTTCGGTGCTGCCTACATCATACCAAAATGCGTCTGACAGATAACCGTAAACTGGTTTTCCTATTTTCACGAGATGTGGGATTACATGTTTCATCAAATCTAGTCCACGCCGTTCCTTTTTCAGCTTGTCCATGTCCAGAATGGTTTCTCCCTTTAAAGCCAGTATTCCTATGCTCACTGGTTTTTCTAACTTCGGCTTTTCCGCAAACCCCTTGAGCTTTCCGTCTTCTTCCATATCCGCTAAGCCTACCCTAACCGTGAAGCCTGAAGCCAAAGCAACGGTTGCTGAAGACCGTTTAGCTTGGTGATACTGCAACAAATTTTTGAGGTTTATGTTTGTGAGGATGTCTCCGTAATATACTAGCAACGTATCTTTTACGTCCAATCTGCCATGTTTGTAGGCGTTCAGCACAGAGCCCGCTGTTCCCTTCAGCTCGGGTTTGTCGTGTACATATGAGATTTTCACGTTAAATCTGGAACCGTCATCAAAATAGTTGAGTATTTGCTCTGCCTTGTAGTCAACCATTAGAACTAGGTCTTTAACTTCGTGAAATTTGAGGTGTCGAAT
>Ga0180300_10001773_pt1 | contig 10071 bp, 13 predicted proteins | sample GuaBasSediGuay15_FD_121798 | JGI IMG/M metagenome (GOLD analysis project Ga0180300, IMG submission 121798) | Subseafloor sediment microbial communities from Guaymas Basin, Gulf of California, Mexico - Guay15, Core 4569-2, 21-24 cm | ecosystem: Environmental > Aquatic > Marine > Hydrothermal... | reverse complement strand
TTTTTAATCCATAAAACATAATCGTCTCGTCTCTGTTTAACGAGTGACTTTATTTTATATGTTGAATTCACAATGTGAGCCGGTCTAATAAGTGGTCTTAAATATTTTTTACTCAAGCGTATTTTTTGCATCCTTCCATTAATGAAGCCCTTTAATATAAGGAAGTCATCGTCTTCAGATATGAAAGTCCAGTATTTCGAGGGTAAATAGAGGATCTCGTTTGCATTGGTGGTTATTCCACGTTTGATGGTTAGAATGTCACCTAATAATTTAAGTTGAGATATAGAACCATCAATGTAACTTAGTACAAGTTCAACAAATCTTTTATGTCCCTTGAAAATTCCCCATCTGCCCAGTTTGTTTTCTATTGTTTCCAAGAGACTTTTCTGGATAGTTATAACTCTCATAGTATCATCTTCGTAAATAGCATAGCTTTTAGATGTAAACGAGCATTTATCAGTTTCAGAATAGAGCTTCTCAATTTTTTCGAAATATCTTTGATTGGCCGTAAAGTCTACTGCTGGTGGGGGATCACCTATGAGGTCATTTAAAGATTTCTTCAAGAAAATAAATCTAACATGATCAAAGGAAGGCTTCTTCTTTTCGGCTATTATTATATTTGTGATTATTGCAGCATCTTCCGCTAATAGTTTAATGCTCGAACTAGAAACGTACCTGAGCCACATGCAGGGTCAAGGAGAAGACCGGGCTCATCTAAAGTTGCAGACAATATAAGATCCACTATTTTAGTATCAGTGTAATGTTGACCAAGTAAATGTCTTCTTTCACCATAAATAAGGCCTTCAAAGATTCTCCCGATTATATCTATATTAATCTCGCTCCATCGAATCTGATTTGTGTAGAATATAAGCTCTTTTACCGAAGGAAGAGAAGGTTCTACGAATGGAAGTTTATCCGTTGTATTTGTTCCGAAAACTTCCTCAAAATCTCCCATACGCTGAATGGCGTATTCAAATAAACTGTCAAACACTTTTTTGAATATTTCAGGATCGGAAGGCCCAATGTTTACAAGATTTTCCTTAAGCTTGGTAGCCATCTCCGTATCGATGCTTTGTAATACGATGTAGAAGAGAACCTTCATCGAGAAGGTGTAAAGCTGCTCTTTAAGCATAAGTTCAAGAAGCCTACGCAACTCATTATCATTTCTGGGCTTTTCGAGACCTCTTTCCTTTACCCAGTTTTCAAAGATTTGGCGTATGGCAAGATTTGTTTTATAGGCATTCTCTAATCTACCTAATCCTTTGCGTGCTCCATCCATTACGTATCTTTTTATTGTCTCTATAACTTCTCTGCTCAAGTCTAAGGTTTTGCCTTCAAGAATTTCTTTAAATTGGAGTAAAAATTGTTCAAGATTTTGTACAGCTTGCCTATTAACTGATATTTGCTTATAATCTTCTATCGAATTTACCCAAGGCATTATTTGGAATGGGAAATCAGAGACGGGTACCCATGGTTCTCTTCGTTTACCCACATAATCTAACATAGTTCTCTGCTGTTTTCTCCTAATCGCATATCTGAATAATTTTAAATATCTCATATTATGTAGTCCATAGAAGCTCATATCCAAGTTTTTCTTATACCAGTCAGCATAATGTAATGCCTGCTGATTTAGTTTAGGATCGCTTAAAGGAATCTCGGGCCTTTTAACTTCTAAAATGGCAATAGGTTTACCCTTATAAAATAACTTTATATCGGGCTTACCAGAGGGAGATTTCCAGTTAAATTCTGCATTAAAACCAATGGAACTGCCCACTTGGTTAATTACAGAGATTAATTCAGCAACATAAGTATCTTCAGTCGGCTTCTCAGCCAAGGTCATTTCCTCCACACTTTTCAGTCGATTTACTTTTGCTCTTTTCCTCCTAAAAACATTAATTCGATGCGTAGTAAAAACAGTAAACTCATTCTTTGCTTTCAATTGGAAAGTTTAATTTCGCCCTTCTCTTTACGTACTGTAGATTTTTTCCAAAAGAAACGTTGGATTCGAATTTCGGCTCGCAACCAAAAAGGATAAAAGAAGAGAAAGCTGATAAATCAGCCAGAGAAATAAAACACTTATTTCTCCTCTGAGCTCATTTCTATTTCTATTGTCTTGACAGCTCCGTTTTTCCATACTCTGGGCTCTAGAAACTCTTCTCTCCAGTTAAATTTGACCGTCTCTTTTATGTCGCCTTCTGCTTTTGAAGTATATTTGTAAGCTTCGTTAGTAAGTGTATTATCGATCCAGTTTAAAACTTCAATACGTGTAGGTCTATTTCCATTCAGGTTGAATTTTATCTGAACATAAACTGGATCACTAAACTTCTTATGCAAATAAACCATCGCATGAGCATATTTTCGTACTGGATGGACTGGTAGTCATGGACTGGTAGTCGAAAACCTTCTCTGAGCTGGTCTTTATCGAGTTCTATATCTATTCGACCTATTTTTTAAGGATCTCAAAACAACCTTGATAGATTTCTCTTGCGTGGTGAATAGCAAGCCGAGCTTCTTCTTCCTTAAAATTTCGTAAGCCTATGGTTGCTACCTTGAATCTTCGAGTCTTACCAGTGAGATCTTTTCTTTCCTTTTAGCCTCTTCATACCTTTTATGGCTTCAACTTCGTCGGGGAGAGGTTCCTCAACTCCAACCAGCCTCTCCTCGATTAGGTCTTCAAGCCTTCCAACACCATCGTTAAGCCTCCTCAACTGCTCAAGAATCTCAGCCAAAACACGACCATAACTCACCTTACCAACCAAGCCGTCCACCCTAAACCTAAACTAAACCCCATCATTTAATACTCTAATCTAAAAATCAAAAAATAGTATAGAGGGAAACCCTATGAAAAACTATACCTCTAGTAGTAAGCTCAACCCGCTGCTTGACTGGCTCAAGGGACCTCCTGCCGAAACAAACCCCATGCACCGTTATGGTGTTCCACAGCCACCAACTACAAAGACGAGAGACTCAGCTACAGGCACTTCAGGCTTATTATTAAACGGTTAGCCAAGAAAGCTGGATAAAGGTTTAGGGTGTTAAGATGGCAAATGGGAACGCTCTATCCTAGAAATGTTGCTGTCATCTGCTAACGGAGTGTTATGCGAACATTAATAGTAGCCTAATATAGCTTTACAGGAAGGCTGAGGGCTCTTTTCTTTCTACATCGACTTTGTCGAAGTGTTTATCGTAGCTTACTAAGGCTTCTACCCCCAGTTTCTTAGCTACATAGTACTGCAATGCGTCGTCAAAGTCTAGTCTTACCTTGCCCATAAGCATTGATACGGCCATCTCGTCTTCTAGGCTAGTCTCGTACACGTTAAGCCCTAGAGAGTTTTGAATGCTCCTCAGGAAGGTAAGTATTAGCTTGGGGTTGTTGAGTGCGGCTTCGGCTGCATGCATTGTGAACTTTGAGATTACGGCTTCAAGCTCTCCCTTTGACACCTTCTCCAGAAACCTCTCACACTCGTCAGCCCTTTTCTGCCCAAGAAATAGCTCGAGAAACACGTTGGTGTCTATAAGCAGCATTCAATCAATCCCCCTCCAGATCTTATGCTGCAACTCCACAGATGTCAACTCAGATTTGATGCAACCCTTCAACGCCTTCCAGTCGGCTTCACCTGAAACCGCAAAACGCTTCAACATGTCTTCGAGCGCTGCCTTTACCGCACCCTTCCTATAACCATAGATCTCCATCGCCCTCTTCCTAAACTTCCTAGCCAAAGCCTCCGAAACTTCAGCCTTAATTACTTCGACCATAAGTACATATGGTAAACATGTCCTAAATAAACTTTTGGATCGGTTCTGCCTAGACGGGATATTCTGACATCCTCACACGCTAAATCCGGGCCAGGCGGCGCCACCACTTCGGGTTCAAATCCTTTCTTCTAAATTCTTAGACTCTCCTTAAAGCATGGAAAATTTAATCTTTAAATTTGAAGCGGTGCAATGGTTTGTTGGGGTTTGAGCATGTTTGAGTTTGATGTTGTGATTGTTGAGGATGAGAGGGGAGGTTACATAGCTTTTGTTCCCACCCTTCCCGGCTGCCATACCCAAGGGGACACCATAGATGAGCTTCTAAGGAATGTTAAGGAGGCAATAGAACTGTACATAGAAACCCTTACAGAAGAGGAGAAAGCCGAATTGACGAAGCATAAAGTTGTTGGACTTCAGAAAGTGAAGGCATTTGCATAGAATTCAGCCTCTAAAGCCCCATAAGCTAATTAAAGCCCTCCAGAAAGCTGGTTTTAAAGTTATCCGGCAGCGAGGCTCACACATAATATTAATGCATGAAGAAAAGAGGATTAGAATTGTCATCCCAGTGCATCCGAGCAAAGATGTGAAGGTGGGGCTAGTTAGGGCGATAATAAGGGAGGCTAAGCTAAGCAGAGAAGAATTCCTAAAACTCCTAAAAGAATTCTCTCTTTAAAATCTTCATGGACTCTGCGGGGAAGAGGGAGAACCTTTAACCTTCAAGTTCTAACGTTTGAGGCTGAGCGTATATAAGGAATATTTCGTATCTGGAAGGAGGTGGATTGGTTTAAAACTGTTCTGCACGCGTAGAAAAAAACCTGAAAACGGGTTTTTTCTCCTTTTTAAGATTTTTTCTCGGTTTTTCTATCGCTGATAGCCATGCATTTTTAGTATTTTCTGTTTTAATCTTAGAAAAAAGATTTTTATAGTAGGGGGGTATTTAAAATGTTTTGTCTCTAAGAGAAAAAACCGCTCGGTTGGGGAGGTGGGATGGAGGCGAAATATTTAGGCAGACACTTAATAGTCGAATTTTACGGGTGCCCCAGCAACGTTATAGACGACATGAAGTTTTTGGAGAAAACCCTAGAGGAGAGCGTGGTTAAAGCTGGAGGCAACATCTTGGGGAAGCTTTTCCACAAGTTTAAACCTCAGGGTGTAACAGGCATCATAGCCATCTCAGAATCCCATGTTTCCATTCACACCTGGCCTGAGAACGGGTACGTAGCCGTAGACGCCTTCACCTGCGGGAGGGAAATGGACCCTTGGACCGTTTACAGGGAGCTTCGAGCGAAGATAAAGCCTGAAAAAGTTAAGGTTATGGAGCTTAGAAGAGGCGAGCTTAAAGAGTTGGAAGCCGTTCAGGCTTAAAGGCTGGGATACCGGTTGGAACTCAGGGAGCGGGATGGGATCTGGTATCTGGACAGTCAAACCCCCACATGCACGCTTTCCTACAAGGTTAAACGTATTCTTTTCATGGGGGAAACCCGCTATCAGCGGGTTGAAGTTGTTGAAACTTATGACTATGGTAGATGCCTCATTATAGACGGGAAAATTCAGTCTTCAACCAGCGACGAATGGGTTTACCATGAAGCTCTTGTCCACCCGTCCATGGTATCCCATCCAAGCCCCCTCCGGGTTCTCATGGTGGGAGGAGGAGAAGGAGCTACCTTAAGAGAGGTTTTAAAGCATTCTCCTGTCAGGGAAGCCGTAATGGTCGACCTTGACAGAGAGGTAATAGAAATAGTTAAAAAGTATATGGCTGAACTTCCCCAGGGCTCCTTCGAGAACCCTAAGGTTAAACTCTATTTTGAGGATGGAAGAAGCTTCCTTGAAAGGCAGCCTGACGGAAGCTTTGATGTGATAATTGTAGATGTTACAGACCCCTTGGAGGGAAGCCCGTCTATCCCCCTTTACACCAAGGAGTTCTACGAGGTTGCGAGGGCTAAGCTTACGGATGCAGGGCTGATTGTAACCCAGGCAAGCCCGCTATACTATAACCTGGACTGCCACGCCAGAATCTACCGGACCATGGCAACGGTTTTCCCCGTGGCATGCTCCTATAGGGCGGATGTTCCCTCCTACGTTTCAAGCTGGGGCTTCGTGGCAGGCTCAAAAGGGCCTAACCCGGCAGCTCTCACACCGGGAGAAGTCGACGGGAAACTGGCTGAGAGGAAGGTGGGAGAGCTTAAGTTCTACGATGGTTTAACCCATCAGTCCATGTTCACCCATCCTAAGCATATCAGGAAGGCGTTGGAGGCTGAGAAGAGCATAAGCACCGACGGCAACCCGGTTTTCATGCCCATATAAACCTGGCAAACTTTTATTTGCCATCACCGTTTAAGGTTGTTTGGAAGCTTTCTGGTGAAGGACGTTGAAAAGCAGCCTGAAAATGCTTTCCATAGCCATTATCGTGGTAATCGTAGCAGCCGCCCTCTGGTCTACCTCCACAATCTTCCTAGGAAGAGGCGAAAGATACCAGGCTGGGAAAATCGTGTGGGTCCGCTACGAGGAAGCATGGACCGCCGCTAAAAAGCTTAACAGGCCTGTAATGTTATACTTCCACAGTGATAGGTGTCCTGCCTGCAAGCTTCTGGAGAAAGACGTTTTCGGAGACGAGGAAACAGCCAGCTTCCTCAACGGGAACTTCGTATGCGCCAGCGTGAACGTCGACAAGCCGGAAGGCATGGATTTAGCCAGGAAATACAAGGTTCTAGTCCTGCCAACAGTCATATTCCTGTCTCCAAGCGGAGAGCAGCTGGACAAAATCTACGGGTACTGGCCTCCTAAAGACTTTTGGAAGGTGACGGAGGCCGCCCTTGAAAGCTTTAAGGCTTCAAGCCAGTAGAAGCAGAGCTTCCGCTAGAAGGTAGAAGCCCACCAAGATAAGGACGGCTCCTCCAGCCCTCCTAATCCACGGGTAGTAGCGGCTTGCCTTTCTGACGAAAACCTGCCTGGCCTTAGCAGTAGCCATCGATATTAAAAGGAGAGGCAAGCCTAAGCCTAAACCGTAAACGATGAAGGTGAAAAAGCTTTCCAAAGCGTCGAAAACCGTTAAAGAGTAAAGGAATATGGAAGCCACCAGAGGAAGCTGGCAGGAGAAAACCACGGGGCCAAAGAACATCCCGTAGAAAAAGAAGCCGGCAGCCCCTGTTCCCCGCCTAGGCCTGGCAGTAGCTAAGGGCACCGACAGCTCCAGAGGACTTAAGAAAACGGCGCCAAGAACAATTATTCCCGCCGCCAGAACAAGCCTAACCCAGAAGAAGACCGCGGTGAAAACGGTTTTAACTAGGGCAGCCGCCATCCCCAGGATGACCGTGGAAACGAGAACCCCAGCAACGCAGGCAAGCCCGTAGACTATGCTGCGGCCTAAACCTGTTTCAGCCCTTCCCCCCATCAAATAGCCTATGTAGCCTGGAATAAGAGGGAAGGCGCAGGGTGAAAAGAACGAGAAGACGCCGACTAGGAAGGGGAAGGCTAAGTCTACAAGGTTCATGACGGCCCCCAGAAAAAGCATTACACTCAAGGATAAACGTTTTTCGGAAAAATGTGGTTTGCTCCTGCTAAAAAGGTTGAGGGGGAGTTTTCAGGCTTACTCCTCGGCTTTGCCCGGTGTTTTACCACGGTATTTGGGATGGTATTTCTGGATGTAGGCTGGGTCTATCCGTTTAAGCTCTCCTTCTGGGAGGCTTGACAGAAGCTTCCAGCCTAGGTCAAGTGTGGTTTCTATGTCTCGGTCTTCGTAGGGGCCTTGGTTTACGAATTCTCTTTCGTAGCGGTCTGCGAAGTCTAGGTACTGGCGGTCTCTGTCGGTTAGGGCTTCCTCTCCTATTACGGCTACCAGCTCCCGGAGGCTTCTTCCCTCAGCGTATGCGTAGTAAAGCTGGTCGGCCACCTGCCTGTGGTCTTCCCTTGTTTTGCCTTTACCTATCCCCTCGTTCATCAGCCTTGAAAGTGATGGAAGCACGTTTATGGGCGGGTATATTCCACGCATGTGGAGACCTCGCTCCACGTATATCTGGCCCTCAGTGATGTAGCCTGTCAGGTCCGGCACCGGGTGGGTGATGTCGTCGTGAGGCATGGTTAGGATGGGCATCTGGGTTACGGAGCCTTTCCTCCCGTGAATTCGGCCAGCCCTCTCATAGATTGTGGCTAGGTCGGTGTACATGTAACCGGGGTAGCCTCGACGTCCAGGAACCTCCTCCCGGGCTGCCGAAATCTCTCTTAGAGCTTCAGCATAGTTCGTCATGTCTGTAAGGATTACGAGCACGTGTATGTCATGCTCGAAGGCGAGGTATTCGGCTGAGGTTAAGGCAAGCCTCGGGGTGATAAGCCTTTCAATGGCAGGGTCGTCTGCTAGGTTTACGAACATGACCACCTTGTCCATGGCTCCCCTCTTCCCGAAGTCTTCCCTGAAGAACCTGGCCTCGTCAGCCGTGATGCCCATGGCAGCGAAGATCACGGCGAACTCTTCTTCTTTGCCTGGAACCTTAGCCTGCCTGGCGATTTGGGCTGCAACCAGGTTGTGGGGCAGGCCTGAACCTGAGAACAGGGGAAGCTTCTGCCCTCTCACCAGCGTGTTCATGCCGTCGATGCTGGAAAGCCCTGTCTGAATGAACTCGGAGGGGTAGGCCCTCGCATAGGGGTTGATGGGGGCCCCGTGAATGTCCCACTCGTCTTCAGGAATTATCTCAGGCCCTCCATCCACAGGCTTACCGCTTCCATCGAAGATTCTTCCCATGATGTCCGCTGAAACCGGGAACTTCAGGGTTTCCCCTGCAAACTTCACCATGGTTGTGGAAACGTCTAAGCCTGAGGTTCCCTCGAAGACTTGGACGACGGCGAAGCCTTCTCCAACCTCTAGAACCTGTCCCGTCCGCTCTTCTCCTGTGGGAGTTCTTACCTTCACCACTTCGCCGTAGGCCACTCCGCTGGTACGCTCTATGAAGAGTAGGGGGCCTGCTATCTCCCTAACAGTTGAGTACTCTTTACCTGTCATGAGCATGCTCATGCCACGGCAACCCTCCTGACGGAAGCGTAAAGCTTTTCAAACTGCTCATCCACATGTTTCTCTATTTCAGCACAGGTTTTCGACGCCTCCTCTATGGGTGAAAGCTTCATCCTGGCTATCTCCTCCACCACGGGGAGGTTTATGATTTCCTTCACAGGTATGTTTTTGTCCACTGCCGCCTTCATTTTATCGTAGAACCTGATTATCACCCTAAGCATGTAGTAGCTTTTCTCAGGGCTGCAGTAGCTGTCCACAGGATGGTAGGCGCTCTGCATAAGGAAGTCCTCCCTGACCATTCTCGCACCTTCAAGGATGGCTCTCTGAGCGTCTGAAAGCGCGTCTGGTCCTACCAGCCTGACGATTTCCTGAAGCTCCTCCTCCCTTTGAAGCAGCTCCATGGCTTTAGCCCTGAGTTCAGGCCACTCCTCACTCACGTTCTTCTTGAACCATTCCTCGAGGGTTTCCCAGTATAGAGAGTAGCTGGTAAGCCAGTTTATAGCTGGGAAGTGGCGTCTTTCAGCCAGCGCCTTGTCCAGCCCCCAGAAAACCTTGATGATTCGAAGCGTGTTCTGCGTTACAGGCTCGGAGAAGTCTCCTCCAGGAGGCGAAACGGCTCCAGTGACGCTGATGGAGCCAACTCTGGACTCGGAGCCTAAAACCTCAACTCTTCCAGCCCTCTCGTAGAATTCTGAAAGCCTTGAACCCAGGTATGCCGGGTAGCCTTCCTCACCAGGCATCTCCTCAAGTCTTCCAGAGATTTCCCTTAGGGCTTCAGCCCAGCGTGAGGTGGAGTCGGCTTGAAGCGCCACGTCGTAGCCCATGTCCCTGAAGTATTCGCAGATGGTTATGCCCGTGTAGATGCTGGCTTCCCTGGCGGCGATAGGCATGTTGGAGGTGTTGGCTATCAGCACCGTCCGCTCCATCAGAGGCCTGCCGCTTCTCGGGTCCTGAAGCTTCGGAAATCTTTCCAGCACCTCAGCCATCTCGTTTCCACGTTCACCGCAGCCCACGTAGACGATGACGTTGGCGTCAGCCCACTGGGCTATGGTGTGAAGCATAACGGTTTTACCTGTGCCGAATCCTCCTGGAATGCTTCCCTGGCCTCCCTTAGCCATGGGGAAGAAAACGTCTATGATACGTTGGCCTGTTATCAGCGGCGTTGTAGGCGGAAGCTTACGCTTGTAGGGTCTGGCCTTCCTAACAGGCCACGTCTGGAACATGGGAAGGCCTACCTCACCCCTACTGGTTTCCACCACAGCTATCTCCTCGGTAATCCTGTATTCGCCTTCATCTGCTATCCGCTTGACTTTACC
>Ga0180300_10001772_pt1 | contig 10073 bp, 8 predicted proteins | sample GuaBasSediGuay15_FD_121798 | JGI IMG/M metagenome (GOLD analysis project Ga0180300, IMG submission 121798) | Subseafloor sediment microbial communities from Guaymas Basin, Gulf of California, Mexico - Guay15, Core 4569-2, 21-24 cm | ecosystem: Environmental > Aquatic > Marine > Hydrothermal... | reverse complement strand
GTCGAAGGAATAGCTTGAGTGTATGTGGAGGTCAAAGGCAGCCTGAACCACTCGATCGTCTCCTTATCTTGGCCAAGGGAGAGATGGCTAACTTCAGGCAGGTACTCCTCAAGTAGAACACAGATGAACCAATATCATCAAAGGAGAGGATTCCATCCTTGACAAAAGGGTTTAGGAGCTCGGCTATGAAGCGAAGCACAAGCCCCAGTTTCCCTACCAGGCCTTCTGTTCTTCTAGCATCTCTCAAGAAAGCTCGTGTATCATCACACAAGAACCTCATCTTCACTCCCGTCTGAAATGCATGTTCATCCATGTTCTGCTCTTTCTTCGCCAGTCTATAGAGCAGATATGGAAAATCGACGCCCGAAAAGATAGCCACGGGAGTTGTGCCCCAAAACCTAGGGTTTACCTCCATCAGCTTTGGTTCGCCATCTCGACGATCCAGCTTGAATTCCACCATTGCGATCCCATACCACTGCACCTCAGTCAAAAGCCTAAGTCCATATTCGAAAACCTTTGGGTGATAGTAGCTTTCACAGAAGGTGGAAGGTCCTCCTTCGGGAAATTGCTCCCTGATCCTCCTATGCCCAGCACTAGCCAGTAGTTCACCTTCCCTACCAAATAGCCCAAAGAAGCCACAACCATAACCCTCGACAATTTCTTGAATGATAGGGAAAGGCTGCCTTTCGTGAAGTATTGCATACCACTTGATGCATTCTATGGGATCATTTACTCTCTTGTATCGCCTATTGGGCCCTGGCGGTATATCTTTTTCGAGGCGTGCCTTTACTATCGCAGGGTATTTGATTCGCTTAGCCGTTGTTTCCAAACTCGTCAAATCATCAATGAAGTATGTTCGAGGGCAGGGAATCCCAAGCGCCGATGCTAGCTTCATAAGCTCGCCTTTGTCTGCGACCTTTTTGAGCGTTTGGAAATCTGGTATAGGGATCTCCACACCTTTGAATTGCTGTTTCACTTCCGCTTGCGAAAGAGGGAAGAGAGAGTTCTCATGGATAGGGATGATGACATCTACGTCATAATCGTTTACCAGATTCTTGAGTTCCCGAAGGTAGCTATCCTGGTCTTCCACGGGGGAAGTGACCTTCTCCCGTTTCCAACAGTATTTTGAGAGCAAAGCAAGGCCAGTGTCCTCTTCACTGGCACAGATCACTTGTATTCCCTTTCTTCCTAAGGAGCGGGTTACATACAAAGCTGTCCTTAGATGTGCTTCAGTGACAATCACCCTTGTCACAGCTTCACAACGCCACCGAAACTATCCTCTCAAAATCCATATGTTTCCGCAATCCTTGATAGCGAATTAGTGTTCTTCCTACAAGAATCAGAAAAGGCTGCATTCCACCAGATATCATGGCTAAGCAGTACTCCTTTGCGTCCTAAGTGAGGTAGAGCATTTTCAAACTCATAAAGCATATTCCCATAACTATGCTAGCTGTCATGCAGGAAAATGTCTATCTACCCCAGCCTTTCAAGAAGAGGGACCAACATCTCGGATGTTCTCCCCAATATTAGATTCCACCGATATCTCAACTCCTGCGGTATCATCCATCCGCTTTCTCTGCCCATGGGGACTACTCCAGTTTCGCCTCCTTCTGAGAAATAGCCCGTAGGATAGGTAGAACCTTCCATTTTGGGCAAATCAATTGACTATAGTGTTCCTCTCTTGTTCTCATGCAAAGCCTGCAGAATATAGGTGGAGGATAAACCACTCGACACGCCAGTCTCCACAACCACGTTAGGTTTGATGCATGAAACCACCAGATGCAAACACGTGGCCTCTGGTAATCCTGCGAAAGTAAGATCAGCAAACTGGGCTCGACTCTCTCGTAGGTGTTTATGCAAACTAGTTTTGGAGGCTAGCCGCTGTCCTGCTAACAGTATTTGAAATACGTTTGCTCCCGTTAGTTCTCGCGTTAAATCTACAGCCTCCAGATGTCCCCATGGATGTGCCACCGTGTTTAACATGGACTTAGCAAACCTTAGACAATTAGGGATGGACAATCTCACTACCGCCTAAGCAGATGCAGACGCTACAAGAGAAACAACGGCTCGGATATCGCCTCTTGTTAGACAAACGCTTGAAGGCAAACTCACCCCCTTTGTTGAGAGTTCTTCAGCAACCGGTAAACTCTCACCACTGTTGTAGGGTGGCATCAGATGGATGGGATAGAAGAGGGGCCTGGTCTCAACGCCAGCCCTGCTTAGCCTCTCGGTCAGTTCATCCCTGTCTACATTCCAGCCATCTTCAAGGAGGATGGAGTACATCCAGTAGACACCCGTGGCCCACTCCATCTCCGGCGGCAGCGTGACCAGCCCTTCATCCACCAGCGGCTTCAGCTCCTCGGCGTACCACGCGGCAATCTGCCGCTTCATGCCTATGAAAGTGTCCAGTTTCTTCAGTTGAGCTACCCCCACTGCTGCCTGCATGTTGGTCATGCGATAGTTAAACCCGACCACGTCGTGCCAGTACCTCTTGCTCAGACTCATGCCGTGGTCCCTCAGCACCCTCATCCTGCGGGCCAGGTCATCATCATCGGTGAGGCACATGCCCCCCTCGCCGGTAGTCAGGAGCTTGTTCCCGAAAAACGAGAAGCAGGCCACGTCACCGAAGGAGCCGACCCTCTTTTTTTTGTACTGCGCGCCGTGGGCTTCGGCGGCGTCCTCTATGACCAGCAGGCCCCGCCTCTTCGCAATCTCCATAATGGCATCCATGTCACAGGGGTGCCCGTAGAGGTGGACCGGAACGATCGCCCTGGTGTTTGGCGTGACGGCCTTTTCGATTGCCTCGGGATCAATGCACCAGTAGTCGGGATGGGAGTCGACGAAAACCGGCGTGGCTCCAGTGTACCGGACTGTGCTTGCGGTGGCCACGAATGTGAGGGTGGGCACGATGACTTCATCGCCCGGCCCTATGCCCAGTGCGGCCAGGGCCAGGTGCAGGGCTGCGGTACCGTTGGAGGTGGCCACGCCGTGCTTCACCCCGCAATAGCTGGCAAAGCCCGCTTCAAACTCCGGGATAAAGCTGCCCTTGGAGCTGACCCAGCCCGACCTCACCGCCTCCATCACGTTGCTCAGCTCTTCTTCGCCCAGCAGGGGCTTGGCGATGGGGATCATGTCTATACTCTGAGCGCCCTGGTCAGGATGCCTGCCTCGGTGGGGTAGCTCGGAGCGTCCCAGGGGAACGTCTTGCCCTGCTGCCACCTCCCCCACCGCTCCAGGTCCTCTTTCACCATTATTTCGACCAGTCTTTCGAAAGTGACCTTTGGCCGCCAGCCGAGCTTCTCCTTCGCCTTGGTATAGTCCCCTCGCAGGAAGTTGACATCTATGGGGCGGAGGAACCTCTCGTCGACTCTGGTGTATTTCTCCCAGTCCAGACCGGCGGTGGCAAAGGCCCTGCGGGCGAACTCGGCCACCGAGTGGGTCTCGTTTGTGGCAATCACGTAGTCGTCGGGCTTGTCCTGCTGGAGCATGAGCCACATCGACTCGACGTACTCCGGGGCGTAGCCCCAGTCACGCTGTGCCTCCATGTTCCCAAGCCGCAGCTCCTTCTCGATGCCCAGGGCAATCTTGGCCACCGCGTTGGATATCTTTCGCGTGACGAACTCCAGCCCCCGCAGAGGCGATTCGTGGTTGAAGAGTATCCCGTTGCAGGCAAACATGCCATAGCCTTCCCGGTATATCCTGGTTATCCAGTAGCCATAGAGCTTGGCCGCTGAATAGGGGCTGGCCGGCCGGAAAGGGGTCTCCTCAGTTTGCACGCCCGTGTTGCTGTTGCCGTACAACTCGCTGGTGGACGCCTGGTAGAACCTTATCCGGGGGTTGATGCTCCTGATGGCCTCCAGCATCCTGGGAACGCCGAGCCCGGTGATCTCGCCAGCGCCCACCGGCTGCTCGAACGAGGCCCCAACGAAGCTCTGAGCGGCCAGGTGGTACACTTCGTCGGGCTCGGATATCATCAGCGCTTCCACGATGGAGGTAGAATCCACCAGGTCGGCGGGAATCAGCTTCACCCTGTCGAATATGTCCAGGTATTGCAGACGCCAGAAATTGGGAGTGGAAAGCCTCCTGTACGTGCCGAAGACAGCGTAGCCCTTATCGAGGAGGAACTTGGCCAGGTAGGCGCCGTCCTGACCGGTCACGCCCGTGATAAGTGCGGATTTCTTTTTTTTCATAGCATGGTTTCTCCGGGCCGCTGTGCGTTGGCCGTTACAAGGTGTAGTAGGCCACTCCCTTTCCCAGGACGTCCTTCTCGTCAAACACACCGCGGACGTCGATCAGTGCCGGGTCAGTGTTCATCATGCGCTTGAGCTGGTCAACCGTCATGTTTCGGAAAGCTCTGTGGGCCACAGCCAGTATGATGCAGTCCAGATGGGAGACCTGGCTGAGGTCCTGCACCGGCGTAACCCCCAGCTCGCTCCCGATATCGTGCAGCAGGGGGTCATAGCCGAACACCTCTACCCCGTACTCCTGTAACTCTCTGGACAGTTCTGATACCGGGGTCTCCCTGGTGTCGGCGACATCCTCTTTGTAGGCCAGGCCCATGATGAGCACGCGGCACCGCCTTATCACCTTGCCCGCCTTGTTCAGGGCCTTTATGGTCATCTGCGCCACGTGTTTCGGCATGGAGTCGTTGATGGCTCGCCCGGCCAGTATGACCTGCGGATGATAGCCGAGCTCCTTGGCCTTGTACACCAGGTAGTAGGGGTCGACCGGGATGCAGTGCCCGCCGACAAGCCCTGGGGAGTACCGATGGAAGTTCCATTTGGTAGCCGCTGCGTCCAGTACCTCTCTGGTGCTCAGGCCCATCTTGTCAAAAATGAGCGACAGCTCGTTCATCAAAGCGATGTTGAGGTCTCTCTGGATGTTCTCAATTACCTTGGCGGCCTCCGCCGTCTTTATGTCCTTTGCCTTGTAGACGTTTGGGGTGACCCTGCGGTAGAGGGCGGCCACTGCCTCGGTGGTCTCCTCGTCCATGCCAGCTACGACCTTGGTGATCCTGCCCAGCTCGTGGTCGGCGTCGCCAGGGTTGATCCTCTCAGGAGAGTACGCGATCTTGAAGCCACTGCCGCAAAGGAGCCCAGATTCCTCCAGTATGGGCACCAGTATCTCCTCGGTGACTCCGGGGTACACAGTAGACTCCAGAATGACCACACTACCCCTCTTGAGGTTGTGGGCCACAGCCCGGCCGGCGTTCTCCACGCAGGACAGGTCGGGCTGTTTTGACCGGGTCACCGGCGTGGGCACAGCGATTATGACGAAGTCGGCCTCCCTTATTCGAGTGGCGTCGTGGGTAAGGACAAGGCCCTGACCGTTGTCCTCGTGGTTCAGCCTGTCCACCTTGAAGTGATCGGTGTCGACTCCGATGACCCTCAAGCTCTTGGAGAAAGCCTTTGCCAGGGGCAGACCCACGTAGCCCAGGCCAACCACGCAGACGACACTCTGGTCGGTCGCCGCCGGAGTGTCCGCCGCTGCGGCCTCCGCGAATCGTATGCCCATATCAGGCCCAGGTTCCCTGGTCAATGGTTCTTCTTACTCCCTCCGAAAGACTATGTCTTGGAGTATAGCCAAAGGTCTTGGCCAGGGCAATATCGGCAAGGCTATGTCTTATGTCTCCTGCCCTTGGCTCCAGATGCTGAGGCTCCAGGTCTTTCCCCAGGATCTCAAGGACCAGCCTGGCTAACTCATTGATGCTGACACGGTCGCCACTGCCTATGTTGAATATCCCGGTTGCATCGCTCTCCACAGCCAGGATGTTTGCCTCTGTGGCATCCTCGACATAGGTGAAGTCTCGTGTTTGACTGCCGTCGCCGAAGATAATGGGCGGTCTTCCCTGGAGAACACTGGTTATGAACTTGGGGATGACGGCGGCGTATGGGGAGAGAGGGTCTTGTCTCGGGCCGTACACGTTGAAATAGCGCAGGCAGACGGTTGGCAGCCCAAACACCTGATGAAAGACGGAACAATAGTATTCCCCGGCCAGCTTGGCTACTGCGTAGGGCGACTGGGGACTGGGCATCATGTCCTCTCGCTTGGGCAGGGTGGGGGTATCGCCATAGACCGAAGACGACGAGGCGTAGACCACCTTCTGGACGTTGCTGTCTCTAGCGGCCATGAGCACGTTCAACGTGCCGGTGACATTCACCTGATGCGTGCCCAGCGGGTCCTCGATGCTGCGGGGAACACTGGGTATGGCTGCCAGGTGGAAGATGTAGCTGGCCCCGGAGAAGACACTCTGGAGCAGGGAAAGGTCAGTTACGCTGCCGCGGACAAGCTCGGCGCCGCTCGTCTTCAGGAGCGCCGCTATGTTTTCAACCCTGCCAGTTGAGAGGTCGTCCACGATAGTGACGTGGTTCCCTCTCTCGGCCAGCTTCAGGGCCAGATGGGAGCCGATGAAGCCAGCGCCGCCAGTGACTACTACCTTTGTCACTCGTGTCTACTTCTCAGGCCAGATGTACAGCGCCACCGGGCGCCTTGGCCGCGCGCTATTATAAGCTACCGCGTCTACGGTTGGAAATACCGGAAGATGCGGCCACCTGGATTCCTGCTCCCGGGCGCCTTGACCAGCGAACGCTGCTGTCCTGGTTGGTGGCCATTTGCCCCTGCCCAGGCGCTCCAGTGGATGGGGTGTCAACACCGACCCAGAGACATGCTACACACAGCCTCCAAAGGGCCGACGCTGCTCCCAGACCGGAAGCAGCACCCGTCGACAGCCTGCCGCGGGCAGAACGGCATAGCTTGTCACTCGCGTGACCCAGCCCCCGGTGGTGTCACCTTGCCGTGCGGCCCCAGAAGTCCGTTGATCAGCTCTCTTAGCTGTGCCTTGGACTGGGCACCTACTCTGTGGGCTACCGGCTCGCCTGCCACGAAGGCCATGAAGGTCGGTATTCCCTTGATGTGGTACTTGCTGCCTGTTCTGGGATTCTGGTCGACGTTCAGCTTGCCCACCTTGACCCTACCCTCGTATTCCGCGGCCAGCTCGTCGATGATGGGTTCCATGGCCTTGCACGGGAGGCACCATGAGGCCCAGAAGTCGACCAGCACAGGCACATGTGAAGAGAATAGCTCCTGATCAAAGTTACGATCCGTAAACTGCAACACGCGGCTCATACTTGACTTCCTCTACCACCTCCAGCGTCTCCACTGGTCTCTTGAACCCGGACCACCAGGTGCGTGGCAGAATCAAATGCTTGTTCTCTTCAAGCCTTGCCTTGATATGGGGCTGGGTGAGCAGTTCCAGCATCCGGTAAATCTCGCTTTCCAGCGAGGCCTGTGGCTGAAAGCCCAACCGGTCGGGCAGCTTGTTGTACACGGGCTCGTAGGGATGGATGTCGGCTTCTACCCGAGGGTTCTCCACCCGTTGGATGACCACCGGGATACCGAACTCCCTGCTGGCTACTCTGGCCACTGCATCGGCCAACTGCCTCACGCTACAGTAGCTGGACATCTGGTTGACCACGTCGTACTGGCCCGGCTCGGGCGGATGGGCGATGAGACGCGTCATGCACTGCATGGCGTCCTCCAGGGCGATGAGGCCACGTATCTGCTCCCCGCTGCCAAACACCGTCAGCGGGAACCCGACGACTGCCTGGGTGACGAAACGGTTCACCACCGTGCCGAAACACTCGTCCATGTCGAGTCGGGTGCGAAGTCGCGGGTCAGCAGCCAACTGTGGCGTATGTACGCCATAGATGATGCCCTGCATGACGTCGTAGGAGCGCAACCACCAGTACTTGCATGCCTCGCACACGTTGTACGTGTCCTGTACCTTGCTCACGTGATAGAAGCTCGGCGGGTCACGGGGGGTGAGCTCCCCCCCCAGGCTCCACTCGCGGTCGCCCCACTTCAGCACGGCGTCTGCGGGGAACATCCCCTCGAACAAGGGGCGGCCGGTAAGGGGTGTGCCGTACTCGCCCATGGTACCCAGCTTGATGAGAGAGGCTTCCGGCACAAGGTCTCGCATCATGAAAAGAACGCCAAGGGTGCCCAGGACATTGTTCTGCTGTACATAGCTGGCGTGGTCGAGGTCTATCATGCTGTAGGGAGCGCTGGGGCACTCTCCGTAGTGAACAATGGCCTCGGGTCTTACCTCTTCAATAAACTGGCGCAACAGGTCGCGCTGCTTCAGTATGTCGATCTGACGAAACTGGATGTTATCCAGCCCCAGCACCTCGCGTGCCGCCTTAAGCCTCTCGTCCATGGTGTGGATCGGCACCACGCTGTTGGCGCCCCTTTCCGCTACCCAGGCCCGGCGCGCGAAGCTGTCCACCCCGCTGATCTTGCACCCGAGGTTGGCCAGCCAGAGGGCAAGCGTCCACCCGAGATAGCCATCCATTCCCAGGATCATCACCCTCATGTCTTTCAGCAGATAGCCATAGGGGGTGGGCTGCCACTCGGGGCACTCTTCAAAGGTGACTGACGTCGGATCGAAGAGCCCCAGGGCAGGACGGCGGGCACACTCGGCCACAATGTAGGCTTCTCCACCGTCGCCAGAATCCTGGGTGAACACCTCTCTCGACTGCCCGCAGGCCCGAAAGTCCACGCTCCCTGTCAGGTCTATTGCCGGGCAGTTCCAGCAAGTGCAGTTCTTGTTATGCATCTACCCCTCCTAACGAATGGCCGTGGATAACCGATGCTTGTTTACGAACAGCAATCAACTGCTGATGCTGTCTATCACGCCAACTACGTCCGACACGCACAGATTTTTGGGAAGTATACACTGTCCCGAGGCGCTGAGCAACAGGAAGGCATCTTCTTGGGTGTGTTTTCCAACGAAGGCGCTCCTATCGAAGACTTGCCCCCCCTTGGGGTTTGCCCTGAAATTGACCCCTGCGTTAGGGAGCACAACCAGGTCAGGGGCCTGGTCCAGGCAAGGGCCGTCGTAGATCTCCTCTTTTCGGTAGATGCGTTTCACTGCCTTTCGGCCGCCAAACTCCAGTGACTCAAACGCTCTGGTCAGTTCGTCAAGTACCTCCTCTCGTTCTTCGGGACTGACGCTCCCGCGCGGGTACTTGCCTTCCATGTTAACGTAGAGCCTGGCCGGGTCAAGCGCGAAAGCTCTAGTGCCGTGGTCGATGTCGGCCATGCTTTGAGGTGGGTGCTTGCTGAAGCGCAACAGTCCTTTCTCCTCAAGGAAGCGGTTCACGTAGACGTCTACCTCAGACCGTCCAAAGCCGTGATCCGAAAGCATAATCAGGAGATCACTTTGGTTCATCTTACCCACTATCTCCCCCACCACGTCGTCTATCCGGTGAAGGTGGTCCAGGAAGGCCGAATGGTACTTGTGCGCCTTGTCTTCGTAAGCATCCCATAGAAAATGGGCCAGGCGGTCGGTCCCGGTGAAGACAAGCACGAAGTTCTGCCACTCCTCTTCGGCCCACAGGTAGCGATAGACTTCTATCCGCTTGGCCAGAGTCCTGTCCAGGTCCCTCAGAAACAAATCGAGTGACTTGTGCCCCTTATCGGAGTCGACGTCTATCTGATAGCCTATTTCGTTCAGCTTGGGCAGGAGTGAAGGTGGGTAAGTTGCCTTTCGCAGGTCGAGGGCGACAAAGCCAGCGATGAGCACCCCGTCGAGGCTGGTGGCAGGGTAGGTAAAGGGAACATTAATAATCACCGATTTACCAATACCCTCGCGCTTCCAGAAGGGTGGCACTCTCACGTTGTTGAAGTTAGGAAACGACAGCCGGTAGGTCCCGAGCGGAATGTCAGTGAACCCGAATATGCCGTGGTAGCCCGGGTTGGTACCAGTGATTATCGAAGTCCAGGCCACAGAGGATATCTCGGGGATGGAGGACGCCATCTGGCCAAAAACGCCGCTGCCCATGAGAGCTCTGGTATGCGGCATCACGTCGTTTTCAGCCAGGTCCTTGATGAGGCGGTACGGCATCCCATCAAGGCCAACAATGACGAGCCGCCCAGACCTGCCGGTCATGCTATGTCCAGTACCTTCTTCCTATGACCCTCCCCGCGTAGAACCGCTGACTGCTCCCTCAGTCCCGGTCATGTGACGCTGTAGGACGTGATTATAACCCATATCACCATCCGGCTCAAGAGGG
>Ga0180300_10001771_pt1 | contig 10075 bp, 6 predicted proteins | sample GuaBasSediGuay15_FD_121798 | JGI IMG/M metagenome (GOLD analysis project Ga0180300, IMG submission 121798) | Subseafloor sediment microbial communities from Guaymas Basin, Gulf of California, Mexico - Guay15, Core 4569-2, 21-24 cm | ecosystem: Environmental > Aquatic > Marine > Hydrothermal... | reverse complement strand
TTATAAAACAAAGATTTAAAACAATCCTCGAAGAATTAAATATAAGATACGACATAATAAATGCAGTTCTTAAAAAAGATGATTTTTCACCTTACTTATCCTGTAAAAAAGCAAAGTTTATCGAGAAAAACTATAATTCGGAGGAATTTAATGATTTCGTTCTCGCATACAAGAGAATATATAATATAGTTAGAGATTTTGAGGTACAGAAAAAATTAGAGGAGGAACTGTTTTCAACTGATTATGAAAAAAAACTTTTCTCTAAGTGCTGTGAATTAAAGAGAAAGGTTCAGGAATTAGATTTGATGGATTTTGAAAAGATTATGAATGAATTTTACTCTATAATTCCGAATATTAACGACTTTTTTGATAATGTTCTTGTTATGGATAAAAATGAAAATGTAAGAGAGAATAGATTGTCTCTTCTCTCAGAGCTACTTAGCATATTTAAGGAATTTGCATCTTTTGAGGAAATTATAAAAAAACAATCATAGAAGGAGAGGTAAAAATGCCAAAAAGAATCTATAAGTTTGAAGAGGGTTCAAAAGAGCTAAAGAGTTTACTTGGTGGAAAAGGAGCTGGATTGGCTGAAATGACAAGAATTGGACTTCCAGTCCCTCCAGGTTTTACAATAACAACAGAGGTGTGCATAGAATATTATAAAAGTGGAGAGAAGCTTCCGGAGGGTTTGGATAAGGAAATTTTAGACCACATGGTGTGGCTTGAGGGAAAGAGTGGAAAGAAATTTGGTTCAAAAGAAAATCCCCTTCTTGTATCTGTTAGATCAGGAGCACCTATTTCTATGCCTGGTATGATGGATACAATTTTGAATCTTGGGTTAAATGACGAAACTGTTGAGGGATTGAGTGTGCTCACCAATGATGAAAGATTTGCCTATGATTCTTATAGAAGATTTATACAGATGTTCAGCAATGTAGTAATTGGTATTCCTCACGAGAAGTTTGAAGAAGCTCTGACAAAGATAAAGGAAAAGTATAATGTAAAAGAGGATCCAGAAATTCCTCCTCAGGGTTTAAAAAAGTTAATTAGAAATTTTAAAGATATATATAAAAAAGAAACAGGAGAAGATTTTCCTCAGGATCCATATAAGCAACTATTTATGGCTATAGAGGCTGTATTCAAATCCTGGAATAATGAAAGGGCAATAGTTTATAGAAAAATCAACAAGATACCAGATGATCTTGGAACAGCAGTGAATATAGTAACAATGGTTTTCGGCAACATGGGGAATGATAGTGGAACTGGTGTAGCGTTTACAAGGGATCCAAGAACTGGAGAGAAACATATGTATGGAGAGTTCTTGCCAAACGCACAGGGTGAAGATGTTGTTGCAGGAATAAGAACTCCACATGCTATAAATGAATATTCAAAACAAGATGCTAATAAGAATCTTCCAACCATGGAAGAGATGATGCCAGATGCATATAAAGAGTTAGTAAATGCATCTCTCATTCTTGAGAAACATTACAGAGATATGCAAGATATAGAATTTACTGTGGAGAGGGGCAAGCTTTATCTTCTTCAGACAAGAACAGGTAAAAGAACAGCAATGGCAGCTGTAAAAATTGCTGTGGAGATGGTGGATGAGAGTTTAATTTCCAAAGAGGAAGCAGTTATGAGAGTGACACCTGAAAATATTGATACTCTTCTTCATCCACAGATAGATCCCAATGTAAAGAAAGATGTTATTGCAAAAGGCCTTGCAGCAAGTCCTGGTGCAGCTGTTGGTAGAGTTGTCTTTGATCCAGATGAAGCAGTAGAACTTGAGAAAAACGGAGAAAAGGTTCTTCTTGTAAGACCTGAAACAACTCCAGATGATATACATGGAATGAATGCTGCTCAGGGAATCCTTACAGCAAGAGGAGGCATGACATCCCATGCAGCAGTGGTAGCAAGAGCGATGGGGAAACCTGCAGTTGTTGGATGTGAAGAGCTATTCATAAATATAAGTGAAGGCTACTTTATTGCAAGAGATAAAAAGATTAAAAAGGGAGAAGTTGTTACCATAGACGGGACAACAGGAGAGGTGTATCTTGGAGAGGTTCCTCTAATTATGCCCTCTCTTAGTGGTAACCTTCAGAAAATTCTTAAGTGGGCAGATGAAATTAGAACTCTCGGTGTAAGAGCAAATGCAGATACTCCTGAACAGGCAAAGAAAGCAAGAGAATTTGGTGCAGAAGGAATTGGCTTAGCAAGGACAGAGCACATGTTTTTTGGAGAAGAGAGGCTTCCAATAATGCAGGAAATGATAATGGCGAGAACAGAAGAGGAAAGAAGAGAAGCTCTTAACAAGTTACTTCCCATGCAAAGGAGTGATTTTGTAGAGTTGTTTAGAACTATGGAAGGTTTTCCGGTAATTATAAGGCTTCTTGATCCACCTCTTCATGAGTTTCTTCCTAATAGAGAAGAGATACAACAGGAAATAAATGAACTTAAACTTAGCTTAAAGAATGCTGAAAGTCTAAGAAAAATGGATGAGCTAATATCCAAGATAAGGGAAAAAGAGAGAATTCTCTCTGTTATTAACGAACTTCATGAGTTTAATCCAATGTTAGGTTTCCGTGGTTGTAGACTTGGGATTATATACCCTGAAATATACGAAATGCAGGTAAAAGCAATAATAGAAGCAGCAATAGAGGTTACTCTTGAAAATATAGAAATCTACCCTGAAATAATGATTCCTCTAATAGGTCATGTAAATGAGCTGAGATATCTTAAGGATAAGTTAGAAGAAACGATAAAAGAGGAAATAGAAAAAGCAGGGGTAGAAATTGAATATAAATTTGGAACAATGATTGAGATTCCGAGAGCGGCTTTAACTGCTGATGAGATAGCTATGTATGCAGATTTCTTCTCCTTTGGAACAAATGATTTAACACAAATGACTTTTGGTTATTCAAGAGACGACGCTCAGGGCAAATTCCTTGCAAAGTATGTAGATATGAAAATTATAAAAGAGGATCCATTTAAAACACTGGATTGGGATGGTGTTGGTCAATTGGTTAGAATGGGAACGGAAAGCGGTAAAAAAGTAAAGAAAGATCTTGAAGTGGGAATATGCGGAGAACACGGAGGCGATCCAAAAAGCATAAAATTCTTCTTTAACGCAGGTCTTGACTATGTCTCATGTTCACCATACAGGGTTCCAATAGCGAGACTTGCTGCAGCACAAGCTGTAGTAGAGGAGAAACTTGCAAAGAAATAAAACTATACGTGAAGAATTAGAAGATATAGAGAAAAAAACACTCTCCCTTTTAGGAACTAAATCCAGGGATACAAAAGGGAGAGTGTTTCCTGAGGAGAAGTGTCCTATAAGGACAGAGTTTCAAAGAGATAGAGATAGAATTATTCACTCGAAGGCATTCAGAAGATTAAAGGAGAAAACACAGGTTTTCTTTTTCCCGGCAGGAGACCACTATAGAACAAGACTTACCCATGTACTTGAAGTTTCTCAAATTTCAAGAGTTATAGGTAAAAGTTTAAGATTGAACGAAGATTTGATAGAAGCAATAGCGCTTGGACATGATCTTGGACATGCTCCTTTTGGACACATGGGAGAAGAAATTTTAGATAAAAAATACAAAGAGTACGTTCCAGCTGGCGGCTTCAAACATAATGAACAATCATTAAGAATAGTTGATGTGTTAGAGGAAGGATATAGAAATAAGGAAAGAAGCGGACTTAATCTAACATGGGAAGTAAGAGATGGAATACTTAAACACTCAAAAGGACTAAGAGAGATTAAGGAAGGAATTATTAAAGATATGCCAAAAACACCAGAAGGCCTTGTCGTTGCCCTAAGTGATAGAATAGCATATTTAAATCACGATCTCGATGATGCTATAAGAGCTGGGGTTGTAAAAGAAAGTGATATACCCAGGAGCATAACAAAACTCCTTGGTAACGCAACTCCTGAGAGAATCGATACTATGGTTAAAGATCTAATAAACAATTTTATACAAAAAGAAAATTTATTCTTCTCAGAGGAGATTTCCTATGTTATGGATATCTTTCTTGATTTTTTAAAGGATGTTCTATACTACAACGACGAAATAAGAGGAGAAGAGAGATTCAAAATAGAAAAAGTAATATCAGATATGTTTGATTATTTTATGGAAAAACCAGAAAAGTTACTGAGCTTTGTGAATAAATATGAACTTCCACAACAATTTTCTACTTGGGAAGATGCTCTTAAAATTAGAGAGATAAGGACAAGGTACGTATGCGATTATATATCCGGCATGACAGATGAGTACCTTTTAAGTTTATACAATGATTTATTTATACCTAAACCATGGACAAAGTAAAGGATCTGTATGAATTTGCAGAAGAACTCAGAGAGAAGGTAGATATAGTAGAATACATCTCTCAATACGTCAAATTGAAAAAGAGGGGAAAAAATTATATGGGACTGTGTCCATTTCATCCTGATAAAAATCCATCGTTCAGTGTCTCAAGAGAGAAAGGTCTATTCCATTGTTTTGGATGTGGGGTTGGGGGAAATATATATCATTTCATAATGAAAATTGAAGGTGTGGATTTCATAAAAGCCGTTGAAATACTGGCTAAGTGGGCAGGAATTGAAATTCCCAGATATAAAATTAGCAAAGAAAAAGGGGAAATATATAATCTTCATGAAATTTTTACATCTTTTTTTGAAAAGTTGCTCTACAAAACTCAGGAAGCCATAAACTACCTCAAGAACAGAGGACTTAAGGAAGAAATCATATCTAAATTTAGGCTGGGTTATGCCCCGGAAGATATATCTTTTTTTCTTAAAGAAAAAGCTATAAAACCAGAATTGTTTAAAAAGACCGGATTGTATCCCTTTTCGCATTTTGCAGGAAGGCTTATTTTTCCCATATTTGACACTGTGGGTAGAGTAATCGGTTTTTCGGGCAGAACTTTAAAAGATGAGGAGCCAAAGTATATAAATTCTGGTGAGTCAGTGTTTAAAAAAAGGGAAGCACTTTATGGTATCTTTCAGGCAAAAGATTCAATCCTTAAAAAGAGAGAAGTTATACTTGTAGAGGGCTATATGGATGTAATAATGCTTCATCAAAATGGCATAGAAAATACTGTTTCCTCTATGGGAACTTCTTTCACTATGGATCAAGGAAAGATACTAAAGAGATTTGCAGATAGAATTTATATATGTTTTGATCCAGATATAGGTGGAATCTCGGGTACAAAAAGAGCTCTTGATATAGCCGAAACTTTAAATTTTGATGTACGGATAGTTGAGATACCAGGAAATTTTGATCCCGATGAATTTGTGTTTAAAAATGGAAAGGACAGCTTCTTTAATCTTCTAACAAATGCACCAGATGTAATAACATTTCTATGGAATGAAGCAGAGAAAATGCATAAAAATGAGGAAAGTTTTGTTCCACTTGTAAAAGATTTAATAGAGATAGTGAAGAGAATAAAAGATCAAACTAAGAGATTTGAAATTATAAGAAAGATATCAGAGAGGACCAAATTTCCTGAAGATATAATACTAAATGAAATCAAGAGAAGGAGAAAGAAAAGAAGAAAAGGTGAGACTGTATTAGAACAAAAGGATCTCCTTGAGAAAGAGTTTTTATCAGCTATTGTTAAAAATGAGAGGTTTTTTAGTATAATAAAAGATGAGATTGACGAGAATTACTTTTTTACAGAAAGATATAGAGAGTTGTACAAAAAGATTAACTCTAATTTAACTAAAGATGTACTGGAAGAAGACTCTATCTACAGAGAGATACTCCTTAAGGATAGCGAAATAAGTGAAGAAGTTTTTTTTGACATTTTCAGAAGATTTAAGTTAAGATACCTTATGAGAGTCAAAGAGGAGATTATAAAGGAGATTAATAAGATAGATAAAGAGGATAAGGATAGGTTTGATTATCTAAAGTTAAAGTTATTTGAGATTGAGAAAGAAATAAAAAGTTTTTTACACAAAAAGGAGGTGTAAAGCTTGCCTGAAAAATTCAAACATAAGGAGATAGAGAATTTAATAAAAGAAGGAAAAGAAAAGGGTACACTTTCTTATGAAGATATAATTGAAACCCTTAAATCTATTGAAGATCTTACTTCTGAAGAGGTAGATGAAATGTATGAAACACTTATAGAAGAAGGTGTTAAATTTGGGGATAAAAAAGAGATTCAGTTGGAAACACAAAAAGAAGAGACAAAAGAGGAAGAAAAAAAGCAAGAGGAGGAGATGATTGGTCCTCTTGATCCTGTTAATGCGTATCTCAGGGAGATAAGTAAAATCCCTCTCCTTAGCCCAAAAGAAGAGTATGAACTTGCAAAAAAGATGAAAGAAGGTACACCTGAAGAAAGAGAAAAGGCCAGAAAAAAACTCATTGAGAGCAACTTAAGACTCGTGGTAAGCATAGCAAAGAAATACATAGGTCAAGGACTTCTCTTTCTAGACTTAATTCAGGAAGGAAACCTTGGGTTAATAAAAGCAACAGAGAAATTTGATTATAGAAAAGGATGGAGGTTCTCGACCTATGCTACATGGTGGATAAGACAATCCATAACAAGGGCTCTTGCTGATCAAGCAAGAACTATAAGAGTACCTGTTCATATGGTAGAGAATATAAATAGGTTGAAGAAAGTTACAAGACAACTAATGCAGAAACTTGGAAGAGAACCAACAGATGAGGAAATCGCTAAAGAAATGGGACTCCCCGTTAAAAAAATACAGGATTTCAAAAGAATCGCCCAGGTTCCTATCTCCCTTGAGACTCCTGTGGGCGATGACGAAGATACAAGACTCGCAGACTTTGTAGAAGATAAAAGGATTCTTTCCCCTGAGGAGGAAACAATAATAAGTTGCTCCAACGAAGAACTCATGGAAATGCTTAAATTCTTACCAGAAAGAGAGAGGGAGATAGTAAAGTTAAGATTTGGACTTGGTGGTAATGTTCCTCACACTCTTGAGGAAGTGGGAGCAAAGTTTAATGTAACAAGGGAAAGAATAAGGCAGATAGAATCTAAGGCTATAAGAAGATTACGTCAGCTACTAAAGAAGGAAAAGAAAATATAAAGTATATATATGGAAGAAATTAAAATAAGACCCATGACCAACAGGGATATCCCTGAAGTAGTATCCATTGAGAATGTAAGTTACTCTGCACCGTGGTCTAGAAGAGAGTTTTATGGCGAATTAAATTTTAACAGGTTCGCCCGTTATTTTGTTGTAGAAATGAACCAGAAGATTATTGGGTATATAGGAAGTTGGTTCTTTAAGGATTTTGTTCACATCACAAATGTAGCAGTTCATCCAGATTTTAGAAAGAAGGGCATTGGAACAAAGTTGATGAATTATATAATAAATCTTGCAAAGAGTAGAAAAGTTAAGAAAATAGTTCTTGAGGTAAGGGTATCAAACACTATAGCACAAAGACTCTATAAGAATCTTGGTTTTAAAGTAGAAAAAGTAAAGAAAGAATATTATCCAAACAACAAAGAAGATGCTTTCTATATGGTGAAGGTGTTATAAAATTTTTAAAGGGGAGGATATCCTCCCCTTTAAATTTACTCACTTCCTATTATTGTTATCCTTCCCTCAACTTTTGGTGATATGGGGGTATGGGCTCTTATATACTCTTCAAGAACTTCAGGAATGGTAATAGATGTATCATATTTCTTATCCATTGGAAGATTCTTGAACATAAAGTAACCATCACCACCACCTGCCATCCAACTATTAATGGCAACAGTATACTCTTTATTCAAATCTAATGGTTCACCATTTACATAAACGTCTGAAACTCTTTCACCAGGAACAACAATTTCTCCCGTATCCATATCTATCTGTTGTGGTGTTTTACTAACATCAATGGTGAATTTTAAACCGGAGACCTGAAGGAATGCACCTGAGACTACAGTTTTTGGATCTCTTGGATCATTTGGACCTATAAGCGCAGATGCACCCCTTTCAAGGGCCTGTTTAAGAATACTTCCTTTAACTTTTACAAGAACAATAGAATTGCCAAATGGATGCATTTCAAGAAGAGTTTTTGTTGTTATAACTCCCTTTGGATAGATCTTGTCTCCTCTTATCCCTCCACCATTGGTTACTGCTACATCAGTTCCAAATTTCCATCTGAAGGCATCAGTAAAGAGGTTTCCAATAGCTGCCTCTTTCTTTCTTACTGTAATCTTTCTTGCGTCAAGGTCCACAAGAGATTCTCCTACTGGTGCAGGTGGGGGCATCTGATTAATAAAGTATGTTACAAGTTTATCAAGAAGAGGATCTTTTGGTACACTTTCATCTAAGAGATGAAGGCGCCATTTATAAGAGTATATACCTTTTCTATCCACTGCTATTTGAAGTTCACCAAGGTATGCTGCTCTTGCTCCATCCTGAACTATTATAGTTTCACCGCCACCTGGAGTCTTTACAATCACTGGTTCAGTAACGAGCGTATGTGAATGTCCACCAACTATCACATCTATACCATCTACCTTTGATGCTAAATCTTTATCTGCATCAATCCCAATATGAGTAAGTGCAATAATTACATCAACTCCTTCACTTTTAAGGGTAGATACCATATCTTTGGAAACTGAAACAAGATCTCCATTAACCTTTACTTTATCTCCAAGGTTTGTTATAACCGGAAGATTCGGTGTTATGAGTCCAAAAACACCTACTTTCAAACCCTTAACTTCAAAAATTGTATAGGGTTTAATTTTTCCTTCGAGTTTGGGTTCTTCACTTACATCAAGATTTGCAGCAAGAACTGGTATTGTACAATAATCTAATGCTTCTCCAAACACTTCAGGTCCTTGATCAAACTCATGATTACCTGGAGTCCAGGCATCTGCTATCATATCCCAAAACAAGGTTTCTGGAATTCCTTTAAATGCTCTGAAGAATGGACCAAGAAAATCATCGCCCGATGTAAGGAAAAGAACTCTCTTTCTGGATTTTTTAAATTTTTTCACAAGATACCCAACTCTTGCAATTCCACCCACTGTTTTTTTAACCTTTTCACCCCCAATCCTAATCTTTGTTTCAAATTCTGTAACCTGACTCTGAAGATCTGATGTTGTAAGTATAGTTAGATATTTAAGATAACCTTCCACAAGACGCGGTCCTTCAGACTGAGAAGCGATAGAAGTGTTTACTGAAACTTTAATAGGTAGTAAACTCAGAGAAAACACAATTGCTAAAACAATCAACCCCTTAACTAAATTTCTTCTTTTCATACTCACCTCCTAAATTTTTATCTTCTAAAATAAATTATATCACCTTAGTTAACATATGATAAAATTGAACTTGATGAAAGTTTTAGGTATTGAGACCTCTTGTGATGATACATCAATGGGCGTTGTAGAAAACGGCAAATTAATCTCTATGGTGAGAACCTCTTCTGAAGAATTCCATATTAGGTATGGAGGAGTGGTTCCAGAAATTGCTGCAAGAAAACATCTTGAACTTTTTCCTTTTGTGTTGAGAGAAGTTTTAAGAAAAGGTAAATTGAAATTGAAAGATATTGAAGGAGTTTCTGTCACATTTGGTCCTGGCCTTGTAGGTTCCCTTCTTGTGGGAACTGAGCTTGCTAAGACTATCTCCCTTTTTTTAAAAAAGCCATTTGTTGGTGTAAATCACCTCGAAGGTCATATCTATTCAATTTTTTTCGAATACAAAATTGGGTTTCCTTTCCTGACACTTCTTATATCTGGTGGCCACACAGAAATTATTATGGTTCAGGATCATTTAAAGTATAAAATAATTGCTACTACACTTGATGATGCATGTGGAGAGATAATTGACAAAGTAGGTAGAAGACTTGGTTTTTCATATCCAGCAGGGAAAGAGTTGGATAAATTAGCATTAAAGGGAAATCCTAATAGATATAACTTTACTCTTCCAAAATTTAAAGATATAAAAAGAAAGTTCTCTTTTTCTTTCTCAGGCATGAAAACCCAAGCATTAAATATTATAAATTCAAAGAATTTTGTCCTTGAGGATCTAATATCCAGTCTCTTTAAGGGGATAAGCGAAGAACTTCTGGATAGAATTAGATTAGTGTCCAAAGAAACAGGAATAACA
>Ga0180300_10001770_pt1 | contig 10080 bp, 6 predicted proteins | sample GuaBasSediGuay15_FD_121798 | JGI IMG/M metagenome (GOLD analysis project Ga0180300, IMG submission 121798) | Subseafloor sediment microbial communities from Guaymas Basin, Gulf of California, Mexico - Guay15, Core 4569-2, 21-24 cm | ecosystem: Environmental > Aquatic > Marine > Hydrothermal... | reverse complement strand
ATTCGGAATCGTGGCGGAGGTCTCACTACCGTATCCCCATGGCTCATCCAGACGATGAAGCGTTTTGGCAGGCCGGTAAAAAGTGGTGAGTCTTCGATCTCGATCTCAGTCCGACCGTACTCCCTCCTTCTGGTCCCAGCCACTTCGCCACCCAGGGCGGCAGCGATCAGCTGCATGCCGTAACAGATACCCAGGATCGGTATTTTGGTATGGAGGAGATCCAGACCGATCTTGGGACCACGTCGATAGATCGATCCCGGCCCACCGGAAAGGACGATCGCCCCAGGGTTCTCAGCAAGGATCTTTGAAGCGGGAGTTCGACAAGAATAGATCTCACTATAAACCTGAAGCTCACGGATCCTCCGGGCGATAAGCTGGGTATACTGAGAACCGAAATCGATGATAAGGACTTTATTTTGTCTCTTTGAGCAACCGCTGGGCATGAGTGGCGATCTCCTGATTACGGGAGCTGGTGAACTCCTTTAACCGCTCCCGGCCTCCGCATCGTGCAATTGCATCAAGAGCGAGAAGTTTTGTCTCGGTGAGAAGCTTTCCTTTAAAGAGGGGAGAGTCCTTTACCACTCGGACGAGTGGTTCAATCGCTTCCTCGGAGCCGATATTGGCAATCGCCCTTATAACACCCCTGCGGAACTCCTCCTCCTCCTTATCCGGGATTGCTCGTTTTCGTTTGAGCAGGGGTATCAATTTGGGGAGTGCCTTCCGGGCCATCGACTTCGGCAGATAAGTGGCTGCCTTAACGAAGATCTCATCTACCTCCCCATCCAGGATCTCCATTAGATAACCCGCCACCTTCTCTCCGCCGATCCGGGCCAAACTCTCAATCGCCTCCAACCGAACCTGACGGGATTTATCCTTTAAACACTTTCCAATCTCCTCAACCGATTCGTGGTCCCTGAACTCACCTAAGAGGGTAACGATATTCCTCCGCACGTACCATCGTTCGTCCTTTATCAACTCTCTTAAAACCGGCATCAGATCCTCCCGATTGACCCGCTTCAGAATGTCGATGATCTTCATCCGCACACCCCGGTCCTCCACATCACCAAGGTAGTTGAGGAGTGGCTCAACAACCCTTTCTCCAAACTGTAGGAGGGCATCCCTGGTCTCGTTATAGAGACCCGACTCCCAGAGTGCAGAAAAGAGGACCGAGAGGTGCTCGATATTGCCAAGTTTACCAAGGATCGTAATGGCCGCTTTTCGGCGGGAGGTGAACTCATCACCAATCCGAGAGGCATGGCGGATGATAATCTTGTTGATCAACTCGCACAATGTCTTGGCATTCTCCTCCTCGCCAATTTTTACCAAGCTTCCCAAAATCATCTTAAAATTCCTCTCGTCCGATTCGACATCAGATGTTGCCGAAAGCCGATTTATTCCCATCCGCGCGGTATCGATCTCTCCATTTCTTATAAGCTTCACAATCACTCTTGTTATCCCGACAATCCCTCTCCTCCTCTTCTCCGGGTCCTTATCCCGGAGCAAGGGATAATACGACCTCATCTCCCCTTCTAATCCTTTCTCCTTCTTCTTCTCCTCAGCCTCCTTAGGGGCAAGCCTTTCTACCAGTTTCTTGTAGATCTCCTCCGTAAGGGTATCCTTCAATCGGGGCATCAGTTCTGAGAGGCGAGGGCCGGTCAGTTTTTTGAGAATGAGGATTACATCATCGGGAAGATCGGTCTCCTCACTCGCCCGACGGGAGATAAGATTGACCAGATCGTCATTGGACATGGTGGTGATGATATCGCGGATCGTCTCCGCCAATCGTTCATTCTCGGTCTTGATCCGGGCCAATTGGGCCTTGACTGAAGGGGAGAGATTTTCTAAGGCCTTGGCCAGAAGCAGAGAGTATTCACCCCAACTCTCCTCACCATAACGCTCAATTATCAAACGGCTGATTCGTTCCAAAGCCCTAACTACCTTCCGGGACTGAACGATCTCATTATCACCCTTCTCAATCCCAATAATCTCAGTCAGGAATTTTATCGATGCCTCCTCACTCATTGATTGAGTGAGTGCCTTTATAAACTCCTCCAGGTCTACCTTTTTGGTGGTCTGGACCCCGCCTTTGATAATCCCATATTCAACCTCATTCACCCTTATCCCTTCAATCCCATGATCCTTAACCAGTAGGACGATGTCGCCATAATTCTCAAGTTCCTCCCTACCCATCCCCATTACGGTCAGAAATGCCTTGAGCTCGGCCATGGTCATATCGTCCCGGAAGGTAACGCTCCGAACATTGAGTTTATGAAAGCTGGAGAGCATCGCATTGATTGCCGGAATCTTCTTGATATCGAATTTTTCCTCCTCAAAGAAGATGATATTCTCAAGCACATAGATGGAGAACTCATCGGAGTAGTTGAAGATCTCCTGAGCCAGATCATAGATCCGGCCCAGGGTGGCATCTAAGGAAGGGTGACCACTTGGATACATCCTGGAGATATTGATTCCTATCCCGAGATTCTTAATAAAATCGGACTTGACTCGACTCGGTATCTCAGCCATCTCCTCCCCTCTTGAGGCAGTAATCCCTAACCTCGGAGATCCCCTGTCTCATCATCGATTCGCAGAGCCTCGGTCCAATTGCCAGACCGGGTTGGCGGAGAGACTTCTGAATTCTTGCCACGCTGAGGAAGATATCACCGAATATCAGTTCTCGCTCCACCCCCCCTACCGCAATCCGGGCATACTCCGCCTCACCTTCTTCAATGCCCACCTTCATCCCGAAGCTCTTGCCAAATGCCTCAAGCTTAGTTAGATAGAGGCCGCACTCAAATAGGCGCCGATAGTCGAAGGGGCGGATACCGAATATCCCCACAACCTCATCACCAATGAACCGGTAGATAAGACCGCCCGCCTCCTCGATCTTCTGAGCTGCGTTGGTAAGAACCAGTTTGAGAAAAGAGAAGGCGACCTCCGCTTCCACCCCCATCGTCAACCTGGTAAATCCAGAGACATCGGCCCTCAGGCAGGCAATCGTCACCCGGCTCAGTTTCAGATCGGTAAGAATCTGACCACAATAGCCACAATAATTATGGGCACCGGTCTTGTTACCGCAGGCCGGACAGATCATCGTTTGGTTGCTCCCCGATACTCCGGAATCGTCCTGATAAGCTCACCAAACCGATCCGGACCACTCACCAGTCCATCCAGTAGTGCCTTGCATCGGTTATGATATTGACGCCGTTTAGGATCATTCTCGGGCAGACTCTCTCCCAGCCAGAAATAGGCCCGGGCCAGATAGAAAGGAAGTTGCAACCTTTCGGCCAACTCGAAGGCCTTAGTTGCCCAGTGTTTCAGGTTCTCCCGATCGAACTGGGCTAAGGAAAGATAGGTCTGAAGAATAAGAGGGTTCTCAGCCAGATCCCTAAGCACAGGGATGAGCTTCTCAATCTCTTTGAGATTCTTGAGCGGATCGGCAAGGAGATACTTTACTCTGAGGACGGCCTGAGCCCTCCTCCCTTTGATGAGAGGAAGAATCTTCCCGATCGACTCAGATAGGTCATAATCAATACTGCCAGATATCCGCTGGGCCAGGAGCCGATTGATTCCGGCTTCAACCTCAAACCGGATTGCATTTATTCTTCTCGCTTCGGAATAGGACCAGTAGAGTTCGCCCTCGGCTAAGGTGTAGGCATTGAGCATGGTATAGATCTCGCCCAGAATAAGATGATAGGTTATCTGGAAAAAGAGCGAAGGATTGCTCTTGAGCCCCTCTTCGGCATACTCGTGGGCCTTGGTAAAGTTGCCCAGCTCTTTATGGAGAACGATAAGATTGATGAGGTTATGATGGATAAGCCCCTCACTCTGAGCACTGTTGAGGGAGAGATTGAAGTAGGCCATCGCCTTCCCATAGTTCTGATTTAAGAAGTGGAGATAGCCGTAGAGGGCCTGGGCCGAAGCGGTGATATCCCCCTTCTTGGGGGCATCCCTCAAAATCTGCTCCAATGTCGACCGGGCCCGATCTGATTCACCGATACCGATCAGACCCTTGGCCAGACTCACCAGAGCCCAGAGGCGAGCATCCTTCAGCTGCCATCGACTGGCAATTGCCACCGACTCTTCGGCCATCTCTGATAAGTTCTTGTAGTCACCAAGATAATCGAGGATGCGGGTAAGATTCTCACCGATGTCGATCCTCATCTTCCGATAAAAGTTGTCACGAGGGTTGAGGATATCGAGATAGTCAACCGCTTTAAGATACAATTCCACGGCCCGATCAAGCTGGGAAAGAGAAAGGGCCTTATCCGCAGCCAATTTTAGATAATAACTCGCCTTCTCGTAGTTACCACCCTGACTGAAGTGATGAGCGATCACCTCGGCATAATTATAGATCTTATCATGGTAGATCGATTCCAGAATGCGGCCCAAACGATTATGGAGGTCAATCCGGTCCTCATAGGACATCATCTCCGAAGCGACCTCTTTAATGGTCTTATCGGTAAAGCTGAAGAGGTTATCCGAGCTCTTGAGTAGACCAGCATCGATTAAGGCGACCAGTTCCTCCTCAACCGGACGGTTGATAAGGGTTAATAACCACTTGGGTTCAAAGCCCTCACCCGCGATAGCGGCGGCAAAGAGAGTCTCCTTTAGATTCGGCGGCAAACGATCGATCTTTTCGATAATGATCTGACGCTGGAGATAGTCCGGATCCTTGACCAGATGATAGAATTCCGGATTCTTTAACACCTGAATCGTATAATAGGGATTACCACCGGTGATTCGATAGAAATCGAGCTCGGGAGGCTTATCTTTGTAGAAAACCTTGACCAGTTGCTCTACCGCTTTTCTGGAGAGAGGCTTCAACTCGATCTCATTAAAATCTCCCACCTTAAGATCCTTGATCATCAAATCCGACTCATAGATGAGGAGGAAGAAGACCGGTTGATTCACCAGTCTCCCCTTGATTACCTTTAAAAGCTCCAAGGTGCCGGTGTCGATAAGATGGGCATCCTCGATAATCACCAAGAAGGTAAAACGGCGAGCAAGGAGGTTAAGGATCTCGACGATCGAGCCGTAGAGATCGCCGTAGTCGGTGAACGGCATCCGGTTGGCAAAGGGAACCATTACCGTCCTCTGATGGGGAGACTTGAGTCCGAGCGACTCGCTGAAGAGCGTCGCCTGAACCTTTATCTCACCATTGGCAAATTCGAGGATCTGATTGACCAGTTTGGCCAATGGTTTGAGGAACTGAATCGGGCCCGAGGTGTTACAATCGACCTCAAGGATGACGGTCCCATATCTCAGGGCAATCGCCTTGATCTCCTCCTTCACCTTCGACTTCCCGATCCCGAATCTCCCCTTGATCCCGCACCAGATCGTCTTCCCCTGCATTGAGGCGTTAAAGAGCGATTTGATCTTCTCAATCTCTACCTCTCTCTCCAGAGTCGGAATCTGCCAGAAGAGGGTATCTCGAGAACGAACCAAGCGGAAATTGCCATCCTCTGGTATCAGTTCATATTCGAAACGGCAGTGCTGAGCCACTGCTTCGGTAACAACGATCTCACCGATTCCGGTCTGATCTAAAAGCTTGGAGGCAAGATTGACCGTCTCACCGAAGATGGTCGAATGGTGAGGGGTTCCAAAGGCGGCCAAGAAGAATGGACCAGTATTAACCGCAATTCGGAACCCGCTACCTAAGTTGCGAATCTTGAGAGCGGTATTCAGCGCCCGCTCGATAAAATCCGGTGTATAGATCGGAAGACCGAAGATACCGAGAACACGATAATCGGGCTCGATCCACTCCCCCACCCCTCCATCCTCCTCGATCATCCAGCAGATCTTCTTAGCGAGATTGAGATAGTGATCGGGATCATCAACACAATCTTTGGGAAGACCGACAAAGAGGACCGCCCCCTCTCTCCGCACCCCCCGCATGAGATCGATCTGGTCCTTAAACCGAACCCGATATCCCGCATATCTCAGGATCCGACCACAGTTGGGACAGAAATCGTAATCGGCGGAAACGCTCTCGCCGCAGTTACTGCAACGCTGGGTTACCATTAATGGCGGAAATGCCTCCTCCGAGTAAAGACCATGGCGATCTCATGCTCATTGCAGGCCTCGATCACCTCCTGGTCACGAATCGATCCCCCGGGCTGGATCACCGCCCCGACACCAGCCTTGGCGATAAGATCGATGGAGTCTCGGAAGGGGAAGAAGGCATCCGAGGCAAGAACCATACCAACGGGCTGGGTTCCGGCTTTCCTCAGGGCAATCTCAACTGCCCCTACCCGAGATGGCTGGCCCGCACCAATCCCCACCGTCCGATCCCGGATCGCAAGGACGATCGCATTTGACTTGACCCACTTACATACTCGCCAGGCGAAACCGAGTGCAGCCATCTCGTAATCGCTCGGCCTTCGATGGGTCACAAACTCCCAATCCTCATTGAAATCTCGGTCAACCTCCTGAAGGAGGATACCGCCCAGGGCGGCGGTGATGGCATAAGGACCAAAGATATCCTTGGGACAGGTGATGACCCTGAGTCGCTTTTTCTTCTTGAAGACATCGAGTGCAGCTTGAGTATAAGCGGGGGCAATAATAACCTCGAGGAAGATCCGAGTCAGCGCCTGAGCGGTCTCTTCATCAACCTGACAATTAAAACCGACTACTCCACCGAAGGCGGAGACCGGATCGCCCATATGGGCTTTGGTGTAGGCCTCGGATGCGCTCTCTCCTATTCCAACCCCACAGGGGGAGGTATGTTTGACCACCACGCAGGCTGGTCGGTCAAATTCTAATGCACAACCATAAGCACTATGGGCATCGAGGATATTGTTATAAGAGATCTCCTTACCCTGGTGGATCACGATCCTCTTCCAGAGATCCTCTCGGATTGAGAACCAGGCCTTCTGATGAGAATTTTCACCATACCGGAGTGGTTTCATAGATGAGAGAGGGAGGGCACCATAACGATCAAAACCTGAGCCATACTTTTGAGCGATCAGGCTATCATAATAGGCGACATAAGAGAAGGCCTTCTTGGCCAGCTGACGGCGAAAAGAGAGATCGCCACCATCCTCCTTCAATCGTCTCAGGACTTCGGGATAATCATCCGGGTCGGTCACCACGGTAACCTGGTGATAATTCTTGGCTCCAGCCCGAAGCAGTGATACTCCCCCGATATCGATGAGATCGATCAACTCATCGAGATCCTTTTCAAGGTTTGCCTCAAAAGGGTAGAGGTTGCAAACGAGTAGGGTGATTGGCTCATCTCCTCCCTCCAGGAGCGGTTTGTAGATTGCGGGATGGAGTGTCTTGACCCGTAGTGACTCATCGAAACCGGTCAACTCCTCCACCTTCCGACTTTCAATCCCGTGTTCCTTGAGAAACCGGTGTGTTCCCCCTGTGGCGATAATCTCATAACCCAATTCCCGAAGTCCATGGACAAACTCATCCAGCCCACTCTTATCACTCACTGATATCAGAGCCCTTTTATGCCCCATATTTCTTCAACCTTAGACTATTAGCCAATAGGAGTGGCATCAGCTCTTTTCCTCTGATTCTCCCAATCGAACCGAGGCGACAGTTGAGCTCGGTAAAGCGGGAAAGGCCGTCAGTGGGAGCAAACTCCGAGTTGATGAGTAGAGGAGAAGGGTGCCAGGAGTGGGATCTTAGCCGGACCGGGGTGGAATGATCCCCGGTTATTGCCAGGACATCCGGCTTCGCCTCGAGGAGGATGGGAAGCTTCTGGTCGATCGCCTCAATGATCTCTCGCTTCTTATCAAAATCACCATCCTCACCCGCCTTATCGGTCTCTTTGATATGGAGGTAGAAGAAATCATATTCCTCACGATGCTCAGCAAAAGTCTGAAAGAGCTGAGAGAGATCGGAGCCAGGATTGATCGTCTCCATCCCGACCAATCGGGCAATACCAAGATACATCGGGTAACTGGCGATGGCCAGGGCGCGGAGTTGAAATCGCTCCTTAAATGTCTTCAATTTGGGATAAGTGGCAGCACCACGAAGGAGGACATGATTGGCCCGCTTTTCACCCTTAAGAATCTTATTGCTCAGCTCAACGAATCGATTTATGATCCGGGCGGTCTTTTCTGCCTCGGGGATGAGAGGCCGTGCTTCGACCATCTCCTTGCCCGACTTCTGAGGATCGGCATCGGTCACACCTGCACTGAGGCCTTCCCCATTGAAAACGACCACAAAGCGATGCTCCTTGCCCGGTTTGATCCTCACCTCGACATCCTCAATCCGGTCAATCTCCTTCAACCTTTCACAGAGCCTGACGGTCTCTTCGGTCGGTATTCGACCGGCTCTCCGATCAACAACGATACCATCCCTCTGGGTGGCAAAGTTACCTCTGAGGTAGAGATCGTTTTCCCTCACCTCAATCCCCACCCCCAATGCCTCGAGGAGACCCCTGCCGATTTGGGTCTCAACCGGATCGTATCCGAATAGCGCGAGATGGCCCGGCCCGGAGCCCGGTGTGATACCCGGACCGACCGGGTCAATCAAGCCAAGGGCAGAGGACTTAGTCAGCCGATCGAGATTCTCGGTCCGGGCCGCCTCTAAGGGGGTGGGTGAAGGGATATCACCGAGTCCATCAATTACAAGAAGACATATCTTTCGATCGCTCTTGGTAATCAGATCATCGATCATCAGCCTTCCCAGACAAAAGGTTCTTTATCGGTCAATACTCTCCCTCTCTTGATTAGTTCATTAAAGTAGGTCGGGAGAGTGAATAGGGCATAGTGGAGATCGCGATTATAATAACGGAGCTTGAGCTCTCGCTGGGCAATACGTTCATTAAGGAGATCACGGTCAATACTCCTGGGATCATAGTTCTTGGAACCGATGATGAAACCCCAGGGCCAGTGGAAGGTGGGGACGACAACCTGATAGGGAGCAACAACCGGAAAGATGCGCCGGAGCGTCTGAATCAGACTGACAAAGAACTGGGCATAGAAATGGACGGTGGTTCCCGCCTGACAGACCAGAATCCCATCCGGAGTGAGGATCTCATTCACCCGTTGGTAGAACTCTAAGGTGAAAAGATAGCGGGCCGGTGAGTCCTCAATTGGTTCGGTGAGATCAGAGATGATACAGTCAAAACGTTCGTTGGTCCTTTCCACCCATTTTCGTGCATCTTCAAAATGGAGCTCTGTTCTGGGGTCATCGAAGGCCCCATTGGACCAGGTTGGAAGGTAGCGGATTGAGGCATCGACGACCTCCTTGTCGATGTCGACCATCACCGCCCGTTTGACCGGGTGTCGGAGGACCTCACGCAGGGTCGCCCCCTCCCCACCCCCGATAATAAGGACCGACTCCGGTGCGGGATGGGTAAGAAGGGCAAGATGCACCAGCGCTTCATGATAGATGAACTCATCGCACTCAGCTGACTGGAGCCTCTGGTCTAAGAATAGACAGCGACCGAGATGGGTCAGTTCCAGAATCTCGATATATTGGTAGGGCGTCCGCTTCTGAAAAATGTGCTCTTTTACCGAATATAACCACTGCTGGTCATCGGAGAACCACTCGACATACCATTGCGACTTCGGCATATAGAAATTTACCCGAATAACCGCCTCTGTCAAGCTATCACGATGCTGATTCTCTCTACCCTTTTATCTTGAGATTCAGACTTACGATTCATTTCGGTGGTTGTGGTATTGGAGTACTAATGGTTTCTGAAGCTGGGGTGGGAGTTATCAACCTTTTCGTTTTATCATTTTGTCAATTGACTAAATGATAAAACTGAGCGATTATGCTTGACCTCCAGGGATTGTCTGGATAAACTATAGGGTAGGAAGGAGGTAGAAATGGTAATACTACTTTTACCTCTGGCGACATGGATGTTCACACCCTGGGATAGTGCCCCTACCCCCCCAAGACCGAAGTAGACTTCTCCCGGGACCGATTCGTGGTCCTTAGTAATACCTTAAATGGTGTGGAGTATCAGGACACCACGGTCAACGGCATCACCTACCGTCGGTTCCGATTTCCGGATTGCTATCTCCCGCCGGAGAAGGTGCTCATCGGCAAGCCAGAACTGCCTGCGGTCCGGGTCCTGATTGCGGTTCCGGACTCGGCCGAGGTGGTGGT
>Ga0180300_10001769_pt1 | contig 10081 bp, 8 predicted proteins | sample GuaBasSediGuay15_FD_121798 | JGI IMG/M metagenome (GOLD analysis project Ga0180300, IMG submission 121798) | Subseafloor sediment microbial communities from Guaymas Basin, Gulf of California, Mexico - Guay15, Core 4569-2, 21-24 cm | ecosystem: Environmental > Aquatic > Marine > Hydrothermal... | reverse complement strand
CTTTTCGTAGTGGTTGTACAGTTATTGGACGAAGAATTGGTATTACACCCATCTTTGCCAGATGCTCAGCACCTTCATGCACGCATTCGTCTGTCTCACCAAGTCCAATGATAAAGTTTGAGGATACCCTATTCTTGCCAAATACCGTTACTGCTTCCCGTAGCGATTCTAATATAAAGTCGAGTGACAGCCCCTTACATACCCTATCAAATATTTCTTGGTCCATGGTTTCTACATTGTATTTGAGCTCAACCGCACCTGCTTCGTTCAATAGTTTTGTGGAGTCTCTCGTGGGATATACCGCGACTCCGATAGGGACGCTGTATCTTTTCAGTGCTTTTACCACTTCAACCACACGTTCAAGCTCATCTTCTGGCGATTTCGCTACTCCTGATGTAATTGCAATTGCCTTCATCAAACCCGTTTTCTTTGCTCGCTCAACGATATTAATGACCTCTTTCAGGGTCTTGATTTTACCCTGCAACTTTGGAACCGAACAAAATGTACAATCATAGATGCAACGTTCACTCAGCGTGATATATGCTTGCTCAGGACAATGTGCGAGTATCTGTTCAATTTCGCCCCTTACCAATTCTTTATTGTCTTTCAGGATTATAAAATCGTTGCTTTCCTTTATCATCTTGAGTGGCGAGTTCCTGTTGATGTCTAACCGTACTCGATGACCACCGGATTTAAAAAATAAGGATTTCTGTCCTGTACCTGGACCTGCTGAAGATATGGATGTTCCTCCAAGCAGTGATTCATCTACATCCACGGTTCCTATTGCGAGTAGTTCTGCTTTTAGGTCTGCGTTCAGTTTTGGCATTTGTTTCCTCTGTCCACCCCAACTTTTTCTGAGTACACGGGCATCTTTGGATGTTGAATAACCATTTCTTATTCTTTCACTGCAGATTGTATTTAAGAATTAAGTTAAAAGTAATTACGGTGACGAAAGAAAAAAATAATCCCTTAATTTTAAAGCAGTTGCAAAATAGGAAATTGTATCTCTAAAAGTATTTTCGAGCAACAAACATTTTTAAACTGAATATATATTTATGAGTAAATCCCTATTATATCAGATAGAATAGCACTCGCAGCTTCGATAGGTCCTGCACCCTTTCCGATGACGGTAATATCACCAGCCAGATCAGTTTTTATAGTTGCAACATTCAGCGTGCCTCCAACGTTCAGCGGGTCGTGCTTTGGAACTAACCGGGGCGCAACCTTCTGGCACCCATTCCTGTCCACTTCTCCTATCAATTTTATCACGTATCCCGCATCATTAGCCAGCTTCAAAGCTTCTGGTGTTATATCTGTGATACCCTCTACTTCTACATCTTTATAAGTCACATCCCTATCAAAAACGGAATTAGCCAGGATTACGAGCTTCACCGCGGTATCTATTCCTTCAACATCTTTAGAAGGGTCTGTCTCTGCTATCCCGCGCTCCTGCGCTTCCTTTAACACATGCTCGTAGGGTAACCCTTCCTCCACCATCCTTGTTAGAATATAGTTGCAGGTGCCATTCAAAATGCCCTTTATGGATATTATCCCGTTACCTGCGAGATTCTCCCTCACCAATGATATTAACGGCATAGCGCCACCTACTGATGCTTCAAATCTTAGTTCTTTTCCTTTCTGTGCCGCGAGTTGCATCAGCTTTCTATATTGTAACGCGAGAGGACCTTTATTCGAGGTTACCACATGTCTATCTGATTCCAAAGCGGTAATTATATGCGTTAATCCGGGTTCGCCATTCTCGACATTAGTTGGCGTTGTTTCTACCATAACCTCGTGCTCTACTTCTTTTATCACCTCCAGAGTTGTCATATCTGCTGGCTTTTCCCCTGTATTGAGTTTCATTATCGCATCTTCGCTCAATCCACTCTCATTTACAATAACACCCTTCAAGTCCGCGATACCAACGATTTTTATATCTATGCCATGTTTTTTCGCTATCTCCTCTCGTTTTCGCCTTATCACCTCTGCTGTGCCGCCGCCCACGTTCCCAAACCCGATTATCGAAATCCTTACGGTTTTTGTGTTCATGTCTTCTTTTACACCTTCGCTCTTCGAATAGTTGATTGGCAAGATAATCATTTATTTTCCTTTTTTAATTTCACCAATTTTAAACCCTGTTCGCCCGGGACATCGCCTATTACATCCAGAATTGTGCATTTATCGCCCTTTTTTAGACCCAATGGATGGCATGAATCAAACAGCTCGTAATCGGTTTCTTCACAAGCCACGGGCTCAAAAGCAATTTTAGAGCCCTTAAAAGCATATTTCGCATCTATCGCCGCTCTTATCGGTGGTTCTATCACTTCTACCACACGCACACCTTCTTCGTGAATGCTACAGTCATGTTTTATTTCGTCCTTTACGTGCTCTATCCTGTATCTCCTGCCAACTTCAAGGTTCGTGCAAGACTTTTTTAACCTACACACTTCACATTTCTTCGAATTTGAAACTCCTAAAAAGATGAATTCATCACCTACATTCGCCAGTTTTGCTCCAATTAACGTTACGATTTTTTCGTTCATCATTTCTCTTTCTACCTCCGCTTTTAATCTATCACCCCGGTAACCACCGCGAGTCTTTCTGCTGCTTCATAAGTAAGTCCGGAATCGCCTAATATTGTATATCTGCCCGGATTTATCTTATGAGCCGAGATCAACGCTTCTATAATATCCTCATCTTTTATGCCCAACTCCTTTGCAGTTGTTGGAGCGCCTATCTCTTTCAGCACTTCCCGAACTCGCTGCCAGTCCTCTCCATATAAGTAGGTCATCATTATGGTTCCGACACCACATTGCTCGCCGTGCAATGCGGGCTTTTCCACTATCATATCTAAAGCATGGCTGAATTTGTGTTCAGACCCGGAAGCAGGAGCCGAGGACCCCGCAATGCTTATCGCAACACCACTGGATACTAACGCTTTTGCCACAATCCACACCGACCTTTCGTCTTTCTTCCTTATCTCATTGGCATTTTCCATTATCATATTCGCAGTCATCTCAGAAAGAGCAGCAGCATAATTGCTAAACTCGGCATTATGCAATCGCTGGGCAAGTCGCCAATCACGTACTGCCGTGTAGTTAGCAAGAATGTCGCCACAGCCCGCTGCGGTAAACCTGTAAGGAGCTGAATATACTATCTCAGTATCACCGACAACCGCGAGAGGAGCATGTGCTTGCATAGAAACCGGATTGCCTCTATTTTTATTCTTTACAGATGCCCTTGGTGATGCTATCCCATCGTGAGAAGCGATAGTGGGCACCGAGATAAAAGGAATTCCGAGTTCAAAAGAGGCTATCTTACCCGTATCTATGATTGTTCCACCCCCCACACCGAGCATGAACTTCGCTTTGTCTTCTTTCGATGCCTCTTTCACCTGCTCTATGCTTTCTTCGCTAACTGAATGTACTTCCACCAAGCTGACTTCATATCCGTCATCAGATAGAATTTCAGACACCTTCTCCCCCGCTATCTTTCTTGTATGTGCACCTGTAACAACAATAGCCTCTTTTCCCAGTCCCAAGTGCTTGCACACTGTACCGATATCTTCCAGGACGCCATGACCAACTAAAACATCCCTCGGTAATTCCATCCATTTTATTTTTTCAAATGTTTCCATTGTCAGCTCCTCGACTATTATAAATAGAGGATAGCGAAATAAGTAAAGACACAACTTTCTATAAAGGTTTAATCCACTAACTTTAACACTCCAACCTCAGGCTCATAACACCTCCCTTCCCCGATAAGCTCGTCAATTACTTCCTCTACCCATTCTTCCGTCAATCCTTTCTTCTTCAACTCCTGCACTAACAATATACGTCCTACACCGCTCCCTCCCCCCTCTTCCAAAACCGCTAAGACCATTTCTTCTGACGTTTTACTGTAATCCTTCCACACGCTCTTTACGGTGTTTATTGTCATATCCTCCCAAAAATCCAGTTTATCATCATCAATCGCATAGTGTTCCAGCGCTTCCTTCAAAGTGCCTTCATAAAATGCCTTCTCAAGTTTCTTTGAACGAAGTAGTCCTATCCTCTCCATAGTTCTCCTTGCAGTATTTATTATCCAATTGTTTCTTACGCTTTCTTCCACCGTGCCAGCAGCCTCAACTAATATGAGAACACCTTTGCTTTTCCTTGCATCTTTACGCACATGCAGGTTACCGACGAAAGCCATGAATTTATCTAATTCAAGGACCTTATCGGTGTAGACATTAAGGGTAGCCGTAAGGTCATTTATTTTTATCTTCGTTACATTCCCTCTTTTCTCTACCTCTTTTACTTCGCCAACCGCAAAGAGCCTGTTGCATTTCGCACACGTAGGGGTAATGAGGATGGTCTCTTCGCTTTCTTTTATAATGAAGTCGCTTTTCAATAACTCTGCAAAGAACACTCTACAAGTGGGAACAAGCGGCTCTGGAGCAGACTTCAGGGTTTTGTTTTGTTCTTGCATAGAGCAATACTTAATTTTTCTAATATTAAAAAATTATGATACCCCCGTATCCAACGACACTGGACCTATCACCAATAATGTCCCCGCTCGTTGCGTATTTTATCAACTCCCCTTCTTTTGCACCGAGTTTTTTCGCTGCATACATCATCACTGCTATCGGACCAACACCACATGCTGTCGAGTTTCGTTCGTATATTCTGTTATAGAATCTCTCAACCTCTAACTCTGTTATCGCTGCTATCACATATTCGTCTTTCTCTCTCGCTATCCCGTCAGGTTCATAATGCGTGAAATCCGAAGACGCGATTACAACAACTTTTTTATCAAATTTGGTAATCGTATCAGCGAGGTCTTCTCCTATCTCTCTCGCTGTATCCTCATCGCTTAAGCCCATACAGATAGGAACAAATTTGAAATTTTTATCGTAGAGGAATTGAAGAAAAGGGAGCTGAACTTCTATGGAATGCTCGTACTTATGCGCAGTTTCATCCACATCAATAATTCTTTTTGGCAGCGCATCGACAAAGGCTTTGTCCACTTCCACTTCACCTAAGGGTGTTTCCCACGTGTCCTCAGAAACAGCAATAAGCGAGCCTATACCTTGATGATTGGGACCAAGAATGACGAATGTATCCGCAGTTGGAAGTTTTGCATAGACATTCGCCGCTACTCCTCCGGAATACATATACCCTGCGTGTGGAACTATCGCCCCGAGAACTCCCTCTTTCTCTTCTCTTGTTACACCTGCAAAACATTCTTTCAATTGTTTTTCCAATCTACTTTTCTCCGCTTCATAAAAAGCACCTGCTACTGCTGCTCTTCTCATTCTTATATCCCTGCCTCAAAATCATCCACGCTGTAATTGAATACGAATTCGTCTTCACAAGCTTCTTTACGGTGCCTTTCCCTTAATAGTTCTTTTGCAAGCAGCCAGTAAACGGTGGCAAGCGCTTTTCTTCCCTTGTTATTCGTGGGAATGATAAAATCTACGTTAGTGGTTGAATTGTTTGTGTCACAGAGTGCCACTACCGGTATGCCAGTATCCACACCCTCCTTCAATGCCTGTGCATCAGTCATTGGATCGGTCAAGACCAGTATAGAAGGCTCAACGAAGTAATCACATTCGGGATTCGTTAAAGTCCCGGGTATAAACCTCCCGGCTATTGACTTCGCACCCGTTACTTTAGCGAACATGTTCACAGGATGATGACCATATTCTCGCGCGGCTACAACTAAGATAGAGGAAGGCTCGTAATTTGCTAAAAATTTCGCTGCCACCCTCAGTCGTGCATCCATAATTTCTATATCTAACAAATACAACCCATCCGGTCTTGCCTGGTAAATGAATCGCTTCATGTCACCGGTTTTTTGCTGTGTTCCTATGTGGACGCCACTTGCTAAATAATCAGGACCTGGTATTAACGTATCCACCTTTTCTTTTTCCTCTTCTTTTTCTTGTGCCATATTTTTACTTCTACCTCATTATCTCCTTATTCAACATAATTCATATAATTCTTTTCTGTTTTTATATATTATAAATTATGGAAGAGGGAGAGGGGAAAGAAGCAGTAAAGCAATATATAGAGGATTTAAGGAAGAAGATACACTATCATAATTACAGATATTATGTATTAAATGAGCCGGAGATATCAGATGCAGAATATGACAAGCTATTTAAGGAGTTAGAGGAGCTCGAAAGTAAGTATCCAGAACTGGTGACACCGGATTCACCAACGCAAAGGGTGGGAGCGAAGCCTCTGGAGGAGTTTGGTACCTACGAACACAGCATACCCATGCTGAGTTTGAACAGTGTTTTGGACCAAACCGAGGTGAGAGATTTCGACGAGCGAGTGAGAAGGTCTCTGGGAATAGAAGAGGGAAAGATAGAATATGTGGTGGAGCCGAAGATAGACGGGTTGGCTATGGAACTTGTCTATAAGAACGGGGTTCTCTCGGTAGGAAGTACAAGAGGAGATGGAAAAACAGGCGAGGAGGTAACACAGAATCTAAGAACAATAAAAACAATACCGCTGCGTATTTTTTCTGATCCCCCTCCGCCACCTGTACTGGAAGTTAGAGGCGAAGTTTTTATGCCAGTGAGCAAATTCAAAGAGTTGAATGAAGCATTAGGTGCGAGAGGGGAGAAGATGTTTGCAAATCCGAGAAACGCGGCTGCGGGTTCTGTAAGGCAGTTAGACCCGAAGGTTACCGCTTCTCGACCCCTTGATTTCTTCGCGTATGGTGTTGGCAGAGCAGAGGGCAAGGAGTTTTCAACGCAGTGGGAAGTGCTGAATTATTTGCGAGAGATAGGTTTTAAGGTAAGTCCTTTAATAAGGCGGTTCGAGAATATACAGGACGTAATTGAATACCACGAAAAAGTGAAGAAGGAAAGAGACGAGTTGGATTATGAAATTGATGGAATAGTGGTAAAGGTAAATAGTATAGAGCAGCAAGAAAGGTTGGGGACGATATCGAGGAGTCCGAGATGGGCAATTGCCTATAAGTTTCCTGCGAGGGAGGAGTTTACCAGGGTGAAGAATATAGTGGTGCAAGTAGGGCGAACCGGTGCATTGACCCCCGTTGCGGTGTTAGAGCCCGTATCAATAGCAGGAGTGACAGTAAGCAGAGCGACATTACATAACGAAGATGAACTACGGAAGAAGGACGTGCGGATTGGCGACACCGTAGTGGTAGAAAGGGCAGGGGATGTTATACCCGAGGTTGTGAGTGTGATAAAGTCGAAGAGAACTGGAGCTGAGAAAGAATTCATGATGCCGGATAGATGTCCCGTCTGCGGTGCAGAAGTAATGAAAGAGGGACCGATTGTGAGGTGTATCGGTGTTTCGTGTGAGGCACAGTTAAAAGAACGGATAAAACATTTTGCGTCGCTTCGTGCACTCAACATAGAAGGACTGGGCGGGAAGGTGATAGAACAGTTAGTGGATAGAAACATGGTTTCGGATGCTGCGGATCTGTTTTTCTTAACGAAAAGAGACCTTTTGAAGCTGGACAGGATGGGAGACAAATCGGCACAGAACATATTAAATGCAATGGAAAAGAGCAAGCATACTACTTTTTCTCGACTCATTCATGCTTTAGGAATAAGGCATGTGGGTGAGCATACCGCATCTTTGCTCGCTGATCATTTCAGAGACCTGGAATCGTTACGGAATGCGAGTTATGAAGATTTGATAAGCGTACCGGAGATAGGACCTGAGATAGCGAAAAGCATTCTCCTGTTCTTCAAGCAGGAAAGCACGAAGGTGTTGCTGGATAAGTTGGAAAGGGCAGGGGTAAGTTATGAAAAGAAGGGAGTAGGGGTAGCAGAAGAAGAAGTGAGAAAGATTCTGGAAGGAAAGACATTTGTGTTCACCGGGCGGATATCTGTGCCGCGAGAGAAGGCAAAGGAGATAGTAGAGCGGTTTGGAGGGAGAGTGGCATCGAGCGTCTCGAAGCGCACAGATTATGTGGTGGCAGGAGAGGATGCGGGGTCTAAATTAGAGAAGGCGGAGAAGCTGGGTGTAAAGGTGATAGACGAGGAAGAGTTTAGGGCAATGGTGAAGCTATAAGATGATAAACCTCGACATGGCGCGGATTTTTGATGAGATTGCTGATATTCTGGAAGTAAAAGGAGAGAATCCGTTCAGGATAAGGGCGTACAGACGCGCAGCTCGGACAATAGAAACACTTGCGCAGGACCTGAAAGTGATAGCAGAGCGAGGTGGAGTCAGCGAATTAAAGAAAATACCAGGTGTGGGGGAGGGTATTGCAAAGAAGATAGTGGAGATTGCAAAGACAGGTGATTGCAGGAAGCATAGAGAGCTAATACAAGAAGTGCCTCCGGGCTTGCTTGAACTATTAGCCATTCCTCGTCTCGGTCCGAAGACGATAGCAAAGGTGCATGACGAGGTTGGAATAAGTAGCATAGAAGAATTGGAAGAAGCAGCTAAATCGCATAGGTTGGAAGGGATTCCCGGGTTGGGTGCCAAGGTAGAGGAGAATATACTGAAAGGGATAGAGCAATACAGACGATATAAAGGAAGAAAATTACTTTCTGAAGCACTTCCTCGCGCTGAATCAATAGTGAACGAGTTGAAGAAGCTGGATGCCGTGGATAAAATAACGCTCGCGGGCAGCTTGCGCAGGATGCGTGAGACGATAGGGGATATAGATATATTGGTGGTGTCAAAGCGACCGATGGAGGTGATGGATGCGTTCACGAGTCTTGACGGTGTGGAGGATATAGTGGCAAAAGGAGATACGAAATCGTCTATTGTATTGAAGGGAATAGATGTGGACCTGAGGGTGGTGGACGCTGCTTCATTTGGCGCTGCTGCTCATTATTTCACGGGTTCCAAGCATCATAACATAAGAATACGCGAGTTGGGCGTGAAACGGGGATTAAAGATAAATGAATACGGCATTTTCCGAGGTGATGAGAAGATAGGCGGAGAGGACGAGGAGGATGTCTTCAAAAGCGTGGGTGTCGCGTATATCCCACCGGAGTTGAGAGAAGATCGTGGAGAGGTAGAAGCTGCGAAGGAGAATAAAATACCGAAATTGGTAGAGTTGAGCGATCTAAAGGGCGATTTGCACGTACATACGAAATGGAGTGATGGAAAGAACAGCATAGAGGAGATGGCTGAATCTGCTATCTCTTTGGGTTATAGGTATATCGCAGTGGCAGACCATTCGCCGGCAGTAGGTATCGCTGGGGGGATGAATGAAGAGAAAGTAAAGAAGAGGGAAAAGGAGATAGAAAAGGTGAATGAGAAGTTTGAGAAAGAAGGTACCAATTTCAGGGTTTTATCCTCTGTGGAGGTGGATATAAAGTCTGATTTCTCTATGGATTTTCCAGATGAGATATTAAAATCGCTGGACTTGGTCGTGGGTGCGGTTCATACGAAATTCTCGCAAGATAGGGACACGATGACAAAACGAATCGTAACTGCGATGGAAAACCCGAATGTGGATATAATTGCACATCCAACAGGGCGTGTTCTGGGAAAGAGGGACCCATATGAGGTGGATATGGAGCGATTGTTGGAAGTGGCAAAGGATACTGGTACAGTCATGGAACTTAATTCTTTCCCTGACAGGCTTGACCTTAACGATATGCATTGCAGGATGGCAAAGGATTATGGTGTGTTAGTTGCCATCTCAACGGACGCACATGATACAATGCAGATGGGTGCAGTGATAAAATATGGCGTGGCAACAGCAAGAAGGGGATGGCTCGAAGCGAAGGATGTGGTGAATACGAGGGGTTTGGAGGAGATGATGGGGTTGGTGAAAGGGTGATATTCGCTTAAGTTATCCGCCTCACCAAAAACCGCATTCCCTTTGAGTCCGGAAAACCTCTTCCACAAGATATTCTATTTTATTCCCTTCTTCATCTGGCATCTTTAATCCCTGATGCATTTTAAGCGACCACGACGCAAGTTCAAGATGACGATTGTCATTAGGGTTAATCCGTGGTAAACTTAACTGCTCCATCACCTTTTTACTCAATCCACGTTTGCTCTTCCCGCTTCGAGCACTTAAAAATTTACGTACGAGTTCAGAGTTAAGCACCGCACATACAAAATGTGCTTCCTCTTTCCTGTCCAGG
>Ga0180300_10001768_pt1 | contig 10083 bp, 7 predicted proteins | sample GuaBasSediGuay15_FD_121798 | JGI IMG/M metagenome (GOLD analysis project Ga0180300, IMG submission 121798) | Subseafloor sediment microbial communities from Guaymas Basin, Gulf of California, Mexico - Guay15, Core 4569-2, 21-24 cm | ecosystem: Environmental > Aquatic > Marine > Hydrothermal... | reverse complement strand
CACCCGGATGGACGCATCGCTCTTGAACACCAGCAGCACCAGGCGGGCCAGCCCTGCCTCGACGGGAATCTCCTCGGTCAACGTCCCCTCGACCTCCACCTCGACGACAGGGGGGTGGGCCTCGACGCCCAGCAGGTGGGCGACGATGCTGTGGTAGATATGCGGCAGGTCCCGGGCCGTCCGGGCCTCGTAGTATTCCCCCGGCGGGGTTCGTGCGGCGATCTCCTGCCACAAGTTGCGGTAGAAGGTCTGGATCTCGGGGTCGGCGTCGGTGGCTTCGCTGGCAAGGGCGATGGTGAAGATGGGACATCCCCGTTCCCGGAAGCGCTCGACCAGGTCGCGGAGGTCGGCGACGTAGGCCGCTTTCTTCTCGGGCGTGGAGACCGACGCCAGTTCCGGCTTGCCATCGGTGAGGAGGACCACGGCCGGACGGTGGTCTGGGTCGTGACGGGAGGAATGGAACAGCTCTTCGTAGGCCATCTCCAGTGCCCGCAGCGGGTCGGTCCAGTCCATCGGCGTGGGGTGAGCAATGGCCTCCCGGATGGCCGTTCGTTGCGCGGCGTTGGAGATGGAGGTGAGCGGCACCACGAGTCGGCTCTCCCCGCCGAAGTAGATGACGCCCAACCGGTGGTCGGCCCGGTCGGCGTCCAACCCCAGGTAGGAGATGAATAGCCCGGCGGCCTCCAGGCGTAGGAGGTGCGGGTCGGAGCCAACGCCTCCTTTCTCCCACATCGAATTGGAGTGGTCAATGAGGAGGAGGACGTCGAGGGGCATGGGCTCCGTCTCCTGTGCACTGGCACGTCCTGCCAGGAAGGTCGCCACCGCACACAGCGCCACGCAAAGGAACAGCACGATCAGGAGAACCAACAAGCAGGTACGTTGCCAGCGCCGAAAGCGCTCGGCCACTCTTGTGAGGGTTGCGAATAGCCCTGACAACGAGGCGCTTCTCGAACCTTCGCAAAAGTTTCTCCGGATCTCCATCATCCACCTCCTCTCGCTGCGATTATACGGGATCGGAGGGGCAAAATCTACGGGCGCGGACATAGTGGGGGGCCGAATTTAAGGGAGGAAACCACGCGGCGTGGGGCAGTCGTTGGGGAAAAGACAGGGCGTAAGACCCGGCTTAGGTACAGGTGCAGGAGACGGGCCCACGGAGTTGGCCCGTGGGCCCGTGCTCCATCTGGCTGTGAATCGCCGGCTACGAGAGCAGCGCCAGCAGGACGGCGATACCAGCGATGAGCAGCGGAAACAGGATGCAGCCAGCATCTAGCCGGTCACCGGGACTCTCGCTTGAGTATGCGGCGGGGGGTGGCGTGTACCCCGGAGACGGATAGTGGCTGGCGCGGGTAAGCACCAGCAGCACGACGACCACCGCCATTGCCAGGCCGAAGCCCAGCACCACCAGGAACAGTGGGTCTTGCAGGACAGTCGTGTTCATCGTTCTCACCTCCCCATCAGGATAACCTACGCCCGTATTATCGCAGGTTATAGGGGCTGTGTCTATGGGGAATGGGCCGATTTGGGGAATGAAGGTGAGAACGCTAAATAGCCGAGCGTGGAAGTAAGCCCAGGCCTCGGCCGTGATGTAAGTCGGTGGTGGATGACCTGCAATGAAAGTGGGGCAGAGTTTTCAGTCTGCCACCCGGACAGGCTAGAAAGCCTGCCCCACGCACCGTTTTGCATCGAGAATCAGGCTACGCACTGCGTGGGCCGGGAAGCCTGCATCACTATCCTATTCCGCCTCCCCCGTGCCCTCTTCTACTCTGCGCTGCAGCGCCCAGAAGCGGGCCTGGGTGCGGTCGGAAAGATGCAGTTTCTGCAGGATATTGCTGACGTGGGTCTTGACCGTTTTGACACTCACGACCAGGCGATCGGCAATCTCCTGGTTGCTCAGCCCTTCAACCAGCAGGTCTAGAACCTCCTGTTCACGGGGGGTGAGGCGGGGACCTGGCTCAGGGAGCAGCACCTCCTCTCTCACCTGGGCCAGGAAGCGGCGCAGTTTCTCGTAGATGCGGCGATCAAGGAACGGCTGCCGGCGGGCCACTGCGCGGATGGCGTCGAGAATCTGGCCCGAGGAGGCCGTCTTGAGTACGTACCCCATCGCGCCAGCCTTGAGTGCCGGGAAAACATATTTATCTTCGTCGTAGGCCGAAAGAGCCAGTACCTGGGTGCTGGGACTGACGTCGGTAATGCGCCGCGTAGCCTCGATGCCGTCAATCTCGCTGCCGTCCAGCACCAGGTCCATCAGTACCACGTCGGGCACCTTCTCCTGCACCAAGGCAACGGCTTCCTCCCCGTCACCGGTGCAGGCGACGACCTCCATGTCGCCGGCCGTCTCCAGGTAGCCGGTTAGTGCGTCCAGAGCCATCGGATGATCGTCAACGATGATAACGCTGATTACTGAGGGGGCGTTGCACATGTGAGACTCCCTTCTAAAGAGATGTGTAGAGGAATGCGAAGCACAACGCGAGTACCCCGACCAGGGGCCGATTGCAGGTCCAGATGGCCGCTCAGATCGCGGGCGTAGGTCTGCATATTTCTCAGGCCAAACTTGCCCTCCTTGCGCAGCGCGCGTTCCGGATCGAATCCTACGCCGTCGTCGGCGATCTCCAGGGCGATCTCTTCCTGGCATAGCGTGTACGAAATTGTGACGCGCCGACAATGAGCGTGACGAATGACGTTATTGAGTGCCTCTTTAATGATACGCGAGAGCGCAAAGTGCACCTGCGGGGCGATGTCAGCCTGGCCATTTCCGTCACAGTGGATCTCTATGTCGTAATACCGGTGTATCCGCTCGACCGTTTCCTGGAGCACATCGCGGAAATCTTGACCGTCCAAGACGGGGGCGCCGAACTCCGAGAGCAGGTATCCGAGTTGTCGGTTAGCGCTCTCTGCGATGTCCAGGATATCGCCCAATTCGCGGGCCACGCGGCTGTCGTGCTCGCCCAGATGATGGAGGGCAGTGCGTGCCTTGAGGACGATGGCAAAGAGATCGTGCGAGACGGAGTGGTGCAATTCGCGGGAGAAGGCAGCCCGCTCCTGAGCGATTGCCAACTTGCGGTCCTGCTCGCGCAGACGGGCGCTCTCCAGCGCAATGGCGGCCTGTTGAGCGAACAGTTCGATGATGCGACGCTCGTCCGCCGAGAAGCAATGGCGTGTGCGGTAATTCACACACATGATGCCGAGCAGCTCTTCGCCGCTCAGCAACGGTACTCCGGCGAAGGAAACAACCTCTTGGCGCTGGGTGAACGTGCGGCGGCGGCGGCCATCGGCGCCGCCGTATTCGACCAACAGAGGCTCGTGCTGAGCGTCGGAGAAGTAGAACGGTCTACGCTCCTGGATGATGGCATCCAGGATGTTCCCCTCGCCGAGGCGGGGGGCCGGTTCGCCCCTGCCCCGCACGTCACCACCGATGAACAGGAGTTCCGCCCGGTGGTGTTCCTCGTCGTATCCGAACAGGAGAACGATGTCGGCGGCCAGGACCTGTTCGGCGCTGTGGCCGATCTGCTCCAATAGTCGTTTGGACTGCCAGACCGCCGATTGGATGGCCTGACCGCCGTGGTACAGTGCTGTCAGCGCCTCGGCTTTGGACCGCATCTGCTCGTAAAGGCGGGCGTTGGCAACGGCCACGGCCGCCTGATCCACGAAGGGATGTAGGAGGTTCACCTGCTCGCGGGTAATGCGCTCCCGATCCCCTTTACGATAGCCGGCCTCCAGTGTGCCGATGCGCTTTTCCCGGCCTGTGGCCGGGTCGGCCACGACCATTGGCACGAAGACGCGCACCATATCCTTGTGGCCAAATCGCTCCCAGATACGCCGGTCGAAACGCTCATCCCAGCCGGTGAGGATTTCGGTGCGCCCGGTGCGGATGATGTCGGCCTGGATGTCGTTGCTATCCAGGGAATGGACGGCCATATCAATCCATTCCTGGGGCACGTTTCGCCCGCGAACGGTGCGAATGACGCCCTCCACCTCGTCCACCAGTGAGACGGTGGCGAGATCGAAGCCGAACACATCGATGACCAGTTTCAGCAATGTATCGAGGACGCGGTCGCGGTCGAGGCTGTGGGTGACCTCCTGAACCAGCTGCTGCAGCGCTTGGTGTTGTTCCAACAGACTGGCATGGTAGAGAATGGGACTCAGGTAACGTGCCATCTCACAGATGGCATCGTACTCTTGTTTCATCTCCTCGTGCTTCATAGGACGATCAAAGGCCAGGCAGAGGACGGCAAGGGAGGCCGGTTGGTGGGGCTGAAAGTCCGGGATAGGGACACCTAGCTGCAGACGGGCGTGAGGAAGGAACGGGCGCGGGGCTGGAAGGGCGTCGGTCAGGTGGCGCGGTGGATTGTCGGCCCGGGAGGCGAAGTGCGGCTGGCCGGTACGGGCCACACAGGCCGGCAGCCGGTCGTCGTCCAACGAGATGGAAAAGCCGTGGGGCACATCGTTGCTGGCCGGGCACTCGGGATTCTTCCCATCCTCCCTCACACAGGCGACCAAGGTTAACCGGTCGGCCTGCCGGTCGAGCGCCCAGATGGAGCCACAACTGGCGGTGCGCATTGCCCGGCAAATGTTCAGCACCAATGCGCGGCCCGCCTGAGGGTTGTGTAGGGAGCGAATGTTTGCCGCCAGGGTGTCCAGCATCTCCCGGTAGCGGGCAATGGTCGTGTCGCGTGCCTCCACGTTGCGTACCAGGTAGTGCAGCAGAAAGCCCAGGAGCAGGATAGCCAGGGCTTGAAGCGAGGCCGTCACGAGCGCGGGGCTGAAACGAAGGTAGGTGGTCAATGGTAGGCCACTGCCCACATAGCCCAACCCGATCAGCAGAAGGCCAATCTCGCCCACGGTGAGCAGGAGTTCCGGCGTGCGGCAGTGTTCACTTACGATCATCATTGCCAACAGGTACAGCACCCATAGAGAGGTGCGTTGTTGGAAGAAGGCATAGCCAATCAGAAGAAGCGTGAGGCTCAGGATGCCGGCTTGGGCGCGCCAGAACTGGACGCGGGGAGTATAGTAGTGCACCATCCAACGGGCGGGGAGGAGCAGCCGCCCGACCACATAAGCAACATAAAGCAAGATGCCGCCGGCGGTGAGTGCCTGGAGGAAACGGTTGGCGTGCGCCGCTTCCAGCACCAACAACGTGACCACCAACGCGGCAATGATGATGCGGTAGTAACGGGCGGAGTAGCGAGCGGCGCGGCTGGCGATGGCCCGGCCGTAGTTAGAAGTGTGCATCCAACGGCTGGCGGTAGATTGTTTCATCAGACACCTGTCTCCTGGATTGGCGATTAATGGTCGGCAGATAGCTGCTGTCGGCCAATGGCGAGCTGCTGCGGTGATGCTCTCTCATGCATGACTTTATGTGCGGTGGACATATTATACCGGAAAGGGTTACAAAAGGGGATAGGCCCTAGGCGGATTTAAGGGCTGATTTGAGACCTGAGTAGATGCAGACAGGGCAGTGACGGTGTGCTCAGGATGACGCAGCAGACAGGAGGCTGAGTGGATCTAATAGGCCGTTCGTGGATCACTACGGATGGTCTCTTGCCAAGTGAAGGATGTCTAATGCCGTCGTTCCGTCTGCCCCATCCCCTGGGCCGTCTTGTGCCCCGTGCCGCAGAATTCGGCGTAATCCGCCAGCAGATTCAGCCGCTGTAGCCACTCGCCCCCAATCATCCCGGCGCGGATGACGTTGTACTGCACCGTCCCTACGAACCCCACCACCTTCCGGTCGCCCCCCAGGTCCACCATCTCCGTGCGCAGGTCGTAGCGCCCCACCGCCACGTGTGCCGCCACGATGTCCAGCAGCGCGACGTTGATGTGGGCCTCCTCGGGCGCGAACTCGTTCCAGCGGTTGAGCCAGGACTGGTAGACGAGGGAGGGATCGGGCAGGGGATAGTGCATCTCGCGGGAGCGGAAACTGGTGGGGGAGAGGAAGCGCAGGCGGATGCGGGTCTCGGCCCCGGCATTGGCCACCAGGTCAGCGTAGGGGCGGTGCTGGACCTGGGGGCCATCAACGGGAAGGGTCAGCGGGCGGCCCATCACCTCGACGGTGGGGGTGAGGGAGATGCCCTGAGAGAGCGCCGGCCAGAGGGTGTCGTCCAGTAGGGTGAGGCGGAGCGTTGGCCGGCCGTCCACCCGGTAGAGGGGGGAGACGGTGAAGGGGCGCGGGCCGTCCTGGTCGTGGGTGCGGACGGCGAGGCTATAGTCGCCGATGGCGAGCCACTGGTAGAAGAGGGCGTGGAGCGCGCGGCCGGGGTAGGGGGGAAGGGAAACAGTTTCTTCGGGATTAAGGCGAAAGGTCAGGACGGAAGGCATCCTCTACTCCTCCTCACGCCCATGTCAGGCGTAACGGCGCGTCTGGCCCATTCCTTGGGCTGTACGCTGGCCGGTACCGCAGTAGGCGGCATAGTCGGCCAGCGCGTTGAGACGGCGCAGTACGTCGTTCCCTAACCGGTGCGCTTGCATGACCAGCAGTGTGACGCTCCCGATGAAACCGACCACTTGCCCCACGCCCAGGTCCATCACCTGCGTGTGCAACTCGTGGCGGGCGATGGCCAGGTGCACAGCCGCCACGTCCAGCAGGACCCGCTCCAACTTGAGCGGTGCAAAACTGTTCCAGCGTCTCCACCATGACTGAAAAACCACCAGCGGATCGGGCAGGGGATAGGAGGCCAGGCCGGTGCGGAAACTGGTGGGCGATAGAAAACGCAAGCACAAGCGTTTCTCGTCCGCTGCTCGATCCAGAATTTCCTCGTACCGTACCTGCTGCATCTCTATCCGGGCGACGTCCAATGGAACCGACGTCTCAGCCAACGGCAACGCCCCCAGCCGTTCCAGCCCAGCCTGCAGCGGCTCCAGCAGGTCGTCGCGCAGGAGCGTCACGCGCCAGATCCAGCGGCCGTCTTGACGGTAGAAGCGGGAGAGGGTGTAGGGGCGTGGGGGCGGCGCGTCACGCAGGCAAGTCGCGAGCAACGTATCCCCCGCCGCCAGGCAATCCAGGAAAAGGTCCGGCAGGTGCACCGGCGCGACGGCCGGTGGCTCGCTGACGAGGATAGGAATGCACAACGCTACCGGCATCAGTCGCTCTCGTCGCTCTCGAAGGAGAACAGCCGTCCATCGCCGGTGCGCATGAAGCAGACCGGCAGCGCCCACTGGAGTGACTCAGGCAGCGCATCCTGCATTCCTATCCGCGCCTCGGTGACGCAGGCATCTACCGGCCAGCCCAGCGCCAGGTGGAAGAAGAACTCGTTGGCGAAGCGTATCGCGGGCAAGGAACTCGCTTGTCCGGTCAGGATGGCTGATTGCATGGCCACGACAGCGGGCACCCCGGCCTCGACCAGTGTCTCGGCGACGCTGTTCAAATCGGGGGCCTGGGCCTGTGCACCATAGCAGGCGTTGAGCACCACCAGTCGCACTCCCCGGCCTGCCAGCAGCGTACCAATCTCTTCTGCCGACCGGACATCGGCTGTGCCGTCGTCTTTCTCAAAGACCAGTCCGCCGGGTTCCCCGTGGCCGGTGAAGTAGAGGACGTGGGTACGTCTCTCCGCCAAGCGATGTTTCAGCGCCTCGAAGGTGCGCGGCGGATCGTCCAGACCATCCACCACCAGCCGGAGCGCCAGGGGCTGCACGCCCGTGTACAACTCTTGGAGTTCGACCTTTTCGGCCCCTGACAAGTCCACCTGATCCGAAGGGGAGGCCGCCGCGATCAGCACCCGTAGAGGGCCTTTCACCGGCACCAATCCGGCAGGTTCATCGGTCTCTGGGTGGCGCACGATGGAGTGGTCGCGTCGCAAGCCCAGGAACTCTCGCCTGTCGTGCAACAGTTCCCACGGAACCTGTCGCAGGGGCAGGCCGTCCAGTCGAGCGTCGGGAGCCAGCCGCAGGCGCAGTCGCAACCGGTGACCTTCACGAGATGACCAACCGTGCTGATGGTAGTAGGCTCTGAGCAGGTCACCGGTCAGTAAGCCGTCGAACAGGCGTTTTCCCAGATCGCGGACCGTTTTCCGCTGCTCGGCGCTGGGCCACGACCGGCCCATTACCTTGATCACCTCCTGGACTTCGTCAGGCGTGAACAGGGGGGCGAACTCGCTGCGCACATCCCCGGTTCCCTCGCCATAAGCGGTCACGGGGAAGTCGGCGTCGGGGGAGGGACGCGGGCCGATGCACACCGTCAGTTCCTCATACTGGGGAGGCAGGCCGTACCTCTCGGTGACGTATGCCCAGTAGGTACGGACCACGTCGTCGGGGAGTTGGGCCAGGATGGCGGGGTTGGCACGTATAATCTCGTGGGCGAAGGCGTCGGGCCGGCCCTCCAAGAGCAGGCGGAGTTGCCCCTGCTCCACGCTCAACTCGAAGAAGGGCACTTCGACCAGAGTATACTTTCCCTTCGCCGGGTGGAGGCAGCGCGGCTGCCAGTCCGGGTCCAGCAGCAATTGGTTGATGTCGCCGTGCTGCTCCAGTTCCCGGGCGACGTAGAGGTGGAACATCTTATCCACGCCGACAAGTTGGGCGGCCATAGCCGCCAGCGCGGCCATGCTCTTGCGTCCACCGGCGATGGAGAGCCACACCTGATTGCCGGGCCGGTCGCGCTCGCGGCGCAGGACCTCCGCCACCCGCGCCTGGAATTCCTTCGTGGTGGCATCGTCCTCCAGATCGGGGATGGGGACGATGACTCTCTCCAAATGCGGGCCGGCCGGCTCCAGGCGGCTGAATTCCCCCTGGATCATTTTGAGGCACTCTTCCGTCTCCCGCGCATCGGTGGCCACCACCACGACGCGCTCCGGCGGGCCGTATCCCTGTTCACACAGCGCGTAGTAGGCAGCGGTGACGGTCCCGGGCGCAGTGCCCAAGAGCGTGATAAGCGTCCTCATCGGCGTTGCCTCCTTCTCCCCCGTTGCGAGCCAGCGCGAGCACGCTCGTAGTGCATCAGCCGCGTCGTCCAGCCCAGCAAGTGCAGCGCCGCGCCAGGGTCATCCGGCAACGCTGGCTCGACGACGCGCCGGATGGCCTGAGCATATCGCTTCGTCTGCTTCGAGTAGACGATGACGTCCTGTACGGCCAGGCGGCGGATCATCTGGCGCACTTTTCCTACATCGCGCACGCGGCGGGCGTAGGCCAGTATCTTCTCGACTTCGTTGACGTCCACCCGCTCGGCGGTCAGTTGTTGGGCCAGATGGCGGGCCGTGGTCAGTGAGTTACTCACCGTTCACCTCCTTCAGCCGGCACGTAGGCGCGGTGGGTGATCTCGCGCAGGCGACGCCAGCCCTCCTCGTAGCACAGGTCTCTGTCCCGGGCAAAGGCCATGATCCAGTCTAAAGCAACATCATCCGTCACCTTATCCACCACTTTACGCGGCTGTGCGTCGAAATCCAGCCACTGCCCGTCCCCGTCGGTGAGGTAGACGCCCCGAATGTACGGCTTGAGGTAGCCCAGGCCCAGCGGCTTGCCGCCCCCCACGCGGAAGGGGAACTCACGCTGCGGCACAATGCCCAGCGCGGCGATGACCCCGCCCAGTTCGGCGGGCGTCAGGTTGCGGAAGTACAGCCGGGTGCGCAGCCGAGTCCCTTTGGGCAGGTAGTCCAGCGGTACGTTGCCCCTCGCCGGCACCTGGCCCAGGCGGATGCGGTAGTAGGCTTTGCGCCCCTTGAGCCGTTGCACCCGCACCAGCGTCCTCCGTCCTTTGGTGACCACGCGCAGGCTACCGGCGCGGTGCAACCGTGGCCCGTAGAGGCTGGCGATACGCAGCGGCTCGCGGCGCGGCAGCGGCCCGGCGACCTCCGCGTCGTCGAACCAGACCCGCCCCTGTAGCCCCTCGGTGCCGAAGAGGGAGCAGGCCGGGCAGAGACCGGCGGTGGGCTCTTTCCCTTTCGAGAGACGACAGGGCTGCCAGGGGCGCAGTGCCTGCGGTTCCAGTTCAACAGTGATCCTGAGAGGCCACTTCGCCTCCTCCACCTGACGCTGCAAGTCCGACGGCAGTTGGTCAATCAGGGACTGCGGCAGTTCCGACTTGCGCGGATTACGGCTGTATTTCTCCGTGGCCCGCGTGCGGACCGGTCCCAGACAACTGTAAGTGATGGTCTCGTAGTT
>Ga0180300_10001767_pt1 | contig 10085 bp, 10 predicted proteins | sample GuaBasSediGuay15_FD_121798 | JGI IMG/M metagenome (GOLD analysis project Ga0180300, IMG submission 121798) | Subseafloor sediment microbial communities from Guaymas Basin, Gulf of California, Mexico - Guay15, Core 4569-2, 21-24 cm | ecosystem: Environmental > Aquatic > Marine > Hydrothermal... | reverse complement strand
GTTAGTTGTTCCATCTGGAACAAGTGGAGCATTTGGAACATCTATATGAAGTTCTCCTGGGGTTGTTCTATCATCAACCACATACCTTTTTCTAAGCTTATCCATCAACGGATCATCCCAGATAATGCATCTCTTTCTTCCATCATATACCCTCTTTAACTCCGAGTTAATGCCCAAACTCTTCAGATACATTCCAACCTTCTGCGGTGTCGCCTTTATTCCAAATTCTCTCTCCATTTCATCCACAATATCACTCGCTGATATCTCTTCTATTTCCTTCCCCCTTAAAGCAAATATTGAATTCACTACCATTCCCTCAAATGTATTTGCCCTCTCCTCTATCAACTCTCTGTTGTATTTCCTCAGAAATTTTCTGAACCTATCCATCAGCTCTGGGATATTCGAGAACAGAACGGCAAAGGAAGAAGTGGCCTGCTTCAACCTTGGCTCAATATCCCCAAGATCCAGATCCTGAGCATTCCTTACATCAATTCTGTTCCTCCATTCAAATCTGAACATCAGCAACTTTTTCCTAATCTGTTCCTGCTCCTCATAAAACTCTTGAGGAAGTACTGGCGGAATATCCCTTCTATCCGTCTCCCTTAACTGTTCTGTAAGACACCTGCTCTCTAATGCCTTATCCTTGAATGTGTATCTGGTAGAGAATACCTTCGGACAGAACGTAGGTAGAAACTGAAGTTCATCCGGCCTGTCCTTCTGGCATCTTATAACTGGTCTTCCTCTCTCAAATCCACAATTCAATATTGTAACAACCTCATTCTTCTCCGAAGAATCCCTGAAATCGGCCTCATCAAGGATAATTGTACCATTCCACCTTTTGATCATTCTATAAATGGGTGCAGGAGTTATGGACCCAGAAACTATACACGGTTTATAACACAACCTGCCAATAACATCCAGAAATCTGGACTTCCCAGTCCCGGTGTCTCCTAAAGCCCTTAAATACGGTAACGTATTGACTTTATCGTAAACCCATGAAAGCAGAATATAATAAGCGGCGAATATCTCATATTCCTCTGAAATATCCAAGTATTTGTGAATATGCTCTTTAATCTCGTTTATTAAAGATTCTATACCTCTGTAATCCTCAACTCCAGTAGGTAGGATAACTGCACCCTCCTTTATAGCATCATCATTTATAGGCAAAACCAGACATTCATCTTTATCCACTTCATCCACATAATCTACCTTGCCTTCCTTCCAGACCGCAAACCTCGGGCCCTGGAGAGGATCAATGATCTCCTCATATATTCTGTTCTCATTATTAATGAATGATGTATACAGGATCTTCTTTTTCTTCTTGTCTTTTTTAACTGGATTGATACCAAAGATTTCTCTCAATTTCTCTGGTTCTATATTCCATATTCTCAAGTCGGGAAACCTAACCTTCTCCGGATTTCTTACCCTAATTCTCTTATCTGGAATCTCATCAAACGCAGACTTATAGAAAATTTTATCCTCATTGAATTTTCTGCCTCCAAATTCCCTGATCAGATGACCCTTTGATTTATCAGAGAAGGAGACTACTGCAGGATCTATAATCCCTTTATCTGGAATTCCTGCCTTCTCCAGAACATAGTTGAAGACCTTCTCCCTTACCATCCTATAGGTTATACTCCCCTTTATCGTCCCCTCCGGCAGTTCAAATATAACTGAAATATGAACACCCTTCCCACCGGTCAGTCCCAAGGAATAGGGAACTTTCTCATCCCTCAAAACTTTAAGAATCCTGTTCCCATAATCTCTGACTAGATCCCAGTCTTCAGAATCTATATCAAAAACAACCTCATTTAACAGGACAGTTCTGTTATCAACTGGAAATGTAAATGGTGTGGTATCATACAAAGGGATCCACCTACTTATCTCTCCATTATCGTTTTTTGCCACATAGATGGTCCCTTCACCAACCTTTTCTAGCTTTTTTATCCACTCAAACTGTCTGGATTTCATTAAAAGATTATTTTCGCATTTACTTAAAAAGAAAATTATTTCATTTTGGAAAATCTGCCACTATTCACTCTTGCTATCAATTCTACGGTTGCCAGTATTTGCCACAAATCCCTCTTGCTATCGGTTTAGGTTTCCGCCAGTATTTGCCAGTAATTAAGAAAAAGTTGTAAAATCTACTAGTATTCGTGCTTGATATTGATTTCCTGATTACCAGTATTTTCCAACAATTGGAGTTAGCTACAATTTTTGATTTTTTTTGATTTTGAAGGTAATAGATATATGAATATTATCCGGACGTTTACATAAAATCGGTGTGTGGGGAGAAAGAGGGATGAAAAAAGAGATACACAAATGTTTAAAAATACTTGGAGCAATCGTAATTTTAATTCTTTTAACAGGCATATCTCAATCCTCAGATTGGCCCATGTTTCAGCATGATTTGGGACATACAGGCTATACAGACGAAAAAGTTCCAGATAAACTGGAGTTGATATGGAGTTATGAAACCAGAGGTTATGTATCTTCACCGGCAGTAGCAAATGGTAAGGTCTTTTTTGGCACATATGAGGGCAAGGGCTATAACCTTGCTGGTACAATCTATGCTTTAGATGAAATCACCGGCAGACTGATATGGACTTATAAAACAGGAGATTACATACCCTCTTCCTCAGTCCCGGCAGTAGCAAATGGTAAGGTTTTTATTGGTGATGGAGATGGCAACTTTTATGCTCTGGATGAGAATACTGGAAAATTAATCTGGAGGTATAAAACTGGGCATCCTCTATATTCTTCTCCAGCAGTAGCAAATGGTAAGGTGTTTATTAGCTCGAACTATGGCGAACCATATGCTATCGGTGATAAAATCTATGCTTTGGAGGAAGATACCGGAAAATTGGTCTGGAGTTACGAAATTAAATCTCAGGACCAGATAATTTGTTCCCCCGCAGTAGCGAATGGTAAAGTGTTTGTTACTCTTGATAACAAAATTTATTGCTTAAGTGAGAATACTGGGGGGCTTATCTGGATGTCTAAAACTAACTCTTTTTCTTCTCAGTCTTCTCCAGCAGTAGCGAATGGTAAGGTGTTTATTAGTGGTTCTGGTGATTATAATATCTATGCTCTGGATGAGAATACTGGAAAATTAATCTGGAGGTATAAAACCGAAACTGGATGGGTCGCGGAGTCACTAACAGTTGCAAATGGTAAAATCTTTGTTACACCTTCAGATCATGATATCTATGCTCTGGATGAGAATACTGGAAAATTAATCTGGAGGTATAAAACTGGGGGCGATATTGGGAGGACATGGAAGACTCATCCGGTGATAGCAAATGGTAAGGTGTTTATTGTTTCTAGTGATGGTAAAATCTATTGTTTAGATGAGAACACCGGAAAACTTATTCAGAGTTATGAAACAGGAGGTATTATAACTGGAGGTATTACACGTTCTTCAATAGCAATAGCAAATGGAAAGATATTTTTTGGTTCTGATGATGGCAATATCTATTGTTTTGGTATTTCAGAGGAGTTTGTTGGGCATTTTATCTCTATAGCCTCCAATCCATCTGACGCTGAAATATACGTAAATGGATATTTGAGAGGAAAAACACCTAAGAAGCTTTTTATTCCAGTTGGAGATAATAAAATCGAGATAAAGAGATTTCCTTACTCTTGGTCAAAGACTGTAAGCGTTTCAGAAGATAGCATGACGGAAATAAATGCTGATCTTTCTTTAGATCCAATATTATTCTATTTAGCGATAGCAGTCTTCATTATAATTCCTGCACTATCGTTTGTTGGTTATAGATATAATCTGATACAAACGATCAAGAAAAAACCACAGTCATATCTCTTTGTTGGTGCGATAATTAGCGGGTTGGGTGGTTTAGTGATATCAATAATATTGACGATCTTTTACTTTGATGTCCTTACCTCTCTAAATATTCTCGCATTTTCCATTCTAACTGGTGCGTTTGTTGGTGCACTTATTGGGAGGTATGTAGATCGAATGAGAGGGACTAACAGATGGACCTACATAAACCTAGTTGTTAGTTTGATCCCATATATTATCATTAGTGCCATTATTATCACTCAAACTGATTTTCAAATAAATCTAAGGAATATAGAAAGCGATTCACTAACTGGGACGGAGATGTTTTTACTTTTCTTGGCCATTATCGGTTTGATATTCAAGGCTCCACTCCGTGGAGTTTTTTCCACGTTTATCCTTTCAATGTTCATCCCTCTATTCTTAATTATTATTTTCGTTAATATGAGTGAGTCTATAACTTTAGCAATCTTTGAAACACCATTTATTTTCATTGCTGCATTTGTATTTGCGGGCTATGGAATCGTTAAGATCATCTTAGATAGGGGAATTATCATAGATAAAATCAAAAAAGAAACGCAGAGAAGTAGACAAAAAATCAAAAACCTTACCCTTAAAACGCAGAGCATAATCCAAAAACCACAATGGGTTGGTGCGATAATTGGGTTAGTACTGTGTTTATTGATAACTATGCTGCTGAAAGGATTTATTGTTGATAATAATCTACTCTGTGAAGTAACTGGTGAAGGGGGTAAAGCATGTCTATGGGCTACTAAGGAGTTCCTTAGTGTGGACGTATGTCTGTCAAATGTAGGTTATAACAATTTGATATGCATATTAAACAGAATAGCAATTGGTGCAATTGGTGGTTTAATTATCGGTGCTGTGAGTGGTGCAAGAAGATACGGTGCAATTGGCGGTGCAATTGGCGGGTTAATTCCTAGGGTAGTTTTTCAAATTCTTTTTGTGATACTAGATATAGTTATCTATCTAATCGTTCTTGTACTTGGTCTTATTGTCGGTATAATTTTTGTGATCATTATGTTTGGTATTTTTCTTTATATGCTCGGGGAGGCTTCAAATGAAGATAAATGAAGATATGGGAAAGGGGATTGGTGTTGTAGTCATTAGTATTATCGTAGGTGCGATCCTCGCTTACATGGCTAATTATTTCTATCCTAGCATAATATCTACAGTTCCATTTTTTATCATTGCAATCAGCTATGGAACCGGCAAAATCATTAGTATACATCAAATTAAGAAAAGAGAGTATCAAAGGAAGATGAAAGAATTTAAAGAAAAGCTAAGTCAGTGGAAATCAGAAGGCTATGATGTATCTGAGCTGGAGGAGATGTTAAAATGAGGGATTTATCTCAAATAGAGCACAAATTTAAAGAATACAAAAAGAAAATCCAGAGACTAAAACAGTGTGAGAGAGAATTAAGTTCATTAGATGTAAAAGAATTCAGTTCTGAAGTCTCATCGATAAAATCAAAGTTAAAGGACCCAAGAAAGGTAGATGCGGTGGAAATCGAATTGTCATCTTTAAGAGAGAAAGCAAAGGAGGAGATTGATAATATAACTTATGAGACAAATAGCCTAATTGAGAAAGGAAGATCAAAACACGCTTCAAACGAAAAAAATTTGAAAAATTTTATACAACTACAGTATGACCTCAATGCCGTATATGTGTCATGGAAATCAGGAGCAATATCTTATATAGATGCGAGGGCAGGTATTTTAAATCTTAGAAAGCAGGCTGAAACTCTTAGTGCTTCAACGCCTAAAAAACCTAAAAAAGGGCCAATACCAAAAGAGACACATTATGATATTTTAGGTATTGACCCTAAAGCAAGTCAAGATGAAATTAAGAAAGCATATAGAAAAAAGATGTTAGAATATCATCCTGATAGAATAGGGTCGTGGGCTAAAACTGATAAAGTACCATCGTGGGTTAAGAAAGAATCCGATGAAATGAGTAAAAAAATTAACAAAGCTTATGAAGTATTGAGTGATATAAATAAAAGAAAAGAATATGATAAAGAGATAGGTGTGAACTAACTATCTAATAATTTAATCTAAAAATAAAACAGGTGAGAACTATGAGATGGTTTGATATTGAATACCGGGAGGCAAAGGATTTTATTTTTACTCCAATAAAATGGTTTACAGCAAAAATAGTTCAATTGACACTACAGCTGTATTTTACGTTATTAAAAGTGCTTTTCATGATTGTTACATCAATATCTAAAAACGGATTTAATTTCCTGAAAAAGGTTATACAGAAACTTAAAAAATAGATGGTTTAAATGCCAGATTTAGTAAAGATAAAGCAGCAAAATGTTTTAGAAAGAATACGAAAAAGAAGTGCTAATATTGATGTGGCTGGTCTTGTGCGAGGCATTGGTTCCGTGTATATTCTGCTTGATTGCTCAAGTAGTATGGAAGGGGAAAAACTCATTCAAGCCAAAAATGGAGCATTGAACTTTGTAAAAGAGACACAAATCAAGGGTTATGCTGTTGGGTTGATACAATTTGATTCATCTGCCACCCACATCTGTGAACCACAACAGGAAATTTCGGCTTTGAATCATTACTTAGAGAGAATGAATGCAGATGGCAGATGGGGGTACCAATATGGCTGATGCTATTCAATTATCTACGAGAAAACTTATACAGAAGATAGGATTTCGAGTAATGGTGATTGTTACAGATGGAGAACCTACATACGGAGAACCAACTCCTGAAGAGGCTACTCTAAAAGCAGCCAAAGAAGCAAAAAATAATTGAATTGACATAATTACTATCGGAACTGATGATGCGGATAAGGATTTTCTCGCAAAACTCGCATCGAAAACTGAATTATCAGTTAAGGTAACAAGAGACCGACTTGAGCAAGGTATTACATCAATGGCAAAGATGTTGCCGGACAAAGGAGGTGATATAGATGTCTGAAAGGATTGTTTTCAAGATGGTGCTGATGATATTATCATTGAATTGATGGAGAAATATAGATTGACAGATGATTTATCGGCGATATTTGATGACACAGGTATCGAAACTGCTGAACCAAAGGATGTATATTCAAAACGTAGTTATTACAGAAAAGCTGGGGGCAATTTTTTATCTACTGGAAATTCTGGAGGACCTGATGGTTTTGGCCGACATTTGATTAGTAACGATGAGTTTGATAAAAGACTTAATGAAACCAATCACAAGCAAATAGAAAATACTATCATGGATGTTGCACAGGGCATAGTTCCATTCAGAGATCTTGATTTTGTCCTTCAGCAACGTTTAGATATCCCACAAGAAACGGCAAAAATGCTGGCCAAGGACATTATAAAGAAACTACCCTATTTAGTTGAAAAAATTTGGGTTGAGGAAGATTAATCGCAAAATTGTAGTACCTCGATAGAGGATGTCCTGCTCTCACAGAGAAATAAATTGGGTATGAACAAATGGAGGTGATGAAAATGCCAAAAAGAAAATGTGATGCTTGTGGTAAGGAAAAAGATGTAAAAGGAGGAAAAGTGTGTGAAAATGGGCATTTCATATGCTCATCATGTGTTAATCCCGGTGGATTTCTTGTACCAAAACGTAGAGCATGCCCATTATGTGGGAAGCCTTTAAGATAGAAGTTTAGGCGATGTTTTTATGTAAAAAATACAGGTGATAAAAGATGAAGCAATCATCAAAAGAGGAAAAAAATATTCCTGAGGAGGAGCCAGGAACAGAAATTTCTGCCAAACTCAATTTGAAAGCAGCGATATCGTTGGTAAATGAAGTTACAGAGCAAATTGAATCCGTGAAAAGAGCATCTGAAGTAGCTGACGATGCTTGGGATGCAGGCTTTTGGAAAGGGATCAACGCATCATTTGATGTTGCTCGTGAGAAAGGAGCTGTATTAGAAAAACTGGAACAAGCAATCTCTCTTGCTTCCAGCGCTAGGTTGTCAGACTCGAGTATAAGTGTTATTCAAGAGGAGGGAGGCATGGAAGTAGAGATGACTCCTGATATTGTGATAGGATGGGCATATGTGTATAAGGGCATATTATTTGCCTTGTCAGGGGAGTGGAAGAAAGCACAACATTGGTTTGAGGAATCGCTCAAAGCCTACCCAACTGCAGATGCTCAGTTTCGACTAGCGTGCACTGTTATAGCACAAGGTTATCGTAATGATGCGATAGTAGAATATCGGAAAGTTATTGACATGTATCCAGAATCTGAAGAAGCTGTAGAAGCAACAAAGGCACTAGTAGATATCCAGCAAATGAAGCCAAAAAAATGGCGAACTGCCCTGATTCTATCAATTTTTTTAGGTCTCTTTGGAATTGATCGATTTTATTTAGGTTATTCTCTCAAAGGTATCTTGAAATTATTTACCGCAGGTGGCTTCTATATCTGGTGGATTATAGATATTATACAGATTGCTAGAAATAGTCTACGAGATGCTAATGGCATGAAGCTAGAGAGATAGTATGTATACCCTGTTGATGTTTGATCTATATATTCATCAAGGGGGAAATAACTCCTCATCTTTTTTACAGCTATCAAAAGTAATCCAACCAGTACCTCATACTCTTTCCTCTGAATCCCTTGGATGTTAATTTTCTTTTAATTAAATTCTGGCTTTCCAATCTTCTCATGTATTCCCTCAATGTCCTTTCAGACAATTTCCCCCCTCCTTTTTTAAATTTCTCATATAATTCTCCAGAGGTAATTCCAGGATTATTCTTTATTAATCTCAGGATCAACTTTTCTTCTTCGGTGGTCGGAGAACTCTTTATCGGGAATTCATCTATGAACTTTTCCTTTGCTTTATCCAGATGCTTTTTCTCTATTCTTCTTGATGCATCCCTCTCTGCAGACCTCCCAGATTCCTGCATCAGGTAAAGACCAACCCTAATATCCTTCAACTTGAATGTACTCTTCACAATTAAATCAAAGACTTCATCATCCCAGCAATTCGGTATAAATGCAAGATCCAACCGTTCCCTTAAAATCTGCTCCGTCTCTTTCCTGTTGTAAGGCTTCAACTCCAAACTCTCCAAAGACAATCTACTCTTTAATCTCCTGTCTAAATCAGCAATAAAATCCTCCTTATTTGTAATCATAAATATAGAAATCTTCCTCAGATCCAATATCTTATACAAAAAGTCAAGATCTCTGGCCTTGTCTATCTCGTCAAAGGCCAAGGCAATTCCATTTAATCTCCTAGTACTTCTGTATATGGCATCCATTGCAGAATCGGATCTTTTTCTGTGGTACATTGAACCCAGCCTATTGGCTATCTCTGAAAGTATAGAAAAAGTGGTTTCATGCCTCCAGCAGTTCACATAACACGGAATTATTTTATCGGTAAACTCTTGGAGTTCCCTGAATACTGCCTGTACGCATGCTGTCTTTCCTATTCCTGGAACGCCGTGAATGAACAAATTCCTTGCCTTCCTCTTATTAAATAAAGGCTTTATGCACTCAGCCATGTGCTCCTGTTGATCCTCCCTGAATGGAAGTAATTTCGGCAGATAATCGAAATCCAGAATTTCCTCATTTCTGAAAAGGGATTCATCCTCCATTAAAATGTCTTTAAAGAGACTCATTTTATTAGTGGTAGATAATAATGCCAGTAATATCCTATAGAATTTTAGAATAAAAATAGTAAAAAGCCTCCACTAAAAAGCACATAAGGAGAAGCTACTTCATCATAGTCAAATTCCTCCCTAAGTCGTTCGGAATTTGCTATGATTCGGTCGGTCATTAAAATATGACGCCTTCCCCTATATTGTGCTTTTTCCCCTTGGGGACGTTCCGGCTTTGAATTTTCTACTGAATTTATCTGTCTCTGACCGGTAAGGCGGATTTTCATTCAATACAAGCAAAATGAAAATCCGCAACATGAACGGGGTGAAACTCCCCAAGGACTTCAACTGGTTTCTACGCAGGAATTTGCAGTATGTAGACGACTGGGAAGAGGCATATCAGTTAGCTCGGCTGGATTACGCTGAGTATCTGGCTCTACAAGAGCCCAAATAAAGGGCTCTCTTTTTTTGGCTCTGTAATTCAGGCACGTGAAAATCCAACGCTTAATATTTATAGTAAGAAATCCGTAGTTAATTTATGGTTAAAAAAACCGACAAATCACTCAAAAGGAGGGAAGAATTACTTAAAATTCTTAGAAATTCTGGATTTGCCACCATGCCCCGATTACAGGAATTGGGAGAGCGATTTGGGGTCTCAGCAGTCCAAATTCATAAAGATCTGAAAGCAATCAGAAAGGATATTC
>Ga0180300_10001766_pt1 | contig 10088 bp, 7 predicted proteins | sample GuaBasSediGuay15_FD_121798 | JGI IMG/M metagenome (GOLD analysis project Ga0180300, IMG submission 121798) | Subseafloor sediment microbial communities from Guaymas Basin, Gulf of California, Mexico - Guay15, Core 4569-2, 21-24 cm | ecosystem: Environmental > Aquatic > Marine > Hydrothermal... | reverse complement strand
GTTTAGTTGGAACGACGCGCAGCGTCAAACGTGCTGTCATTCACAATGTGAGCACGCACCATAGACCGGTTCGGGGGTGGTGCCGGGGGCGACCCTGGCGCCGAGAGAGGCACCCGCTCCTACTCCCGCCGTGCGTCAGGCCCCCGCCCCCTGGTGCCTGCCAGGAGGCCCCTTCGTTCCAGGTCAGCGGCGACATCTTCGAGGCCCAGTCGGTGGAGGCAGCGAGCGGTCTGGAGACCGCTGCCAACATCCCATCGTCTGAGCCGATAGTACTCCTCCTTCGCCCTCTCGAACTCTTCCCTGTCAACCACTGCACCTTTCCGCGAGACGGCTTCCCCTCGCTTGCCTGGCACGAGGCATTCGGGGTTGGTGATGCCCGTTTTCAGCGGTGAATCGTGCCACTCGTCGGGGAGCCTGTCATCCTGTCTACCTCTCCATCCTTCCCTGAGCAGGATGGCCCTCTGTAAATTAAAGACTCTCTCGCCGATCGTGTAGAGTCCTTCTTCGTCCATATCGCGCCCGGTGACGGCCGAGAATATCTGACTCTCAAACGTTGGGTCTCCGACGCCGTCTGCTGCGTACTTGTTGTCCATGATGGGCCATATCCAGTCACAGAGGATGAGACACTCCTTGGCATATTGGCGGTCCTGTATCCTTTTCGCAGCCAGGGCCTTGCCTTCCCAGGTAGTGAAGTCGGCAGCCTTCTTGCTCCCCCAGAATTTCTGCGCGATCGCCCGCAGCACGTCGCTGGTGACGTGCGCTCCCTCCACCTTCTTCAGCCAGCTCACCCACTGGGCTATGAGCAGGCCCACCTCGTGGAGTTCCTGTATGGGTTCCCTTGGCGCTATTGCCCAGAGCAGCGCCGTGGTGACATACAACCTGGGCTCGTACGGATCGCTGTGCTTCAGCCTGGAGACTGCCTCGGTTCCCAGCGACGCAGCGGCCTCGGCCATCCCCCGGGCCAGGACGTCCCCGAAGCCTTCCCGAGTGGCGATCATTCTCACCAGCGTCTGTATGAACTCCAGGCTGCCCAGCTTCGAAAAGGGAAGCCCGGTGTCGTGTTCAGTCACGATACCATTTCTGTAGCATCTGTTCAGCCACAGGAGCATCAGTTCGAGAGACCAGGTATCGAGCCCGTAGTCGTCGCAGAGCCTGTTGGCATAGAAGGGGACGTCGTTCGCCGTGCCATAGTAGCGATAGGCCCAGGGCTGGTAGAACAGGGCAGACTGACACATGTACTTGCCCTGTTTGCCATTTTCGGCAGTGTAGAGTACCCTGAGGCAATTGCCGAGACAGCCGTAGCAGGGGTCCTTCTTGATGTTGGGGCCAGTCATCCGGAAGTCTGTCCCCCAGGCGGTGATAGCGCCTCTGTCAAGCTGGCGAAAGCGGGTGGTCAGGTCACGCAGCCTGTCCGGTTGGGCGACCTTCAATGCTTTCTGGGTGGCGGACACAGCGACGGCTTTCAGCTTCTTGGCGCCCATGACCGCCCCGAGCCCCCCGGAGGCGCTGGCGTCATTCTCCGCGGTGAGACAGGCCGTGCTTACCGTGTTCTCGCCAGCCGGGCCCACGGCCACCACTTTGACAGTGCTGCCCAGTTCGGTTTTCAGTGTTTCCCTGGTTTCGACGCTGCCCTTGCCCCACAGGGCGGAGGCGTCCCTTATGTCAGCGTGACCGTCATATACGAAGAGGTAGACCGGCCTCTCGGATGTACCGTGGACGATGATGGCATCGTAGCCAGCGAACTTGAGCTCAGCGCCCCACCGTCCGCCGAAGTTGCCATAGCAGAAGCGCCCCGGTACGGGGTGGAGTGACTTGCCGAACACGCCCCACCTCGAGCCGCCCAGCACAGGGACTCCGGCCAACGGGCCGGTGGCGAAGATCAGCCTGTTGTCAGCATGCGTGGCCTCGGCATCAGGGGGCACCTCGTCCCAGTACACCTTGGCAGCTATGCCCCTCCCCCCGATGAGCTGGTCTGCGTAGTCCAGCGTGGACACGCTCTCGGTCTTCCTTGAGGATAGGTCCACTCTGAGTATCTTGCCCGCGTATCCAAACATCGCCATTTGCCGTCCTCTCCTGGCCTGGTTGAGTACTCTGGCCTCGTTGTTACTGGTGGATTATACACGTTTCGATTGCCAGAGACATGGCAATTCGGATGTGGGGCGGCTGACATCTTGGGGGCGCGGGTGCAGGCTGACGTGTCGATATGTCTGCCTCCTGCCAGCGACACGGTTCTTCGTCCCTTGACGTTTGGGTAGCCTGTGAGTTATAAGGGGCGCGGGTTGGCGGTGTCGGGCATCCTGCACGTTTGCTCTGCTGCGGCGAAGCGACCACGCAGGAGGGACAACTGATGGCAGAGGTTGAGGACTACAGCGGTGAGCTCAGGCCGGACTTGAGGATGGAGGACTTCTCGCCGCAGGCGCTGGTGCGTCTGCGGCGGGCGGGCAGCCTGTTCAATCCCAGGGTCAAGGTCGGGGCTTTGAAGCTCCCTCCCCGCGGGAGCCCGGACGAGATCGCCTGCCAGTGGGAGTTCGCGATGGAGGCATAGGCTGGTCAGGGGTGCCGGAGGCGAAGGCTTCGGGACATGCCCTGCGCTATTCATGTTCCGGGCAGTCAGCGGCCTGTGAGACCGCCGCCATTGGCTTGGGAGCACGGCTGCTTTTTGGTGCGAGCGCATCGAAAAGGGGACAGGGTGGAGCTTGGCCTGAAAGGGAAGACCGTAATAGTCACCGGGGGTGGCTCCAATATCGGCCGGGGCATTGTGCTGGCCTTTGCCCGCGAAGGATCGAACGTGGTCAATGCAGACGTGGACGAGGAGCAAGGTCAGAGGGTGGTCGATGAGGCCAACGGCCTGGGCGGTCAGGCTGTCTTGGTGAGGACTGACGTGACCGACTGGGAGTCGGTACAGGCTATGGTCAGCCAGGCACTGGACCGATATGGCCGGATAGACGTGCTGGTCAACAATGCTGGCGGGACTCCGCGTGCCAGGCCGTTTATCCAGAAGCCGAGGTGGGAGTGGGAAAAGGAGATCAGCGTGAACCTGTGGGGCGTCATCAACTGCATCAGGGCGGTGGTTGATCATATGATAGACAGAAAAGACGGCAAGATCGTCAACATCGCCTCTGTTTCGGGACACTCCGGCTTCGCTGCGTACAACCTGGCTGTGTACGGTGGGGCCAAGGGTGGGGTCATCTCGCTTTCCAGGGCCCTGGCCTGGGAACTGGGCCGGTACGGGATAAACGTGAATGTGGTCTGCCCGGGCTGGATCGTTCCGGAAAGCCCTGAGCATGTCGGTCAGGGAAGCTTCTGGAAGCAATGGGGTTACGACTTCTACACGCCCGAGGTGCTGGAGAAAGCCATGAGGTACTGGCCGGTACGGCGGCTTGGTAGACCTGAGGACATCGCAGACGCGGTCCTCTTCCTGGCCTCGGAACGGGCCTCCTTTGTCACCGGACAGACCCTCAGCGTCAGCGGTGGGCTGACCATGTGGTGACACGGATAGAGCAAAACGGGCACCGAAGAATAGTCATCTCTCCAATCGTTCTTCGAACCGGCTAACCAAGGTCGCTAATCTCTTGACATCTACTATATATTGTGTTATAGTCCGCCATGCCCCAACATATAGGAGCCGATGCATGAAGTGTCCCTACTGTGCTCATGATGACTCCCGGGTCATCGACTCGCGGTCGGTAAATGATGGTGTGCGTCGGCGTCGGCAGTGCGTTGGTTGCGGTGCTCGGTTCACCACCTACGAGCGGGTTGAGTCGAACAGCTTCCTGGTGGTGAAGAAGGATGGCCGGCGCGAGGAGTTCAGTCGGGAGAAGTTGGCCACGGGCATTCGCAAGGCGTGTGCCAAGCGTCCGGTATCCAACCAGGATCTGGAGGGACTGGTGGACAGGGTCGAGGAAGAGTTGCATCAACTGGGCCGGATTGAGGTGCCTGTCTCCACTATAGGAGCCCTGGTGATGGACCATCTGCGGGAGCTTGACCGCATTGCTTACATCCGCTTTGCCAGCGTATACCGGGAGTTTGCTGACGTAGAAAGCTTCAAGGACGAGGTAGAAGCATTGGCTCGTGGGTCGGGCAGGGTCCCTGCGGCTCAATTGCCTCTGATTCCAACCGAGCAGCTTGTTGTTCCAGCCAGAGGCCGGGCAAAAGGCTCGGAACAAAGAAGGGGGAGGGAAGATGTCTGAGCACGGATCTGGCAACCATGAGTCTGATCGTATTGCCCATGACAGGATAGCTCAGGCTGTATTCGCGGCTGTGGACTCGATGGGCATCTCCGATCGCGACCTGGCGGAGAAGCTGATAGAGGAGGTTATCCATCGCCTGGAGCGTGAAGAGGCGAGCCTGCCGTTCCCGGGTATGGAAGACCTGATCGTGAGCAGGAAGCGAAGAGGGAGCAGAGTCCATGAGCCCTCGGAGATCAAGGGCATGGTCAAGGAGGCCCTGGCCGAGATGGGCCATCGGCAGGCTTTTGCGGAGCCCGAACCCAGGCAGATCAGGATCATCCACACTCCAACGCAGGGCGGTAAGAGGGCTGCGGTAAAGTTGTCCCCCAATGCCTTGAGGGTGCTGGAGAAGAGGTACTTGAGGAAAGACCAGGATGGAAACGTTGTGGAGAAACCAGCGGATATGTTCCGCCGGGTTGCTCACTGCGTAGCCTCAGCTGAGCTGGCGTACGATCCTCAGTCAGATGTCAAGGCTCTAGAGCAGGAGTTCTTTCAGGTCATGGCCAACCTGGAGTTCCTGCCAAATTCTCCCACTCTGATGAACGCGGGCAGAGACCTGGGGCAGTTGTCTGCTTGCTTTGTTCTTCCCATCGAGGACTCAATGGAGTCCATTTTTGAGGCGGTGAAACAGACGGCCCTGATCCACAAGAGTGGAGGCGGTACCGGCTTCTCTTTCTCCAGGCTCAGACCGGAGAACGACCGGGTGGGCTCTACCGGTGGGGTGGCCAGCGGCCCGGTGTCTTTCCTGAGGGCTTTCGACACCGCCACCGACGTCATCAAACAGGGTGGCATGCGCCGCGGCGCCAACATGGCCATCCTGAATGTTGACCATCCCGATATACTCAAGTTCATCCATGCCAAAGAGAACACGTCCTCTTTCAGCAACTTCAATCTCTCGGTAGCAATTACAGAGGACTTCATGGAGGCGGTGGAGGAAGGACGCACCTATGACCTCATCAACCCGCGCACTGGCCAGCCCGCAGGGACGCTGAATGCCAGGGAGGTCTTCGACGACATAGTGGATATGGCCTGGAGGACGGGTGATCCGGGCATCGTTTTTATTGACCGCATCAATCGGGACAACCCTACTCCACGATTGGGCATGATCGAGAGCACAAACCCGTGCGGTGAGCAGCCCTTGCTGCCCTACGAGTCGTGCAATCTGGGTTCGATCAATCTATCCAGGATGCTGCGGCGGCGCAAGGACAAGATGGAGATAGACTACCCCAAGCTGGCCAGGATGGTGAGGCTGGCGGTGAGATTTCTGGATAACGTTATAGACGTGAACAAGTTCCCTTCGCCGGAGATAGGCGAGATGACCAGGGCCACCAGGAAGATTGGCCTGGGAGTGATGGGGTTTGCCGACATGCTCATCTGCCTGGGCATTCCGTACGATTCGGATGAGGCGCTGGAGATGGCGGAGAAGGTGATGAAGTTCATCTCTCAGGAAGCGAATGATGCCTCGGCCCAGTTGGCAGAGGAAAGAAGGGTCTTTCCGGCTTTCGAGGGGAGCATCTACGATGTGCCCGGCGGCCCCCGGCTTCGGAATGCGTCGCGCACCACCATTGCTCCCACAGGCACGCTCAGCATTGTGGCCAACTGCTCCAGCGGGATTGAGCCGCTCTTTGCCCTGTCATACGTGCGCAACATTCTTGAGGGTGAGCAGTTGGTGGAGGTTAACCCTTATTTTGAGGAGGTAGCTAGGCGGGAGGGGTTCTACAGTGATGAGTTGATGAAGAAGCTGGCTGAGCGTGGCAGTGTGCGCGGGATGGATGAGGTGCCGGAGTGGGTGCAGAAGGTCTTTGTGACAGCGCATGACATAACTCCCGAGTGGCACGTTAGAATGCAGGCAGCCTTTCAGAAGTACACTGACAATGCCGTCTCCAAAACGGTGAACTTTCCGCGGCAGGCCACCCGAGAGGATGTGGCCGAGGTCTACCGGCTTGCCTATAGTCTGGGCTGCAAGGGCATAACTATCTACCGGGATGGAAGCAAGGAGGGCCAGGTGCTGAGCATGACTCGGGAGAAGGAGAGGATGACCGAGGTCAGGCCACCTGGCCCACGGAAGCGAGCCCGGACCACCGTCGGGACGACTGAGAGGGTGTCCACCGGTTGCGGACATATCTACGTCACTGTGAACAGAGATGACAAGGGGATTTGCGAGGTCTTCTCCAGCCTGGGGAAGGCCGGCGGTTGTGCCTCCGCCCAGTTGGAGGCCATCAGTCGGCTGATCTCGCTGTCGCTGAGGTCCGGCCTGGAAGTGTCGTCCATAGTAAAGCACCTGCGGGGCATTCGATGTCCGTCGATTGCCTGGGATGCAGGCCATGCGGTCCTATCCTGTCCTGATGCCATCGGCGGTGTGCTGGAAAAAGAGGCGGGCGAGGCTGGTGACGGGCCCGAGTCTGCTCCTAGCCGGCCCGAGGTAGTGGCTGCGGTGAACGTGGCTGGACAGTGCCCTGATTGCGGTACCTTGCTGGTCTACCAGGAGGGTTGCTTCCTGTGTCCCGGCTGCGGCTACACCAAGTGCGGGTAGGTGTGTGCTGGGTTCGGCCGGGCGAATCCTGGCTAGAGGAAGGGCACCTCGAGGCGCATGGTCGTGCCTGGCTATTCCTTGACGCTAGGAAGGGCCGATGCTACCATAGCCCGTGGATTGACTTGAGGAGGTGAATTCCAAGCGTGGATTGGCGAGAGGAATACAAGAAGAGACTGGTTTCACCTGAGGAGGCACTGAAGGCGGTCAAGTCAGGGGACTATGTTGTTATGGCCCAACCCGAAGCGCTTGCTTTGGGGTTGGCACTGGTCAGCAGAGCGGACGAGCTGAGCGGGGTGAGGATCATGGGTGGCGGGGGAAGCGATTTGCCGATGTATGATCCTAGCTGGTACGATGTGTACCCGGACGCCTTTCAGCTGGAGACCTCCTATGTGCTACCCCTAGTAAGGGCACTGGTGAACCAGAAGAAGTCGGATTTCACTGTGAGCGGGCTCTATGCGGTGCCCGACACGATCGAGACAAAGCCAATTGATGTGGTCATGGTACAGGTTTCGCCTCCGGACGAGCACGGCTTCTGCAGCTTTGGCGCCTCGCTATGGAAGAAGAAGGAATGGGTCAGAGAAGCGCGGACGGTGCTGGCCGAGGTAAACGAAAGGATGATCAGGACGTACGGAGACAACTTCGTTCACGTCTCGGAGATAGACTACTTCGTAGAGCATACGCCGACGGGCAAGGTCCCGGGTGGCACGGACATACTTGGTAGAAGAAGCGCCGGGCCGGGTGAGCTGGAGAAGACCATCGCCGGCTACGTTGGTACGCTGGTAAGAGACGGTGATTGCCTGGAGATTGGGGTGGGGGGTACTGCGGAATGGGTGGCCCAACTGGGTGACCTCGAGAGCAAGCATGACCTTGGCTGGCATTCGGAGAATACCGTCAGAGGCATTGGCTCTCTGGTGATGAGCGGCGTTATCAACGGCAAGCGCAAGAACATCCATCAGGGCAAAGCGGTGGCTACAGCCGTGGGTGGCGGCACCAAGGAGGAGATGGACTTCATCAACAACAATCCGCTCTTCGAGGTCTATTCCTCCACCTACGTCCTCGACCCTCGGGTCATAGCCTCGCACGACAACATGGTGGCCATCAACAGCGCCATTGCTGTTGACCTGACCGGCCAGATCGCGGCGGAGTCCGTGGGGCCGGTGATGACCAGCGGCTCCGGAGGTCAGCTTTCCTTTGCTATCGGGGCCTACCTTTCGAAAGGTGGGCGTAGCATCGTGGCTATCCCGTCAACGGCCAGGGAGGGTAGCCTGTCCCGGATCGTGCCTATGCTCGAGCCCGGCACTGTCGTCAGCACGCCGCGCACGCTGGCTGACATAGTTGTGACCGAGCATGGGATTGCCAGGCTGAAGGGCAAGACGCAGAGGGAGCGTGCCCTGGAGCTGATTGGGGTTGCCCACCCGGATTTCCGCGCCGAGCTGAAGAAGGAAGCCGAGAGGCTCTACTGGCCGTAAATGAGCGAGCGAGTCGTCGTCACCGGTATGGGGGCGGTCAGTCCGCTGGGCCTCGATGTGACCTCGACATGGGAGGCTTTGCTCAGAGGGGAGTCTGGCGTCGACTACATCAGCCTGTTCGACCCGGCTCCTTTCGAGACACGCATCGCTGCCGAGGTAAAGGACTTCGACCCCACAGATTACGTGGAGCACAAGCAGGCGCGGCGCATGGACCGCTATGCACACTTCGCTGTGGCGGCCAGCCTGCAGGCGGTGGAGCAGGCTAGGCTCGACCTGGACGATGCTGAAGACATTGGCGTGCTGATCGGCAGCGGGATCGGGGGTCTAGGGACGCTGTCTGCCCAGTTCAACGTGCTGGCGGAGAAAGGGCCCCGGCGGGTGAGCCCGTTTCTCGTCCCTATGATGATCACCGACGGCGCTTCGGGCCAGGTCTCCATCCTGCTAGGAGCAAAGGGCGTCAACTTCTGTGCTACCTCCGCCTGTTCCAGCGGCACGGATGCCATCGGAGAAGCGTGCGAGATCATCAGGCGTGGCGACGCTCAGGTGATGGTGGCTGGCGGTGCGGAGGCGGCTATCACCCCGATAGGTGTTGCCGCTTTCAACGCGGCGGGGGCCCTGTCCAGGCGCAATGACGAACCGCAGAAGGCTTCTCGCCCGTTTGACGCAGAGCGAGACGGCTTCGTTATGGGGGAGGGTGGGGCGGTGCTGGTACTGGAGAGTCTGCGGTACGCCTTGAAGCGCGGCGCTCACATACTGGCCGAGGTCCTGGGCTATGGTGCCACCTCGGATGCGTACCATATCACGCAGCCTGCCTCGGGAGGTGAGGGTGGGGCCAAGGCGATGCAGATGGCCTTAAAGAAAGCCGGGATATCTCCCGAAGAGGTCGACTACATTAACGCCCACGGCACCTCCACGCCGCTGAACGACAGGGCTGAAACAATGGCCATCAAGAGTGTTTTCGGCGAACATGCCTATCGCCTTCCCATCAGCTCCACCAAATCGATGATGGGTCATCTTATCGGGGCTGCCGGTGCCATCGAGGCGATAGTATGTGTTCTTGCCATCCAGCACGGGGTGATTCCGCCCACCATAAACCTCACCAATCCTGACCCTGATTGTGACCTCGACTATGTACCCAATATACCCAGGCGACAGCGGGTCAGGACTGCCCTGTCCAATTCGTTCGGTTTCGGAGGGCATAACTCGGTACTGGTGCTCAGAGAATACAGCGAGGGTCAGTAGTTGAACCATCGCCGCTGGAAGGTCCTTCCCCCCGCTCCAGCCGGATTCCTGGGGGAGATGCGTCTCCCTCCTGTAGCCGTCCAGCTTCTATACAGCCGCGGCATCACCAGTCCCAGTGAAGCCGAAGATTTCTTGAGGATGGACGGTGGGCAGCAAGGTGACCCCCTTCTGCTTCCGGAGATGGAAAGGGCGGTAGCCAGGGTCTACCAGGCACTCCTCCGTGGCGAGACCATCGCCGTCTACGGTGATTTTGATGCTGACGGCATTTGTGGCACCGTTGTCCTGGCCGAGGGCCTTTCTCTTCTCGGAGGCAATGTAGTCCCGTACATTCCTCATCGCGTGGAGGAGGGCTATGGCCTGAACTGCGTGTCCCTGGACAGCCTGTGCCAGCAAGGGGCTAGCCTGGTGGTGACCGTCGATTGTGGTGTCGGTAACGTCCGTGAGATAGAGTATGCCCAGAGCCTGGGGCTGGACGTGATTGTCACCGACCATCACTCCATCTCTCACGGACTTCCCAAAGCATTTGCGGTGGTCAACCCGAAGCGGGCTGATTCCGTCTACCCTTTCCCTCAACTGGCAGGGGTGGGCGTAGCCTACAAGTTCCTTCAGGCGCTC
>Ga0180300_10001765_pt1 | contig 10088 bp, 4 predicted proteins | sample GuaBasSediGuay15_FD_121798 | JGI IMG/M metagenome (GOLD analysis project Ga0180300, IMG submission 121798) | Subseafloor sediment microbial communities from Guaymas Basin, Gulf of California, Mexico - Guay15, Core 4569-2, 21-24 cm | ecosystem: Environmental > Aquatic > Marine > Hydrothermal... | reverse complement strand
GTCCTCCTATTATCTCAAAGCAACCAAAGCCTGTACAGAAGCCTGCTATCGCTGGTATCGCCCTCTCCTCTATTAAGCGCGCACCGCCCACCTTAGTCAGGATCACTTTAATGGCTAAGGCAAGTAGACCATTAAACCACATCCATGGGAATGTCCAATACATCGCCATAACCATGGATGCCGGGTTTATCGGGAACCATGGGAACCTCATCCTTAGCACGTAAAGCCCTATGGTGAAGGCTGCGCCCACCACCGTGTACAGTACGTGGACTCCAAAGTCGTATGCAACTGGGAACATCTCCGATGATAAGAGGTTGCGGGCGCTAATCGACCATGCGGTGGAGTCGGCGAATTCATGATCTCCTGTTGTTGAGCTGAGCCCGCCCGTATGCGCGTAAATGTACGCATCATAGAAGCTGCCGAAGAGAGTTACTATTATCACTGATACCAATATCCATATGAAGGCGTCTCTAGCTCTAGTCCGCGTAATTTCGAGGCCTCTAAAGTAGCATCCCATCATGTAGGCGTTGTAAGGCAAGAAGCGGAAGCTACTCATGGTAGTGAGGGTCATAGCCCTTACCATGGCTGGATTATTCCCTTCGGGAATTCCGAGTGCTAGGCCAGGGTAGTAGACGTAGGGCCACAAGAGCTCATCGTTCTCCGGCATGTGGTACCATGCCTCGCCTACCATCCGTAGACAACCGATCTGGTGCAGCACGAAGAAGATGAAGAATAGCCAGAATATTACGGCGAAAGCCGCGGAGTAGCTATCTCCGGAGACTATCCACTGCAGCCATAAAATTATCGTCGCGACAATGCCTATGATAAGCACAGTTCTAAGCGATAAGCCCTGATCCCTCACATCTACTTCTCTGCTCACTATTGAGCGGAAGGCCCTCCTCAGGTGATCGCGTGCAGCATACAGAGTCCATATAGCTATGCCGATAGTAACGCCTGTAAACGCGAACCAGCAGTAATGGAAGGGCGGCCTATATCCAAAGTAACCCCAATCGCTTTCGACGCCAGGGCTGTAAGGCACCAGCCCCATTCTCACGATAACGACGTTGTAGAGCACCTCGAGGACGAACCATGTTATAATAGCCGTTATCAGCGTGTCATAGGGTAGCAAGATCCACAAGGCTGTCTGCGTCGTGTGAAGTACAGCATCTGTCTGCGCGCCTGGGAGTATGGCGGAAGTCCAGACTGAGAAGTCTATTTCGTACTCGCCCCAGAAGGCGGCCATCGGTATTATCGGTATGACCTCGGTCAGGATGGGCTGCAGCCCTATAATCGCTCCCACGAAGAACCCTATCCAGAAAACTTTACTCCAAGCATCTCTAAAGTTGAAGAGCCTAGACTTGTTGTCCTCAACCGTACACAGCTGCCTCGTGAAGTAAGCGAAGGGGACAGATGGCACGAAGGGCAGCCTCTCCACCTCTATTAGCGGGCGCCTAAGTATGTAGAGGGTACAGAGACAAACAGTTACCAGGCAGATCCGGAATAGCGACCAGTAGATCAGGGGAGCTATCCAAGGTCCCCAAGGCACGGTCTCTCCAGGCATAAGGCCACTCCACATAATACGTACGATGTTGAGATCACTGGGAACCCAGAACGATGGAAAGAAATCCTTCCATGCTGAAGCATAAGGCTCGTTCATTAAGGCGTAGACTAGTGTTGACCACGTCCCATAAGGCTCTACGACACCCTCGTTAGCAGCTCCCTTCTCCCAGAAGCTAACTCCTGTCAAGAGCCAGAAGGGTATCCAGAGTATCATGGTCTCCGCAGCTGTGAGCCGCCACCTCGGGTTAATCCTGCCCAGAGCTTCTATCAGCAAGCCAACCCAGAAGTACGATATCCATAGGCCACAGTAGGTCCACTGGCGCGTGGAGAAGTCCCAGTTGAACTTAGCTAACACGTAACCTCCGAGGAGCACTATAAGGGAGATGACCATAATGCGAGGCGTTAGACCTTTTTCGTAGGTCACCTCGCTCCCTTCGCTCACGGAGAATCCGGCTTCTTATCCCTAATAAATTTTTCCCGTTCTATTATTAAAGGGGTTGAAGATTTTTCTCCTCGTCAGAGAATAGTATAATGAAGTTTTTACCACGGCTTGATCCACGTCGCCTTCGATAGGAGCAGTAGTGCTATCCCTATGCCAGCTACTATTCCCTCTCCCGAGGCAATGCCAGCAGCTATTATCGCCCTCCTCCTCTCCCACTCTTCCTTGCCGAAAAACCTCGGGAATAGAAACCTGCCTAGGAGGGATCCTATGAACACCGGTATTACATAGGGGGGGATCATGTTCATACCCGTCACTAGGGCTACAGGAGAGAATGGTATCCTAAATTTAGCTACGAGGATCCTCCCCGCCAGGCTCAGTACTAGCATGAATATGAAGGGCGTGATGAACTGCTGGGAGCTGAGTCTTATCTGCCTAGTTATCCAGACAACCTGGTTTATGAGCTGTACGGGCCACGAGGCTAAAGCATATGGATATGCAGCTGAAGGTATGGGCGCCAGCCTCCAGAAGAACTCCATCCACACAAAGCTCATCAAGTTGTAAATTATTATAGTGTACACCAGGGCCTTTATCACGTCCATGGGCCTCGTCTGTGTCAGATAACCCACTTTAACCATGAATGCCCAGTAAGGCGAGCCCCCTTCAGCCGATGGCATCCCACCAATAACAGGGCTTATGAGCCACGCGTCGATCTTCCTGTAATCTATAAGGTATAGCGTCGCGTACCACTCATACGGGATACTTATCACGTAGCCCGTCTCTCCTATGGATCTCGTGGATATGAGGGCGTTTAAGAATGAAACGCCCACTGATAGTGTAACTGCTAACCACAGCGGATAATCGGGAACTAGCACGTGGAATAGAATGACTGACCCTATGCTACCAGCAAAGTACATTGCTAACAGCGTCCATAGCGAGGGGTACCCGGTCCTACTCCTCGCCTCCGCCACTCGTAATAGCGAGGTAAACGCCCTCACCACATACCTGGCAGAGAAAACCAGCGCTGCTATACTCACCGCTAATGTACACGCTATTTGGGGCACTATCCATATGCGCAGTGAGGCCCTCTGCCAGATGTTCATGATATTCATCCCCTGATAGTATTCGGAGACCCATTCCGGGAAGTAACTCCTGAAGGCAGTTAATGTCAAGTAGTTGCCGACAACCCACACGGCAACTGAGCCTATCAACATTGTAGTAGCTATGTGTAATGGTATGAAGAAGCCACCCACGTAAGCTACCATGTCCGTCGCTAAACCCAGCGGGGCACCTGGCAGGTAAGGAGCAGTTAACGGCGTGAAATCAACCCACGGGAGAGGCACGATAGTGATCCCCGTTAAAACCGGGATTAGGTAGAGTATTGCTCCCCAAATCATTCCAGGATAGAGGAACATTACGAATCGGCGTAGATCCTCGGCATTCCTCTCTGTCAAGGTGGTTATCACGGCAGCGTCGATTGAAGCGAAGGGGAAGGGCAGCGGCTCCACCTCGATGTATAGGTGGGCGAGCAGCATGGTCAAGCTTAGCTCGACTAGGTAATAGAAGAGGCCAGCCTGTATGTTAACCACTATGAGCGGTATTAGCCAGTCTCTATGAAAGAACGTCCTAAGCTTATAGGCTATTGAGTCGTGGGGAGGGGCGTACCAGCTTGGTATGGCTAAGGGCAGGGGCACGCCATTAACCTTAAAGGACCACGCTAACGGCGACGTCATGAGGTATGATTTAAACACCTGTGCTAGGTAGCATGTGGCGCTAGCAGCAAGCGCGGACATCTCGTAGATTATGAATATCTCCTGCTTAGTGAAGGGGGATCCTAGGAGGCGGCCTATCTCAGTGAACAGGATAACCATAATGATGGCTACTGCGGGGATCGAGGCTATGCCCGACGCCAGCTGTATATAAAGCGAGAGAGGCATGAATATCAGTGACGTAATTAAAATTGCTAACATTGACCGCCAAGTAAATCCTCTTCCAAACGTTTGGCTCGAGCTCACGTAGAGAATCCCTATAAATCATAACCATAAACCTTATGGCGGACTTAATGAAATTCTTGCTGAGCTTGAGAAGTTAAGGAATTACCAGTTCTCAGGCTGACGTCAACTCTAAGTACAGAAGGTGCGGGAGGTGTCATGAAGCGCTTAGGAGGGAAGAGGTGTGATCCACCTTCTCCCGGCCCTTTTACTGGCTAAAACCCGTCTCTCGTGCTGCGGAGACCTTATTTTGTTATGCACAAAAGATATATCCGGCGGGGTGAGAGGCCGTGACAGTAATAAGCGGTGGCAATAAGAGCAGTAGTAAAACGTCTGCGGAAAAGCAGGTACACATATTACCCATGGTGCTCATCACACTCATACTACTGTTATCCTCCCTAACTCTGCTGCCGGGGGCAATTCGCATTACCTCCTCAAAACCTACCTATGCTCTCCCCCAAGCTACCGCGCAGCTATCTGAACTTAATACCTCAGCGATAAAAATTCACTTGAAATCCTTAACAAGCATGGGTTCAAGGGTAACGGGTTATCCAGGCTACGAGAGGGCTACAGAGTACATCGTGAACTACTTCAGGCACTTAGGTCTGAAAGTCATGGTTCAGGAATACGACGTCGTCGTACCAATGGATATGGGCTCTTACATAGAGTTAATATGGCCCAATGGAACGCGCAAAACAATTAACGCGTATGCTCTCTGGCCGAACTTCATCCAGGCATGCGCAAGCCCCCGCGGTATTGAGGGCAAACTCGTGTACGTCGGTAGCGGCGAGCTAAGCGAGCTGAGCGGCAAGGACATTAATGGCTCAATAGCACTTATGGATCCCAGAAGCGGATTCAACTGGATTAATGTGGTCAATTTTGGCGCAAAAGCCATTCTCTTCCTAATGGAGCCCATTACTAAGTATGAGGCATTAAGTAAGTTCTCAATGACTCCCATTTACGTTCCAAGGCTTCTCATCCCAGCTAAATACTGTGATGAATTACTCAAATTAGCGGCTCAAGGAGGTCGTGTAAGAGTATTCAGCAATATATACTTCAGGAAAGTGAAAGGAAAGAACATAATAGCAATTATTAACGGCACGAAGTACCCTGATGAGGTTATAATACTCTCGACACACTACGACACCTGGTCGATCGCGCCCAGCCTAGCTCCTGGAGCCACGGATGCCATAGGAGTGGCCTTCCTACTTGAGCTAGCACGTTATTACGCGGTTAATAGGCCATTAAGGACGTTATGGCTTGTCGTATATGGTGGGCACTGGGAGGGGCTTGCTGGTGCTAGGGAATTTGTTGAACAGTATTACTTTAGCCGAGATGTAATGCTAGATAAGCAAAAAATCCTCCTACAGATAGGCTTAGATCTCTCCTCGGATAATGAGGGAGTCACACTACTTTACGTAGGCCACTTCTACAAGTGTGGGGCAGCGGGAGGGTCAGGCGCGATAGAAAGCAGATACGTACCGGTACTGGCCGCTATTGATAAATCTATAATCCCGCGGCTGCGGAGCGCTGGTATTCCGGAAAATCTCCTCTTTGCAGCCCTGAAGAGCATCTACTGGACAGGTACAGAGCCTGAGCCATACATACTGGATACAGAGCCAGCGACTCTCAGCGGAGGGCTAGCCTTCACTATAATGACCTCTTACGCGAAGCGAATATGGTGGGGAACTCCCTTTGACACTCTAGATAATGTGAACTTTGAAAAACTAAATACCCAGTTCATGATATCAATGATGATCGTCGACTACTACTTATCTACCGAGGATACAGGGATCGTGTGGAGCAAGGTAAAGCCAAATAGGTTGATGATTCTCGGCGGAGACTTCAAGTCTTATATAACTTTCCGAGGCAAAGTAGTCTGCTATAACATCGAAAGCGGATGGTATAAACCCGTGGGAAGGGCTCTGGTGAGAATTGGGGTGCAGCCCCAGCTGTACTACTACCCATTCGCTAACATAATAGCAATGACTGATGAGAATGGCTACTTTGAGGTACATGGACTCCCCGTATCCTCGGTCCTTCCAGGTAACATCTACGTGGAGGCCTGGGTCGTTAATGGATCTGCAATACTGTATGCGCCCGACATGGGAGTATATGGAGCAAAGTCATTCACCATGTTCTTCGCACCACTGGCTCATCCATACAACGTAACTGCTGTAGTCTTCCCCTGTGCGACAATCGAGCTCTTCGACGTCTTCGATCCCATTACTGGGAGAAGGGGGGTAATCCCCGATCCTACGAGGAGTGGAGAAGTAAACTACTTTACCAGTATGAGCAAAGTAATGCCGTATGACTTCGACACGTTCTCCGAGCCGATATTTTACGGCTACTACTACAGGCCCGCGGATCCTATTGCGCTAATTTTCGTCAGACCTGGCTCACGGGTTGCCATCGTCTACCAGTTTGGATTAATTCGTCTAGAACATGCTGGCGTGCTAGTTAATGCCAGTGCTAGGAATCCTGAGGGTAACGGTATACTCGCTAAATCTCAGGGAGAGATTGTGAGGATCACTTTCACAGCTTACCGCTTCGCCAAGGATTTAGCGCTCATCTCCAAGCACAGAGCTGAAATCCTCACTTCACACTATGTCAGTTCACTAACCCTAGGTGAGGCCCTTTCAAAAGCTTTTGAATACTTAAATAGTACAGAGAGATTCCTCCGAGAGAAGAACTACGAGAAAGCCTACTACTCTGCACTCGCCGCTAGAGCATGGGCTCTAAGGGCTTATAGGGAGCATGTAATGCCACTGATCTATGATTTATCCGCAGCTACTATCTTCTACTTCTCCCTAATAGTGCCCTTTGCGATATTCTTCGAAAGGCTAATATTCCACAGTGAAGGGAAAAAGAGGTTCGTAATAACAATTCTCATAGCCGCATTTCTAGTCATCCTCTTCGGAGTGATACACCCAGCATTCATGCTAGTATCTAACTCCGCATTAAGCCTATGTGGCATACTAGTCCTGTTCCTCTTGTTCTTCGTCCTCAGCATCTTCGCGGGAGAGACTACAGAGGTAATGGCAACCGAGGCTGAGAGGAGGCTCGGTAAGCATAGGATAGCCGTAAGCGTCGCTCCCTTCACGCACTTCTCGACTCTAGCGATAGAAAACATGCGCCGCTACAAGCTGAGAACAGCTCTAACGATGTTCACCGTAATAACTATAGTAATAGCGACATTATCCTTGACTTCAACCTCAAGCTTCCTAGCAGTCCTGACAAGCTCTCGGCAGCAGGAGACTCCCTACGTAGGGATACTAGTCAAGAAGAGCTACGCTACGCCCCCCAAAGACGTCTTCGACATATATACTCCAATGATAGTGTACGGCATTGTTAATGACAGGGGCGTGGTCTCGCCTAGATACTGGCTTTATCCCCCAATGCTATATCCACACGGGCCGATGACGTACGTCATGGGGCCTAACGCATCCTACCCGATCAAAGCGTTCCTGGGCCTCACCGAGGTGGATTCAAAGAAGATTCTCGGAAAAGCGTTGATTCTAGGAAGAACGTTCTCTGACATGGACTACACCACCTGCCTGATCACCACCAGGCAGAGCCAGGTACTGAACGTTACAGTCGGTGACTTCATCGAGTGGTGTGGGCTTAAGCTACTGGTAGTAGGCGTCTATGAGCCGCAAGTACTGACTGGGCTTAAGGATCTCGACGGGCTGGGCTTTGCACCCATTGAGCCCACCACGATACCTCAGTACGTGCCGCCCGGCAAGAAGCCGCCACGGGTGCAATACCCATCTGCATGGGATTTCATCCTGGTGGTGCCATGGAAGCTGGTGAAGGATCTGGGAGGTTATGTGGCAAGCGTCGCCGTCTACTTGAATGAGTCAGTTGTCGAGAGGGGAGAGGGCAACAAGCTGGCATCGGAGCTAGCTAAATTATTCGGCAACGCGCTCCTCGGCGTAGAGGGCAAGGCGATAAGCTACACAGGCATCATGACCTGGGCGCTGATGGGATGGGGCATAATCGTGGTGGTACTCGTAATAGGGGCTCTCAACATATTGATTGCATTGATCGCCTCCCTACGTGAGAGGAGGAGAGACGTGTACATCTACTCGGCATTGGGCCTCTCGCCCAGGGGCGCTGCGCTCATGTTCATGACCGAGAGCCTAGTATATGCAATACTTGCCTCAGTGTTAGGCTACCTGGCAGGCATAGGGTTAAACTTATTGCTGTATAGGATAGGCGTCTTGCCATCCATCTACGTGGTTAATTATTCCTCCCTATCCGCCGTGTTATCACTCATGGTTACCATCGGGGTCATACTGGCCTCGGCCATCTACCCGATAAGCATAGCAGCTAAGATAATCACGCCATCACTAGAGCGCAGGTGGAGCCCGCCCACCAAGCCCAGAGGAGATAAGTGGATGGTCCCACTACCAGTGACCGTGGCCACAGAGGCGGAGGTCAGAGGCCTGCTCTACTATCTCTACGAATATTTAATGGGTGAGGGCAAGGTGACTAGGTACTTCACGGTACTCGACGTTAAGCCTCCAAAGCTTGAGACAATGAGCCTAGACTTCAAAGTCCTGCTAGCTCCACGCGAGATGAACGTCACTCAAAGCGCCAGGCTATACTTCACACGTGTGAGGAATCGTTTCTCGGCAAGCATAAGCGTTGAGAGACTTACCGGAGACTACATAACATGGAGATCTTCGAACTACTACTTTATGGACGCCATAAGAAAGCAGTTGCTGCTGTGGAGGAGCCTAAGCAAGAGGGAGAGGGAGAAGTACATAAGCTACCAGGTCCACACAGCAGCTACCTAAGCTCAATTTATTTTACGTTTAAACCCCTCAATCTCCTGGCCAATACTCTTCGAATAGCGAGCTGCACAGAGGTGCTTGCCGGAGGGTCTTTACCCCTGCCTTAATCTCCGGTCTCTAAACCTAATGAAGGCTTGACTCGCTCAGCATGACGATCCTCGCTTACTCCCGATCTTCTCGTAGAACTCCTCATCACTCGTAACCAGCGCGCCGCCAGTGCTCAGGGCAATTGCCCCATACACGGCGTTGTACACGTTAACACTCTCATCAACTGATAGCTCAACAGTCCCCTCGAGGGAGAAGCTCCTGACGATTCCGAGGCCCGCCAGGGCCTTCACAACGCCCGCCACGCTGCCTGGAGCCAGCCTGTACATCCTGTGGAGCCTGAGGGCGTTAGCCACCTCATATAACACGAGGTGCGGTCAGCGCCACCTCACCTCTCAGGTAGGGCCGCGCCCTCTCGGGGAGCGAGCCACTTGACAGCTACGCTCGCGTCAACTACCACCTTCTCGACTCCCTCCACCGCCTAATCACCTCGCTCGAGTCATAGCCAGTAGCGCCGTACAACCTCAGGATCCTACCCCTGATCTCATCCATCTCCCTAGCAGCCTCGAGCATGCACTGCCTCCTCTCCTCAGCCTCCATACGCCTCCTTATAGCCTCCCGAATCACCTCACTCCAGTTCACGTAGCTGAACCTCCTCATCTTCTCCCTCAGCTCCCTGGGCACCTTAACGGTTACTATGTCACTAATGTAAATTGAGTCATTAAAGCCTTTGACAGCCCCTGGCTACCGGCCCCGAGGCGGCGCGCGTAATAGCCGCGTCCCGGGATGAGGGGGCTATCCCCGCCTAGGCTTTGAGCGCGCCTCGATCCACCTCCTGAGCGCCTCCACGGCCAGCTTCAGGTACAGCTCGCGCGTGCCGCCGAGCCTGTAGAACTCATCAAGCGCCTCCAGGTACTCCCTCTCCACATCATCGTACTCCTCCCTCCTCCACCTCCATATGCGGAGGGGGTAGCCGAAGAACTCCAGTAGCCGCGTCTCCTCCCCCTCCGGCTCCTCAAGGTCCTTCACCAGCTCAACCGTGTTGAGTATCCTGTAGCCCATGTGAATCCAGAACCGGATCGCCGCGCCATCCTGGGGGAGCACCATCACGTACAGGGCCGGGGCCCGCCCCCTAACGTACTCCTCAGCCTCCTCCACAAGCCTCCTCCCAATGCCCAAGCCCCGGTACTCCGGGGCGACGTAGAGCTCCTCCAGCCAGTAAGCCCCCTCCCTCTCGGAGAGGTGGGCAAACCC
>Ga0180300_10001764_pt1 | contig 10095 bp, 8 predicted proteins | sample GuaBasSediGuay15_FD_121798 | JGI IMG/M metagenome (GOLD analysis project Ga0180300, IMG submission 121798) | Subseafloor sediment microbial communities from Guaymas Basin, Gulf of California, Mexico - Guay15, Core 4569-2, 21-24 cm | ecosystem: Environmental > Aquatic > Marine > Hydrothermal... | reverse complement strand
ATACACATCCCTCCTGTCATCTCCACTTCGTTTAACGGTTTCAGGCTCACCATACTTTTATCTCGAGTTTTGGAACCTCAAAAGATCCCAGCGTTGAATCCCCAAGGATTCACAGAAAAGCTGAAAAATTTTTCAGGAAAATCCTTAATGTAAAAAGTCAGTGATACCTTTCCCACATCCCAACCTTCGGTAATCCCTCCACTTTTCTTGGAAAATTCGGTGTACAAACGGCCATTCCAACAGTGAAGAGGGAACCCCAACGTAAGCTTTCCGCCACCTATCGCCCCACTTTCGTAGAAAGTGCCTGAAATACCCGTAGACCAGCCATGAAAAGTTGTGAAATAGTCCAGGATCCACCGATCTTGATAGAATCTGAGCTTTTTGAAGGTGTGTTTGATTCCAAAGAACACGAACTCGAGTTTGGAGTCGAGTTTCGAGATTTCAAAACCGTGAGACAAATCGAGTATGTAAGTCCCTGAAAACTTGAAAGAGTCGAGATACCAGAGTTTTCCGATTCGAAGCGAGAACTTGTTGTTCACACTCTCTATGGGGGTACCACTCAAATAGTCCACTGCGAAGGCACTGGTGTTGTTCAAAGATACCCTCCGAGTTTTCAGCGTGGTGGTTATCTGCCACGAGGTCTTTTTCAAGGCGCTGCCATCCGCTATATAGATGGGTGTCTTACTCGTCAGCTTAAGAGCAAGAGAGCCGAACTGCCATTTGCTGGACGTGCTGAGCTCGAGATTAGACCAAGTATGGGTTTTAAAATCGTAACCGATCTTTTCCAAACTGACGACTGCAATGGGGAGTGCCTTCAACGTGAGCCCTGCTGAAATGCTGTTCAGATCAGCGTTAAACGATTTAAAGGCTCCTATGTTTCGCCCGTTGGATTCTTGAAGGGTGTATCCCACACCGACACTGAGTATCTTCGTTGGAACCTCCCAATTCCAACTGTAGGAGAGTTTGAAACCGCAACGCTCAGCATTTCGTGAGGTGCTTATCCCTCCAGCAACACTCAAATTTATCTTTTGTGTTGTGGACCCCATGAAGTTCTTGGCAGAAGCGTTAAGGATATCAAAGCTCGCAAGATGGTCGAGGAAGAGTGAGGAGGTCAGAGATTCGTCCCTTCTTATGAGAGAGAGTCCTAATGATCCCGAATTTTTCACCTTTTCCCCGGAGTTCAATCCGTAACTTCCCGACATGGTAAACTCGAGGCTTCCAGAACCGAGTTTTTGGAATGCAAATTCGCCTGGGTTGGCGAAAGAGGAGATCTTGAAGCCTAAGTTGGAGATTTGGAAACTCCAGGGAGGTTGGGATAGCGGGTATTTTTTGAGGGTCATATTTATCGGTATCAATACCTTTGCGCCATCTTCTCGGATGTTTTCTGAAGATGTCACCACGATCTCTCGTTTACCCACCTTTTGCTTCAGGGTGAGTCCAAGGCTGGACTTCTTACCCGCTTCGGTAGATTCACTGTTGTAACCCAAACCCAGTGAAAATCCCCAGAGCTTGGTTCCATAAGAAATTCCAAGTTTGGAGGGCGCGTCGAAACGGAACTTCAAAGAGGTGTAATCGTTGAAGGGATACGTGTATTCGATGTACGTCTTCTTTCCCGCTTCTTCTCCTTTTTCTTTATAGCTGTAAACGACCGTTCCTTCACCCCCGAAGAGTTCGAAGTTGTTCCTCACGATAAATCCAAATCCGTCGTTGGAACCGAAACTTGCTGAGAATTCCACGGGCTGCTTTCCTCCACTAACGTCGAGAAAGTAAATAGGGTAGTAGAGAACTACAACACCGAGAAGATCGAGAAACATATCTTCGCTCACCAGCACCTTGCTCGGAAGTATCACAACTCTTCTGGCTTCGAAACGATAGTGAGGTTCTTCGAGGTCGCACGTGGTGATATATCCGGAATAAATTGTGGAGGTAGAAAGGTCGTCGTCAATTTCTATTTGGATCTTTGGTCCCACAACATTGACCCACTTCATCTGCCCTTTTTTGTTTTTCACCTTTTCTTTTCCCTTGACCTCCCACGCTGTCAGCATACCGAGATGACGTTCGTAAACAAAACGAGCGACTCGATAGCTGCGATCTTCCTGTACCACCGTGGATTCCCTATCAGATTCGATCACTTCGTAACTCCTGTTGTTCGCCTCTTGTGAAAAGGTGATGGTCATCAGAGGGGAGATCAGAAGGAGGTCCCCTTCCGCAAAACGTGCGTTGGTTATGGTGGCACGTTCGTCGTTTACAACCAAGGTCTCTCCTGTCGTTTCGTTTATATCTGGACTGAGGATACGTACATTTCCAGAAAAAGTGGCGATTTCGGAAGTAATCGTGGCCGCGCTCGCGTGAACGGTGAGATCGGAATATTTCACCGTGATGTTGCCTTCGGCTACGAGCGTTTCACCGTGGGCAACGGCTTCTTCGGCAGTTATTCTGATTATCTCCCCCTGTAATAAAGTTCCCGCTCCTATGAGGAGCAACGCAATGAACAGAAGGTTCTTCCTTTTGAAGACAGCGAGAATGCGATCTCTGGTGACCAGGAGTAGCTTCGTGTCGAGGAGAACGAACATGGTGAAACCGCACAGGCCGAAGATCAGATTGGGAATCCAGGGGGCCAGAGACGGAGGAAGGTACTTTTCTTTGCCGAGGGCCGAAATCCAAGCGTCACTTCCCTGGTAGAGCACTACTAATATGAAAGTAAGTATCACGCTCCACGATTTGGTTCTTATATTGAATACTAACGATATGGGAACTCCGAGTATTACGATTATCAAGGGAGCCAAGGAAGTGGCAAATTTGCTTTGATACTCCACTTCCAATGCGGCTGTTTCCACGTGAAGCTTCTTGAAGTTCTCTATTCGACGTTTGAGCTCACGGCTCGTCATTTCTTTGGAGCTCTTGGACGATCTGACGAACTCCTCTATCTCTTGGGATATGTCTAAGTTCATACGTTTGAAACTGGCATCGAAAGATAAAAGCCCGTTACTATCTACTGTGTACACCCTACCATCTTCGAGTATCCAAACGTTTCCTTCTTTCTTTGCCCGTTTCGCATGGGTAACTGTTACCTTGCTCCCCAGTTCGTAAATGAGGACATCCTTGAAAGTATTCGATGATTTCTCGAATTCTTCTATGTAGAAGTACTGATTCTCTCTGACTTTGAAGAACGTGTTGGTTCGCACCAGTTCCGAAAAGCTTTCTGGATTCTTGCGGTAAATATACTTGTACTGTGCCTCGAAAAACTTCCTGTTGGCTGTTGGCACGAGGTAGTCGTTGAGAACGTACGCCAAACCACTGAGAACGAGAGAGACGATCAGAAAAGGGATGACCAGTCGTTTCAGGTTTATTCCATGTACTTGTATCGCCACTATCTCGTTATCAGCACTGAGTCGTGAAATGACCCAAAAGATGGAAAAGAGAGCACCCACGGGGATGCCCATCACGAGGAAGTACGGCAACTGGTAATAGAGCAAGAGGAGGAGCTTGTCGAAGCCCACCCGGTATCTCACTATAGTATCGGAGAGTTGGTAAAGGAGTTCAACGCTAACGAAAACTACGAAACCACCGAGACCTATAAGAAAGGGCAAGAGTGTTTCCTTGATAACGTACTTGTAAAGGGTGTACACCTACCGGTTTCCCTCCAGTATCCTATAGCTGTCATTGTGGCAAAAGCCTTGGGTTCCTTCTAAAGCGAAGACGATCTCACATCCCATAGCGGTGCACGCATCTCCGATTTCTTCCAAGTAATTCACTATCTTGAAGAGTTTTTGGCTCTTTTCGGTCTCGTTTTTCAAAAGTTCAGAAAGGATGGCCTGCTTGTACATGTCCACCCTGTTGTCTGTTGAGCAAATTGTGGACATCTCTTTAACCTTGTTCGTCTTGCAAAACGCAAGAGAGACCACATGGTCGTGAATCTGGTAAACGGTTTTGGCCATCTTGATCACATCACCCGGAATCGAAGTGTAGAACTCTGAGAGTTCGCAGAAAACCTTCGATACTTTTTCCAACGTCATCATGGCGTTAAATCCCTTCCCGGCTGCGTTCTGCATTCCCAACATCTTCCGCACTTCCTGGCCCATGGGAGAAGCTACCGCCATGGTGGTGATGAAGTCGCGTGTCAGCTCCACATAGTAGTTGCAGATCTGATCGAAATAGCTCAACACTTTTTCGAAAACCTTTCTGTCCAGGTTTTCAATCCCTTCGAACCATTCATTGAAGACACCTTCCTGGAATCTCAGAAATCTCGTCCAATTCTTTTCATATTCCTCAACCCAGCGTTTCGCCAGAGTCACGTTGCCCACCTCAATCCATTCGACTCTTTCCAAAGCTGAACTTCGCTTTGAGAACTTCAAAAAAGCGATGTTTTTCGCTCTTGAGCAAAGTTACCACTTTGCTTGAGAACCGTACTCTGGCTGAGAATCCCTCCCTTATTTCAACAGCGGAAATGCCGTCAAAAACAGCTTTACCAGTACCCCGAAGAACCCGGAGTGAGATCGAAGAATCGCCGGGTAGCAAGACGGAGGTTCTCATAACCCCATGAGGATTCAACGGCGTAATTTGGATAATCTTTAGAGTCGGACAAACCACGGCTCCACCGGCTGCAAGGTTGTAAGCAGTCGAACCTATGGGTGACGACACCACCACACCATCACCAAGGAAGACGAGATCACCTTCATTCGTTTGAACTTCGACCTCTATCGTACGGTGATTCGAAAAACGTTCCAAGACGAAATCGTTCAACGCGTAACGTCTTTTTCCGTTTGAAAATAAGACTTCCAGCATATTGGCCTGTATCTTCTGGAGCTTACCTTGAACCAGCGCGTCTATGGCAACCTCGTATTCGTCAATACCGTAAGCCATGAGAAAACCGAGTCTGCCCTGCTTGATACCCAATGCGGGGATTCCAGTCTCAGCAAGCCAATGGGCCACTTGTAGCATGGAACCGTCCCCGCCCATCACCATCAGAGTATCGCAACCTATATCCGGTATTTCGTTCACTGGACGAACGAAAGCAATTTCAGCACCCCGCAAGCGTAGATATTGCTCCAAAAGCGTGCTTTCATGCTGCGCACCTGGGATAGTCGGATTGAATACGATGCCCACTCTCATCTCAGCATCCTCGCCAGGTCAAAAAGGGATTCAACGATGAAACGATCGAAGAAGACCAACAAAAGTATCGCTAACAGCGGAGTGAAGTCAAAGATACCAGCACGTAGTGGAAGAGCTCTCCTGAGTGGCCCCACCACGAATTCTGCGAGCCCATCGAAGAAGGTCCGCACCGGATGGTGTCGGTACGGTACTATCCAACTGAGAAGTGCTGAAATAATGATGGCAATGATTTCGATATTTATGAGAATCCTGAGTATCAGCGCCACAGCACCTATGAAATTGGACAAGAGAAACAACTCTTTTTCACCCTCTTTCCGTTCACTCGCTCTTGAAGATGGCGGAACCGATTCGCAAATACGTGGCACCTTCTTCAATGGCTATCTCGAAATCGTTGGACATGCCCATGGAGAGTTCACGGATCTCCACGTTACCCTTGTTGTACTGCTCCAGATGATCGCGCAGTTCTCTAAGCGTTCTGAAGGACGCCCTTATAACAGACTTTTCCCGAGTCAACGGGGCCATGGTCATGAGTCCGATAAAGCGTAACCGATCATAAGGTAAAACCTGTGAGAGAAAAGCTTTCACTTGATCTGGTTGTAACCCGGCTTTGCTTTCCTCACCGGAGGTGTTGACCTCGACAAACACATAAATCGTCTTGTCCAAACGTTCCGCTCGCTTCTGTATCTCCATGACTTCATTTACTCTCCAAACAGAGTGAACGTACTGACATATAGGTACAAAGTACTTCACCTTATTCGTCTGTATCCTGCCTATGAAATGCCATGTCACGCGGAGGTGGGTTAGATGCTGGTACTTCTCTCTCAGTTCTTGCGCTCTGTTCTCACCGAAATGTTTCATTCCCAATCCAGCCGCTTGACGGATCAACTCAGCTGGTACGTTCTTTGTTACAGCTACCAACGTGATCTCTCCAGGAGACCTCCCCGCTCGTTCTGCAACACGCGCAATCCGTGTCCTCACGGTTTCGTAACGCTGAATAAGCCGCTTCTCATCCATCTTCATCCCACAGGGGTCCAACGGCCTTGCTGTAACCCATGTGCTTCCACGCTTTTTCAGTGACCACTCTACCCCTGTGCGTTCTGGCTATGAAGCCTGCCTGCAACAAATAAGGTTCGTAGACTTCGCTGATGGTATCTGGTTCCATACCCATGGAAGCTGCCAAGGCCTTTATCCCCACAGGGCCACCGTTGAAGGTCTCGATGATCACCTTCAGGATCTTTCTATCCACACTGTCCAAGCCGTGATCATCTATTTCCAGCATCTTCATGGTCTCGCGCGCGATCGCGAGGGTGATGACGTTAGTCTTTTTTATCGTTGCCACGTCGCGAATGCGTTTCACTAAGCGATTAGCAATGCGAGGAGTACCTCGGGAGCGTTGTGCTACGTAACTCGCGGCCTCTTCAACGATTTCGATCCCCAACTTCCGTGCGGTGCGTTCGACGATTTCTTTTATCTCTTCCTCGCTATAAAAGTCTAGTTCGAAGACCATACCGAAACGATTCCTCAAGGGCGCGCTTATCAGCCCACTCCTGGTGGTAGCGGCCACGAGGGTAAAGGGCTCCACGTCTATTCGGATCGATCGAGCGCTGGGGCCTTTCCCTATCATTATGTCGAGCTTGAAATCTTCCATGGCGGCATAGAGTATCTCCTCTACCACTTTGCTGAGTCTGTGCACTTCGTCGATGAAGAGAACATCTTGGAAGTCCAAACTCGTGACGATGGCTGCTAAATCTCCTTGTCTTTCGATGATCGGTCCGCTGGTGACATGAATGCGAGCATTCATTTCGTTGGCGATTATGTGCGCAAGGGTAGTTTTACCCAATCCAGGAGGGCCGGCAAGCAAAATGTGGTCCAACGGTTCTCCACGCATTCGTGCGGCTTCCATCGCAACGATCAAACGCTTCTTTATCTTCTCCTGACCCACGTACTCTTCGAGCGTCCGCGGTCTTAGAGAGACCATGAACCCATCTTCAACGGTCTCCCTGGGGCTCGTAACCTTGGACATTTTCCGCCTCCCTTTTTGCTTTCCTTACGGCCGTAGCCTGTAAAGCATTCTGGGAAAAGGTACAGCTTCCCTCACGTGGTCCAATCCACAGATCCACGCGATGGTTCTCTCTACACCGAGTCCGAACCCGCTGTGGGGAACGGTCCCGTACTTTCTCAAATCTAAATACCAGTCGTAATTTTCCAAGGGTAATCCAAACTCTTGGATTCTCTCCACCAGGAGGTCGTAATCGTGGATCCTTTGAGACGCACCTATGATTTCTCCATAACCTTCCGGTGCTATCATGTCGTTGCAAAGAACCACCTCGGGTCGCTCTGGATCCGGTTGCATGTAGAAGGCTTTGGCCATCCGTGGATACCGCTCTATAACCACAGGTTTTTCAAATTCGCTGCTTATGGCCGTTTCTTCATCTCCTCCCATATCGTCGCCCCACTTGATCTCGTAACCTTTCTTCTTCAGGAATTCAACGGCGTCGTCGTAAGTAATCCGATGAAAAGGTGGTTCCACCTTCTCGAGCTTCTTGATGTCTCTCCCTATTTCCAATAGGTGATGTGAAGCCCTCTCGAGGACTTTCTTCACCAGAAATGAGACCAGCTCTTCCTGGAGGCGGATGTTGTCTTCATGTTCGTAATAAGCTACCTCAGCCTCGTTCATCCAGAACTCGATGAGGTGTCTACGTGTCTTGGATTTCTCCGCCCGGAAAGTGGGGCCGAGATTATAAACCTTACTCAACGCCATACACGCCGCTTCCAAGTAAAGCTGTCCTGTTTGTGCAAGGTACACCTTCCCATAATCGAAGTAATCGAGTTCAAAAGTGTTACCTGCAGACTCACCTACGGACCCGGTGAAGATGGGCGTATCGACCAGAACGAAACCCCTCTCGTTGTAAAACTCCCTGATGGCCTTGATAACCTCGTGGCGGATTCTCAAGATATGGAATTGCCGTTTGGACCTGATCCACAAGTGTCTGTGATCCATTAAAAAGTCAACACCGTGGTCTTTCTTACGAATGGGAAAAGGCTCGAGAGGCTGTTGGACGACTTCCAAATCCTCGAGCTTGATCTCGTAACCTCCAGGAGCCCGTGGTTCTTCCACCACCCTGCCTCGTACCACGACGCTCGACTCGATGTCGAGCTTCTTGACTTGTTCGAAAAGGTCTTCGTGCTGCGTTGTCTTATCGATCACAGCCTGTATGAAACCCGTCCCATCTCTGAGGTGCAAAAAGGCAATGCCACCACTGGCACGCCTTCTCCACACCCAACCTCTTATTTCGACATCCTCACCAACGTGCTTTGCGATCTCCTCTATGTAAACCCAGGTCATTATCGAACCTCCAATTCACTCATGGACTTGAAAGCATGTACATAACGGCCATTCCCGCTGCCAAAAGCGAGAGGATCGTCGAGAACCACCCCAGGATCTGGGCCTGCTTGGCAGTACTCTTGGCCGATTGGGCATCTTCTGCGAGTGCGTTCACATCATCTATGGAGGCCCTTTTTTCCATTTCTCGGCGCAGTTTCTCGGTTTCGTTCAAAGCCTCGCTCGCCTTATCTAGTGCTGTTTTATACGACGTACTTACAGCGTTGACCTCGCTCTTTAAGCTGGATAGCTCTGTTTCCAAATTCTTCACACTTGCGGCCTGTTGATCGATTTTAGTGTTGAGCTGGGTAATGATCTTTTGATGGTTGTTCAACGTGACCTTGATCTCCGCGAGCTGGCCAAAGTTCAGATCCATTCGGGAACGCAGGACTTTGACTTCTTGATTTATCAGAGCCACCGTCGCACTGTTTGATTCCAGTGCCTGAACTCTTTGCGAGAGTTCATCAACGTTCTTCGAAACGCCAATGATCACGTCCTTCATAACGTCGATCTGTGAAGCGAAGGGAGTGGATTCCAGCGATGAAAGCCGTGTTTCCAACTCGGCATCTTTATTTTCCAGACTGGCGAATCGTGTTGCGAACTCTTTGAGTTGGGCCTGAACGGATTCGAGGTTCTTAGAAAGATTCGATGCGATGCTTTCCACGGAGCCGACACGCTGCTTGAGACTTTCTATATCCACGCCATAGCGAGAAAGCTCGGTTGTCATGGGTTCCAGCTTGCTCGCTTGTTCTGCTAGCGCCGTCGTTTGAGAGCGAATATCCGTAATCTGTGAAGAAAGATCCTTTACTAGGTTTTCCATCGCCTTCTGTGATGCGAAACTATCGCTCATTTTCACGATCTCGGCTTTGGTTTCTTGGAGATCAACTTCGAGCGCTTTCAACTTCGCGTTGAGATCGGCCAGGTCTTGGGTGTAACCTTTTTCGAGTTGATCCATGCGAGCTGTCAGCCGGGCTTCCAGTTGTGCAACACTGGAGTTCAACTGCGAAGCAAAGGTTGTAATCTTATCTGCTATCTTCTTGTCCACGGCTTCTTCGGTCACCGGGGGAACCACCTGACTTTTGAGGTTTTCCAACGAACTCTTGAGTTGTGTTAGTTCGTCAGAGAGTTGACCGTAGTTTTCATCCAGGTTGCGAAGCGTGTTGACCAAACCTTCCAACACAGCTTCGATGGTCTCCGTCCGCTTTCTCAGATCCGAAGATTGGCTCCTGAGCTGAGCAAGCTCGTTCTTCAAACTCGCATCAACGGAGGCGTCTATCCTCGTTTCCAAATACTGCATCAACCTGTCGAGAGCGACCGCTGTCTGATATCTCGTGAGGGGATCGTTTCCTCTAAATGTACCGTCTGGGAAGCCACTGAGTATCTTCATCTCTACCAATTTTTTCACGCTGTCGTATGCCCAATGATTCACGGGAACATCGTTGAGCTGAGCAAGACTCACCGAGATCATAAAAACGGCCAACAGTAACATGAGGATCCTCTTCATAAGACTCCCTCCCTTTCCAAGCAATCTTCGACTTCATTTTAACATGATCAGGTGTGTGCGGCCTGGTAAAATCGATGGAAGTGAACGGATTGGAGGT
>Ga0180300_10001763_pt1 | contig 10097 bp, 6 predicted proteins | sample GuaBasSediGuay15_FD_121798 | JGI IMG/M metagenome (GOLD analysis project Ga0180300, IMG submission 121798) | Subseafloor sediment microbial communities from Guaymas Basin, Gulf of California, Mexico - Guay15, Core 4569-2, 21-24 cm | ecosystem: Environmental > Aquatic > Marine > Hydrothermal... | reverse complement strand
TTCAGGAGGGGCAATAAGGGAAAAGGTAAATCTGGCGTCATCATTCAAATCTTTCACTTTTATTTTGTAAAGCCATTTTTTACCAACAAAAGCAATTGAATCAGGATGAGAAACGATCACGGGGGGGGCGTTAACATAAACCCCTACCTTTTCTTCATCAACAAAATACCCATCGGAAACAATCAAAGAGAACGTTTGATATCCGCATTGAAACCTGTCGGGAATCCACCTGACTCTGCCCCAACCATCTATGTTCATACCTTCAGGAGCGCCTTTAAGTTCAAACTCATATAGAGAATGAACATCCCAGCGGGAATACTTCGGTTGAGGTATATTCAGCATACGACAGAAAGCACCCATGATCTTCGAAGCAGACAGCACAGAAATTTTATCCTTTCCTATTATAAACACCAGTCTATCCCCATTTACCAGAACGTCTTTTATACCCTCAACGCTCGCTTTTTGATAGTTGCTTTTAAATGTTCCGCTGGAAATCATCTGGCTGAATCTCCTCGCATACGTTTTCATCCTGGCTATAAAATCCGCTGAAGAAACAGGAATCTCTACTACAGCTACATTTTGCCAATCTTCAATGCGAGGGATATGATCAAACTTACTGATAAAAAATCCCTTATTTTTATCAGAAATTTGGACATCATAAGCGTATTCTTCACCCAGATAAGCCACAGAAGGAGCATTCGATACTATCCTGACAGGGTGATTCACAAATAAAGAAAACGAAATCATAGTTGAATCATAACCATCTGTAACCTGAAGAATAAAATCATGCCAATCCTCCTGGGCTTCATCAGGTTTCCAAATAATTACCCCATCCTCCGTTATCGTAGCTCCCTCAGGACGTTTTATAAGGTCAAAAAATATCTCGGAATCGTAATTCCCATCCACAACATCTATTTCCTTTCTAAAAGTTTCACCCACCTGAATAACATCTCTTTCCGGGAAAAAAGTCCTTACCTCTGGAGGACTGTTAACATAAACTGTGAAATGCTCCTCGACGGATCCATTATCCCAGCTAAAAAACGCATTCACTTCATACCATCCAAGCTGAGTGTCAGAAGGAGTCCAGTAGAATGTCTGCGTCGAAAGGTCAAAAATCATCCCGCTTGGAGAGTCAATACTGATCTGGAGATTTTTCAGATTGTTGAAATTAAACCCCGGGATTTCCAGAGTACGTTTCATACTCTCATTCGGATGAATGAGAATATCAGGTTTCCTCACAGTCTTCCTTACGGGAGCAAAATATCCAGAAGAACGTCCTTGTCCTGAGGTATCCATTCCAGCAAGTTTCTCTTTTAACTCAGGAAATCCACCCGCTCTCTCCTGCCCAGCAACCTCTTCCAGAGGCACTTCTCCGAACTTCCAGAGCATCACCCCGGATCTGCCAGTAATGTTGTTAATGAAAGAAACTACAGCCTGGCCTGTTTTCCCCCTTCTGAGATTTGAAACTGGCTTTATATCTAGGAACTTATAGCTCACAAAAGAGTCTTTACCATATAGAGTTTTCCTATATGAGGATATATCGGGAATGTTACCAATCTCATCATACTCATATCTCGCCAGTTTTGGGACGTCTCCATAACTAATTATAACTTCATCAACTCCGTTAAGATTGAAATCACCTATACAGAGTGAGTTTATACGGACAATATCAGGGAATAAAACCCCATATTTTAGAGAATCAGTTCCATCAAAGTAGAAAATCAAAGCTCCCCCTGCCTTGAGGGGCGCAACAATCTCTCCCACGCCGTTACCGCTGATATCTCCACCCTGAACCTTCTCAATCGCCACATCTGAAGCGCTTATATCCTTAAAGTTATAGCTCTTTATCACCTTTCCCGATACAAAATCGACAAAACTTACTTGAAGAGCTTCATTTCCGCCCACAACTACAAGAGCAGCTTTGTTTTTCTCCCCTGGAACTACGCTTGTAAATGTTTTAAAAGGAAGTATACTGTTAAATTGCTCAAGCCCGGAGATGTTCGCCTTGATAAATACCTTTCCCTTCTCATTTTTTTCTCCGTAGTCTATGATGGAGATCCCTTTATATGGGCCAAAAAAAGATACCACCAACTCCTCATCGCTGTCACTGTCTACGTTCACAGCCAGAATCTGCGCTGGTCGGGGGCGAACCGGAAATTCCCCCGAAAAGCCTTCTTTGAGCCATGGTGTCCTCTGAAAGCTCATGCCTGAGTTCCTGAAAATATACAGCCACTCATCAGAAAAATTATCCCTCGCTTCCGTAATACTTAATACCCCGACATACTCGAGAATACCGTCCCCGTCAACATCGGCGAGTACAGCATCAGTAAAATTGCCTCCTACACCATGCGGGACCCCATATTTCCAATCCGAAAACAATAGATTGGTATCGCCCCCTGCTACTGTATAAAGCAGCATACTGCTACCAGGAATTACACTGCCCCCACTGTTTCTAAGACTTGCGACTCCGGTTACTGCAAGTCTGCCGTTGGAAAGCAAGTACCCTTCACCAAGTACATCAAAAAATACATTCCTGTCATGAAAATAATACTGGACATAAGAAGAATTGTAACCAAAAGCCGGAAAGAGCATGTATATCAAAATTAACAAACACACATAAACTAATCTTTTCATTTTCCACTTCCCATAATATTTATCTTTATAAATATATCCTTGCCTCTTCGAAAAATCAAGCAAAAACCGCAGAACTAACTCACTTTCAGAAATCTTTTTATATAAATTTGTAATAATTTGTTTAAAAGGTTTTATTTTATAATTTACGAATGTGATGGATAGAGTGTATGATGTTATACTAATTGGAGCAGGTCCAGCAAATCTTTTTGCAGCAGATACTTTGGCGGAAAGTGGTCTATCAATTCTAATTGTGGACAAAGGAGACCTGCCGGATAAAAGGCGCAATGTAAGTTTTGGGATAGGCGGTGCCGGAGCGTTTTCAGATGGAAAACTCAACCTGACTTCCCGAATTGGCGGTGACCCTTCAAGCATAGGCAGAAGTCCCGAAGAAGTAGAGTATATCATTGAAAAGATTGATCGCACCTTTACAGAACTGGGTGTAGAAGGAGGCTATACTGAAAGCGATGGCAAAAAAGTAACCAGCCTTATGAAAAAAGCTGCATCCGCAGGTGTAGAGTTTATCTTTGCAAAGCAGAGGCATATCGGGACTGATCGACTCCGAACAGTATCCAGGAACTTCTATGAAAGGCTAATTAATAAAGGTGTCAAATTTCTGGTTAATACCGAAGTAAAAGATATAAAAAAAGCTTATGGGGATTTCAAAATCGTATGCCGTAATGGAGCGTTGATGGGGAAATCAGTTATCGCTGCTCCCGGAAGAGCCGGTGCTTACTGGCTGAGAGAGATTGCAAGAAAATTAGGCATACAAACTCTTTATGGTCCTATAGATGTAGGAGTAAGAGTCGAATTCCCGGCTATAATCTATGCTGATATCGCCGAGGTAATGTATGACGCAAAATTCAGACTTTACACCAGATCCTACGATGATCTCGTAAGAACATTTTGCACCAATCCCAACGGATATATTGTAAAAGAAGAATATGATGAGTTTGTTCTGGTAAATGGCCATGCCAAATGGAAGTCCAAAACCAACAACACAAACTTTGCGCTCCTTTCAAGGGTAATCTTAACCGACCCTGTTGAAGACACAACAAAGTATGGCAGAGACATTGCCAGGCTGGCAACCACCATAGGAGGTGGTAAACCCATCATTCAGAGGTTGACAGATTTCATGTCCGGACGACGCTCAACGCCGGAAAGAATCTCAAAATCCTTGATAACCCCCACTCTCGAGGAGGTAACTCCTGGCGACATAGCCATGGCATTCCCCCACAGAATAGTGAGAAATCTTACAGAAGGGCTGGAGGTCCTTGACAAGATAATCTCAGGTCTAAACTCAAGCAACACTCTCCTCTATGCTCCCGAAATTAAATTCTATGACACAAGGTACATCGTCAATAAATTTATGGAAACGAACTTGAAAAATTTCTTTGTGGCCGGGGACGCCAGTGGACACAGTAGAGGTATAGTTTATTCTGCTATAACAGGCATTTTCGCTGCTGAGGGGGTGCTTAGAAACCTTTCAAAAAGCAACGCTAAAGGGTAAAATGATGGTAGAAAAAAGCAAAAGGTTGGTTTCCCTTGACGCCTTCAGGGGAATTACAATTGCTGCAATGATACTTGTTAACAATCCAGGAACGTGGAATGCGGTGTATAAACCCCTCCAGCACGCACACTGGAATGGATGGACACCAACTGACCTGATATTTCCCTTTTTCCTTTTTATAGTAGGGGTTGCTATTGTATTTGCTTTTTCCAAGAGACTGACACTTGGACAAACCAAGAAAGACCTGTATCTAAAAATCGTTCGTCGGACATTGATTCTCTTTGGATTGGGACTGTTTTTAAATGGATTCCCATTCTTTAATCTATCCACTATCAGAATTCCCGGGGTTCTTCAAAGAATAGCCATAACTTACTTTTTTGCTTCCATAATTTACCTCAACTTTGACATTAAGGTCATTTATTACATTACCTTTGGTATACTGGCTGTTTACTGGATAATTATGAAAACAATACCTGTACCTGGATATGGAGCAGGAGTGCTCGAGCCAGTAGGAAATCTTTGCTGGTACATTGATAGTCACATTTTCCGAGGTCACACCTGGGCTGGTGCACCTGCTCCTGGATTCGATCCGGAAGGACTTTTAAGTACCCTTCCTGCAATTTCGTCTGTTTTGTTTGGCATTCTGACAGGAAACTATATAAAGAGAAAAATAAATGAGTACGAAAAGGTTTCTTCCCTTTTCGTTTGGGGATTCTTTGCGGTTATCGGAGGCTATATAGTAAGCATATGGTTCCCTATAAACAAAAACTTATGGACAAGCTCATATGTTCTTCTTACCACCGGCATGGCTCTCATATTTCTTGCCACGTGCTACTGGCTCATAGATATCAAAGGATACAAGAAATGGTCTGTGCCATTTTTAATCTATGGATCCAACGCAATTACAGTTTATACACTATCAGGTATAATCGCCAGAATGTTAATCTTCCTATTTAAGGTAAAACTCAGCGATGGAGAGGTAATAACACTGAAGGCTTACCTATTTAGAACTCTTTTTGCCTCCTGGCTACCACCGCATCAGGCATCTTTAGCCTACGCCATTGTTTATGATTTGATTCTCTTAGGATTTATGACCATCCTTTACAAAAAGAAGATCTTCATCAAGGTATAACGTTAACAAACATGGATAAGGAAAGGCTTTTTCAACGTATAGAGAAAGAAATTGATTCAGTTCTTACAGAGGAACAATCACCAAAGTTAGCACGCAAGAAAATATGCGAAATCCTCAGTAAACTTTCAGGATACGATTGGGTCGGTTTCTATGTTGCTGACAAAGAGAAAAAGCTCCTAAGACTGGATCAATTTGTGGGAGAACCCACCGAACATGTAGGAATCCCTTTCGGCAAAGGAATTTGCGGACAGTCAGCAGAGTCTGAGTCCACTTTCCTTGTCCCGGATGTATCAAAGGAGAGTAACTACCTCGCTTGCAGTCTGAAGGTGAAATCGGAGATAGTAATCCCTATTTTTAAAAGTGGCATTTTCGTAGCGCAGCTTGATATAGACTCGCACCAAAAAAGTAATTTCGGAACTGATGATAGAAAATTTCTAGAAAGAATTTGCGAAAAAATATCCATACTATTTTAGTGTAACCGCCCATGACTTTTTGTAAATTTAATCTGTGAAGTTTTTTTACTCAGTTGGGATATTATGAAAAAGAAATTTAAATATCTTTTACTGTTAATTTCCTCAAGTCTGATTATTCTATTAATAGCAGTATGTGGAGAGAATATAGTAGCTTCTGTAAACTCTTTATCCCTCAAACTTGCTGTACTTAATGATATTATACGAATAATAAACGATCAGTATGTAGATCCCCCTGATTGGGACAAAATAATGGGGGGAGCATTCAAAGGGATGCTAGAAAAATTAGATCCTCATTCTATTTACATATCACCTGATGAACTCGAGGATATTCAAGAACAATTCGAGGGGAAATTCGAGGGAATCGGTATAGAGTATGACATCCTGGACGGATATATAACGGTCATCGCTCCTATTGCTGGCAGCCCCTCAGACAGAGCCGGTCTACTACCCGGGGACAAGATTGTAAAGATAAACGGAGAATCGGCCTACAATATCACCAGAGAGGAAGTCTACAAAAAACTCCGTGGACCACGGGGTACGAAAGTTGAGATCACCATAAGAAGAGAAGGTACCAAAGATTTCAATGTAACAATAGTGAGGGATGAAATACCAATCTACAGTATTCCTGCTTACTTTATGCTGAACGACTCTACCGGTTATATAATGATAATTCGATTCAGCAGCACCACTGCGGATGAGCTCGAAAAGGCTCTCGTCAGCCTTGAGAAAAAGGGGATGAAACAACTTCTTCTGGACCTAAGGAATAACAGTGGAGGATTGTTAGATCAGGCAATCGAGGTAGCAGACAAGTTCATACCTGGTAAACAGGTAATAGTTTACACAAAAGGAAGGCTAAGAAGTGCAAACCAAGTATACTACAGCCATGACGATGACCACCATCCTCTTTTCCCTCTTATTGTGCTTGTAAACAGAGGCTCTGCAAGTGCAAGCGAAATAGTGGCAGGAGCCATTCAGGATCTTGACAGAGGGATAATAACCGGAGAGGTAAGTTTCGGAAAGGGACTCGTCCAGAGGCAGTACCCTATGAGAGACGGGTCTGCTGTACGAATAACAGTCGCAAGATACTATACTCCAAGCGGACGTCTGATTCAGAGACCGTATGGAGAGGACTCCAGAGAGTACTATCGTTCTCTGTATAAGGAAAACAGAGACTCTCTTTTGAGTGCCAAAGCGAAAGAAGAATTGCCTGAATTCAAGACCAAAAAAGGCAGAACAGTGTACGGTGGAGGAGGCATTATCCCAGATTACCACATAAAATTCAAGCTTGATTTGGCGGATGAAACGGTTAAGCTGGTCCGAAGTCCAGAACGATACATCTTCGAGTTTGCCACAGGGTTCGTTCGAAAGAACAGGGAAAATTTTAAAGATGAAGAACATTTCATCGAAAACTTTGTAGTGGACGATAAAATCTATGAACGATTTAAAGAGTACGTCTATTCAAAAGGGGGGAAGTTTGATTTTGGAGCAATAGACAGAGATGCAAATTATATAAAAATGCTCATAAAAGCTGAGATTGCCAGGGATATCTGGGGATACAATCCTTATTATAAAATCTTGAGATTTCATGATAACCAGGTAATAGAATCATTGGATTACTTCGATGAAGCCCGCGATATGATTTCTATGTAAAAGAGCAACCCTGTCTCTCACATGGATATTGCTCTCAACATAAATTTAGAATCTCTATTTTAGCAACTAGTTTTGTCCCAAGGATGATTTAATTTCCTTAAGAATTTTTCGAGACCCTTAAGATTATCTGTTGCAAGGACAAATACTTTGCTCAATTCTCTATTTAAATACCTCTTTTTGGAGGAAATTGTTATATTGTTGTAATGAACGACTTGGGAGGTGTAGGATGAGAGCAATGGTTTTGGAAAAAGTTATTGACATTGAGAGTGAAAAAGAGCCTCTTAAGATGGTAGAGATGGAAATTGGAGAGCCTGGAAAAGATGAGGTTTTGATCAGGGTAAGTACATGTGGGGTTTGTCATACAGAGATAGATGAAATAGAAGGTAGAGCTAAGCCTTCCTTCTTTCCGATTATTCTCGGACATCAGGTTGTTGGTAAGGTTGTTAAAGTGGGTAGCTCCGCTTCGAGATTTAAAGAAGGGGATGTTGTAGGAGTGGCATGGGTTTATTCTTCCTGTGGGCAGTGTGAGTTTTGCCGAACGGGTAGAGAGAATTTATGTAGTGAGTTTAAAGCGACAGGGAAGGATGCTCACGGGGGATATGCTGAGTTTATGGTTGCGAAAGAGAGATTTACTTACAGGATACCAGAAATTTACAGTCCAGAGGAGGCTGCACCGCTTTTGTGTGCGGGAGCAATCGGGTATAGATCATTGAGGCTGACGGGTATTGAGGATGGGATGTTGTTGGGTTTGACGGGTTTTGGAGCGTCCGGGCATCTGGTTTTGAAGATGGTAAGGAAGAAGTTTCCCCGTACAAGAGTATTTGTTTTTGCAAGGAGTGAAGAGGAAAGGAGGTTTGCATTGCAACTTGGAGCTGTCTGGGCAGGTGATATTGTGGAGAATTCTCCTGAGCTTCTGGATGCGATTATAGATACAACGCCTGTTTGGAAGCCTGTTGTTGAGTCTTTAAAAAATCTTAAGCCAGGAGGGAGACTTGTTATAAATGCCATCAGGAAAGAAGAAGTGGATAAGGAATATCTGCTGAAACTTGACTATCCTCGTGATTTGTGGATGGAGAAAGAGATAAAGAGTGTGGCAAATGTAGCGAGGGCGGATGTGGAAGAGTTCCTTGAGCTGGCGGCTTCTATACCAATAAAACCGGAAGTACAGATATATTTGCTTGAGGAAGCAAATCGGGCGCTCAGGGATTTAAAAAAGGGAAGTGTAAGGGGAGCGAAGGTGCTTTCCATTTGATTTATGCAGTTTATTCGTTTATATAATTCTTTCGAAGAGGCTACCTTTGTTGGAAGGGTAAATAGGTTTGTTCTGGAGCTGAGTCTTAAGGGGAGAAGAATTTATGCTCATCTTCCTAATACAGGTAGATTGTATGAGCTTCTGGAGCCTGGGCAGCCTTTTTATGTTGTTAAAGTAGATAAAGGCAAATATCCTTATAAGGCAGTTTCCGCGTATTTTGATGGTCAGTTTATTTTTATCGATACCATAAAATTCAATTATCTCTTTTATTTGCTTTTAAAGGCTGGAGCGATAGAAGATTTGAAGTGTAAACGGGTCAAGCGGGAGTGCAGAATTGCGGATTCTTGATTTGATTTCTTTTCTTAGTGGGGGGTGGAAAAAGCATTTATTGAGGTAAAAACGTGCACACTTTGCTTAGGTGGATTGGGAATGTTTCCTGATGCCCCAACAAGCAGGGGGAGAAAGCACATCGATAAATTATCCAATCTGGCAGAGAAAGGATATAGATGTTATGTCGTTTTTTTGATACCGAACTATAATGCTATTCAGTTCATTCCAAATTATCATGTGGATTTGGAATATGCTTCGAGTTTTGTGAAGGCAAAAGGAGTTAAGTTTAGGGCTTTTAAAATGAAGTTTGTGGATCCGGTTACTGTGGATCTTTTTTCTGTTGATGAGGTGACAGTGCAGTACGAGGCAGTCAGGAAGAATCTGGTCGACAAAGGGACATACGTTTTAGTTTTGAAGAACGATAAGGATCAGAAGTTGAGCGTAGGTGGGTTGGGAAAGGTCAACTTCAGAAGAGGGTTTTACGTTTATGTTGGTTCGGCACAGACCTCTCTGGAAAAGAGACTTAAGCGCCATTTTTCTGTTAGCAGGAAGAAGTGGTGGCATATTGATTACATTGGAAATAGCATGAGAGTATTTAGGGTGTTTGTTGTCAGAGGGGAAAAGAGGTGTGAGAAGGAGATTGCAATGGATTTAATGAAAATATGTGATGGATATATCCCTGGTTTTGGTACTGGGGATAGCCCGGTACAATCACACCTATTTTATTTTTATGACCGGGCTTTATCTCTTTATCCGCCAGTCTTAAACAAAGTTTTTCTTTCTGTGCTTCCTTTCCAGGTTCGCTCGTTGCCACTTGTATGATTTACATGCAAAAGTTCGGGGGATGACTTTTATCATCTGATATCTCTTAGAATGGTGAGATGATGTATGTATTTGTTTATTTGGGGGTTTTAGAAGTAAGAAGCACAGGGCAGGCTATTTTTGTTCATAGCCATTTTGTCATATTTGGTGTATATTTGGTGTGTGTAAAAAATGGTAGGCACGGAGTTTGCAAGTTAAAAAGCATGCCTGTGTTAGTCTTACTTTTTGTCAGTTTTTTGAATCAATAGGAGGGAATTGATTTTAATGCCATAGGACTCATGGGGTTCTGTTAGGATG
>Ga0180300_10001762_pt1 | contig 10097 bp, 8 predicted proteins | sample GuaBasSediGuay15_FD_121798 | JGI IMG/M metagenome (GOLD analysis project Ga0180300, IMG submission 121798) | Subseafloor sediment microbial communities from Guaymas Basin, Gulf of California, Mexico - Guay15, Core 4569-2, 21-24 cm | ecosystem: Environmental > Aquatic > Marine > Hydrothermal... | reverse complement strand
TCCTAACACTGCGTCCTCTTCTTTCAATCCTTGATTCCTGTGGTAATGCCTTGAAAACCTGCTGAGACTCAAAGGATTTACCCCTCCTCTGGTCATATGATACTATCTAATCACTGCCAATTTGTTGCTCAAGAATACTCCATTTCCGCAAATAGCTGCAATGTACACTCCACTATTTATCCGATCCCCGTTATCCAGAGTGCCATCCCAGGGGAATTTTGCTACTGCCGAACCGGCTGCAGTCAGCCCCATGGGAAAAGTCTTCACCTTACGGCCACTCTCAGTAAAGATACAGAAATCTACAACACTTTCTTCGGGCAAATTGAATTTGGCCACAATTTCCTGGTGCTTCCCCACAATGAAAGGATTGGGCCAAACTTTGTCACATCCGGAAAACTGCTGAGTGACTACACAGTAACTAAAGAAGTACTTTTGGGCCTGACTCTGGTAAGTCCAATAATCATTTGGAACATTACAATTGATTGCAATAATAACAACGCTATCTAACCCAGAGGCATAACCTATTTCACCTGTAGTAGAAGGAGTAAGAACTGAGATTTGTGAAGGTGCAATCAAACCGGTGTAGAGATTATTAATTTGCTGATGCAATTGAAAATAGCCTGGTTTTTGCGGTACAAAATTGTAGTACTTGGTCGATAGGAAAGCTGTAGAATCGTGATAAGGAATATCTACAACGAAGTCATTACTTGAAAAATGAATTTCAGGATAGTTAGCTGCTTCGCGGTAATACTTAGCTCTACTTTTAGTAAAATAGTTCCAGATAGCAAAGGTGGAAAATTCCTCACAAAGGCTACTACCTCTTTCGTTTAGTACTTCCTTCATTGTTTCCATAGCATTTTTTTCACGGATTTTATTCCACATTTGCTTAACAATGTTCCGATCAAACCGCTCCGACAAAAAGCGTAGCCAAATTGCAGCTCCATATTCATGGCTTCCATTAAAAAATATGAGGGGCAAATCTGGTTGATCAAAAAAATAAGATAAATAACCGTAATAGTCATTTACTTCATCATAGACAATATCTTCCATCCACACTGAGGACCATTCCATAAAGAAAACATCGTGTTCGCGATACTGGTAACCCAATTGTATTACATGGAAAAATTCGTGGGCGGCCGTTACCTTTAGAGCATCGAGTCCGTGGGTGTAGAATCCCGGCCCGGAAAAATCATTATCGAGCACAATGTAACTCGAATAATCTTCATAAGGTGTAGATGGGATTGGATTCTCAGGGATAGTGTATCCATAGGCATCAAGGTTGCGGAAATACACGTCAATTTCGTTACCATCGATTCCAAAGTCCCCTGGTGGCGACTGATAACCAAGAGTATCAATTTCAAAGCTCCAACAATAGTCAAAGATACTACCTGCCTGTTCAATAAAATCCGGGATGTCATTGTAATTCTCGTCAGCGAGCGGAACTCTATTTATACCCGCGGTGGTATAATGGAGTTTAAAATATCCCTGGGGAGTAATATAGGTTTCAGGAAGATCAGGACGACTAAGATAGGAAGCAAAAAAGATTTGATCTTCAGGATTCAATTTGTCCCAATTGTCCTTAAGTGCGGAAATAATGTCGGTAGCACATTTAGCTACCTCGAATTGCAAGCCTAAATAGGGTTCAGGCAAGCGAGTTGGATCGAATATCCAGTAACCTTCGTAGGTTAGTTTTTGAATGTATGAGATTCTACCTGTTTGGAAATCTTCTTGCAAGCGTTGATAAACAGTTTGAGCTGCTTTGGTATTAAAGGAAAGAACAAAGCAGCTAATACCTACAAATATCCATTTGGAAGCTGTTCGCACGAAAGCACCTTTCATTTTTGACGAAACACTAAAGTAATAGGCACTCCCAGGAAGCCAAAGTTTTCACGAATTTTCTTTTCCAGAAAACGGCGGTAATTTTTACCTATCCGTTGGGGACGATTGCTGAAAAACGCAAAAAGAGGTGGTTCTGTTTTCAGTTGAGTAACGTAGTGGATTTTGAACAGCTTGCCATCTCGAATTAAGGGAGGATTATCGCGAATAATTGGCCCTAAAACTTCATTCAATCGAGCAGTAGGTATTCGTTTAAGGCGTTCCTCGTAAACAGATTTTGCTACATTAATGACATTGTAAATACGTTGTTTAGTTTTACAAGAGATAAACAAAATCGGTACAAAATTCCAATCCTTCAGACGGTTACGTAGTTCAGCCTCATAACGGACAATTGTCTGAGCATCTTTTTCTACCAAATCCCACTTATTGACAACTAACACTATTCCTTTCTTTTGCTGAACAGCTTCTCCCACTACTGCCAGATCCTGGTGGGTTAGCCCTTCCACTGCATCGATAAAAATCAAGGCAACATCACACTTTTCAATACTCTTAAGTGTTCGCAAAGCGCTGTAATAGTCCACCTGTTGGCGAATTTGGGTGCGCTTACGCAACCCGGCAGTATCGATAAGAATAAAGTCCTGATTGTAATAGCGAAAATGTAAATCTATTGCGTCCCTGGTAGTGCCAGGAATTTCAGTTACAATAACCTTTTCCTGTCCCAAAATAGCATTGACGTAGGAGGATTTCCCCACATTTGGTTTGCCAATCACTGCCAGTTTGATTATTTTTTCTTTTTCCTTTAATTTAATTTCTGGTAAATGACCAACCACTGCGTCTAACAAGTCGCCAATACCACGACCTGAAATGGCCGAAATTGGGTAAAATTCTGACAATCCTAACTGGTAGAACTCAACTGCTTGTTGCTCACGCTTTTCGTTGTCTACTTTATTAACTACCAACAGAGAGGGTTTGCCACTCTTTTGCACTATTGCAGCAATCTCCTGGTCCATGGGAGTGATTCCGGTAGTAACATCCACAACAAAAAGCAAAACAGTAGCTTCCTCGATAGCTTTCAAAATCTGTTCTCTAACTGCCGCGGTAATAGTATCGGAAGTTTGTGACACAAATCCGCCGGTATCTACCAGAGTGAATGGGCAACCAGTCCATTCGGTATCGGCATATTTGCGATCACGAGTAATACCCGGACTATCATCAACAATAGCCTCGCGACGTCGTACGATCCGATTGAGCAAAGTAGATTTACCTACATTCGGTCTACCAATAATAGCCACAATTGGTAATTTCATATTTACAAATCCGTTTTCAAAATTTTTGGCAAATTGGTAAAATAATCGTCTACCAGTACAATTGGCCGCTGAAGTTTAGCAGCAAGATCAGCTACAGTCCAATCATCAAGAAAAAGACCATCATAGTTAAGACATTTTTTTGGCAGTAGCACGGGATTGTTTTCTTTTTCTGTTTTCAAAGCGGCCCAAATATCCTGTCCAGTTAAAAGCCCAACTACTGTAACTTGTTTTCCAAAGAAATGATTCGGAACCCTCACAAGCTGCACCTCTAAGTTTTCGATTTGCTGTAGTAATGGAATCACTGCTTGCTCCAAAAGATCACCAGCCAACATTCCCGTTACAAGTGTTATTTTAGTTGGACGGGATAGCTTTTTTGGCAAACGTCGCCGCACCTTGGGTAAATTTTCCAAAAGAAGACGTACCATGCCTACCCCATCTTCAATTTGTGGATAACCATCATAGTAGTCTGCTGAGGGAATAGGCTGGCCGGTTTGAAGAAAAAATTCGTCGGCTGGATAGACAAAATGGGAAGAAAACCGAGCGCGAAAAATTTGCTGTAATTTGCCAATTTGGTAAAGAACCAGACGGGCATCTTCTATCCCTACTGGTTTCAATAGTGGCAAGTGGGCACGGTGCTTTGTGAGACCTACGGGTACCACTACCACAGATTGGACGGCAGGGAAAAGCTCAGAGAGGTCAAAGATTGTTTTTTCTAATTGCTCCCTATCATTAATGCCCGGACAAAGCACAACCTGGGCATGTATTTCAATCCTGTGTTCGGCAAGGTAACGGAGTTTTTCCAGAAGATGATCTGGCTTGTTGATGCCCAGCAAAACCCTTCTTACCTCCCATTCGGTAGCATGCACAGAGACATACAATGGCGATAACCTTTGAGCAACGATACGGTCAAGATCAGCCTGCTGCACATTGGTCAAGGTAACGTAATTTCCGTAGAGAAACGACAGCCGATAATCCTCATCCTTAAAGTAGAGCGAGGGCCTCAGACCAGGGGGATTCTGATCAATAAAGCAAAAAATACATTTGTTGGCGCACGTCCTGTATTTGAACTCGTCAAATTCCAATCCCAGAGTCGCCGTAGGCGATAATTCGACCTCAAAGTTCAAAGTTAAACCATTACGCCGTACTTCTAGATGTAGTATCGGATCGCTGGCATAAAAGCGGTAATCGATGAGATCACCAATGGGGTGCTGATTAATCTTTATTAGATCATCCCCTACCTGCAAACCAATCTTTGCTCCCAGGCCATTTTTTTTAATTGCACGGATAATCATGGCAATTTAGAATTAGCTGATTCTAAGGTTTTAGACCATTGCATGAGTATGACAACTTTTAGAAGAGCAGCGATGGGCACTGCAAGTAGCAACCCAATAAAACCAAAAAACTGGGAGAAAACTAAAATAGACAGCACTACGATTGCCGGATGAAGTCCCAGACGTTTTCCCATAATACGAGGAGAAATCACTGTTCCTTCCAGAGCCTGGACAATAGCAAAAATCAGTAGGATTTTTAAAATGGATATTAAAGGAGCAGGAGTAAATAAGCCTACTAATAACGCTAACCCCAAACTAACTGCCAAACCAACATAGGGCACGATGTTTAGAATTCCCGCAGTAAGCCCTAAGATCAAGGCGAATGGTATTCCAGCTATGTACAGACCAATGATAGTCAAAATGCCAACAATAAAACAAACTGTCAACTGTCCCCGAAGAAAGAGGCTCAAAATTGGATTTGCTTGGTGATAGAATTCTACTAAATCAGATCGTACAGACTCGGGGATATGTTCTTTAAACCATTCCCGCAAACGGTCGTAATCTCGCAATAGGTAAAAGGTGAAAAACGGAATCAACACCAGATTCAACAATTGACCAGCAACGGTTGTGAGTCCAGAGGTAATATTCCATGCCCCCTCAACAAATTTTCGCAAAATATCTTGCAAGCGAGATGGCAACTCTGTGGACAGAAGGGAACGTATTTCTTCTACTTTCAAATAACCTGAAAATAACGGCAATAGGTTTGTTTCAACAAATTTTTTCAGTTGGGGTACGTACTGGGATTGAACTAACTCAAGAAGTTGCCCTAATTCACTTAAAAGACTCGGGATCAAGAATAGTACAACCAGGACCAAGATACTAACAGCGAAAAAACTAACGATCAAAATACCGATGGTTCGAGGTATTCGCCAGCGTTCAAACCGATCAATCAAAGGATCGAAGAAGTAGGCGATGACAAAAGAAAGAATCAAAGGAGTCAATACTCCGGTTAACTGTTTGAGAATCCAGATACTAAAAATTACTCCCACTACAATCATTAAATGTTTCACAGATTGATGCGATCGAAATGGAAACAGAACTCCCAACAAGAAAACGAATATCCAGAATGGGGTCAATAGCAAGTCCCGTAGAGAATAGACAAAAACCCCCAGCAGAATAGTACTGACAATAATAAGCCAAATCTCGATCTTAGTCGGTGTTTTGGTTGAGCATGGTGACATTTGGGTTGTCCATAAGTCTAAATTGCAATTTCAAGGTTGAACTAATATAATGAAAATTTCACTGTATTTCAAATGGAATTTCGGCGTTCGCCGTACGAAATAGCTTAGCAACAAAAAAGCCAGCAACCTCCGTTTGTTCTTTGATGCACAATGAAAAATGAAATTAGAATAAACGGAGAATTTCTGGCTTAACATATCGATGAAAAAACAATAGCTATTCCAATCGTACAATATCGCCCTTTTTGAAACCAGACCCGTAGATAACTTCTGCCTTAGAAGCTTTGCCCCCGGGGATATCTTCAATCACTTTAATAGTGCCGATTTTTTCAGTTTCACTGCCCAGAGAAAGTCCCGTGTCTGGATCAATTAATTCTTCACCCTTTCGATAGACAGTCAGTACATCACCAATTTTTAATCCAGATTGTGAGCCTGCATTAATGTAAATAGTTCGATCTTCCTTGACCAAAATAATCTTAGCTTCCCAGGGCAACGTAGCGATCTTAGCATCAATCAACTTGACTATATCCTCAATAGCCTCACGTACTGCTTTGCCTACTAGGGATTCATCGAAATCATTTTGGTTTTTAAAAGCAAATTTTGGCGAACTAAAAGCCAAGCCCTTTTTCGTCTTAGTCTTACGAATATTATCTGCAGCGATTATCTCTCCGCTATTGGTATTTATTAATCTTACATCTATTCCCACTGTAGCCGAGTTGCTTTTTACTCCCAGACCAAAACCTTTTATCCGACCCCCAACTTTACTTTGTTGGTAACCAAATTCTGTTACAGCACCGATTACAGCCAATTCCACTCCTAAAAGATTTCCTACTTTAGCCGCAGTTTGAGGAGTTACTAATCCAGTTTGTCCCAACTTCTGTTCCTCAATTATCTGATTAATTTCCTTTCGTTCAAAAACTTGATAGTGCCCCGATTTTACCAAGGCAGTAATCAACATATCGGCCATTCCTTCACCTACTGGTTGCCCGGTCCACCAGCGCCAACGATGATCAGTTTTGTCTTCAAAGGTAAAAACTGCAATACGCTTCTTATGCCCCTGGTATTGCTGACCCGCTAAACTAAATTGTGTTCCGACGAAAAACAAAATCGTCAGAATAGCTAATCCAGATTTTCTTATCATCTCTACCTCCATGAGTTATTTTAGGGTTTCAAAACACTAATAAGATAAAAAATAGTTTAGTAAAATGCCACAAAATTTTAACCTCATTAGACAGATAATTGCCTTAGTTAGAAACATATTTGCTTCTCTCATTTCATCAAAGCATCCGAACAAAGCAATAGTTACAACCCCAATTTGACAGTTTGTCGTGATTTTCGAAAATTGAGGTGTTGTTCTTGTGTCAAGGGTTTTCACTGTGACAATAGCAAAATAATTGTTGCATCTGCAAGGAATAGGTTTTATATTTATTAAAAATAAATACAATCTGTTATGACAAAAGATAGCAAAATAAAAATGGGGTCTCGAATTCAAGAAGCAAATGCCTCTTATCGTCCTGCCAAATTGACTTACGACGACTACCTTTCTCTGCCTAATGACGGTTGCCGCTACGAAATTATCAAGGGAGAACTCTATATGTCGCCAGCTCCGTCTACCGATCATCAAAGTTTTCTTTTAAATTTAGCTACCCAACTACATTTGATAAACGAAGAAGCTCGTTTGGGGAAATTATTTCTTGCTCCTACTGATGTAATTTTGTCATTTATTGACAAGATTGCCCAGAAGAACATTGTGGGCTCGCCTGATCTGGGGGTAGAGATTATTTCCGAAACCACTCACAAGGTGGATCGGGAACTGAAAAAGCAACTGTATCAAACTTATGGGGTAAGGGAATACTGGTTGGTAGATTTAAATACTAGGCGAGTTGAGGTCTGGGAGATTAAAAAAGGGAAGTATCGACTTTTCCATGTTTTTAATTCCCGACAAAGGTTGTCTTCTCCTAATTTTCTTGCCCTCAAGGTTGATCTAAAAAAGTGCTTTGAAGGCTAATAAGTTCAATAGACACTTACCGTAATTGGTTTTGTAGCGGTAGTAGAACGCTACACTTTGTTCTTTCGACAATAACTAAGGACTTTGGAATGCGTAATTGTTACAAACGGACGGATGTTTTTCGCTGTTCTAATCCAACACATGCGAAATTTGACAAGAAGGTTTCAGTTTATCATGTGCTAAAAGTAAGAAATTGCTATCCAAATGGCTGCGTGTATTTCTTGTGGCGTTGTCAAAAGTTGAACAAGGGAGAGGCCTGTCCCAGAGGATATCAACATGTAGGCCGGAAGTGTTTTGGATGTAAATTTTTCTATGATGAAAAGGTAAACAATCAGTTGGAGGTGGCATTACAAGATGGATCGATGGAACAATTCTGGACAGAACTGCAGGAGTTTGAAGACTGGTTACAGGAAGTACAAGGTCGTACTTTTTCCATTTTTGGCGAGGTAAAATCAGTAAAGCCACGTTTTAAAAAACAGATCATTGGAGATAAATCATGGCTCAAGTTGCAAGGTTTTCTATTGGTTTTTGATGAATGTTACATCGGCAATACCCACTTTGAAGATCATGCGTTCGTTATTGTGAGTACTCGTTTACACAAGCGTCTACAATTTGCTCCTGGTGATCGTCTGGAATTCCAGGCCGTAGTTCAAGAAGATCGTGGACGCATTGTCTTTGAGCATCTCCGAAGGATTGAATTTGAAAGAAAAAATTCCCAGGGTATATGGACTGAAAGTGAAGCTCGTGTCGCCCTGGCCACTGCCACAGAATTTCCGCAACAGCCAGAAAGCTGCTTCTATTGTGAGCATGGGGCTCTAGTTGATGTGTTTGCAAGTACTGCAGATGGTGAGCAACACTATCGTCATCTGTATTGCTTAAAAAGCATTGCTGACCCGCACTACTGCTACGTTCGTGCTTTAGAAACTTTGACCGATGATGGTTGTCCCCCAGAATCAACCATGTCCATAAGCACCTAGAACAACCCGAGGAATTCTATGCAGCAGAAACTGGTGGCGTTTTTTCATCTGCTTAGTAATTGGATATGGGGACCACCTATGCTCATCCTGCTAGTAGGCACCGGTGTCTTTCTGACTATTCGGTTGAAAGGCCTGCAATTTCGCGCCTTGGTCCACTCACTTTATTTAGCGTTAATCAAACGAAAAGAAAACAATTCAACAGCCGGAGACATCTCTCACTTTCAGGCATTAATGACAGCTTTGGCTGCTACTGTTGGCACAGGTAATATTGCCGGCGTGGCTACTGCTATCGCTGCCGGGGGACCGGGTGCGCTGTTCTGGATGTGGATTACCGGCCTTTTTGGTATGGCCACCAAGTTCTCTGAAGCGATACTGGCAGTAAAATATCGTGAAGTTGATGAACTTGGCACCATGAGCGGTGGCCCGATGTACTACATCTCCAAAGGATTAGGTTGGAAATGGTTGGGTGTACTGTTTGCCGTTTTTGCCTCGGTGGCAGCCTTTGGTATCGGCAATATGGTACAATCTAATTCTGTTGCCGATGCTATGGAACGTACTTTTCATGTGCCTTTTTGGACTACCGGAGTGATTTTAGCCATTGCTACCGGATTGGTCATCATTGGAGGAATCAAAAGCATCGGTCGGGTGACCAGCTTTTTGGTACCGATTATGGTAGTGTTCTATATTATTGCTGCACTCATTGTGATCATTCTCGAATATGACCAGGTGCCCAAAATTTTCCTCTACGTGTTTCGCCAGGTCTTTACTCCAACTGCGGCCTCTGGTGGCTTTCTAGGAGCCTCAGTGATGTTGACCATTCGCATGGGTGTAGCACGAGGTGTGTTTTCTAATGAATCCGGTTTGGGTAGCTCTCCAATTGCCGCTGCGGCAGCTATCACCAAATATCCTACTACCCAAGCGCTGGTTTCTATGACTCAGACCTTCATTGATACTATCGTGGTCTGTTCCATGACCGGGTTTGTCATTATTTCCACTGGGCTCTGGAACTGCGGCGAAACCGGTGCAGAGTTGACTACTATAGCTTTCAACGCTGGATTGCGAAGTTCCATCGGGAGTATCGTTGTCACTATTGGACTGATACTTTTTGCCTATTCTACTATTTTGGGATGGAGTTATTATGGCGAAAAATCTTTGGAATACCTTTTAGGTGCCCGTTGGGTGATGCCCTATCGTATTGCTTTTACTATTGTTGTGGCTGTTGGTGCAGTAGTGGAACTACAGCTAGTATGGTCACTGGCCGATGTGATGAATGGCTTGATGGCGCTACCCAACTTAATCGGGTTACTTGGTCTTTCCGGGGTAATTTTTAACGAGACACGTCATTATTTTCAACATGAATTAGGTAAAAAACTATAAGCGTTTATTAATTCACTTATAAATTTTTTATTTGGGTTTTAGGATTTACGTTCAACATTTTTTAATCTCACACTGCCCCCGTA
>Ga0180300_10001760_pt1 | contig 10102 bp, 13 predicted proteins | sample GuaBasSediGuay15_FD_121798 | JGI IMG/M metagenome (GOLD analysis project Ga0180300, IMG submission 121798) | Subseafloor sediment microbial communities from Guaymas Basin, Gulf of California, Mexico - Guay15, Core 4569-2, 21-24 cm | ecosystem: Environmental > Aquatic > Marine > Hydrothermal... | reverse complement strand
GTTTTTAATCCTAACTCCACAAATTTTTTCAAATTCAGCCACAACATATCTCTTGCCCTTCCTGATAAGATGTCTTTTCCTTCACCTTTGGAGATGGTCTCTAAGCAGAGTGAGGATATCCTCAGGGATGGAGATTGCCTCAAAGCTCGTTCCTTCAAGCCTCCTTACGCATATCCTCTTCTCGTATCCTTCAAGGAGGACCTCATTCCCTGAAAGTCTTATCTCGTGCCTTAAGGTCAGGGTCTTCTCCCCCAATTCCTTCAATTCGGTGATGATCTCTATCTCGTCGTGATATCTACCGGGCCTGAAGTAATGGCAGCCCGTCTCTACTAAAGCGAAGATGATTTCCCTTTCCTTTAGGAGTCTTCCCAGGTTTAATCCGATCTTGTCAAAGAAGATATGCGATGCCTCGTCAATCCATTCATAATACCTTGGGTAAAACACGATCCCCAAAGCATCAAGGTCGCCCCATGTAATCCTTCGCCTTAACGTCAAGGTGCCCACTTTCCGAATTACTCCTTCAAAGTTCTATCTTTAGCTGAAGCGTTAAAGACCCTTTTAGGGGTATACTACAATGACGTTGGCCAAGAATCAATTTGTAAGAAAGGCCTTTCCTTCGTAGAACTTTTCCATTATTCCTCTCTCAACTTCTTGTTTTTTTCACTTAAGCGCTAATTTTTTTGTGTAACCAAAGGACTGCTTGTTTAAATTTTTCAAGGTCTTCTTGAACCTTGAAGGCATCAATAATCGCTATGTTGGGCCATTTATGTTCAAATTCGGCAGGTATCTGGTTGAAGGACGGGATTTCCTGTAGCCTTCTGTGGAACTCTTGCACGGTCTCTCGACCCACCTGATCTACCAACCATCCATAGCTGAGCTGGAGCTTGCCATTGGTAAATACAGCAAATACAGAGATAAATTTACTTCCTTTAAGGGAGTAGAATATGAACGAACCCGTTTCCGTCCCGGTCCCAAACGAGACCTTATCTGCCGTCTTCCTGGCCCATTCATACAGGTCTTTGATGACATTGACGACCTCTGTCTCAACAGTTTCATTAAGGACTTTGAAGAATTCTTCTTCAGTCCATTTCTTTCTCCCTGTACCAGCAGTAGGTGTAGTGGACACCCCATACAGATGGGGTACAAGGATCTCAATACCTTCTGCTCGAAATTTTTTCAGCTCTAAGGCATGAAGGGAAAAGGCCGTGCTACTACACTCGTTTACATACCTGATAATTCGCCTTAACTCTTCGTTGATTTCGTCCACAACAATGATGAGAATGAAAGAACCGCTTTTTAGGGAGTGCTCAACACCTTTTCGAAAACCTTCTTCATTCCACTCCTCTTCAACAAATTCCTCGACCAGTTCTGACAAATTTTTGCCTTTTGATCGTTGGATTCTGGCATTCACTTCTTCATAAGTTGTCCCCCATAAGTAGGCAGCATATTCTAATATCTGCCCTATGACCTTGCGCTTGCTTTCCGGATTGGTAGCAAGTTTACATTCAATGATTGCAACGTCTCCCCCTGGACTGAAGGCTAAAACGTCGGTGTTACCAGATCCAGGGAGCCCAAACTCTTTGACGGCAAAAACTAATTGAGAAGCCCCTTCTCGTATTTCATCAATAGGAATAAGGGATGGCGATTCAACGAGCAAATCTTGAAGTTCTGCCTCAGCCTTTGCCTTAATAGACTCTGCTAACTTCCACCCTTTTGTTCCACCATCGCGTATGAGAATTTTCATTTCTCTTTTCCTCCCTTAGCCTTTTTATGCCCCTCCACGCGGGTATATGTTAACTACAGCTATGGTTTTCGTCTCTTCTAGGGGGTAAAAAATTACCTTGTGTTTTCCTATGCGTAGTCTGTAAAATCCTTTTAGTTTTCCCACTAAAGGCCTTACTTGGGGGTGAGTTAATGGATTTTCTAAGGCCGAAAGGGCTTTCAAACTGTCAGAGACCCTCTTTCTTAAATTACTGTCAAGTCTCTGATAATATTTTTCCGCCGTTCCCGAAAATCTAACGATCCAACTCATCCAGGGTTTTCCCTTTCCCAGCCTTTACCTCGGCAAGCCCCTCAAGGCATTCCCGCAAAAGGCCGGGTATCTCCATTAACTCCATCGTTTCTTTGTAATCCTCTATATATCGGTCAACCAGTTCTTCTACAATTTTACTAATAGGTCTATTTTCGTAGGCAGATATCATCCTCAAGACCCTTAATTTTTCATCCGGCAGCCTCAAAGTAGTCGCTCCCATTTCCATCCCTTTATGTAAAGTTCCGCAAATTGCCGTGCCCCAAGTAAGTGATATTGAACTATATGAACTATTTCATGAAATAAAAGGGAAATGCACGATTGCTGATCACGGGGAAAGAGGATCTCAGTCTCAAAGTATGGTTGCAAAGGGATCCTATCTTCTTCTGAAAGCTCCTGAGCCTTTAGTACGTGAAGGTTCCGTTGATTTACTATCCATCCATAACCCTTCTGTACCAGGTAATGAATCAACTCATTGTTCATGAAGGTTCACTGTGCTTTTACGTACAAAGCTTTCTAACTGTTCCGCTTAACATATACTTCCAAATGCTATGGTCAAGCACCGATTTGTTAATCCCCATCTGTTCTGCGACATTGTTTATGATTTCCCTTGCTTCTGAGTAACTAATTGTATTTACACCGGCTCTTTTGAGAAATTCAATTAAATGGCGGTCCACAGCACTGGTTGGAATACCAGATAGCATCTTGAAGTAGTCCACGGTTTTGTTTCCTATTCCTCTGAGTTTCTTCAATCTCGTAGTGTTTGTCTCACTCTCAAGCCAAACCTTCAAATTTTCCTCGGTTTCTATCCCTTCTTTAACGAAAAAGCGAGTAACCAACAAGATACGATTGGGTTTCTCTGGACCATTCCACCTTAATAACTCTCTTGGGCCTATTCTCTCCAAAAGTTTGAGGAATCCTGTTGTTGTCTTAGCTTCTGGATAGTCACGTCTCAACCTTTGGACCCGGGGGCTAACAACTGTTTCCCATGTTATACCTGCTTGAAGAATGGCATCCGTGATCGTCGCCCCCATGTGGTGATATGGAATATCCGGCTCAATGATTTTGAAGTCGGAAAGAGATTTTATGTATTTTACAGTTAGTTTTACTTTGTCTTTAATGGTCATTTGTCCCCTTTCTTTATTAGAAGTGCTCTCTTCTTTGGGACATTGCAGATAACGTTTCGTGGGGACGCGAAACTTCACCTTAGTAGAGGTTTAGGTAAACATAAGTGAACCGCATACCCGCTTTATCCATCATTAACATTTTCAATTCCAGCGAATTTCAGAATAAGATTTTTCATATATTTCTTCACCTTATCTCTCTTGAAAATGCCCAAAAAGGCTAAGAAAGTTGTCATAGCAACTATGAATGATAATAACCATAATAACCATCTTGCTTTACCTTTTATTCCAAAATCTGAAAAAAATGTTATTAAACCCAAGCTAACTCCTATTGCTATTGCAACTATATTAGAAATTTTTTCTGCCCTTTTTCCCCAGAGGTCATAAAATTTCTTTTTTTCTTCTTTTTCACGTTGCAATTCCTTTTTAGTCTTTTCATGCTCTTCTCTTTCTTTAAGGTACTCTTTGAATCCCTCTTGCCTGATTTTTTCCAAAATTTCAAGCGGCGTTTTAGGAGAAAATCTATCAGGATCATTATGTGTAGTTTCTAAAAGAAGATTTTCAGCAACAAAAGAATCACGAAGCAAAATATAGTCTTCTTCAGATATATTTGCATTGGACCTTAAATTCTCTATCTCAGATAAGTATTTCTTTATGAGTTCTGATGAAGGCTTTAAGGCAGAATAAACATCAGCAAGGATTTTTTTGTGTTAATAATTTCGACTTTCTTTGGATTTCTAAGCCATATTAGTGTACCAATAAAGGTATCTGTTACGCAGGCTGGAACATAAAAATTATTCTCAAATTCTTGTTTTTCGAAATCTTTTACAGCACAAGCTAATGCTGTATTTGTTGTTATAAAAATATATTTTGCTTGCTTAACATTTAGTGGTTTATTCCCCTTTCGCAGTTTATATATGGATGATATAGATTGGATGTCTTTTTGGATAGTAAAAGTTTTCTCCAATTCTTCAAATCCAGGATTATAACTTTTGTAAGTTTCTACAATAACTTTATTTAATTTTGCTTCGTCAATTTGATAAATAGTATCTTTGCTTGGTTCCGGTGAATCTATAACATTTATGCCATATTTTTTGAGTTTTCTATCCAATTGGTTAATGAACAACCTGATATTAGACTGCTTATACCCTTTGGCTTTAAAAAATTTACACGCTAAACTTGCTTTAGAAGGATCATAAGCAGGATTCTCTATCCAATACTCGCATCCTTTTAAAATGCCGAGTATTTCATCATATGTATGATGAAAAATAAAGAGATTTACTTGTTCTTCTTTTAATTCCTTTAAGAGTTCTAAATACGCTGATTGGATTACTTCTTCTTCGATACCTAATAAACGGAATATAAATCTAGTGTCTAAATATAAATTAAGATTTCTAAGTTTAGGACTAGCAAAATTGTTAAATTCGTCGGAATACAAAATTACGTTAGCTAATATATGCCCAATTACTATATCTAAGAAACTGGAAAATATTTCTGGTTCTTTTTTATATGAATGTTCAACAAACTTGCAAAAAATGAAAATATTTTCATTGCTTATTTTGCCAACCTCTGGGAGCACAGAATTTCTGTAGCCTGCAAAAAGGATATCCAGATCGTGATGTTTAAGATAATCTAATATCGCTTCCTCTGCGGTCTTTCTGTCTATCTTTTTATTATACTTTTCTTGGCTAAATTTAATTAAAAAATCGATTATTTTTTCGTATTTTCTACTTTGTTCTTGTGCTTTATCAGTGAAATCGTACTCATAAATTTTCTCAGTTGGAAAAAATTTTTGCTGTTCTTTTTTAATTAAGCCCCTTTTTCGTGCCCGATTCAAAATCGTTATCATTGGATGGTAAGGTATTTCCAATCCAAATTCATTTTTAAAATCTTTTGTAAGCCTTTTGATCTCATCTGGCAATTCTTCAACAAATTCATATTTATTTTTAACGAATAAAGTGGCTATAAACGGTAAAAATAAGTCAATATAATCGTATCTATACCGATCCCAATTTACCTTTATGAAAGCCAAACTAGCTATCGCTTTTTTGTAATCACTATCAAGCATCCAATCCTCCTTAACCATAGTGATTAGGTGAACAAAAGGGGTTGAAGAATCTAATGCGCCTTAAGGAATAATCTTCCCTCGCTCTCTCTGAAGCGGGATAACTGCCAGATAATTGTTACAAAATAATTTTAGCACAAAAATTTTTGACTGTCAAGTATCTTCCTTGTTCACTTACATCATTAAGTACAAATGAGTTTTCCTTCTTGGCGGTTGTGAAGCCCGTTGTTAACAAATGGAGACGCTTTTGTGATTTGAGAACAAAGGGCAGACGGTTATTCCTGCCTCGATAAGGAAAAGGTAGTGGTATTGCAATAGATAGATACTGGGGAAGCCGATGCGATAATCGCCGCCGTCTTAAGCGACCCTTAGCCTTTATGCCTTCCCCCCCTTCCTCCTAAGTTCGACCTCCCCTCTATTGAGGAGACGAGGCTCCCGTTCTCTTCCAAAGGATCCCTTCGGAGGACCAGATTGAGGGACCAACTTAACAAGAAATTTTTAGGGCTTAAGTTCTATGGTTCCTATCATCTCTTCATAGAGGAGTTTGAACTCATCGAAGCTTTTTTTGGGACATTCCAGATGTAAGAATATCACTCGATCCGCATCTGGATGATGGATGTAATGATCAGCAAAAAACCTGTCCTCCCACTTTGTGAGGATCCTCCAGACTTCATACTCCCCAAGGGTGAACTCTTCGAAGATCTCCTGATAATCTTCGTTTGCTCCCCATGTCTCCTTGACCCTCTCAGGTATCATCTCCATTACCCTATCGAGGGCCCTTTCAGACTCTTCCTTTTCTTTTTTTCTTCTCGATTAACTCCTCGAAGGAAAGCCCCTTCATGGGGACGTCCTCTATAAAGCCCCAGCATGCCTCTCATCCCCTGTTCCCCCTTATATTTCTATGTTAACTTAGTTCTTAAACCCTTCTTCGCCAAAAAATGTCACAGTTTCTCGTTTGCGTCAATAACTTAAAGCAAAGGTCATCCTTGAGATTCTTTTCCTCAACCCCTTGCGCTATCTCGCCCTTGTTGGTATCCTTTCCCCTACTTTGGGGTGGGGCGGCGGTGATCAAGGAGTTTCAAAGGGTTGGAAGAGAGCTGGCCAGGATGAACCTCATCTCCTCCCACAGTGGAAATTTGAGCGTGCGGATGGGAGACCGCATCCTCATCACTCGCCGTGGCTGTATGCTGGCAGACCTCCAGGAAGAGGACCTGGTGGAGACGGCCCTGGAGGAGGTGGATAGCGGAGTGATCCTCGCCTCCTCGGAGCTGGTAGTCCACCGGGAGGTATACAAAGAGACCTCTGCCCTGGCCATCGTGCACTGCCACCCTCCCTTCGCCACGGCGCTCTCCCTTTCACGAGATGAGATCGTCCCTCTGGATTCAGAGGGGTCCTACCTCTTGCACAAGGTCCCCGTGATCGCCACTGAGAAGACGATAGGCTCTCAAGAGGTGGCGAAGGTCCTACCCAAGTACCTGAAAGAATACAAAATCGTCATGCTCAGAGGCCACGGATCCTTTGCCATAGGGCAGATGCTGGAGGAAGCCCTTATGTGGAGCAGCACCTTGGAGGCCTCGGCCCGGATAATCGCCATAGCGGAGGGGCTGGGCGAAAAGATAAAGGAATACAGGAGAAAATCCGAGGAATATTCCCGATGGTAAGGAGGTGGCGATGAAGTTCTTCCTTGATACCGCCAACCTGGATGAGATCAAGAAGGGTCTGGAGATGGGGCTGGTGGATGGGGTTACTACCAATCCCACCTTGATCTCCAAGGAGAAGATGGGGTTCTGGGAGCTGGTGAAGGAGATCTGCCGCATAGTGGACGGGCCGGTGAGTCTGGAGGCGACAAGCCTCGATGCCGATGGGATGGTGCGGGAGGCCCGGGAGCTCGCCAAAATCGGAGATAACGTGGTGGTGAAGATCCCCATGACTACAGAGGGGCTCAAGGCGGTAAAGCGCTTAAGCGCTGAGGGGATAAAGACCAACGTGACCCTTGTCTTCTCTCCCACTCAGGCCCTGCTTGCCGCGAAGGTAGGGGCCAATTATGTGAGCCCTTTCGTGGGAAGACTGGACGATATCTCCACCCCGGGGATGGATCTGGTGGAGCAGATAATGACCATCTATGCCAACTACGACATATTCACCGAGGTGATCGTGGCAAGCGTGCGCCATCCCATCCATGTGCTGGAGGCGGCCTTAGTCGGAGCCGACATCGCCACCATCCCCTTTCGGGTGCTCGAGCAGCTCCCAAAACACCCCTTAACCGATATAGGAATAGAGCGCTTCCTCAAGGACTGGGAAAAGGTGCCGAAGGGGAAATAAAAAAAGGGGGCCTTCGGCCCCCTACCCTACTCCACCTCTATCTTTATCTGTTTGGGCCTTGTCTCCTCCCGTTTGGGAAGGACGATCCTCAGCACACCGTCCTTATAAGTCGCCTTGATCTTGTTCTGATCCACGGTGTTGGGCAGGCTAAAGGAGCGGCTGAACTTCCCGTAGTAACGCTCCATCCGGTAGTAATCCTCTTTGGTGGTCCCCTCCTCCAGCTTCCTCTCTCCCTGGATGGTCAGGGTATTGTCCTCCACCTTCAGCTCGATCTCATTCTGATCGACCTCGGGGATCTCCACCTTCAGGACAATCTCGTCCTCCTTCTCAAAGACGTCCACAGGAGGCGTCCACACGCTTGTGGCCTCCTCCTGGGTGCGGGGGAAGGCCTCCCGGAAGAGCTTATTCAGCCTCTCCTGAAGGTTTACCAGCTCCTTAAAGGGCTCCCATCTTATCGCCACCATCATGACACCTCCTCTCCTTCAAAATTCACTCTTAACTTAATCACCCCCTATGGGATTTCAAGGAATAGATCAAATCATTTCTTCTTCAGGAAGGTGAAAGGATAACCTATGGACGGCAGTCAGGGCAAACGTCGAAGAAGTCCTCAGGCAACCCGGCCTTCTTCCGGATATATTCCAGTTGAGCTACAGGGGCGAAGTATCTCCCGCAGACCTTGCACTTCTGCATCTCGAACTCCCTCCCCCAGATGATGCGGACGTTCCCTTTGTCCTCGAAGGTTATACAGCCTGTGGGACACACGTAAGCGCACGTCCCGCAGCCGATACAAAGCTCAGGGGACTCGTGGAAGGGAGTTGCCACCTCCCTCTTTGACCCCCGGTAGGCAAATCCTATGGCACTCACACCCACCACCTCTCGGCAGGCCCTCACACAGAGCCCACAGAGGATGCAGTTGTCGTCCTCCTCAGGGGGCCTTTCAGGAAACCTCGTCCTCTCCACCCCTACTTTTGCGGCCATCTGGCGGATGACCTCGGAGCGAGGGCAGCGGGCAAGCAGAAGTTCCATCGCCATTCTTCTGACCCTATTGACCCTCTCGGTCGAGGTCCTCACCTCAATCCCGTCCTTCGCCTCATAGATACAGGAGGCCACGAGCCGATCCCTACCCCCTTCGTTGATCTCGACCATGCAGAGTCGGCAGGCCCCATAGGGGGAGATCCCCTCGTGGTAACAGAGGGCCGGGATATCTATCCCGTTTTTGCGGGCCGCCTCCAGTATGGTACTTCCCTTAGGGGCGGTGACCTTCTTTCCGTCGATGGTAAGCTCGACCGTCTCCATCCTCACTTCACCTTCACCGCGTCAAATTGACAGACCTCTTTACACGAACCGCACTTTATGCACTTCTCAGGGTCTATCCTGTGGGGTTCTTTCTTCTGCCCCGTGATCGCCTCTGCAGGGCAGACCTTGAGGCACCTTCCGCAGCCCGTGCAGGCCTCCTCATCGATGTAATAGGTTATAAGCTCGCGGCAAACCCCTGCAGGGCACCTCTTCTCCCTGATGTGGGCCTCATACTCCTCCCGGAAGTACTTGAGGGTGGTGAGGACCGGATTGGGGGCCGTGCGCCCGAGGGCGCAGAGGGAGCCGTCCCTCATCGCCTCGCAGATCTCTTCCAACAATGGGATGTCCTCTTCCCTTCCTTCGCCCCGGGTTATCCGCTCCAGGATCCTCCGCATCTGCATCAGCCCCTCCCGGCAGGGGACGCATTTGCCGCAGGACTCGTCCTCTAAGAAGGTGACGAAGTACCTGGCCACATCGACCATGCAGGTCTCCTCGTCCATGACGATCATGCCCCCGGAGCCCATCATCGAGCCCACCTTCGTGAGCTCGTCGAAGTCGACGGGCAGGTCAAGGAGCTCCTCCGGTATGCACCCCCCTGAGGGCCCACCGGTCTGAACCGCCTTGAATCTCTTACCCCCGGGGATTCCCCCACCGATCTCATAGACTATCTCCCTGAGGGTTATCCCCATGGGGACCTCTATCAACCCGGTGTTATTTATCTTGCCGACAAGGGAGAAGATCTTTGTGCCCTTGCTCCCCTCAGTCCCTATCTGCCTGTACCAGTCCGCCCCCCGGTTGATGATAAGGGGCACGTTGGCCCAGGTCTCGACGTTGTTGAGGTTGGAAGGCCTTCCCCAGATACCGCTTTCCACCGTGTGGATGTACTTGGCCCGGGGCTCTCCGGGCTTTCCCTCAATGGAGGCCATAAGGGCCGTGGACTCCCCGCAGACGAAGGCCCCACCTCCCCGGACCACCCTCACCCGGAAGGAAAAGCCCGAACCGAGGATGTCATCTCCCAAAAGCCCGTACTCCTCGGCCTGGGCGATGGCAGTGGTAACGTTCTGCACCGCCAGGGGGTACTCATTTCTCACGTAAACGAAACCCTCATGGGCCCCGATGGCATAGGCCCCGATGATCATTCCCTCGAGGACGCTGTGGGGGTTCCCCTCAAGGAGGCTCCTGTCCATATATGCCCCGGGATCCCCCTCGTCGGCGTTGCAGATCACGTACTTGGGTTCCCCTTCGGCCCTGCGACAGCTCTCCCAC
>Ga0180300_10001758_pt1 | contig 10107 bp, 9 predicted proteins | sample GuaBasSediGuay15_FD_121798 | JGI IMG/M metagenome (GOLD analysis project Ga0180300, IMG submission 121798) | Subseafloor sediment microbial communities from Guaymas Basin, Gulf of California, Mexico - Guay15, Core 4569-2, 21-24 cm | ecosystem: Environmental > Aquatic > Marine > Hydrothermal... | reverse complement strand
CGACAGCCCTTTCCCCTACGGACGATGGGGAAGAAAGGAGGTAAGATGTTACCAATCATCATCTTCAGTCAGATCCTCTGGATCGATGAGATCGTGGTCACCGCAACCCGTTTTCCAGATCCGATTCTTAGGGTCCCGGTCTCGGTGGCGTTGATCACAGCCAAGGACTTCGAGGCAGAATTCGATCTCGTCGGAGGCCTCTCTAACTATGCCGGCATCATGGGTTACAGCTATGGCTACGGCTCCCTGAGTACGATCGGACTGAGAGGGCTACCTTCAGACCAGACCTTGGTTCTGATCGATGGGCTGTCGGTAAACTCAATCGCCACCGGGGTTGGTGATATCTCGTTTATTCCGGTTGATCTGATAGAGAGGGTCGAGGTCGTCAAAGGCCCGGCTTCAAGTATCTATGGGGGCAATGCGACTGGCGGTGTCATCAATATCAAACTGAGAAGAGATAACTTCATCAAGACCGGGATCGGGAATAATGGTTTCTGGGCGCTCCACACCTCGGGTTCTGTAGGCGAGCTCTTCCACGTTCTCGGAGGCGGAACTCACTGGGATGGTGATCGAACCAACGATGATATGAGCCGATACTTCATCACCGGTGGGGTAAAATTCGGAGCGATAGGTCTTGACCTCCGCTACGGCGAGAAGCGGTTTGGCGTTCCTGGTCCTGTCCCCGGCGATATCATTCCGGAGTTCGGCGATTCCACCGCCAGCGCAATTGGTGATCGTGAGTTCGACCAGAGGATAATCCCGAACCTCCAATTCTCCTTCAAACCCCTCCCCAATGTTTCGATCGCGAATAACCTCTATCTCAACTACACCAGGATAGATTTTCGAACCTACTACCGTAATTATTACCCATCTTTCCCGGCACTCGAGAACGATTACTATCGGATGGCAACAGTGGGTGATGAGGTGATTACCGGGGTGGATTTTCCTTTTAATAATCGGCTTAGTATCGGCCTGACTTATGACTATGACACCCTCGACTGTAGGATGGTAGTCGACAACGATTCGACCAAGGAGCGGGTATCGAAGCTAACCTGGCAGAAAGGCAACCACCGGATCGGGATCTTCATCGAGGACCGGCAGACGATCTCAACGGTTGACCTCTTCTTTGCACTCCGCTATGACCGGGATAAGAGATTTCCGGCTCGACTGTCACCAGCTGCGGGCCTTTCGATACTCCTGACCGACCGGATCAGATTACGCACCCATTGGGGCATGGCCTACCGGAGACCCACCTTCAACGACCTCTACTGGCCCAATGCTGGCAACCCCGATCTTATCCCGGAGACCGGTGTCGGTCTTGAATCCGGCTTCGACCTCTTCCTGCCCCATGATTTCATCCTCTCCGTGACCGGATTCTTCCGGAAGGTGACCGATAAGATCGCCTGGGTCCCGACCGGAAGCCTCTGGTCCCCCCAGAACATCAATGAGGCGAGGAGCACCGGTGGTGAGATGAGTATCACCGGAAGGGTCTACGATCTGATAAACCTTCGCCTCGACTATACCTATCTCAACCCGGAACAGATAAACTCAGAACCGGTCTACTACGACACCGCCACCAACACCTACCAGCTGGAAGAGAAGAGAAGACCCCTTATCAATACCCCGAAACACTCGGCCAGACTGAAGGTTTCGGTCGATCTTGGTCGGGTCCGGACCGGGCTCTCCCATCGGTATATCAGTGCAAGGCAGAACTACTATCTCGACTATTCCAACTTCCCCGAGATATCTTACCGGAAGAAAGTTCTGTCTCCGACCGGAAATACAAACTTCTTCCTCGCCCTATCCTCGGGTAACTTCGACATCTCCTTCACCATCATAAACCTCCTCGATCGGAGAGATCCGATTCAGTTCGGAAACAGTATCGATGATCAGGATTATCCCAGACCGGGGCGGTCGTTCCGATTCGAACTGAGCCAGAGGATCTAATCGATCTTGACTACTCCCTTATGTTATGATGGGATTTGGGTATCACTGCGACCAAAGACTCCACCCGGCCGATGATGATGAAGAAATGGATGTTATGCAGAGGATTGGGGGGTATCGCCGCTAACGGAACCACTTCCGACTAACATCGGTGTGGTGGATACATCCACCTGACAGGGGCAGGACCAGTAGTAGCCTCACAGTTCATCTCCCTTTCTTTCTCTTTAGAGCAAGCAGTCTGCGGTCCACCTCATGGAAAATCTCATTTCTGTGGATGCGCGACTTGGGATGATATTCAAAATGGCCGAAGGTTACTGAACATCGAATCTCGCGATTCTTGATCCGGAAGAGATAGTTGGAAAATACCTCCTGAATACGTTCTCCATATTGTCTCGCCTCCTCTTCGCCAGTATCGGGGAGGATGGTAACGAACTCATCACCCCCCCAGCGGGCGATGATATCATGCTTACGAGAACCATCCCTCAAGACGCGAGCAAACTGGATCAGGACCCAATCTCCCATCCTATGACCCAGCTGATCATTAATCATCTTAAAATTGTCGATATCAAACAGAACGATCGAAAATCGGCCGTTCTTCTTTTCTACCTGAGTCACCCCTTCGGTAAGTTTCTGTTCAAAATATCTCCTGGTGAAGAGAGAGGTGAGGGGATCTTCGATTGAGAGCTTATAAAGGATAGCATTGGCTAAGCAGAGTGAGATATGCTTCGTCAGATTTTCTAAAAGGATCATCTTACCCCGGGAGAGGGGTAGATCGGGAATGACCCGGAGCGATCCCAGTGACTTCTCTCCGGTCGAAAGATTGAGATCAATTGCCTCAGAAGAAACCTCCTCACCCTCAGAAACCCGGGTGCCATCATAGCTCTTATGAAGAAAGATACGGTGGTCAGGAGATTCCAGAACAATTGCTACTTTCCGGGCATTGATGAAGTGGAAGACCTTCTCAAGGGCGGTATCGATCAGGCGATCCAGATCGAGCAGACTTTCCAGCTCTTCGGTTATCTCATTCAACTCTTCCTCCTCCTGGATTCTCATCTCAATTCGAGACTGATATTTTGACATCTGATTACCAATGATTGAGAGGAGGAGAATACTCATAATAAGGGGAAGGGTGGCGATGAAGCCATGAGCCTGATAAAGCATTGCCATTGAGATCCCCAAGGGATAGATAAGAATCTCAATCAGGTCGCTCTGGAGAGCCTCCTCTTTAAAATATCGTTTCAGATCGTAACGCTCCAAGAAACGGCTGAATGCGAAGAAGATTTCATTCAATCCTACCAGAAAAAAAGCAGCAAAGATACCCCTGATAAGGGTAGGATAGGGTTCAAATAGAGAGCCGACCAGAAGATACATGATGCTATAGACTCCACCATTATAAAGGCCCATCTTTAATGACCCAAGAAATCCAGCTTGATCACCGCGATAGAGAGAGGGAAATCCCCTGATGAACCAGACCAAACTAATCGTAAAGAGAGAAGTGAGTGCAGCAATAACCGGGCCATATGTGAGAAGGAGGAAAAGATAGATCACAATTTCAAATGAGACGATCGTATTCTTTATGGAGACATAATATCTAGCGGCAATGGCCGCAACGGTGAGAAGGAAGATAAGATCCAAAAGAGGAGGAAGAGGAGGCCTCTCGGTTAAGAAGAGGGCAAGCGGTGCGCCCAGACCAACTGCAATAATCAAATATTCATAATACCGGCGCAGCCTTCCTCTCATTGTAGAAATTATCGCCGATATCAGCCGATTGTAAAGTTCATCTTTTGCTAAAATCTGAAACATAAAAGATGGCGAAGATTTGATTCTTTTCAAATTGGTTACAGTTTGAAATATTAAGGAGGCTCGGTCCTGAGAAAAATTTCGATTATTCATTATTTTTTTCTGGCATCGGTTTGCTATGGGGTAATATGATAAGGAGGTGTGCGATGCCATGGGGTTTTGGTCGAGGTTTTGGTCGATGGTTTGGTTTCCCCTACTGGGGCTGGGGAAGGGGTAACCCCTACCCATTCTGTCGTTGGTTCCCCTGGCTGCCAAGATGGTGGTGGGCATCCCCTTATGCCGCTTCATATGCCTCCACCATTCCTTACTATTTCGGCTACAGCCCTTGGTATTATCCATGGTCTGGTTCTCCCACCACAACTTCGACTCGGTAAGGAGGTAATGATGCCTTTCGGAATGGGTCCATGGGGTTGGTTTGTCTGGCCATATCTCGCCCAATGGATGGGATATGGTTATCCATTGTTCGGTGGTTATCCTTGGTATGGAGCACCATATCCTGGTTATCCCGGATACGGGACTCTGTATGGCTATCCGCAGATGTCAAAGGAAGAAGAGATCTCCATGTTGCGAGAGCAGGCAAAAACGCTGAAGCAGGAACTCGATCGGATTAACGCTCGAATAAAGGAATTGCAGATGACAGAGCGGAAGGCGAAGTAGGAGGAAAAGTGGGACACAGATACCGTTGGTGGTACCGGATGACCGGGTTGCCCGGATGGATGAGATTTGGATTCAGCCCGGGCTGGCTGGGCTGGAATCCATACGGCATGGGACCTGCGGCGCATTATTTTCGTACCGGCTACTGGCCGATCCCCCAGATGAACTATCTCTGGCAGAGCGGACAGGTCCCCGGGTTTCCAGCGCCTTACGATCCTTGGGGCGCAGCTGCATCTTCTCCGGAGCGGGAATTCGAATTTCTCAAAGCTCAGGCAGAGGTGCTTGAGGATGAATTGGAGGGGATAAGGAAGAGGATTGCCGAACTGGAAGGGGGTAGTGGATGAGAGTGGTGGTTACGGCTAATGGTAAGGATTTGAGCTCTCAAGTTGATCCGAGATTCGGCCGATGTCCCTACTACATATTTATTGATCCAGAAACGATGGAGTTTGAGTCGGTGGAGAATCCCAATGTGACTGCGATCGGAGGAGCTGGTATCCAGTCAGCGCAGTTTATCGCCAATCGTGGCGCTCAGGTTGTCCTCACCGGAAGCTGTGGGCCAAATGCCTTCCAGACCCTTTCCGCGGCCGGGATAAAGGTCATCGTCGGTGTTGTTGGCAGTGTCGCAGATGCGATCAATCGTTATAAGCAGGGGCTACTCCAGCCCGCCATCCAGCCCAACGTCCCTCCCCATTTTGGATCCGGACTACAACCAGGACCTGGTATGGGTCCAGGGATGGGACGAGGAATGGGCAGGGGGATGGGGCCAGGTATGGGGTTCGGGCCAATGGCTCCCCGAGCAGGCCCCGGGATGATGGCCCAGCCCGACCCAGCACAGGAACTTGCATTCTTGAGGCAACAGGCTGATATATTATCCCAGCAGATCGAGTTGATAAATAGAAAGATCAAGGAGATCGAGGGGAAACTGAAGGGTAAATGAAGGATACTCAGATTGAGGATCGGATAAAGGCAACCTTAAATAAGGTAAGAATCCGTCTCATGGTCTTCAGCGGGAAAGGTGGTGTGGGTAAGAGCACGGTCGCGGCCAATCTCGGTCTGGCCTTAGGTGAAGCCGGTTATCGTGTTGGACTGCTCGATGTTGATATCCACGGTCCCAATCTCCCCAAGATCTTAGGAGTCGAAGGCCAGCGGATGGCCGTAATCGGTGATAATCGAATCATGCCGGTGATCATCAATCGCAACCTCAAACTCGTCTCGATGGGATTTCTCTTAGAGCGTGACGACCTACCCGTGATCTGGCGGGGACCGCTGAAGATGAGAGCTATTCAGCAGTTTCTCAGTGATGTGGAATGGGGTAGCCTCGACTATCTGGTTGTCGATTCTCCACCGGGGACCGGTGATGAACCCCTATCCATCGCCCAGATGATACCGGCCACAGGTGCAATCATCGTTACTACTCCTCAGGAAGTCTCCCTGCTTGATTCTAAGAAGGCGATCTCCTTTGCGATTAGACTTAACCTCCAGATCATCGGCCTAATCGAGAATATGTCCGGGTTGATCTGTCCCCATTGTAAGAAAAAGATAGATCTGTTTAAAACCGGAGGTGGAGAGAAGTTGGCCCGGGAGATGGGGGTTCCTTTCTTGGGACGAATACCGATAGATCCCGAGATCGTTGATGCGGGCGACAATGGCCTCCCTTATATCATCGAAAGACCAAGTTCAGAAGCGGCTCGGGCGATGCGGCTAATCGTGGATGGGATTCTGAAACGGATTGGCTCATGAAGGCGGCCATAGCCACAGAGGGAAGCAGGGTTGCGCAGCACTTCGGACGATGCCCCCATTTTACCATTGTAGAGATTGAAGGGGGATCGGTAATAAGTCAGGAGAGGGTTGTCAATCCCAGAGCTGGGCCGGGTTCACTGCCTCAATTTCTAAAAAGTCAGGGTATTGGTTTGATTATCTGTGGCGGTATGGGGGAGAGGGCTCAAGTCTTCTTCAAGCAGATGGGGATCGATATCATCCTTGGGGTTACCGGAACCATTGATGAAGTCGTGGACAATCTTACCGCTGGTAAACTTAGTGGCGGAAAGTCGCTCTGCCCCAAAGGCGGAGGTGAAACAGTGGAGCCATGCGATGGGAAGGAGGAGAGATGAGAGGACAAGGCAGAGGCCAGGGCCACGGACCGGGCCGGGGCCGGATGGGAGGTCGAGGTCTGGGCCCGGGTGGTTCCTGTGTCTGTCCAAGTTGCGGGTATAGGGTCATCCACCGACCTGGTCAACCCTGTTCTCAAATGACCTGCCCCAAGTGTGGTTCTCGAATGAGAAGGGGGGGATAGATGCCGATCTATGAGTATGAGTGCCTCAACTGTGGCAAGAGCTTTGAACATCTTCATAAAAGGGTCGGTTCAAGGCCAAGAGTTTCCTGCCCACATTGTGGTAGTAAGGATGTGAGGCGGGTCATCTCCCGACCGGGTATGGTCAAGATAGAGTGGGGTGGAACCTGCTGTGGGAGATCTGAGCCCTGTGATACCCCACCCTGTGCTGATGGAACCTGCCGACGCGAATGATTGAGATCGATCCGGATCGGTGCGTGGGCTGTGGAAGATGCACTCAGGTATGTCCTACGGGTGCAATCAGACTCAGTAATGCTCCCGATCTCCAGGCCCGTCTCGATAGACTCAAGGGTGCGATTGAAAATCTCAAGTTCCGACTCGACCAGCTCCAGAAGAGAATGTGATCCCGATCTTCCTTCTTCTTGGAGGAGCCATGATCGATGAGATAAGGATAGCCATCGTTTATGATAATTATCTTACCATATCAGGTCTTGAAAACGATTGGGGATTTGCGGCTTTTATTGAGGGAGAGAAGATAAAGATGCTCTTCGACACCGGCGGTAATGGTGAGCTCCTTTTAAGGAATATGACCAAGATGAAAATTGATCCCAAGAGAATCGAAAAGGTTTTTCTCTCACATTTTCATGGCGATCATACCGGTGGCCTCAAGTCGATACTGAGAGAAAATCCGAACCTCGAGGCCTTTGTCCCCAAATCTTTCTCAAAGGATTTGAAGCAGGGCTACCGTTATCGAGAAATCAGAGAGTTCTGCGAGATTATGCCCGGGTTTTATTCTACTGGAGAGATGGGGCGAGCGGTAATCGAGCAAACTCTCATCATAAATACATCCAAAGGGCTACTCATAATAACTGGATGTGCGCATCCGGGAATTGTTGAGATCGTCAAGAGAGCAAGAGAGAGGTTGAAACGACCTATCCATCTCGTATTGGGAGGATTTCACCTTTTCAGTTCCGATGAGCAAAAAATAAGGATGATTGCTACCGAACTCAAAAAGATGGATGTGGAGAAGGTTGCTCCTTGCCATTGTAGTGGTGATAATGCAAGGAGAATCTTCAAAGAAATTTTTGGGGATGATTATTATGAGATCGGGGTGGGCTGGTCGGTCGAGGTCCGATGATCATAGCGGTGGCCAGTGGAAAAGGTGGCACTGGAAAGACAACCTTAGCCACTAGCTTAGCCCTCTCTTTAGAGAACGAATTAACTTTCTTAGACTGTGATGTTGAGGAGCCCAACGCCAATTTTTTCCTAAGGGTGCAGGTGGCGAGAAAGGAAGAGGTTTCGATACCGGTACCGGTGGTAGACCATAGCCGATGTGATCTTTGTGGTCGATGTAGTGGGGTCTGTGTCTACAATGCGATTGCGGTCCTACCAGAAAGGGTGCTTGTTTTTGAGGAACTGTGCCACGGTTGTGGCAGTTGTGTTTTTCTCTGCCCAAAGCGGGCAATTGTGGAGAAGGAGAGGATGATTGGGGTGATCGAGGCGGGGAGCCGGGGAGCGATCGAATTCATCCAGGGGAGGTTAAATATCAAAGAGCCGATGGCCACGCCACTAATCCGGAGGATGAAACGCCTGGTCAGAAAGGATCGCATAACCATAATCGATGCCCCACCAGGGGTTTCCTGTCCAGTTATTGAATCGGTTAAAGGAAGTGATTATACTATACTCGTGACCGAGCCGACACCATTCGGCCTTTATGATCTGAAGCTTGCAGTAGCGATGCTTGAAGAGCTGGGGATTCCTCACGGCATCGTCATCAATCGGGATGGGATTGGTGATGATTCGATCTTGCAATTTGCCAGAGAGAAAGGGATATCGATTCTTGCCTCAATCCCTTACGATCCAGAGATTGCCAAGGTTTATGCCCGGGGTGGTAGCCTCCTCAATATTATGGGGCTAAAGGATGCGGTGAGGAAGATCTTTTCAGAAATATTATGATGGAGATACTGGTTCACTCCCTAAGCATCACCATCTTTGTCTTCATCACGATGATTATCGTCGACTATATCAATGTCTTAACCCGGGGGAAGTTCAGCAGTCTCATCCGGGGTGGGCGGATTCGTCAATATACGGTGGCTTCATTCCTGGGAGCGACTCCAGGCTGCTTGGGTTCCTTCTTAAACGTCTCCTTCTATGTTCGTGGTCTACTCAGCTTTGGCGCCATCTCTGGGGCGATGATCGCCACCAGCGGTGATGAAGCATTCGTTATGCTTGCCGTATTCCCCGGGAAAGCACTGCTCCTCTTTATCCTTCTCTTCTTATTGGGCATAATCACCGGATTCTTAATCGATTGGGTGGCGGGTCCTCTTGGCATTATTCCCTGCCAAGAATGTAGGTTTGCACCTCTCCACCTCGATGATGAGCAGTGTCGTTGTTTCGACCTCTCTTTCTGGTCAAACCCAACTCGGATTCAATTCATCCGGTTTTTTCTGATCTTTCTACTGGTTGGGGTCATTTATCTGCTCATCAGAGGGGGTGGACCGTCAGGTTGGATGAGGGTTACTCTCTTCTTTCTCCTTAGCTTTGGCCTTTTCCTAAGCCTGACTGTGCCCGATCACTACCTTAAGAAACATGTCTGGGAGCATATCATCAAAGAGCACATCTGGAGGGTGTTTATCTGGACGCTGGGCGCGTTGATCTTTGTCCATTTTGGACTCGAATTCTTCAACTTAGAGCAGTTCATCAAATCCAATCTCGGCCTGGTGATAATCCTATCGGGAATTGTCGGTGTCATTCCCGAGTCCGGCCCCCACCTCGTCTTTGTTATGATGTATAAGGAGGGGATCATTCCCTTCTCGGTCCTTCTCACCTCTTCGATTGTCCAGGATGGACATGGTTTGCTCCCGCTACTTTCTTATTCCGTTAGAGATTCCCTGCTTATCAAACTCTTTAATTTAGTGCTTGGACTCGTGATCGGCGCTCTCTGCTATATATCTGGATTATGAAGAAGATTACCATCGTAAGCGGAAAGGGTGGAACCGGAAAGACGATCGTCACCGGGGCTCTTGTTGCCACCGCATCACTTTCGAGAAGGATAATCACCGTCGACTGCGATGTTGATGCCCCCGATCTCCACTTGATTTTGAGACCGCAGGTGGTGAAGAGGTTCGAGTTTAAAGGCCGCGCCAAGGTCCAGATCGAAGCCGACGACTGCAATCGGTGCGGCAAGTGCCGTGAGGTATGCCGTTTTGAGGCCATCAATGAAAACTTTGTTATCGATCAGATATCATGCGAGGGGTGCCTTTTCTGTTATCATATCTGTCCGGTGGGGGCAGTTAGGACTACCGATCACCGCTCGGGAGAATATTTCATTTCAACTACAAAATATGGTCCGATGGTCCATGCTCAGCTGGGGGTTGCGGAAGAGAACTCCGGCCGTCTGGTGACGGTGGTTAGGAAGG
>Ga0180300_10001757_pt1 | contig 10110 bp, 10 predicted proteins | sample GuaBasSediGuay15_FD_121798 | JGI IMG/M metagenome (GOLD analysis project Ga0180300, IMG submission 121798) | Subseafloor sediment microbial communities from Guaymas Basin, Gulf of California, Mexico - Guay15, Core 4569-2, 21-24 cm | ecosystem: Environmental > Aquatic > Marine > Hydrothermal... | reverse complement strand
TCTACTCTTCTGATATATTTTGGTTTGCTTATTACTTTCCTTCTGAAACCCTTTTTTTAAAAAGTGTGACGATGCCAGGGTGGCAGAGTGGACAAATGCGGTGGCCTCGAGAGTCACTGTCCCGTAAGGGACGCTCAGGTTCGAATCCTGACCCTGGCGTTTGTTCAGCTTTATATGTTTGTAATGCTTATTTATGTATAGGTAGTTTGGAGGCAAAGGAAATGGGAGTAAAGTCTTCTGCTGAAATAACTCGGATATTGAAAGAGAAATGGGACAGAAGCAAAAATAAGGAAGACTGGAGGGTGCTAACCGGGAGGAATCCAAAAGGCAGGTATGATATGTTCATCTCCAGTCCTGAACGAGTGTGGCAGCTAAAAATAGAGCAGACCGGGAGAAACGAAGCAATAGGATTTGGTTTGGAAGTAGGGAAAATAGATGATGAGCTAAAAAAATTTCTGAGGACAGGTGCTCCTGTTCCGTTTGGCTTAATTTCTCCACAGAAAAAGCCTGATTTGGCGATTGTAATGGCTGGTATCCAACAATACTCTTCCGATTCCACATATACACTGTGCAAGGAATATATATCAGAGAAGCAGGCGAAGTTGGATGAGAAATTAGACAGTGAAATAGAGCGAATGAGCAGCGACCCAATCTCAAGAAGGAGATATAAGGAGCAAAAGGAACGGGAGAGCAAATCCTATCTGTAACATTATATGACATTACACGTAAATAAGAAAGGGATTCGGGTACTTGGCATTGCAGAAAGCTTCAGGAGAGAATCTGAGAAGTCAGTGCTTGCTGGCGTGGTTATGCGTTCTGATTTTATAATAGACGGGGTCGCGTTTGATAAGATAACCGTAGGGGGAATGGACGCTACCGAGGGTGTATTGCACGTTTTCGAATCGTTGGAGCGTGCGGACATAAATATAATGATGTTAAATGGGTGTGTCATCAGTTGGTTTAACATTATAGATATAAAGAGGGTGTATGAACAGTTAGGAATTCCTCTCATCTGCGTAACTTACGAAGAATCGGAAGGTCTGGAAGAACATATAGCCAGGCATTTTGAAGCCATTGAGCGAGATTCACGGATAGAAGCATACAGGAGGCTTGGGAATCGCGTTTCTGTAAGATCGCATAACTATTTCAATGTTTTAATACGGTCTTTAGGCATGGAAAAAAGCGAAGCTACCGCGGTACTAAAAAAATTCACCTCTCATGGGAGAGTGCCAGAACCATTACGGGTTGCGAAAATAGCAGCAAGAGCAGCTTTGAGAAGCGGTTTATAAAAGCACATCTATCTCTAATTGCTCTGATAATTCTTTATACCTGTTCCGTATCGTAACCTCGGTCACACCAGTAACGTCAGATACTTCCTTCTGTGTGCGATGCTCTCCACTCAAAATCGCAGCGATGTAAATAGCAGCCGCAGCTATTCCTATCGGTCCTCGCCCGTTGGTTAGTTCTGCTTCCGCCGCCTTCTTTATTATCTCTATTGCTTTTGACCTTATATCACCGCCCAAATTGAGTAGCGAGCAGAAACGAGGCACGAAGTCAACAGGGGAAGCAGGCGAAACTTTCAAGTTTAGCTCACGTAAAAGAAAGCGATATGCCCTACTTATCTCCTTTTGCTCAACTCTTGATATTTCTCTTACCTCTTCCAGCGTTCGCGGCACACCATACTGTCTGCAAGTAATGTATAAGAGAGCAGAAGTAATACCTTCTATACTTCGACCACGAATCAAACGTTTCTTCATCGCTTTCCGGTATAGCATAGACGCCGCTTCTCTGATATTTACCGGTAGTCGAAGCGCACACGCCATCCGGTCTATTTCAGAGAGCGCAAAAATGAAGCTCCTTTCGGTTGTATTCGCAATATGAGTCCTCTGTTGCCATTTCTTTAATCTTTGCCCTTGACCCTGTGAACCCCATGTGACAATTGTACTCAGTCCTTTATCATGTATTCGATATGTCATCGGTGCTCCGACCCTCGCCCTCCTGGACATCTGTTCAGAATCGAAGGCACGCCACTCAGGACCAAGGTCAACAATGTTTTCTGATATTACCAGTCCACAATCCGCACAAAAAATCTCCGCTTTACCATAATCTCTTACCAAACTCTTGGAGCCGCACTCCGGGCATTCTTTTATCTCTTCTTTACCAGCAGCCTTGTCTTCCCCTTTCTTCTTATCCCCCTTCTTTTCTTTATCCCCTTCCAGGGCTACCATTTTATACTTAATTTGTTAAGGTTAGGCATATATAAATAAAGTGAACTTGCCTCTTTGCTTTACAAAAGAAGAGTCTGCACATTTGAAGAAAGATTCCTTTCGACTGTCTTCCAGGAGCGCCTCACGTAGGATGGAATATCCTCCTTTTCTTTCAGTAATCTTTTCAGGAATTGAATGGTTTTCAGGTCTGCGGGGTATCCGCTTCCTATTTCTGCCCCTATTTCCTTCTCGAGCTGCCTTATTGACCTATCCCGATGCACTTTTGCCACTATTGATGCTGCACTGACCACTGGATAACGTTCATCTGCTTTAGATTCGGAAATTATTTCGATTTTTCTTCCTTCTCCTTTTCCCTTTTCCCTTTCGAAACTCAATCTAAGATTCGTAGCGAATCTATTTGGGTCAACATCTGCTGCATCGACAAAAGCTCTGTCGGGTTGAAAACTACAAATCACCGCAGAAAAAAGTTCGACCATGATTTCATTTAAAGTATGGTTTTTTCTGCCTTCGTCTATTTCGCTTGCGGTGAGTTCCAAGACTTGAACTTCAGTCGCTTTTTCTATAAGTTTCGCCAGATGTTCCCGCTTCTTTGGACTCAACCGCTTCGAATCTTTCACACCCAGCTCTCCCAACCCTTCAAAATTCAAAACCCCTGCAACAAATAATGACCCTATTACCGGACCCTTACCAGCTTCGTCAATTCCTATTTCCCTCAGTTCCATTTTTTTCATCCTAATTTTTCTTCTATTTCCCTCTTTTCAGCTTCTTCCATCCCTTTATAACTGATTCCATATTCTTTTCTCAATCTCTTCAAAATGTCCATCAAATCTTTTAAAATATTATCTTCACGTTCAAGCAAATTTTTGCGTCTCCCTTCAACCTCAGCTTTGCACTCTTTGACCTCTTTTCTTTCTCTGAAACTGAGGAACTCCTTTCCATGTAAACTCCAGAATTTATGATATACATTCAGCTCGCTTAACTCTTGCTTATTATTAACAATGTGCTCTAAAATGTGTCCAAAACTTTCGGCAGTTGGTTCAAAAAGACTTGCATTCTCAGGTTTTTCTCTCTTTCTATATTCTTCTAATTTCTCGGAAACCTTGTTTTTGAAATCCGGTAGTGATTTAATTTTATCAGCAAACTCTTTCAGGCTCTCTTTTAACTTTTCCACCTCTTTATCATGCTCTTCTATTTTATCACCGACTCCTGAATAAGCCGTCTTAAAATCATCATAGATAAGCTTCTTTATGTTCCATAAAAATGTAGACGAAAGCTCGGTAATATTTGTTACATATCCTTCTTCCCATCCAAAATCTCCCTTCCCCAAGTAACTTTTCTGTTCCTCCAATCTTCCAACCAGAGGATGAATCACAACTTCTGTGATTTCTTGAATGCGTGGCTTCTCTTTCTCTCTTCGCTGTTCTCGCAAGAGTAAATAAGTTAAGGTTGCATAAATTATCGTGACTATTGCTATCACTACGGAAGACAATGCATTTGCGTAATATCCCAAATTGTAAATCAAGACGATAGTAGATGGTATAACCAATATTGCTATCAAGAGACATACAAATCCGATAACTTTCTTATCCATTTATCTTCACCTTCTCTTCCCGAAGTGCCTCTGCGCCATACTTTACTTCGCTCATCCAGCGGTAAACCGCTTATCTGTTTTCCTGCAAATCATTATATGCAGAAGTAGCAGCGATAGCACCTTCTGCACACGCTACTACTATCTGTCTCACGCCACCTGTTATGTCCCCGGCAGCATATACCCTCTTGATATTCGTTCTCTGGTTTTTATCCACGATTATATAGCCATTATCATTCGTCTTAATTCCCATTTGCGCTGCCAATTCATTAACCGGCTCTTCACCAATGGATATAAACACTCCCTCTACCGAGAGCTCATCCTCTATTCCCCTATCCTTATCGAATCTGGTAATGCTTCTCACTGCTTTATCCCCTCTTATCTCTTTCACCACTGAATTCCACAGGATACGCACACCCGCCTTCTCCAGATTCTTTTGTAAATGCTGTTCTGCCCGGAGCTTTCCCCTTCTATGAATTAGCGTCACCTCACAGCCAATATTCTTCAGATACAAAGCTTCTCTAACTGCTGAGTCCCCTCCTCCTACCACTATTACAGATTTATCTCTGAAGAAGAAGCCGTCACAGGTAGCACAATAAGATATGCCCTTTCCAAGAAATTCAGCCTCCCCTTTTACGCCTAATCTCCTGTGTTTGGTTCCTGTGCTTATTACCGCCGCGCGCGTGACATAAGAACCCTTTTCTGTGAAAACCACCAGATCATTATCTTGTCCACTCCTCTCTATTTTTTCCACCTTTTCCTGCTCTCTTATCTCTACATATTCTGACACTTGTTCTTTCATCTTCTCTGCCAATTCCATTCCTCTCACCTTTTTGAATCCTGGATAGTTCTCTATCTCAGGAGCCTCATTTGATAAACCGCCGCATATCCCCTTCTCAATCACTAATGTTTCCAATCCGCTTCTCACGCCATACATTCCTGCGGTCATCCCCGCAGGACCTGCACCAACAACAATTAAATCATAATCCTTAGCTTTCTCCATTGTAGAAATCTCCTATTTTGCACTAATTGCTTTTTTATAATCCAATTCAAAAACAAATAAAACTTGAACAATTTTATTAGCATGCTCCTCTAAATATAGAATGGGATGGGCCCGTGGTCTAGTTGGAATGACGTCGCCTTGACGAGGCGGAGGTCATGCGTTCGAATCGCATCGGGCCCATTACACTTACCGTTTTTTTTACCTCTTCGAGCATCCCCAACTTGGCTTACTTACCGATTATTCGCACTCGACACGCACCACTTTTACCTGCGCTTCTCCTTTTATTTCTGTTATAAGCATCATTAGCTCCTCCATCTTATCCGCACTACCCTCAGCGCAAATAACGACAGAACCCTCTCCTTTTGACACACCACCAGCACCTATCGGAAAAGCATCTTCTGCCCCTAATATTCTCAGTGCCTCTATCTCGGTAATTACCTTTCCATATACGGGCATCAACCCTACGGGCTTACCTACCGACTTGAAGAATTTCTCCTTTCCTGCGCGTTTTGCAGCTTCTGAAATGGAGAAAGGTATTGTTTTCTCAATACCTACGGGGATTATGAAATTCACGCCTCTTGCCATCACCGTTCCGAGTGCGGAACCTATCGTGCCGCCGGAGGGATGCGCCAGGAATATGCCTACGTTTCCGGCAGCATCCAACGCATTTGCGCCCTTTATGAACACATCTTCCGCAGATAGCCCCTCTATTGCTTTTTCTATGCCCTCATCGCTTATCTCACCATTCTTTATTATCACTTCCTCTTCCCGCTCTTCTTTCGCGACAACACAAGTACCTTTTTCTGTTACGACACCCGCGGCGTATCTCCCCCTATCAATCTTTTTTTTGCTCTTTGCCCCAATATTGTACAACCCATTCAAAATCTCCTCGGCTACATAAGCGTTTGTGGTCCCCAGTCCTATTATGATAGTTCCGTGCTTCAGCGCTTGCTGCACTTCTTCCAGATTCGCTACGCCTTTTGCTATCAACCTCTTCGATTCCGAAGGCGTAAGCGCTATCAAGATTTTTTCCTTTTCGGTTGCCATATTTATATCTACACCTCTTATCGTCTAAATATTGTTTTCCACATTTCTTTTGTCCTGAAGAGAATATATGGAAAATGAACCTGAAAGAAGCAGGAATAGGCGAGGGCATATCAGAAGTAATAGTTACGACGAAGTCCGCTTCTGGAGAGCCTGATGCAGCCCCTATTGGAATAATAACAGTGGCAGAGGATGAAAATAAACATTTTGTAAAGCTATACGAAGGTTCAAAAACGCTTTCTAACGTGATGGAAACGAACAAATTAGCGGCGAATGTAACTGACGATGCTGTCTTATTTGTGAAAGCCGCATTTGAACGTCTAAACGAAACTCATTTCTCACTTTTTTCCGGCTTCCCGATGCTAAAAGAAGCGAAATCATGGATAATTTTCGACAGTGTTTTTATCGAAAAAAGGAGTGAATCCGGAAATTTCATTTTTCAACTTACGCCCATCACAGTAAAAATAAATCGAAAAGAGGTGAAAGCGATAAACCGCGGGCTAAATGCCGTGATAGAAGCCGCAATCCTCGCAACGAGATATGCCCTAATAGAGGATAATCGTGAAAAGGAAGAGATAAAAAAACTGATAGGACTTTATGTCGGGATTGTCGAAAAATGCGGTGGTCGCAGGGAAAAAGAGGCTTTGAGAATTCTGCATGATAAAACTTCACTTCAAATTTAAATTGGATTTTCCACGCCTTATTGAGCCCGGTCTCAGCGGCATGCAAACGTTCAAGAACCCACCAATCAAAACAGCAATTACTATTGGATAGAACACCGTTGAAATACCAAAACTATCGCTTATCAAACCAAGAAGAGGACGCGAAGTGGACCCGAAGCCAAACCCTGCGAACATCATCAGTCCAAACGCTATTCCTGTTCTTGACGGCGGGACTTCTTTGCCTATCGTGGTTATTATCGCAGGTAGAATTGTTGGGAAAATCAAGCCGGCAAGTGCTAACGCCAGAATAGCCCCCAATAGAGGTAGAAAAGGAACGCTGAAAAATAAAGGTGCGGTAAGGAAAAAACCATAAACCATTACTTTTCGCCCTCCAACGAGGTCAGAAAAATGCCCGCCAACAAATTTGCCTATCGCTCCTCCTCCCGTAAACACACATGTTAGCATCACTGCAAGATCGGGACTCAGTCCTTTTGCTTCGTTAAGGAATATGGGTATGAAAGTCAATGACCCGCCGAAAACAAAGCCAAATAGTCCTTCTATTACGTATATCCTTCTTATCGAACCTGTGCTTATGATTTGCTTAATAAAGACGCTTAATTTCATGTCATTAGCATTAGCATTGGAGAAAAAATCTCGTTTTTTCATCAGCTTGAGGAGCAAAAAAGCGAAAAAAAAAGTTGGAAATGCCCAAAACAAATAAACGAAACGCCACTCTGCATAAAAACTGATTAACGCGGCTATCAACGGAGTTATGGCAATTCCTATGCTCCCTCCTGTCTCATGCACTCCAAATACCTTACCTCGTCTGATCTTGAATGAATTTGCGATGTGGGACAGGGCAGAGGGGTGATAGAAACTGAGAAAGAATCCCATAGCAATAAATGTTAGTGTAAGCGAGAGGAAATCGTAAGAAAGGAATAGAAAAGCGGAGAGTGTGGCAGTGGAGAAGAAACCCAGGCTTATCAGCCTTATTCCGTCATATCTGTCCGATAGCATACCTGAGAATATGCTTCCCAACCCGATAGCAGCCGCGAAGGCAAAAGAAAGCACACCTACCGCGGTGTTCGTTAATTGAAACTCAGCCTTCACTAAGGGTGACAGAGCAGGCAATGTCGTAGCCAGGATGTGCATTAAACCATGCAATGCAATAAAAGGTATAAGTGCAGGTGCGAGTTCAGGCTGTGTGGTCTTTGATATCGTCATTTATTTTTCATTTTTCCTGAGTTCATCTTTTTTTCGCTTATAACCTTTATATAAGCTGAAAATATATAAATTAACGAAGCTAATGAGAAAGGGCATTAGACTTTGATAAAAAGACTATGGAAAAATTTAGAAGACTGGGCATTATAGAGCCTATTTTGGAAGCAATAGTAGAGGAAAAGTTTGAACAGCCAACCGAGATACAGGAAAAATCTATCCCGTTAATTCTTGCCGGAAAGGACGTTATAGCAGGGTCTGCAACAGGTTCAGGAAAGACGCTTGCGTTTGCTTCGGGCATTATAGAAAATTCAGAAAAGGGTAGAGGAATTCAGGCGTTGATTCTAACTCCAACAAGAGAACTGGCACAGCAGGTTGCAGCGGCTTTAAGGAACTTTTCAAAATACATGCCTTTAAATTTAAAGACTGTTGTCGTTTATGGAGGCGTGTCAATAAATCCACAAATTGTAAAATTGAGGACGGCGGATATTGTAATAGGAACGCCAGGCAGAATACTGGACCATATTGGAAGAAGGACTATTAAATTAAACCACGTAAAAATCCTTGTTTTAGACGAAGCAGACAGAATGCTTGATATGGGATTCATAGATGACGTCGCAAAGATAATAAGAGAATGCTCTGTAAAAAGGCAGACGCTATTGTTTTCTGCCACCGTATCAAGAGAGATAGTGCGTCTTGCTCAGAGATATATGAAAAAGCCAGTTGAAGTTTCTGCGGAAGCTTATGTTGACCCGAAAAAATTAACCCAGGTTTATTATGACGTTCCAGATAATTTAAAATTCTCTTTATTAGTCCATTTATTGAACCACGAAAAAGCAGGGCTTGTAATGGTGTTCTGTAATACACGAAAAAATGTAGACTTTGTTGCAAATAACCTGAAATGTGAGGGAATAGATGCCCACGCCATTCATGGAGGATTTACCCAGGACAAAAGGGACAGGACAATGAAGCTTTTTCATTCGCAAAAAGCTTGTGTGCTTGTATGCACCGATGTAGCTTCAAGAGGACTTGATATTCAAGGTGTGTCGCATATTTACAATTATGATATTCCCACGGATAGCAAGGATTATATTCATAGAATAGGAAGAACTGCAAGAGCGGGAAAAGAAGGAAAGGCGATAAATATTCTTTCAAGCAGAGATTATGATGATTTTAGAAGAGTAGAGAGGGACTACGAAGTGGACGTAATTGAAGAAAGAATGCCTGAGGTAGAAAGGGTGAAAATAAAATGGACGGAAACGCCATCTCAAAAAGATAGAAGAGGGCGGAGAAAACGTGGGTACAGTTCAGGTAGGCAAGGAGTTAAGAGACAAAATTGGAGATAAGGAACTTAAAAATTAAGCTCTATTTTGAAAATTACATGAAGTTATCGATTGTTTTCTGCCTTTTATCTCGCATTGTATTATCTTTATCTTCTTCGTCTTCTTCTCCCTCCTGAGATTCTGATTCGAGAATATCAATGGGTATGATTAGATCATTTATCATCATCAATTTGGAGAATGGATTATCCTTTTTATTCCGTTCAGTTGAAAATTCATCATCCCAGTATGTCAATTTAAACATATCTCGAATGGCTTTCGCTTTTTGTGTGGTGGTACTTTTATTCGTTCCAAAATGATTGCAGATATCATCCGGGGTTGCATAGGGTTCAAAGCTCCGGTCAAATAGGAAATTTATCTGTCCCAATGCATAAATGATACCCGCAGCCCAAATTTCTATCCTCCCGGAGAGATAGGGAACGTTTCGTTTACGTGACATCTTTCGTATTAGTTTCTCGGATAGCTGCTTGTATTCATCATCGAGATGCTGTTCACAGAACTCGGTAGTCAGACTGATGAGTTGCTGTGCTTTTTCATTTATTCGTGTTTTATCCCTCATTTTTCTGATTGGGTTTCTCACTTACTAACCATTATCAAAACTCATTTTCACACCTTCTGGCAGTTCCCCCACGTTCTCCAGCGTACTATTCACCTGCGGCTCTAACTGCGCGTGGTCAGTGCAATCCTGTGTAACGCCATTAGCGACGATTATCTCGGAAGCGTGATCTACGGTGATTTGCGAGTTGTATGACAATTCACTTCGTTCCTTCTTGTTCTTCATAAACCTTGCTTCAGGGTCAGTTATACTTACAGCGCTCTGTCCACTCGTATTTAGCTCTTCTTCCGCCTTATCGAGCTTTCCAATAATCTGCTCCTTCTGCATCTCATCGCCAAGCGCATGCTGCTCGATAATATTCTTTGCAGCACTCCTCAATTTCCTGTTAGAGGCTTGTTCAATCTCTTTTAGCTTTTCACGAATCTTCTGCTGCGTATTGAGTTCTGGCGGCAGCTCGTCACCCCTCTTATC
>Ga0180300_10001756_pt1 | contig 10110 bp, 8 predicted proteins | sample GuaBasSediGuay15_FD_121798 | JGI IMG/M metagenome (GOLD analysis project Ga0180300, IMG submission 121798) | Subseafloor sediment microbial communities from Guaymas Basin, Gulf of California, Mexico - Guay15, Core 4569-2, 21-24 cm | ecosystem: Environmental > Aquatic > Marine > Hydrothermal... | reverse complement strand
GTGAAGACGCGCCTCTTTTACGCCCGGCAGAGGCTGCGGGCGATCCTGGAGGAGATGGGGATAGGGGAGGAGGCGACATGGACATAAAGGCAAAAGGAGAAGATTGCCAGGGAGTGGACCTGCTCCTTCCCTGGTATGTCAGTGGCTCTCTCAGCGAGGAAGAGAAGGAGAGGGTGAAGGAACACTTGAAAGGCTGTGAGAGGTGCAGGAGGGAACTTGAGCTCATCCGCAAAGAGCGGGAGTTTTACAGGGAGATAATGGACGAGATACCCGCCCCAGCCACCTTCCCCCGACTCCTCGCGGAAATTGAGCGGGCGGAGAGAGGAAACCTGTGGCAGCGTTTCCGCAGCCTGATCAAGGCGATCGGAGACTGGCCCCGTCCCGCCTTAGTCCTTGCAACCGTGCAGGCCCTCCTCATCGTGGGCCTCATCACCACCCTCTCCCTGAACCCGTGGGGGATGGGAAGCCGCGTTTACCATACCCTGGCAGGCCCTGAGGTCCTCTCCCCCAGAGGGCCATGCCTTCAGGTGATCTTTCAGGATGACGCCGCAGAGGGGGCTATCAGGGAAATCCTCCTGGAGATAGGGGGGAGGATCGTGGCCGGACCCACCCCTATGGGCGTCTATCTCATCGAGCTTCCTGAGGGACTAAATCAGCAGGAGGTTAAAGGGATCGTCTCCTCCCTCAGGGAGAAGAAAGAGATTGTGAAGTTCGTCGAGATGAAAGAGGGGTGAAGGACAGATCTTTCATCAGACTCCTCCTCTTCCCCATCCTTTTGACCTTCGCCTCCATCTTCTGTAAAGGGGCTTTTCCCTCCGAGCCCTTAGCAGATCTCACCATCGGAGAGGTCCGCTTCTCTCCCCCCAGGGGAAGACCCGGGGGCGAGGTGAAGGTTTCCGTCGAGGTGATAAACCTGGGGAAGGAGCCGATCAAGGGAATAGAGGTCAGGGGGGCGACCAAGGAGACGGGTTGGAGGGAAAAGGAGGAACTGAAGAAGTTGGGGGGAAGGGAGAAAAGGACCGTGATCTTTCGGTACACCGTCCCTCAGGGGGCAAGAGGGACGATCACCTTCCAGTTCAGCGTCTGGGGCGAGGGAGAATCCCGCAAGAGGAGGAACAATAACTTCCGCACCGCTTACCTGACCATCATTCCTCCCTCCAGCCCGGTGGGCCGCCCTCCCGTGGAGAAGAAGCTCCTGAGGAAGGAGGAAGGGAGGGAATGGCGCCTCGAGGGGGTCCGCCCGGCTTATGGGAGCACCTCCCCAGGGGACCCCTTCAGGTTCGAACTCTCCCTCATCCCTCCCCGGACCTCCAGTGTCTCGGGCTGTACGGTGACCCTTCTTCCTTCAACGGCTTCCTGCAAGGGCCTCTTCAAGACCACCGTCAGGCGCTCCCAGCTCGTTGGAGGAAAGTGGATCATCGGGATGGAGGTGACCCCGACTTACAGGGTCCGCCTGGGGACGTACGACTTCCAGGTGGCGATCGTGAAGGGGAGAAGGGTGCTATGGCGATCGGCTGGAGGCCCTAAACTATGCGTCCATGGGCCTCCCTTTGCGAGGGTTCATGGGCCCGCTGTGCCCGGGGAGCTGGTGGTGACCCTCAGGGCCAAAGGAGTGAAGCTCAGGGGAACCCTCAGGAGGTGGGAGAAGGAATATGGGGTCCGGGCCCTCGAGGTGGTGGAACTCAAAACCATCGGTCTGAGCATGGTGCGACTTGCCCTCCCTGAAGGGGTAAGGAGAGAAGAGATCATCCGGGCCCTCTCTCGAGACCCCTCAAGGCCCCTTCCCCAGCCCAACTACACCTATCGCAGCTGTTCCTCAGGAGCCGATCCCCTCCTTCCCCTCCAGTACGGCCTCAAGATGATCGGGACGACTTCGCGCAGAGGGGCGAGGGGAAGGGGAATAAAGGTGGCAGTCGTAGATACGGGGATAGATTCCCTGCACGAGGACCTGAAGGGGGGAATTTCCGGGGAGGAGGACCTCCTTAAGAGGGGCGATTTCCATAAGGAGATCCACGGGACGGCCCTGGCCGGCATCATCGCCGCCCGCTGCCATAACGGGGTGGGGATATGCGGTGTGGCCCCCGAGGCCGAGGTCCTGGCCATAAGGGTCTGCCGACCTATCTCAGCGGGGAGACTCACTGCCACTACCACGACCTTCCTGCTCGCCCAGGGCATAGACCGGGCCGTTCTGCTCGGAGCCAGAGTGGTGAACCTCAGCCTTGGAGGACCCCATGACCCCCTGATAGGGAGGCTGATAAAGGTCGCTTCCTCTCAGGGGGTGGTCTTTGTGGCCGCGGCAGGGGACAGGGGCCTTAGGGTCTATCCCCCTTATCCTGCTGCCCTGCCGGAGGTGATAGCGGTGGGAGCAGTGGATAAGGAAGGGCGCCCTTACTCCGAGGGGCTGGAGGGGAGGTTCATCGACCTCTGCGCCCCGGGGGTGGACATCATAAGCACGGCCCCCGGCAACCGTTACAACTTCTTCAACGGCACCTCGATGGCCTCGGCCTTTGTCTCGGGGGTGGTGGCCCTCGTGTTACAGGAGAACCCGAACCTGACGCCCGAGGGAATAGGCCAGCTCCTTCGGGAGACGGCCCACGATTTGGGGCCCCACGGAAAAGATGAGCAATTTGGGTGGGGCCTCCTTCAGGTAAAGGAGGCCCTGGATTTTTGCCTGGAACTCCCACGAAAATAATGAAAGATGGGCATTTGAACCAGGGCGGAAGGAGAGGCACTAAATAAATGAAAAAACTCATGAGGAGGTTGGAGATGAAGGGGATAGAGGGTTCATTGAAGAAAGAGGGGACCGGGCACATACCTTTCGAGTTTTCATAATGGCGTGGAAGGAGTTCCAGAGCTGTTACTCAAAGTGCCAACAACGGTTTTTGGACAATCCTGTCCTTGTATTTTTCCAATTAATTGGATGTATCTACCAGCTTATTGTAACTGCCGCATAATGACAAAGAGGAGGTCAAAGATGAGGGGGATGGAGGTTTTAAGGGCGTCGTTGTCGGGCATCTTCCTTATCTTTTATTCTCTCTCGGGACAGGCCATGGGGGGTACGGTCAAGGGCTCGGTCCTTAAGCCTGTAGCAGAGAAGGGGATAAAGAAGGTTCCCCCTGCAGTCTCACACCCGGTCCTTGAGAAAAAAGTTGCACCCGCAGTGAAGGCTGCTTCTGATCTCTCCATAGAGCGGATTTACCTTAAAGGCTGCACGATCCATGTGATCGTGAAGAACCTGGGCTCTGGGGGGCTGTCAGATAGGGATTATGAGCAGGGAAAGCTTGTCCTTCAGCTAAAGGACAAAGAGGGCACCATAAAACGGCACGAGTTCCCTTTGAAGGATGTGGATCCTAAAAAGGCTTTTTTATCCAAAGCAGGAGAAAAGGTGGACTTTGACACCAAACTTACCTGTTCTGAACGCATTTCGGTTAAAGCCTTTTTTGAGGGCCTGAAGCAGGACGGGAGACAGGGAAGGAAACATCTGGCTACGAGCTTTTCTGCTCCTCCCTTCTGTAAGACGACCAAAGGAAAGGCATTGATTCCCAAAGCCCATGTAGCGAAAAAAGCTTTACATAGTCCAGTTAAAGTTAGAAAAATGGTAAAGAGTAGGGAATCAATTTTGAAATCCTTGGTGCCTCCTTCTGTACGAATTGAGGGAAATGAACTTATCTTCGATAAACCGCTTATCATAAGATGGAATCCAGAAGCTTTTCCTAAAATTACTGAATTGACAACTCCAGAGGGCACAGTATCAGCAGTTTTGTCAGTACCGGCATCCACAGTAAAAATATCATTAACGCTCCCTAACCAGCCAGAATATGAAGCTGTCATTCTGGCCTCGACCCCTAACGATGGAAGGGAAACGATACGCATAACTTCTGATCTACGGTTTCCGGCAGTTCCGGTAGGAGAGATGCAAACCCTTATGACAGGACACCCCTATCAGATAAAAGTTTCTAATCTTTCGGGTAACTTATCAAGCAGAGCAAGTAGCTGGGAAGTAGCAGGATACACCGAAGTGATGGTGCTTAAACCCTGGCTTGAGATAGTAAGACCTATGGAAAACGAAAGAGTTGTGCCAGAGAATTACAAGATAGTTTTTAAAAAACACGATACCGAACATCAGGCCTGGTATCACAAGATTTGGGTTGTAATTTCCTATGGAGATTATTTGATAAGAAAACTGCTGTTTTCTTTTCGTAATCCGGTATCTATGATAAATGTTCTAAATGATGAAGAATTTCTGTGGAATGGGCATTTGCCAGAGGAGAACGAATATATATCATTTTTCTCAAGTACCCTTGGTGAATGGTGGGAGAATTACGAAGGCGAGGTTATTCTTGAGATAGAATCTTGGTTTGAGTCGGTTGACGGACTTGTATATCCTGCTGAGAAGTTAGAGAGAAGATTTATAAAGGTAAAGTCCAAGCCTGTTTTCACCGCCCAAGAAGAATGGGTCACTGTGACCCACTCGGATATGGCCGTAGAAGAGGTGGTCCCTTATTATGGAGACATGAGGATCAAGGTGGTGAATCACGGTCCTGAGACCTGTTACGGCCAATTTATCCCCTTTAAGGTTACCCTAACAGATAGATATGCCCATCGAACTTTTAGGAAGCGCTTCCGGCTTCCTTCATCCATCCCTGTTGGTGGCAGGAGGTATGTATACCTGGGGAGAGATTTGGGGATATGCCTTTGGGATACCAGTTTTACCATAGGGGTTGAGTTTGATTCGGAGAGGGACTGGATAGATGAAAACGCCTCCAATGACAGTTACTGGAAGCACTTTGATCTTTCTTTTGATCAGAGACCAAACATCTATTTTCACGATTCCGGGAGGGGAAAGATCAGGATAAGGCGAAGGGGGGATCAGGTAACCGTAAGGGTTTTACCAAAATTCGAGGGGAGAAGTTGGTGCAAAAGGCCTTATACGGTTCGCCTTCGTCTTTTCAAGCAGGAGGGTGGTTTGTTTTATGAGAGAGATCTTCAAACGGAAGAGGGGCCTGTGGAGTTTACCTTGAGTGCCTCAGAGGTGAGGAGATCGGGTGGCGGAGACAACGTTCTTGTGGAAGTTTTCTTGGATTGGTGGGACGATGTGAAGGAGAACAACGAGAGCGACAACTGGGAATTTACGACTTGTGATTTTTGAGAAGCACTCAAGTGCAGAAAGTGATGATGAATTCTTCGTGAGGCATCGTCGGTTGGGCATCAACCCTAAAGCAAAGTAAGGAATGAGGGAGGTTTCCCAGCGGTTTAAAAGAAGATGCTACAACAGAGCCAGGTTCAGCCCGAGGGAAAGGCTTCTAAGGAAGGAGTTTACAGCCAAGGGATATGCGGAAACTTTATCGACTTCTTCGCTCCTGGGGTGGACATCATAAGCACATCACCGGGTGACAGATACAATCTCTTTCATCTAACCTCCATGGCCGTTGTCTCTGTCACGGAAGCAGCGGTTCTATTCTCTTCGGTTCCGTCCCGGGCCCCGCCTCATGCAGACGCTAAAAGCCTTCGGGCAGATGGCTGAGGAGTTGGGGCAGCCTGGCAGGGACGATCGGTTCGGCTATGAGCTGGTGGAGCTGAGAAACCTTTTGAACCAAAAGGGGCACAAGGGGAACAAAAAGCAAAGAAACAGAAATCAAAATAAGGAGGTTTAAGATGAGGGAAAGAAAAATTTTGAGGGTGTCATTGCTGAGTTTGTTCCTTACCTTCTTCCTTTCAGCTCAGGTAATGGGGGGCACAGAAAAAGGTAGAATCTCGCCTAAGGTCCCCCCCGACCTCGCATCCAGGAATTGAAAGAGTTAAGAAAAGGGTTCTGCCAGTACTTCCCGATATAAGGACAGATTTGAGATGGGAGCTTGTGAGATACACACAATTTGGGTTTTCCGGCGACAGGGGGACAAACCCCAGAAGGCGGATCGTCCCCCAGGAGGTCTCCAGGAACTTCCTCACCCTGTAACCGTAGCGGTAAAGCCTGGGCGCCTCTCGGCGCTCATACCTCCCCCTTCCCACCACCTCGTCCCTCAAGGCCTCAAGAAGGCCCTCGAAGGTCTCCTTGAGAAGCCCAAGGACCTCTTCCCTGACCCTCTCCTGGGCTTGCTTAAGAAGCTGACTTAAGCTAACCTTACTTTTCAGATTGTTTTTGCATGGGGTATCTCCTCCTTTCTCTTGGGTTTGAGTCGGGAGATACCCCCTATCTTTTTAAATTAACCCCCTTTTTCAACACAAACTTATACAGGCTCCAACCCCGATGACCTCTGGGAAGGTGCATGGGTATAATAGTGCCACTTTGAGGGGGGTATAGAGTATTCGTCCGATTGTATTTCTAACCTTTTGATGCTTCTGAGAGCATCTTGAAAAATGGGGACTTTCAGGTATTAGTATTTGGTCCGTGGAGCCTCGTCTCCACGTTTTTTTATAAAGTTCAAGGGAAAATTGAACCTTTACAAATTTCCCGGGACTAACAAAAATAAAAGAAAAAAGCTGAACAGGAGGAGAAGCATGAGGAGGAGTTTTATCCTTCCCTTGTTTATTTGGGGATCGCTGATTCTCCTACCGTCTTTTCTTTTGGCTGGCCTTCGGGCAGTCCCTCAGAGGATGGAAATAATCCCTGAAAAGCCGGATTTGAGGGTGGAGCGGATACAAATTGTGAAAAATGCATGGGCATCAGAGCTGGTTACGGATCTGCCTTTTGAGGTGTGGGTAGAGGTAAGAAATGCAGGGGGAGCTTTACCGGATGAGCAGGTGGAGGTGAGATTGAAGATCCTTATGGGTTCTGTTTTTCCAGGCACACCACCCCTTTACGAAAGTACTCTTAGCCTTACTGTCTCCAACAGAACAAAGCGGGGGAGGGTCCACTTCAGGGGGATAGTGATTCGAGGGAGTGAGCTTCACCTCAGCGGGGACTCTATTTCTATCGTGGCCGTGGCACAAGTGGACCCCTCTAACAGGGTTATTGAGGCAGACGAGGGGAACAACAAAAGGCAGACGTGGCACAACCTCTATCGCCTAAAGAGACACTTCTCACTTATTAGGGCCTATGTAGAGAGACTTAGAGGAAATGTGGTCACCCTTTCCCGGCACAGGACTATCAACGTGAGGTTGGTTATCAAGAACACGGGAAATGTAATGATGAGAGGAAGTCCCACCCTCAAGGCCTTCCTGATTGGAGGCGAAAGGTCATATGAAGTGAGTGCTTCGCCTGCCTTGAGGCTCAGGCCCGGAGAAACGACAGAGGCCCGTTTGGTAATAAGGGATGTAGAGCCTAATACAATTCGGTCCGGGGGTGTTCCCCAACTTGCCCCTTATAGGCTCAAGGCTTTGATATTACCCGAAGAGGAGAGAGGTCCTTCTGCCCGCTCTTCAAGGTCCGGGGTTGGGGGCGCGCTGATCCCAGCCATGGTGATTCCTCCAGATCATACTTTCACCTCTGAGCCCTTCTATGTGGAGGAGAGCGAGGGGCATCTATATGTGAAGGGGATCAAAGTTTGGGACTTTAAGGTGAAGGGCTCGGAGGTCTCCTTTCAGGCCGAGCTTGCCATAACGGGCACCGGGGACGGTGCCTGGAGGAGATACCGGAATCTCAAGATCTATTTCAACATCTACAGGCGAGGGGTGCCCAAGGGGATGCAAATAGCCACGGCGCTCGTGAGTAAGGAGATCCCTGAGGCGAGGATAAGAATAAGAATTGGTGCGAGGGTAGCTCTTTCCGACTTCCTGAAGAGGCTCTTTTATGATCCGGAAGTGACCTTGGTGGGGATTAGGGCGGTGCTCGACGAGGAAAATTACGGTGAGGTCCTCCTCTCTTTCAGAAAGAACCGCTGGCACGTCAGGTCAGGACCGTTGTCCTTAAGCGAAGACGGGTGCGTTCAGCTCTCCATCCCTTTCGGCCGTTCCTATGACGGAGACGATATCTCCTTTCAGGTCAGGGTAGATCCCGCCTGCCTCCGCGGCAAGAGCTCCCCTGGCGTTATGGCGTATTACTCTCCGGAAGGGGCACCTTACGGTGCCAGGGATGCATGGGATTCGTGTTCCGGTTGGTTCAATGAGGATGTAATAGGTAGCCGTCCCTCTAACTTTACCGCCCGGTTGGGGCGGTGCGAATGGGACAGGGTCAAAATTGGCGCCCTATTTTACTGGGGACCTCGGGGGGAAAAGAAATTTTCCAAGCATGCCCGAGTGATCTTGGATCACGAGAGGGTCTTTGAAAGGTCCGGCTTTCGAAGGATGGTGAGGGGCAGGGAAAGGACCATTTGGGAGGCTCATCCGGTGCGACATTAGCCTGAAGGGTTTTGGGACAATAATTTGCATCCGCAAGAGACCCTCATTGGGGCCTTTTGGCTCCTCCGGGCAATTGAACCTCCTGCAAGATTCGAGGACTAACATAGAGAAGGGACGATGCCCTTCAGATGATAACCCCAAGGGGACTCAAGCTATTTTGAGAATTGGCCGAAAGATTTTAAAAAGGAGGTGATGAGAAGATGAAGAAGTTCATGGTGATCGTTGCTGCTTTAGCCGCCATCGCGATCTTAGGATTCGCCGCAAGTACCCAGGCCGGCCCTCCATGTTGCATAGCGGGAAAGTACAAGACCACCTTCAAGGACAAGCCCGCTCCCCCATGTGAATCCCCAGGAATACACCACTGCACGTTCATCTTCTACCAGAACCACTGCCAGCCTCAGGTCAGGGCGAAACTCCTCGATGAGAACCAGCAGCTCATATTATACGTGAGCGGGACCCTCACCCCGGCGGGGAATGGGTGCAAATTTGAGGGGACCGGTCAATGTCCTCCAGGAACCTTTTGTGAAGGGGAAACGGTCAAGATCAGGGCAAAATTTTACAAAGTGAACGGCATATGGAACATCGGAGGAAGATATTATAATCCCCAAGGGTGCAGCGGCACCTTTCATGGAACCCACATGTAGGCGTTGTGAGGGCCATGGCCCCAGCCCATGGCCCTCTTTCTCTCTTTACCTCAGATCTCCCCATTCGTACATCAGGATGGCGCAGGCGACAATGGTCGCCGTCTCGGTCCGGAGGACCCTTCCCCCCATCCCCACGGGGACAAACCCCCTCTCTGAGGCCTCCCTCACCTCCTCGGCCTCCCATCCCCCCTCGGGGCCGACCAGGAGGGAAATCCTTCTTGGGGAAATGGACCTTCCCTTCAGGACATCCCGCATCTTCCTCTTGCGCTCACCCTCATAGAGCATGATCTTGAGATCTATGCCTTCGGCCAGATCGAGGGCTTCCCGGAAGGTGCAGTAAGGGGCCACGTAGGGGAGGTAGGCCCTGCGGCACTGCTTCGTCGCCCTGAGGGCGACGTGCTGCCAGCGGTGGGCCTTGGGCTGACGGGCCTCCCGCTCCTGGAGGGAGATGGAACGGCGGGATTTGAAGGGGACGATCACCTTCACTCCCAGCTCCGTCGCCTTCTGGATGATGAGCTCCATCCTCTCCTTGTCGGGGAGGGCCTGAAGGAGGAGGAGATCTACGGGAGGCTCTGTGGGAGGGGTAAGCTCCTCAAAGACGAAGAGCCGGGCCTCCCCTGCCTCGAGGACCTCCACCCTCGCCCGGAACTCCCTCCCCAAGGGATCTGTGACCGTGACGGCCTCCCCGAGGTGGGGTTCCCGAAGCAGCAGGGCGGTGAAGGGGTCCCCCCGGAGGTCGATCCGCATGCCCACTTCGAGTTCCTGAGGAGAGATGATCTGGTGATGGGGCCTCTTAAGGAGGTCATCGAGCATCGGAGGCATGGGCCTCGAGGAACTCCCCACAGATCCTTCCCAGCTCTCCTTCCCTGCCCCACCAGAAGTGATCGGCCCCTGAGACGACCTGAAGGGCCTTCGGCTCGAGCAGGGAGGAGAAGAGCTCCTGCAGTTCTCTCAGGGGGCACACAAAATCGCTATCTCCTGCCACCAGGAGCTTTGGACCTTCAAAACCCTGAAGGGGAGAAAAATCGTACATCTGCACCGGTGGCGACACACAGATGAACCCTCCTATCCTCCCGTCCCCCTGGATCACCTGGGTCGCCACCCCTGCGCCAAAGGAGTAACCAGCAAGCCAGAGAGGCCCCTCCCCGGAGAGGAACTCGACAGCCCCCCTCACATCCTCCCTCTCCGC
>Ga0180300_10001754_pt1 | contig 10110 bp, 13 predicted proteins | sample GuaBasSediGuay15_FD_121798 | JGI IMG/M metagenome (GOLD analysis project Ga0180300, IMG submission 121798) | Subseafloor sediment microbial communities from Guaymas Basin, Gulf of California, Mexico - Guay15, Core 4569-2, 21-24 cm | ecosystem: Environmental > Aquatic > Marine > Hydrothermal... | reverse complement strand
CTATTATTTAAATACCTTTTACTAAACTTTGGCTAATGTCTGAACTAGCTACAAACATTGCAGAAGTGCTGTTGGCAATCAGAGTAAAACTAATCAGAATTGTTTTTATTGTTGTATTTTTATGGGCTTTAACCTACATTTTCATTGCAGATACTATAATATCTAAGATAGAATCAGATTTGTTACCAGAAGAGGCGGAGACAATTTACACGTATCCATTGGAGGGGTTAATTTTAAAACTGAAAATCTCTTTAGTTATTGCATTTGTCTGTGTTTTACCATACCTCATTCATCTAATTTACAAAACGCTTAAAGAAAGAACAGAATTGTTTGAGAACATAGACATCAAAAAAACTACAGCAATTAAATACGGAATTGTTTCAGCAATCCTTTTTGCTATGGGTGTGGCGTATGGTTACATAATAATGTTGCCGCTTTTCATGAGATTCTTGTATCAGAGTGCTGTGAGTCAAGGAGTTACACCCATGTACACGATTTCAGAGTTTATCGGTTTTATCGTTTTAATGTTGACAATTTTTGGCTTAGTTTTTCAAATGCCAATTGTGATGCTGTTTTTAGTTGGTAATGATATAGTTGAGTTTAAAACGTTAAAGTACTATCGGAGACATTTCTATGTCGCATTTTTTGTGATAGGGGCAGCAATAACACCGCCCGATGTGTTCACACAGGCGATGGTGGCTTTACCAATGATTGCGTTTTTTGAGATAAGCTTATTATCGATTAGGGTTATTCACAGAAAAAAGATAAAAAAGGAAAACTTAGAGATTAAGTAAAATCTCCTCGTAGCTCTCTTTTTCAACTTTGTAAAACACACCGATTGGAATCTTATCATCTTCGTAGCTTAACTTTAATGCTTTTTCAAAATCATTTTTATTGTCCCCTTCAATCTCGTAAACTTTTCTGCCATAAAACTTCCAAGTATTGTTAAAGCTTACACATGGTTGTAGTATCTCAACAAAAGAAAATCCTTTGTGCTTCATTGCTTTATACATAATGTTTGATAAATGCTCAACCTTTCCTGCATAACCTCTCGCTACAAACGTTGCACCACTTACAAGCATCAAAGCTGTTGGATTCAAAGGCTCTTCAAGATTTCCTTTAGGTGTCGATTTACTCTTAAAACCCTTAGGACTTGTTGCAGTTATCTGCCCAGTAGTCAATCCAAAAACACCGTTGTTGTGAAGGAAAATTGTGATGTCAGAGTTTCTCTTCGCTGCATGGATTAGGTGTTCTATGCCTTCATTTAATGCGTCACCATCTCCAACAAACCCGACAACCGTCAAATCAGGATTTGCTAATTTTATTCCAGTCAAAAAAGGTGGAACTCTTCCATGAATTCCATGACAGCTTGGTAAGATTAAGTAATCAGATATTTTACCGTGACATCCAATACCTGAAGAAACTACAACATTTTCAAGTTTTGATGCAGCTCTCTCGAAGGCTTTAAGAATTCCAAAGTTTCCGCAGCCCGGACACCAAGTTATGGACTTTTTTATTCTTTCTTTTACCTCTTCAAGTTTCATTGTTATTCGCCTCCTCTCAGCCTTTCCCTAATCTCTTCAGGCGTGAATGGTCTGCCATCCCATCTATTGATTCTCTTAATTTCAACTCTTTTGCCTCCTTTATTCAGTTTGTCTTCAATTTTGTTGGCCAACAATCCAGAATAATTACACTCAATCACTATCACTTCTCCTTTAACTTCAGGCACAATGAGTGGGCGGAGATACCTTATAGCAACAAGTTTGTAGCCTAACTCTTCAGCAACCTCCTTAACAGCACCAAATGTGGAACCCCACGTTATTATGCAATCTTTTCCATAGTTAAACACTTTGTAGGGTTCTCTTTTTTGAATATCCTCTTTTATCACCTTTTCTTTCCTCATTCTCTTAGTATACATTTTTGTTGCAGTTTTTGGATTGTCTGTTGTAAACCCAAACTCGTCGTGTTCGTTGCTGTTTGCCTTTACAATATTTGGTGGGAAGGCTATTTTTGATACACCATTTTCAGTAATCTCATATCTTTTAAAAACTCCATCACACTTTTCTACGATTTCTATCTTCTCATCTATTATTATTGTTTCATCCAAACCATCTACACTTTCATAACTCTCAGCTAAGTGTTTGTCTGTTAGCAACACAGCAGGAGTTTGGTATTTCCAAGTCAAGTTCAACAACTCAGCGGCCAACTTGTATGCATCTTCAACAGTCATAGGAGAGGCTAAAATTAAGAAAACTGACTATTGTGTAATTATGCAATATATAATTATTTAAAATTCAAAAGTCAATCTTGCTCAGTCTTCACAGACTCAACTATCATCTTTCCTGCTACAATTTCATCTACACTGTGTATCACTGCTCCTAAATTTTCTATTGTGGCTTTAATTTTATCAAAGTTCAAATCACTTCCGACTACAGTAATCTTTAATGTCTCTGTAGTTTGATCAATTTCAGCTAAACTTATATTTACGCCCTCAACACCATCTACTTCACTCAATTCTAACGCCAAGAGAACGTTACTCGGTTCGTGGGGTTTTAAAACGTCCAGTACAAGTCTCCTTAAACCAACCACAACAAAAGGTTTTTCAGCCAATTATTTAACACTTTTGTTATGATCGATCTACACATACATTCAATTTTTAGTGACGGTGAATTGATACCCTCTGAAATTGAAAGGAGGATGGCTGAATTAAAGAATGAAGCTTTTGCAATAACTGATCATGCTGACTTCTCAAACATTCATTTTTTGATGGAAAATTTAAGGAAAATGATGGATTTTAGGGACGATTATGAATTAGAGATACTATTTGGTGTGGAAATTACCCATGTCCCACCAAATCTGATTGGTAAGGCAGTGGAAATGGCATGGAAAGAGGGAGCAGAGATAGTTATAGTTCATGGTGAAACAATTGTTGAGCCTGTTAAGGTGGGAACAAACGTTGCTGCAGTTCAAGAGGAGATAAACATTCTCGCCCACCCTGGCTTAATTGATTTGAAAACTGCTGAAATTGCTGCTGAAAATGGTGTGTATTTGGAAATTTCAGCAAGAAAGGGGCATTGTTTGACAAATGGACACATCGCAAAGATTGCCAATGAAACAGGTTGTAATCTTGTTATTAACACAGATGCTCACTCCCCCTCTGATTTGATTGACAAAAAGATGGCAGAACAAATTTTGATTGGGGCAGGAATTGAAGATGTTAATACTGTGTTTGAAAACTCCAAAAAATTAGTTAGAAAACTTGGTTAACTATAACTTTCAAGCAAGCTTAAAATCTCTTTATTTCTGCTTACGTATCCTTTCAACAAGTCAGAAGTCATAAATTCAACCATCTTTAACAGCTTTGTTTTGTACTTATTGTCTTCAAAATAGTTCAATGCATTCCTACTCTTCTCAGCATAACTCTTAATTAACCCTAAAATTTTAATAACTGCATTTTTAAACCCATATCTATCTTCGTAGATGAGCGGCAACGTTTTTGATTCAAACTCTGACTTCTTATCCTCAAACATCTCCAAATATTCCAACAAATCATCAACCAATTGATAAGCAATACCTAAATTTAACCCATACTCATAAAGCTTTTTAGCAGCTTTTAAATCATCTGATACTATTTTACATGCGTTTTTTGCACTGTAAGCGAAAAGTGAGGCAGTTTTTGAGGAAATACATCTAAGGTAATCTTCTTCACCAAACTCCTCTTTAACGCTATAAACATCCAGAATTTCACCTTCAGACATCAGCATTCCAACTTTAGCAAATTCTTTAACAACTTCCTCTCCATAAACTGAAGTTAACTCTACAGATTTTGAAATTAACCAGTCTCCAACCAAAATTGCTAAGGATAAGTCGTATTCAACGTGTAAAGCTTTTACGTTTCTCCTCATCACACCCCTGTCAATGACATCGTCGTGTGCCAAGCTTGCTGTATGAATCAATTCAACAGCCAATGCAATGTTTAAAACATCTTTATAGTCTCCACCACAAAGTTTTCCACTCAAAAGAACAATTATGGGTCTCGTTCTCTTTCCTCCAGCCTCAATGATATATTTCAAGGCCCTCTCTACCTTGGGAATTGTATCTGACTTTTTCACTAAATCCTCCAACGCTTTATTCACGATTCTGTATTCTTCCCAATTTTCAATCATTTTTAATTGCACCAACAAACTTGTTTAAACATTTTACCCTTTTTTAAATTTCGATATTTTTTCAACTGCTTTTGTGATGGAATCTACTATTCCAAATTCAACTCCGTATTTTTCCATAGTTACCAATCCTTCTATTGTTGTCCCAGCAGGGGTTGTAATGCGTTTGGTTAAGTCCTCTATTTTCATATTCTCAAGTATTTTGGAGGTTGATTCAAATATAGACAATGCTACTTCTTTTGATAACTCTGCATTCAAACCACACTTTAAACCGGCAAAAACGAAGGCATTAATCAACTTTGCAACGAATGCTGGCGCTGAACCTGAAAATACAGTCATCAAATCCAACTCCTCCTCACTTTTTGCTTTATACACTCTACCCATTAATGAGAACAGGTCGATTACTTTATCATCCACATCGTCTTCAGTGTAGTAGACTGTGAAGCTTTTGCCGATTTCAGCACAAACATTGCCCATCGCTCTTACAACCTTAGCTTGTTTTAGTTGTTCTTTAATTTCATCCAGTCTTACAAAAGCTACAAAGCTTATTACTGTTTTGTCTTTAACGTTATCTTTAACTTCATCCAAAACGGTCTTTAGACCTTTGGACTTTACCGTTAAAATTACACAATCAGAGTTTTTTACAGCATAAACATTGTCTGTTGTAACCTCAATTTTCTTTGATATAGATTTAATATTTTCAAGCTCCCTTTTAGTTGCTATAATCTCGTGTTTTTTGATTAACGACTTTGCAAGTGCGTTGCCTAAATTTCCGTAACCTACTATTGCTATCCTCACTTTAAACCCAACTCCTCTTTTACGTTAATTAAACCCTTAATAGCTATCTCATAAAACTTTGACAACTCCATCAATTTCTCTATCTCCCTAATTCTGTTTCTATCACACCCAGCAGCAAAACTCTTATCCTTAAACTTTTTCTTTACGGTTTTTGGTGTGACATCCGTTATTTTACCCTGTTTAACCAAAGCACAAGCTATTATCAATCCAGAAATACTGTCTGCTGCTTGCAATGCTATCTCCACAGGTTTTTCATAATTCCCAAATAAAGTGTGGTTATGAGTCTTTACTACTTCAGCAATCCCCTCATTAACACCATTCTCTTTTAAGATCTCGTAACCCACCAATCCATGTTTTGTCATATCCTCGTTAATCATTTCGTAATCAATGTCATGCAGTATCCCTATTACTTCCCACTCCTCATCATTCTCTCCTAACTCTTTAGCTACTTCTTTCATGATTGCAGCTGTTGCAATGCAGTGCTTGATCAAGTTCTCTCCTTTAACATATCTTTTTAGCAGATTTAAAGCCTCATCTCTATTCATAACATCACCTTCATCACCTTATAACAAATCTTGCCTCCTCAATTCTCTCACTTTTACATTTAGGACACTTTGAAGCTTTAATTTTACTAAATTCAAATCCACAATTTTTGCACTTTGGAGGCATTACAAACAATTCCAAACCCTTCCTTTTTACTATTTTGGCTATTTTCTCTATGTTGGAATGAACCTCCTTTATTCTGTTTGGTTCTAAGTCTAAAAGAACACAAATCTCCTTTGCAGTCAAGCTGTTATCCATCAACAAATCAATTATTCTTTCTCTCAAGCTTTTCACAATTTGAATTAGAGAAATGTATATTAAATGGTTTGCATATTAAAGACAGGTGGTTTTATGGCTAAAGTGTACTACGACAAAGATGCAGATTTGGGTTGGTTAGATGGTAAAACCGTTGCTGTTTTGGGCTATGGAAATCAGGGACATGCCCAAGCTCAAAATCTAAAGGATTCTGGTGTTAAAGTTGTTGTTGGACTGCCCAAATGGGACAAAGAAACTTGGAAATTGGCAAAGAAGGATAAGATGACAGTCAAGGAAATAAAACAAGCAGTTAAAGGAGCAGACCTCATCGTATTCTTAATCCCAGACATGGTTCAGCCTGACGTCTATAACAACGACGTTAAGGACAACATGAAAGAAGGATGTATGCTCATGTTTGCTCATGGCTTTAACATTCACTACAACCAAATTGTCCCACCAGAAACCGTTGATGTTACAATGATTGCTCCAAAAGCGCCCGGTCCGTTGGTTAGGAGGATGTATTTAGAAGGCAAAGGTGTTCCAGCTTTGGTGGCTGTTGAGCAAAACTATACTGGCAAGGCGTTGGAGATCGCATTAGCCTATGCAAAGGGAATTGGTTCCACAAGAGCTGGAGTAATTGAAACAACATTTAGGGAGGAGACAGAGACAGATTTGTTTGGTGAACAGGTTGATTTATGTGGTGGGGTTGCTGAGATGGTTAAAGCAACCTTCGACATCCTTGTTGAAGCAGGTTATCAGCCTGAGGTTGCTTACTTTGAAGCTTTGCATGAGTTGAAGCTGATTATTGACTTAATTTACGAAGGCGGAATTTACAACATGTGGAGAGCAGTTAGTGAGACTGCTAAGTATGGCGGAATGACGAGGGGGAGAAGAATTTACAATGAGGCTGTAAAGGAAGAGATGAGGAAAATACTGAGGGAAATACAGACTGGTGAGTTTGCGAGGGAATGGATTTTGGAAAATAAGGCTGGCAGGCCAGTTTACAATAAACTACTCAAGATGGAAAGGGAACATTCAATTGAAAAGGTTGGAAGGGAATTGAGGAAGATGATGCCTTGGCTTGGGGAATAATTTTTATTTTTTTAGATTTCTACAATCTTATCTACCTTAACTCTCCACAGCGAATTTATTATGCTTGCAAGTTTTGGATTTTTAAAGCCCTTTAAAAGCTTAAAATCCTTTGGATAGCCTATAAATGGATCTATGCAATCTCTATCAACATCTGCAACCCATATCTTAATGTTTGCAGCTTTAGTTTTTTCAGAATGATTTTTGAAGAATTTTATAAATGGACATGGGGTTTTTTCGGTCAATGTAACGATTACGTATTCTCCATCGTAGTCTTGTGCAAAGTCAAGATGGGCTTGTAAATCTTCGTCAACATCATCAATCAATGAGAAGAAAACAGCATATTTATACTTGTTCTTTGAATATTCCTTTACAACACCTTCTTTAACCGAATACTCTTTAAAAAATCTATCTACAATAATATCAAGTCTATCCAATGCATCTATATAACGTCTGGATATTATACATTCTTCATAGGCCTCTTCAAATTGATCCTTCGTTGGTTTTGATGTGTGGAGGCGATAAAAGCTTAAATCCCCGATTTCAATCTTTTCCGAAAAATGGAGGCAGTTTAAAGATATAGGACATTCAATATAGCCATCGACAATTTCTTGAATTAGGTTGTAATCTATATTTAAAGCACCAACAGATTTGGATTTGATAATTGCCCTAATAGCTTTTCTTTCAAGTTCTTCACGAGTTACAACTACTCTTTCTTTTAACATTTCCGAGAGTGTTTTTATTATTTCGTTCATTAGTTTAGACTATACTAAAAACTATATATCGGTTTGGTGGTCTAAACAAATCTAACATGCAATTTAATTGTAATATAAAAATATAAATAAAAAATTATTCAGTAACGATTTGATACGACTGCAAAAGCACTTCAGCGTTCAACTTTCCATGTATGTATGTTTTACCTGTCGATATATCGTTTACAGCTATTTGGGCTGGAGCAAACAGATTTGGATCAATCTTGTAGAAGTCATAGTTTGCAGCTTTGAATATTTCATAGAATGGCTTTCCATAGTCTTTGGATGTGTTGGATGGAACATTCTTCAAAATCTCATCGTATTGTTTGACAGTTAAGAAAACACTTCCATAGTACATCATGCTATCGTTTGTTGAACCCATTGCTTTGAGATCATTCTCAAGAATTGGTGAAATTGGGCATCTACCAGCCCCGCTAATAATCAGCTTTGGATCATATCCGATTTCAGCCATCTTATAGATTGCTGTCTCAACTATTCTGCCTGAAATCTGTACACACCCAACAATTGAGGCTGTGGGGGCAACAACTGCATACGTATCTTCAACATCCACATCACATTCTTTCGCAATGAACTCCATAACTTTTTCATCTGGCAATTTGCTTGCCTCTAATGCTATAATTGCATAATCTGCATCGTCTTCATACTCTATCTGTTCGTAGGTCTTCTTTGGTTTTAAAGCCAAAGCTCTTGCAGGTCCAGAACCCATAGCAAAGTACTTTTCCACTTGAACTGCCCAACCAGCTTTTTGACTTCCCAAACAAGCAACTGCTGGGTGGTCCGTATATTCTGTTACAAATGCAAAGGGTATATCATTTACATAATCCACAACAATGTCAACACTTGCCAATCCACCCATACAGATTTGTGTGTACATTATTCCTGCATCATAGCTTCCAGGCACTTCCACACCACAATCTACAACTGTTGCACCATTTTCAAGCTTTTTAGATTGTATTCTTAGCTCCTCCTCATAATCTAGCATGTCCTCAACAATATCTAGAGCCAATTCATTAATACTCAACATCTTCTCACCTTGGGTAATAGAAGAAGAGGTAGTACTTTAATATTTTGATTTAATTTTAAAGAAGTCTAGAATGTCAAGAAATAGGTAAACATTATGTTTTTAAACTGATTAATAAAATGGAATACAAACTGCTTAGATTAAGACATCATGGTGATTTTTCATGGAAGGGAAATCAAGTTTGAGTAGAACAAGATACGAGTTCAGGAGGAAGCTGGAGGAATTGGAAAAGTATAAGGGTAGGGGAACCGAGCTTATTACTTTATACATTCCGCCAGATAAAAATATTGCCGATATATCTAATCAATTGAGAAGCGAATTAAGTCAAGCTTCAAATATAAAATCGAAACAGACAAGAACAAATGTCATGGCTGGATTAGAGGCTATACTTCAAAGATTAAAATACTACAGAAAACCTCCTGAGCATGGCATGGTTATAATTAGCGGTGTTGTAGATTTCAATGGTAAGCAAAAACACATAACTGAGATAATCGAACCTCCTGAACCAGTTCCCTTATACAAGTATCATTGCGACTCAACATTCTATTTAGAACCTTTAAAGGAGATGCTTGTAGAAAAGAAAGTTTATGGTTTAATAGTGATTGACAGAAGGGAGGCTACAATTGGATTGTTAAGGGGAAAGAGAATCGAGATTTTAAGCTATACTTCTTCAATGGTTCCCGGTAAACACAGGCAAGGTGGGCAGAGTAGCGTGAGATTTGAGAGGTTAAGGCAGATTGCAATTCACGAATTCTACAAGAAAGTGGGAGAGAAGGCAAGTGAAGCTTTATTGCCCTACAAGGAAAATCTGCTTGGAATTTTGATTGGGGGACCAAGTCCAACAAAGGAGGAGTTTTATGAGGGAGAATACCTACACCATGAGCTGCAAAGAAAGGTTATAGGGTTATTTGATGTTAGTTATACAGATGAGAGCGGATTGTTTGAGTTGGTTGAGAAGGCACAGGAGGTTTTACAAGAATTGGATATAATGAGAGAGAAAAGGCTGATGAACAGGTTTCTGCGTGAAATAGCGAAGGATGGATTAGCTGCTTATGGGGAAGAAGAGATAAGGAAGTATTTGAATTTAGGAGCTGTTGACACGTTGTTGTTATCAGAAGATCTGAGATATGAGAGAGTTGAATATAGATGTCCAGTTTGTGGGAAAGAGATTGAGATTACTGTTAGGGAGGGAATTGAAAAACCACCTGTTTGTGAGAAAGATGGAGTAGCAATGGAGGAAGTTGAAAGAAGAGACATAATATTGGAGTTATCAGATTTGGCTGAGAGAACGGGTACAAATGTAGAATTCTTATCTACAGAATCCGAAGAAGGTTCAATGCTATACAACGCATTTGGCGGGATTGCAGCAATATTAAGATTTAAACCTTAATAACCCATTTTAATTAAGGAATCGTTAAAATCTAAGTCTCGGATCGTTTTTTACAGCTTCTCTAATAGAAAATACCTG
>Ga0180300_10001753_pt1 | contig 10111 bp, 6 predicted proteins | sample GuaBasSediGuay15_FD_121798 | JGI IMG/M metagenome (GOLD analysis project Ga0180300, IMG submission 121798) | Subseafloor sediment microbial communities from Guaymas Basin, Gulf of California, Mexico - Guay15, Core 4569-2, 21-24 cm | ecosystem: Environmental > Aquatic > Marine > Hydrothermal... | reverse complement strand
ATGGCCACAGTATGGGCATGTACCCTCGACAAATCTATCAGGTAGAAATCTTCCACATTTGGGGCAATAAAGCATTTCTATTTCTTCAGAAAATATGTGTCCATTTTCGTAGACTTTCATATAAAACCTCTGGACAAATCCTTTATGTGTTGGGCTCTCAGTTCGAGTATAATTGTCGAATGTTATTCCCCAGTCATCAAAAATCTCTTTCACTTTTTGATGCATTTCATCTGTAAGTTTACGTGGCGGAATTCCTCTTTTTATTGCTTCGACCTCGATTGGAGTACCGTGTTCATCGGACCCAGAAACAAAAACTACTTCGTCTCCCCTAAGTCTAAGGTACCTAGCAAAAACATCAGCTGATAACACTGAACCTATCATGGTTCCTAGATGAGGTACATAATTTATATATGGCCAAGCCGAGCACACGAGCCATCTACGCGTTTTTATCACCTCCAAGCGATGTAAAAATTCAAAAGTATTTGACTGTTTATTTCTTTAACTTAAGTAATCTCCTCACATCTTCTATCTCTCTATCTGAAACTTTCCGAAATACAGGGTCTGGCTTTTTGATCAAGTGATTTGGTGAGATATCAGCCTTTTTTAAGTAATCCCAATAACGCCCCTCTATATTCAAATAATTTAAGATTTTTTTAGCTGATTCAGGTATGAACGGAATTAATAGTATTGCTATGACTTTTACTAATTGAATAGCTACATATAATGTAGTTTTAGCATCTTCTTCGTTAATTTTAATGGCCTTCCATGGTTCTTTAAGATTTAAATATTTATTTCCCTCTCTGGCCAAGTTTATGATAGCTTCAAGAGCCAGTTTTAATCTATAGGTTTCTATGAGCTTCTCGATTCTTTCAATCTCTCTTTTGATGTGATTTATAAGCCTTTTTTCTTCTTCTCCGTATTCAGAAGGTTCTGGAACTTTACCTTGGAAATATCGGTAAATAAGTGTTAAAACTCGGTGTATAAAGTTTCCAATGGTTCCAACAAGATCGTTATTAATTTTTTCTTTAAATTCGCTCCAACTCCAATCGGTATCAGCCAAAGAAAGAGGTGAAGCAAGCGTTAGGTAGAATCTCGCGTAGTCAGCAGGGAAATACTTAAGAAAGTCCTCGACCGATATGTACCATTGTCTGCTTTTTGAAAACTTCCTTTTTTCTAACGTTAGGAATCCTCGGGTAGGTATGGCTGAGGGAAGATTAAAACCTAGGTTTGTGCCTTTAAGCATCGCAGGCCAAAACAAATAATGGTGGTAAACGATGTCTTTCCCGATATGGTGAATAATTTTGGTTTCTGAGTCTTTCCACCATTTTTCCCAGTTGTCTCCGTGGTCCTTACACCATTTTACGGTAGAAGCTATGTATCCGATAGGTGCGTCAAACCAAACATACACTCTTTTTCCTTCAGCATCATCGTAGGGAAGTTCAAATCCCCAGTAGTCTTTTTCTCTTGTTATATCCCAATCTTTTAACCCTTCTTCTATCCATTTAAGCACATAGTTTACAACCTGAGGCTGTAGTTCCTTATTATTTTTTAACCATTCTTCGAGGAAGTTTGAGAAAGCTGAAAGCTTAAATATAAAGTGCAGGCTTTTTTTGAGAATAGGTGTGGAACCGCATATTGTACATTTTGGCTCTAGTATTTCTCCGACTTCAAATGTTGTACCACATTTTTCACAGTAATCGCTATATTGGTCTTCTGCTCCACATTTCGGACAAGTACCTTTAACATAGCGATCTGGTAGATACCGTTGACAAGCAGGGCAGTAATATAATTCCACAGTTTTTTCGTAAATATAGCCATTTTCCCTTAAGGATTTTAGAAACATTTGAGTTAATTCTTTGTTTTCAGGGCTGTGTGTTCGGTAGAATACGTCAAATTCTATGTTTAGAGACTTAAAGATCGTTTTATCAAGTTCGTGGTATTTCTTAACGAATTCCTCCACATTTTCCCCAGCTTCTTCAGCTGCAAGCTGAATGGGGGTACCATGTTCATCGGTGGCGCAGACGTAAAGGGTTTCGACACCTTTTAATCGGTAAAAACGAGCGAGAATATCAGCAGGTAAATAAGTACTCTTCATATGACCCAGGTGAGGGGTTCCATTGGCATAGGGTAAAGCTGCTGTTATTAACACCCTTTTGAATATTATCCCTCCAAAATGTGAATTCACTAGTAGGATTCGGAAAACTCTTAAAAATTTAACTCTTGTATATGTAGGGTTAAAGAACCATATCTGATAAGGATTTTAGAATGAAATCAGGTTTAACTTTACTTTTCCTAACTTCTTCTAAAGTGGTAGCACCAGTAAGGACAATAAGAGACTTGCAGCCAACCCTTTTAGCGGCAATTACATCCGTTTCTATTCTGTCCCCAATAACCAACGTATTTTCAGGTTCCGTGTCTAAAATCTTTAAAGCAAAATTCATGATTTCGACATTAGGCTTTCCTATAACTATTTCAGGCTTTACACCAGTAGAAACTTCTAGAAATGAGACAATAGCGCCTGCACCGGGTAGTAGGCCTTTTTCAGTTGGTATGTTTGGATCAGCATTAGTTGCGACGAATTTGGCACCATTAAGAATAGCATATGCTCCTGCAGCCAGTTTTTCATACGTCAATTTTCTGTCAAGCCCGACAATGACAACATTTACCTTACGATGCCAGACATCCTTTTCTGATAATATGGTAAATCCGAAATTTTTCATTTCCTCTATAAGACCACTTTCACCTATGATGTAAAGTCCAAGATTTCTTCCATACTTTTTCTTAAGATATTGCCCAGTTACATAACCACTTGTTACAATTTCATTTATCTTAGCATCTATGCCAAATATTTTTAATCTTTTAGCGTATTCTTCTCTCGTTTTAGTGGAATTATTAGTAAGGAAAACAATTCTTTTATTTTCTCTTCTAAGATACCCTATAACACTATCTACTCCTTCGATTTTTGTTTCACCTTTCCAAATTACACCGTCGCAATCGAAAATAAAACCTTTAAACTTTTGGAACTCTTCCTTAAGCTTCACCTTCTATCACCCTTGAAAGCTAAGTTCCTTAATCTAAACCGTAAACTTTACAAATCGGAGTAAAGTAGAGTTAACCGTAATTAAACTCAGTTGACGAAGTCTTCTTAATGTTTATGTTTGTAAGAATATCGTTAACGCTTCTAATATGAGTTGCGAAAAGGTGAATTTACATGACTGTTCTCATGGACATGGATCCAGAGTATGCAAGAAGAAAATTGAAAAGAATAGTTGAAAGGCTCAAAAAAATTAAGGGCAGACACTCTTCTTTAACAACTGTCTATATACCTCCAGACAAAAGTTTAGTCGATGTAATAAATTTTCTAAGACAGGAGTACATGACCGCTAGCAATATTAAAGATAAAACGAACAGAAAAATGGTTCAAGATAACATACTAACCATGATAAATGATATTCAAAGACTTAAAGAAATACCCGAAAATGGAATTGCTCTTTTCTACGGATACTATGAAACATCTCCCGGTAAATTTGAGCAAGTTAAAGAAATGATAGTTCCACCATTCCCGATCAAGAATTTTATCTACATTTGCGGGAAAGAGTTTGACGTTAAACCACTTGAAGAAATGACCGTTCCAAAAAATGTCATTGTCGTTGTCCTATTAGAGGCGGGTAATTATGCTATAGGGATCATTAGAGGCAAAGACATAGAGGTTTTGAAGGAAGGAGAATATTACGTTATTGGTAAAACAAGACGTGGCGGACAAAGCGCAAGACGATATGAGCGGATTAGAGAAGAACAAATCCACAATTTCTACAAGCATCTGGCTAAAGAAATAAATGAACTTCTTCTACCCCAGCTAGAAAATATAGATGCTGTAGTATTTGGCGGAAACACGATTAGGGTGCAGGAGTTTTTAGAGGAAAACTTACTCGACTATCGATTAAGGGATAAAGTTGTATCAAAAATAATTAGTGTGCCCATAATCGACGGCGATGGGATATTTCTAGCTGCTAAAGAAGTAGCAGAAATAGTGAAAGAATCCGAAATATATAGAGAAAGAAGACTTTGGGAAGAGTTTAAAACCAGACTTATGAAAGGGGATTCCCTCCTAACCTACGGTAAAAATGAAGTCATGGAATATCTTAAACAAGGCAGAGTAGAAGTACTTCTTATTTCCGAAGCCCTAGAAGACCTCTTAGATGAAGTCATAGATACAGCTGAAAAATACGGAACACGCGTTGAAATCTTTGGGAAGAACACAGAATCCGGTAAAGAACTCCTAAGTTTCGGAGGCATAGCCGCCATATTAAGATGGTAAACTATCCGGTTAATTTTCTGAAAACTATCATTAAGACATCCTCATCTAACCAAATTCTTAATTCATATCTACCTGGCAGAGTTGGTGAAGTAACATTTACTTGGAAAGAAAAACTTTTCTCATAAACTCTTGAGGTTCCATTAACATTATTATATTTAATATAGAGAGTACTACCTTCGCTCCATATTTTAAAGCCTTCGGGAACGGTTACATTTGAGTGATAAGTTTTTAACGTAACCAACGCATAGTTAATTCCTTTCTCAATTTCATGAATTAAAGTCTCTCCGTCGCTTGATTGTAAAGTTATGTCAATAATGTTTAAAGTTACGTTTAACAGCGGTACACATAAAAACACAACGAAAGACAAACTAATAGCCATTATCAACATTTTCTCTACTGAAACATTCACCCAAGTTTCACCTCCATTCCACATATAAAGTTCTAAGCAAAATACTTAAAGCCCACAACCATCAACACAACTACCCTACCCACAAATAGAAAACCCTACAAGGAAATACACATTAAGACAAAAGATAGTGTGGCAGTGATTGTAAAATGAAAATAGGAATGTTAGGAAAACCGAAAAAGGCAATAATTGATGCAGTTTCATCCGAGGGAGAAACCCCTCTAAACGCCTTTGACAACTGCTTACTAAAACTGGGAATAGGCGACGTATCCCTAGTTAAACTTACAAGCATTCTACCAGAAGACATAGAATTCATTGATAAAACACCACAACTATGTCCAGGTTCAAATGTACCAGCTATATACACGTATATAACATCAGCGAAGACGGGGCAGAAAATAGCAGCTGCCATAGTAGCAGCAAAAACAAAAAACGGGCCAGTTCTTGTTGCAGAATATTCCAACACCGATATCTCAGCAAACGAGGCCGAAAAAGAAGCAATAAAAAGAGTTGTAGAAATGGCAAAAAATAGAAAAAGAGAAATAGAAGGTGAAATAATCGTAAAATCAACTGAACACATCGTTAAAAAATGTGGATGCGCGTTAGCAATCATTGTGGAAGTTGAATAACAAAACCTAATTTTAAATTTCTTTTATGCATAATTAATTTGAGGAACTAAAGAATGGAAATTCTAGAAAACATTGAAATAGTTGACGGATATCCTGCACTGTATCTTAAAAAATTAGAGACGCTTATAATAGCGGACTTACATTTGGGCCTAGAATGGGCAATGACACAGGAAGGAATATTCATACCAACAACACAATACCAAGAGATATTTAAAGACCTACAATATCTACTGGCTGAAAAGCAGCCAAGACTACTGATTATTAACGGAGACCTTAAACACGAATTTAGTAAAGCAACAAGTCAAGAATGGAGAGAAGTAATAGACCTCCTAGCATACTTAGACAAAAACGTAGAAAAAACAATTGTAATAAGAGGTAACCACGACAACTTCATAAGAGGATTTTTCAAACGTTACAATAACATCGACTTCATAGAACCCCATCTACAATTAGAAAACTATCTTTTAACACACGGCCATAAAGAAATAGAAAAAGAAATCCTAGAAAACAAAAAACATGACGTGATAATAGTTGCACATGAACATCCAGCAATACTCCTAGTTGACGATCTAGGAGCAAAAATAAAAACAAGAGCATTTCTACACGGGAAAACAAATCAGGGAAAAGAAATAATAGTATTACCAGCATTCTCACCACTAGCAACAGGAATAGAGATAAACCTAGTGCCACAAGAAGAACTACTATCACCAATCCTAAAAGAACACGTAAACATCATGCAACTAGAAGTATACGCCATAGACAAGAAAACAGGAACACTAAAATTCCCAAAACTAGCACTCTGGCACGGTCTAACACGCCTTTAAAACAAAACTTCAAACCAAGTATAACTCCTTGTAAAACATTAACCTTAAAGAGGAGGCAGCAAATGCCCATTAAATATGCCCAAAAACCATGGAGCGATGAAAAAATACTAAAAACGCTAAAACCCTACGTAGCAAAATGGTTCAAACAAACATTCGAAACATTCACCCCACCACAAAAATACGCAATCCCGCTAATCCAAAAAGGAGAAAACACACTTGTATTCTCACCAACTGGGTCTGGTAAAACGCTCTCAGCATTTTTATTTGCAATAAATTGGCTTTTTAGTTTAGGTGAAGAGAGAAGATTAAAGGATTCTGTGTATGTTGTTTATGTTTCACCTCTTCGAGCATTGGCAAATGATATCCGTAAAAATCTTCTTATTCCCTTGGAGGGGATTCGTAAAGTCGCAAACGATATGGGTTTAGAATTACCTGAAGTTAGAGCCTTTGTAAGAACTGGAGATACTCCCGCAAGTGAAAAGGCAAAAATGCTTAAGAAAACACCTCACATATTAATAACAACCCCAGAAACCCTCTCAATAGTTTTATGTGCACCTAGATTCCGCGAAAAACTAAGGACGGTCAGATATGTTATTGTAGACGAAGTACATGAACTATGTGACAATAAAAGAGGAGTACACCTTTCATTAAGCCTAGAAAGATTACAGGAAATAGCTGAACAAGAATTCGTGCGCATAGGGTTAAGCGCAACCCAAGCACCCTTAGAAGAAATAGCAAAATGGCTAGTAGGATACGGAAACGATGGAAAACTAAGAGATGTAACCATAGTAAACATATACGAAACAAAAAAGCTAGACATGCGAGTAATATGCCCAGTGAGAGACCTAATACACACAGACTACACATACGTAAACACAAGAATGTACGAAATACTAAGAGACCTCATAGAAAAACATAGAACAACCCTAATATTCACAAACACAAGAAGCGGAGCAGAAAGCGTAACATTCCATCTAAAACAAGTATTCAGAGAAGAATACATAGACCAAATAGCAACCCACCACGGAAGCCTATCAAGAACAACAAGACTAGAAGTAGAAGACCTACTAAAACAAGGACAACTAAAAGCCGTGATCTGCGTTTCAGAGGACTCAAAAGTCTTAACAAATCACTACTGGAAACCAATAATAGAAGTTAAACCGCACGACAAAGTTGTATACCTAGACGACCAATTAAAACTAAGAGAAGGAACATTTGCTGGATGTGTTTCTGTACCCTATTATGACAAAGGATTTATGATAAGAAGCAGACTTGGTTTTGAAATCAAATGTACCAAAGAACACAAGTTTCTCACGATAAGAAGCTCTAAACTTACCTGGGTTGAAGCAAAAGACCTAAAAATTGGTGATAAAGTCGCTGTAATAAGAAAAATTCCGACATTTCAACAAAAAGTACCAAGCTATTACGAGTTCATCCCCGAAAGTGCCTATATATGGTTAAAAGAGAGCTTCCTGAAATCTCTACGAGCTGAGATTAAATCAAAATTCAATAGTATAAAACATTTTTGTAAACTAATTAATCTAAAATATTCTACAATTAAAGAAAATTTAAATGGGACGTATCCTATCAAATTTGCAAATCTCATGAAGATTTTGAGAAAGCTAGGGAAAGAAAATGAGATATTAGAGGAAATAAAAAATATAGGGACAGATAAACGAAAATATAACATACCTAACAAAAAAATTTCGAAAGATTTTATAAGATTTCTAGGTTTCTGGCTTGCTGAAGGTTCTTGGGATGCATCGGGGATATCAATAGCTGGAGATGAAAGTCTCCTTAAATACTATTCGAGTTTACTAACAAAAGAATTCCCAGTTAAATCAATAAAAGATAAAAATCCATACGAGATACCTCAAATCAAGTTTCCTTCAACGCTTTTACTTGGAATGTTCAAAAAATTAACTGGTGCCTCGCATAAAAAATCTTTATACGCTAAATTCCCAACTATTTTATACGAATTACCATCCAGCTATAAGTGGGCTTTTCTTTCGGGATATTTTGATGGTGATGGGTACTTAGAAGTAAAATCTGGAAGAATATACTCAGCTGGATTTACCACATTTAACTTAAACCTAGCTAAGGGGATACAAAATTTACTCTTACAATTAGGGGTCATAGCTTCTATAAGAAGGAGAGAATATAATGAATCACGAGAATTCAGAGGAAGAAAAATAGTAAAAAAGGGTACTTGTTACACGGTTTCGATTTATGGAGGAGAAAATTTAAGAACCTTCGCAATCAATATCAACCCGAAACGAGAAGAATTCTCTGAGATTAAACAAATATGTAAACTTAAAGGTTATTGCAATAGGGACGTAGTGCCAGATATCGGTGAAATTTTACGAAAAGCTAGAAAAGAAATCGGAATTAGTACATATAAGCTTCAAAAACTTGGATATAACCCAGTAAAGGTTGAACTTGGGAAGAGAGAGATAAGAAGAGAAAACTTGAAAAAATTGGCTGAAATTTACAAAGAAAGTAGCTATGGCCGTTTGTTAGAAATATTATCAGATTCTGACATCTTCTGGGATGAAATAATAGAGAAAAAACCCTTAAAGCTAAAACGAGTTTATAGCCTTGTTGACACATCAAATCACAATTATGTAATAGAAGGATTTATTTGTCGTAATAGTTCGACGAGTTTAGAGCTCGGGATAGATATTGGTTATATTGATCTTGTTGTGCAAATTGGTAGTCCTAAGAGTGTGGCTAAAGGTTTGCAGAGAGTTGGAAGAGCAGGACACTTTTTGCATGAAGTTTCGAAGGGAAGGTTAATTGTTTTTGATAGGGACGATTTAGTTGAATGTACAGTCCTTGTAAAAGCAGCATATGAAGGAAAAATAGACAGAGTACAAATACCCAAAAACTGCTTAGACGTACTTGCACAACATCTCGTAGGAATGTCAGTAAACCGAAAATGGAAAGTAGATGAAGCATATAAACTAGTAAAACGATCATACTGCTACCACAATTTATCCAAAAAAGATTTCTTAGAAGTTTTAAGATATCTAGGAGGATATTATGTACATCTGGAAGATAGAGGGGTATATAGAAAACTTTGGTACGACGAAGAGGAGGGAGTTTTTGGGAGGAAAAGAGCAGCAAGAATGATCTACTTTATGAATATTGGAACAATACCGGATGAAGCAGACTTCAGAGTAATACTAGAAGATCAAAGAACAACAATTGGAATGATAAGTGAAAAATTCCTAGAAAGACTAATACCAGGAGACATATTTGTTTTAGGAGGAAAAACCTACCAATACCTAAGAACAAAAGGAAACAAAGTTATCGTTAGAAGCGCCTACGGAAGAAGGCCAACGGTTCCACAATGGGTAGGAGAAATGCTGCCAAGAAGCTTCGACCTCTCAATAGAAGTAGGAAAATTCAGAGAACTCATCGCAGAAAAACTAAAACAGTTTCCAGTTGAAGAGGTGAAAGAATGGCTCAAAAAAGAGTACTACTTGGATGAAGCAGCAGCAAACAGCATTGTCCAATACTTCATAGAGCAACTAACATATGCTGGAAAAATAGCCTCACATAGAAAAATAATATTAGAAGAATTTTTCGATGAAAGAGGTAGACAAAACATAGTTTTCCATGCACCCTTTGGAAGAAGAACTAATGATGCTCTCTCGAGAGCCTACGCTTACCAGGTATCAAAACTTGTAAACGCAAACGTAGGGACAACAATAACGGACGACGGTTTCATGCTAATTCTTCCATACGGAAAAGTAGTGGATATAAGAGAAATACCACCATTAGTAACTTCAAAAAACCTAATAGAGATATTAAAAAGGGCTATCAGAAACACGGAGCTATTCAGAAGAAGATTCCAACACGTAGCAACAAGAAGCTTCATGATACTTCGAAAATACAAAGGACACGAAATCTCACTATCAAAACAACAATT
>Ga0180300_10001751_pt1 | contig 10117 bp, 9 predicted proteins | sample GuaBasSediGuay15_FD_121798 | JGI IMG/M metagenome (GOLD analysis project Ga0180300, IMG submission 121798) | Subseafloor sediment microbial communities from Guaymas Basin, Gulf of California, Mexico - Guay15, Core 4569-2, 21-24 cm | ecosystem: Environmental > Aquatic > Marine > Hydrothermal... | reverse complement strand
TCCCCGCAATTCTTTTTTGGTCATGGATCAGGAAAACCTGAAAATTGGGAACATTGATTTCTCAAAACTGAACGTTTCACACATAATTGATGGAATGAAAGCAACAGCTTTCAATGCGAGAAGACTTGCTCATGCTGCAGAAATCTATCGGGAGATGGTTGAAGGGGATTATTTTGTTTTTCTCACTTTGGCTGGTGCGATGATTCCCGCTGGGATGAGAAACATCATAGCGGGAATGATGGAAAAGGGATTCATCAGCTGCCTCGTCACAACGGGGGCAAACATCGTTCACGAGATCATCGAGGCTCTTGGAATCGGACATGAAATTGGAAGGGAAGATGCTGATGACATAAAGCTGGCTGGGGAAAACAAAAACAGGATTTATGATGTTTTTGTAGATCAGCATGCTTTTGAAGAGATCGAGAATTTTCTCTCCCCTATTATTTCTGAACTTGATGGAAATCTCTCGACTCCTGAATTAATGAAGGAAGTTGGAAAGAGAATAAAAGATAAGAAATCCTTTCTGAGGGTTGCTTACGAAAAGGAAATCCCTATTTTCAGCCCGACTCTCCATGACTCGATTTTTGGACTGCATCTCTCAATCTATAGAAAGAAGACTTTTTACCTCGATTTTTTGAAGGATATAAATCAAATTCTCGATCTTTGTTTCCAGAAAATTCCTCTGGGGGTTGTTATCGTTGGAGGGGGAGTTCCAAAGAATTTCACGTTGCAGGCGATGCTACTTGCAGAGGGCTTCGATGCAGCAATCCAGATAACAACTGATTCCCCGCAATGGGGTGGTTTGAGCGGCGCAACCCTGAGCGAGGCGAAGAGCTGGTGCAAGCTGAAAGAGGAAGCAAAGGAGGTAACGGTTTACTGTGATGCCACGATAGCTTTGCCGTTCCTCTATGCATACCTTCTCGACGTCTTCCTCTGACAAAGATCAATTTTACTAAGAATTTTTTGGCTTGTGGAGATGTTTAGTGGTATAATAAATTTTGCGGGATGACAGTTTTAAAAAGTGAAATTTTAAATTCAGTTTCATATCAACGATAAAAATAGAAAAAGTAAGTTTTTGATATATTCATATTTTCATTATCGGATTAAGGGGGAAGAAATTTGGGGTGTGGAAGAATTGAAGAAGGCGTTGTTAGCAATATTGTTAGCAGTTGTGGTAGTGGGTGTTTACGGACTTGCCACATCTGGATCAGTTGGCGTAAACCCGCAAAACTCAGAGTGGGCCCATCCAGAAAACATGGCAACAATAGAGGAAGTTAAGACGGCCATCGACCATCCGGCCGAGTATGTAATAATAGACGCAACAAAACATAAACCAGATAAAAGTGTAAAAAGGGCAATATGGATAAGTTTTAAGACGTTTAGGCAGTCAAATGGTTTGTTAAAGGGAATTTGGGGATATCCAATAAAACCGGGTCAGTTCGATCCTACTGAGTTGCAACACATCTTCAGGCAGCTTGGAGTTAGCGAAGGCAAGACGGTTATAGTCCTTGCAAGAGATCCAACTGACGCTGGTGTTGCTTGGTTCGCTCTCTAGTAAACTATACAGTTATCGGAGATCTCTATTTAACTAAGAGTTTTAAGGTGTACAGCCCGGATATGTCTGAAATTGGAGACTTCACCGTTGACGAGAGCGAGATAAGATGGGATATGTATGCCACAAGGGATGAAATTTTATCGGCAATGGAAAATCCAAGCGTTGGAATTTGTGACGTTAGACCTCCCGACTATTTCAATGGCTCAAAAGCAAAAACGATTAGAGGAGGCCATCTAATGACTGCTGAAAACATACCGTTCTATTCCTTCTGGGAAGACAAGGCAAAGACTAAACTGAAATCAAAAGAGGAAATAAAGGAGATAGTAGCTGCAAAATTCCCAAAACAGGTTAGGAAGATTATAACAACCTGTAACACAGGCCATAAGGCATCGGCTGGCTTTCTTATATGGCAGCTCGGCTACGATTGGGCTCTAGATGATGTAAAAATAATAAATCTATTTGAAATCTCCCAAAAGGTTGCCCAAACGTCTTAACTTAGCAAGTTTTTTATTTCTTAATTTTGAGCCTTGAGAAATCTTGAAAAGGAATTATTCATATTGGAAAGGTTGGTAAAGAATCCAAGAATGTTGAAAGGGAACTAATTTTTAAAAGGTTTCGCTAATTCATTCTATGAAATTTGGGGGTAACCATACAACCATAATTGGGGGAAGAAAGGGCAGGAAAATTGTGATGGAGATAGGTAGGAGTGAGATGGTTAAAAAGGTCATTCCAGGAATCATTAAGGTCGGAATGTCGCCAGGATCTGGATTCAGAGTGAAGTTTTTAAGACCTGACAACAGAGGAAATCTCAGACTTCTACTTAGAGAAGGCTCAACTGTTCAGGAGGTGTTCGTGGTTACAAGAGCATCTACATACTCTGAGGGATTGGAAATCGCAAAAGAACTTGAAAAGATACTGCTTGAATCGGGTTAGTTATCAATAGTTAGAATAGTGTTAGCAAAATTTATAAAAGTTAAATTTGTCTCTTTTAAATCAGATTGAACAAGCTTACGGAACATTAACTAAAATTCGGGAAAATTTTAATAGTGGATTGGATTAGGGTGGATTGGTTAAGATGATTGACGGGTGGAAAGAATACGAGATAATCAACAACGCATTGAACGATCTTGTCGGAAATTCGAGATCACTTCCCAGAATAAAAAAAGCTTTAAAGTACATTATTTCTGCCGGTGGGAAAAGAACCAGACCTTTGATAGTTTTGCTTGCTGGCAAGATGTGTGGGGGGAGTTATAACGACGTTCTCAACCTTGCCATGGCCGTCGAGCTCATCCATACAGCCTCGCTTGCTCATGATGATGTGATAGACAAGGGAACCCTGAGGAGAAACGTGAAAACCCTGCACGTTGAGTACGATCTTTCTGTTGCTATTCTTGCAGGAGACTGGTTGATCTCGAAATCCGTTGAGTTAACTTCTGTATATGGGGAGGAAGTCATCAAGGAGTTTGCAAATGTTGGCAAGGTAATGTCTGAAGGTGAGCTCTTGGACGTTTATAGCACTAAGGAGTATTTTGACGAGGATAGTTACTTCAAATGCATTGAAGGGAAGACAGCAGCTCTATTTGCATATGCTGCAAAAAATGCTTGTAGAGTTGTGTCTGACGATAGAACAGCTGCAAAGAGGCTTTTTAACTATGGTAGAAATCTTGGAATAGCCTATCAGCTTGTTGACGATCTCATCGAATATCTGGAGATATATGATGACAAAAGTTCGGAAATCGAGTCCAGAACCCTTCCAATGATCTACGCTGAAAAATACGGATTTGAGGAAGCAATCGTGAGGATATTGTCCTTTATAAGGAGGCATGGAAATGAAAGTGAAAAATCTCTTGGATATTTCGATCCCTCAGAGGAGAGGGAAAAACTCCTATATCTCATAGATTACATGACTGCAAGCCAAATCAAAAGTTACTTAGGGAAAAGAAAAGGGAGTAAAGAGGATAGTAGTATCCTAGAGGTCTATTTAAATGAATAGTTTTTTATGATTGTAAAAATAATCTAAAAGTTATTGGCAAAATAATTTAAAATAATTTAAATATAATGTATTGATTAAGTTAATTTACGTTAATTAAGGCAACCAAACCTTTTTGAGCTAAACTTTTTTGAGCTTCTTCTCTAAAAGTTTTCTGGAGTTCTTGAACAATTCCGAGCAATCTTTTATTCCTGTCCCTCTGCCAATGATCTCGGCTTCTTTGCTCGATATCAAATCTGAAGGAGAGTGTGCATCGGTGTTTAGAATGAGTTTGCATCCAAACTCCTCTGCCTTTTTTACAACGTAACCGTTAGTTAGACAATGACCTTTTCTTGTTGTAATCTCAAGGAAGATTCCATTTTCTGCGGCAAGTTCGAGGGATCTATCATCGATCAGTCCTGGATGGGCCAGGATGTCTATCTCCTCGTTCAATGCAGCGAAATTCGTTCCCTTTTTAACGGGTTCAGCAACGGTCTCTCCATGCACGACAACGATCTCAGCTCCTTCTTTTAGCGAGAGCTCAACCGCCTTACCTATCAACTTTGGAGGTACATGGGTTATCTCAACTCCAAAGAGCACGTTTATTTCGTAATCGTCTCTGTATTCCTTCAACCTTCCAAATCCAGCCATTATCTCAGAGATATTGGAGAAATCTGCGTGATCGGTTATCGCCATTCCTTCGTTTCCGAGATCTGCCATTCTCCTGATCAGCTCAGAGGGCAAAAGCTCACCATCGCTGAAAACTGAATGCAGGTGGAGATCGATCATACAAAATGTTTAAATAAAGACATGAAAAACTTTTCCTTGTGTCTGGACTCAGAAGACTCGTTCTGGATGTTTTGAAACCCCATGAGCCAAACAATCTCGTTCTGGCAAAGAGACTAAGCGAACTCGATAATATCGAGGGTGTTAACGTAAGCCTCTATGAAATCGATCAAAACACGGAGAACGTTAAAATAACGATTGTTGGGAACGATATGAGCTTCGAAGACATAAAAATGGTAATAGAGGAGTTAGGAGCAGTAATTCACAGTATAGATGAGATAGTTGCAGGCAAAAAGTTGATAGAGACTGTTAAAACTGAGCAGGATAGGTAAATTCTCGAAAATACAAGCTTTCATAGATCTTTTGAGGCTAGATTGAAATAAGTTAAAATAGTGGGGGGAGGGGGACTCTAATTCCTTTTTATAATGATTGTATATTAAGTTTTTGGTTTTTCGAATTATTAAATATCGAATACGACTCCTCCAGATATGGAAATAAAGTTTTTAGAATAGCCGAGATAGCCGATCTATAGTTTTAAATTTTTTGGCATCTCGCCCAGTTGGGTGTACTCGAGGTTAAATAGTCAAGAAATCAATCTTCATTTAGAAACTCAAGCAGTGATAACAGCATCATTTTAGAAAAACCTGCAATTGTTGGGCTATCACTTACGAGACCTAGGGCTGAGTGGGCCATAAACAAAAAGATCGATCTTCTATCGTCAAATATAAGAAAACCATGGCATTTATCTCTGAAAGTATCTATCAACTCTTCCTTTCTTTTAAATTCGTATGCTTCAGCGTTTTTAACCTCTTTTGCATTCAGGGATATTAATACAAGTTTACATTTGGAAGTTTCGAGGATCTCCCTGATCTCATCAGAAATGTAAGAAAATATTCCTATGATGTTATCCTTTGCATTCGAAACCATCTCTTTAAGCTTATCCAGAACAAGCTCCCCTCTGTAAATCTTTATCTCTTCAACTTCTGCCTCCTCAAATCTTGGGAGTTCTTTTTTAAGGAAATCGATACCCTCTGCAGCTCTTTTCGAAAGGATTGAAAGGATTTCAGTCGTTTTAAGTGCTCTGAATTTTTTGGGTCTATCAAAAGCCTCAACGAATCCTTTGGCAACGAGGGAATTCATGACATCGTAAACGGAAGTTCTTGGAATTCCACTTATCTCCGATACCTCTTTAGCTGATAGAGCACCCCTTGAAAGAAGAGCGAGAATTGCCTTAGCCTCATACTCACTGAAACCAAAAGATTTCAGGATGTTTATTATTTTCATGATGAAGTTTTTAAACGCAATGTTTTTATACTTTTTCGTCGGGGGAGCAACAACAGGTGATAGGATGAGGAGAATTGGTATTTTAGTTCTAATAGCCATAATTGCCATGATTATTAATGTCCAAGCGTTGGAGTATGAGGAAAAGCCGCATATTTCCGTCTCGATGGTTGGTTCAAATCAACTGAGTAAGGGTGAAGAGAAAACCATCATTTTGACGGTTTTTAATGATGCTAAAAGAGTCAAAGTTGAGTACAAGGATGAAATAGAGGCAGGATTTTTCAAGAATGAAGGGATGCTTTTCACAGCCTACAATCTAACGCTGGAGCTGATAGGTAACGAAAAGATTAAAGTGGAAACTCCAGCCCAGAAACTGCCAGCATTACCTTCGATGTCTCCTGTGACATTGCAGTACATTATAAAAGTTGCCGATAACATAACTCCCGGTGAATATGATCTTGTTTTAAGGATCAGCTATGAGAAAATTGAAAAACTGAAGAGATTAGAAATCTTTCCGGTGCAGAGTTTTCCAGAGCAATTTACAACAACTTTATCCAGAAAGGTTACGGATGTCTACTTTATGAATGCAACCATCACAAACACAACGGTTTATGAATATAGGTTCCTCACAAAAGAATACAAACTGGAGTATACAGAAGAGGTGGAGGAAGTACCGTTAACTTTCACTGTGAAAGAGGAAGATGTGAAGCTTAAAATCCTTAATGTCACCTCAGATAAGCTAATCGGTGGTGGGAAAGGTAGAATTGAAGTTGAATTCATGAATTCTGGGGAGAAGGTTGCGAAAGATGCGTATATAACCCTTGAAACCCCCTCGGGTTTTGAAGCATCAGCTCTGAGCATTTCCCAGCCATCCGTCTCCACAATTCCAGCCATGTCTGGAATCTCCGGTGTTCCTGGTGTTGGAATGGGAGGTATTGGAATAGGAAGTGTTGGGATGGGAAGCCTTGGCATGGGTATGCCGGGAATGGCTCCTACTCCCACCTCCCTTTCTCAGGCTCAGGCGGCATACTATATCGGCGATCTAAAGCCCGGTGAGAGGTCCAAGGCGGTATTTTACGTTAAGGTGAATGTAAAGGATGGGGGAACTTATCCGCTTAAGATTAAGGCTGTCTACATCGATGAGTCTGGAGATTTAAAGGAGAGTGAAGCGATTCCTTTCGGAATAGAAGTTAAATCCGCTCCGGAAGTTGTGGTAAAGAACGTTGAGAGCAAAGTCTTTGCCAATGCAAAAGGGGAGGTGAAGGTAACTCTTGCATGTACAGCCGATCTTCAGGATGCAAGCGTAATTCTGCAAGCCAATCCACCTATATTGGTTCTTAGCTCCGAGTATTATCTCGGCGACATTAAAAAGGGAGAGGAAAGAATTGCAATATTTAAGGTTAAAGCCTCGAGCGAAGCGAAGGCTGTGCCGTATCCTGCCCAGCTAAAGCTGAAGTACAAGACGATGGACGAATATTCTGAAACCAATCCTGTGAGGATTGGAATACAGGTCAATCCAAAGCTTGAGTTTGAAATCGAAGGAAAGCCTGTGATAAGTGCTGGAACGAGTAAGGTGGTTGAATTTGCGATTAAAAACGTTGGAAGCTATGAGGTTAAGGATGCCACAGCGAGACTGACTGTCGTAGATCCATTCTCCTCCACAGACGATACGGCCTATATTGGAGATCTCAAGCCTGGGGAAAGTGCGACAATAAAATTCAGACTTAAAGCAGATTCTGAAGCAACTCCAAAACTCTATGCCTTAAATCTTGAAGTGAAGTACAAGGATCCAGAGGGTGAATGGGTTATAAGCGAACCGGTTAAGGCTACGATTGAGGTAACTCCGGAGACAACCTCCTACACCCCACTGGCTATTGCCGGGATAATTGTTTTGGTGATAATAGCTGCCTTGGCCTATAGGAGGCTCAGAAAGTAAATGTTTGAGGATCTCCTGGTTAAAATATCTCGCTTCATCGCTAGAAGGCCAGGGGTAGTTGTCTCGGCAATAGCCCTCATTTTAATCTTTTCTGCCATCTCAGCGTCTAACGTTAGGTTTACCTCGACAGAATACAAAGAATACTTCCCTCCTGGAGACAAGGTATTTGCCCAGTCACAGCTTTATGAGAAGGATTTCGGTGTAAGAGCTGAGTCAGCTTTCATTTACATCAAAGGGGAGGATGTGACTGATAGAGAAGTCTTGGAGTACATGCTTGAACTTGAGAAAAACCTGAAGAGACTTGATGGCGTGGGCTCCACAATCTCTCCAGCCTCAATCGTTGTGGAGGTTTACGGAAGCTTACCACAGGATGAGGCCCTTCTCCAGCAACTTCTCGAGTTTTATGCTAAAGATCTGATTCCAAAGCCTACAATGGCTCTAATTACGGTTGAAATAACCACGACTTCTCCTGAAAAAACGAATGACCTCGCAAAAAAGATAGAAAGGGTACTTCAGTTCACTCCTAGGCCAACAGGAGTTATAGCTCAGGCAACTGGTACACCCATGCTTGGATACCAGATAGTTGAGACAACGAAGAAGAACACGGGCAGGATGACGGGCATATCGATTGTACTGATGGTCGTCATTCTCGTTCTGACCTTCAGCGGAGTAGTTAGAAAGAAATATATGGCTTTCATGCCCCTTATAATCTCGGTTTTCTCTGTTATGATCATTGTTGGCTTATTGCCGATTCTCGGTATTCAGCTGACGATGGACATATCCGCAACCCTCCCGATCCTTATAGGTCTCTCCATTGAATACGCCGCTCAGGTTCAGAACAGATTTGAGGAGGAGAGAAGAGAGGGGAAAAAAAGGGATGAAGCTGTAGTTCTATCTGTGTCTAGAACGGGCCTCGCCGTGGTTTTGGCAATGCTTACGACCATTATTGGTTTCATGTCAATGACGGTTCCTGGAATGCCAATGCTAACAAAATTCGGACTGATCATGTCCATGGGACTTATATTCGCGTATATCCTCGCTATAACATTTTTACCCTCAGTTCTAACGATTTTGGACAGGAATAAAGAAAGGAGTGAGAGAAAAGAGAGTAAAAGCAGAAAAGAATTAAGGAAATCAGAGGGGAAGAAAGAGACAAAGATAGATGAAAAGAAGGATGAATACGGAATCCTTGAAAGAAGTTTGATTGTAGTCTCTGGAGTCACAGTCTCAAACCCTAGGAAAATAATCGCCCTGGCCGTCATCCTCATAATCTTTGGAGCTTATGCGAACAGCCAGATAAAGCTTGAGACCGATACTAAAAAGTGGTTCCCGCAGGATCTGCCTGCAATAGTTAAGTTTAGAGAACTTGAAAGGGTGATGGGTGGACAGTACATCTTTACACTCGTTCTAACATCAGATGAGATTAATTCGGAAACCCTTAAAAGATCTGACGAGCTCGCTCGGTACATCGTGAACAAAGAAGGGCTGGTTTACGATTATATGTCACTCTCCTCTGTTTTAAAGGAGTTTGCAAGCGGCTTGCCCGAGGATGATAGCAAGCTCTCGGTGATAATGGATATGTTCCCAGAAAAACAGCTGAAAAGGTACGTATCGGGAAAGATGATGACAATTCAGCTTTACACAAATGCCAATACCCATGAGAAAAGACTGGATCTTGTGGAAAATCTGAAAAAAGACATTCAATATTTTGGATGGGATGGAAAATACTACATAACTGGTACGCCGGCCATAATGGCTCACTTGGGACAAATAATGTACGGAAGCCAGCTCACAATGACAGTCGCAGCGTATATTTTAATTGTATCCCTCTTGTTGGCTGTCTACAGATCCTTGAAGAAGGCAGTAATTCCATTGCTTGCGATATCAACAGTTATAGGGGCCACAAACACGTTTATGTATTTCTTGGGGATAAAGCAGACGATGATCTCCATAACCCTCAACGCCATCATCCTTGGGCTGGGAATTGACTTCTCAATAATGGTTTCGGAGAGGTATCATGAGGAGAGAGCTAGATTATCCCCGGTGGGAGCTGTAAGAAGGGCGATAGAGAAAACGGGGAAGGCTGTCGTCACCTCAGCATTCACAATGGCTGGTGGTTTTGGAGCGGTTGTGTTCTCCGACTTCCCGGCTTTGAGCGATTTCGGGTTGATGGCTTTGATCGCAATAATCTTCGCTTTAATTTCAGCCTTAACTGTGGTTCCAGCATTTTTGATGTTGACGGAGAAGGTGGATCTGAACATAAACTTCAAAAATGCAAACTTCTTGAACAGACGGAATAAGATTAAAATTGAGAATTAAAATTTGAATTGAAATTAAATTAATAGGGTCCTTGCAGAATCAACAACCCAATCTCTTATTTCTCACTTCCAAACTCTAAACAAACAATCATCCAGCTCCCCCATCCAAAGAGACATATTATGAGTGGTTTCTACGGTAAACAAACCAGTAAAAAACCGAAAAACTTATGTAGGAGGAGGCATAAGCCTCCTCTGGTGGTTTAAATGCATATACCGCTCGTAGTCTGCCAAAGCGACTACAGATGGGAATTGCTTAAGAAAATACTTAAGGT
>Ga0180300_10001749_pt1 | contig 10125 bp, 8 predicted proteins | sample GuaBasSediGuay15_FD_121798 | JGI IMG/M metagenome (GOLD analysis project Ga0180300, IMG submission 121798) | Subseafloor sediment microbial communities from Guaymas Basin, Gulf of California, Mexico - Guay15, Core 4569-2, 21-24 cm | ecosystem: Environmental > Aquatic > Marine > Hydrothermal... | reverse complement strand
GATGAAGAAGGCGGGACTCGTAGATATGGCTTCAAGGGTGGCCATAGTATGTCCGCGGGCACTTCGAGAGTAAGGGGTTTAGACCCGCGGGGTTTCGTGGATTTTGTGGAGGAATTTTTGAAGAAGGGGAAGGTAAGAGATGAAGTTTTTATTCATAGGGCTCTGAGTGCCCTATATTTTGCTTTATTCAATTACTGGTCAGCTAAGAGGTACGAGGCGGGGAAGCGGGGTAAGGGGCCGTACCAGGATTCTTTTCTTTACAGCGAATTTCATCAAGATCTGTTGAGCAAAGGTTTAGACGCACAAATACTTCTTTTATACACTTATAGAATTGCTGTGGATCATTATACATTAAATCCGACTGTCATAAGGGTATATGAGGCGCGAAGGCTTGGTATAAAGGAGAAAATACCCTGTAATATTTCGGAGGAAGCCCTTAGAAGAGCAGTTGAGGCTGCTAGAGAGGTTTTGAGACATTTATAAGAGAAAAAAGAATCAAGGCATTTTCATAGAAGAGTTTGCGGTTCTTATTTTAGTATCGTTTCGCCATAGTTATTAGTTCGCGTGTTCGGGAAGCTGCGGTCGTTGCGATGCATTCTAGAAGTCTCCTTACCTCCTCGAAGTCCTCTCGTTTATATACTCCGTTCTCTATCCGTGATATTGCATCTATGGTCTCACGAATTTTATTCTCGATTCGTGATAGGTCTGTGAATCCGTATTCCTCCTGTAGTCCTTCTATTATTGGTGTAATGGAGTAGATACCTTGTTTTATGTATTCAATATCCGATAGTACTTTTTCGAGGAGGGGCTTTGCTTTTGATATTTTCCTCCGGAGAGATGTTTCGCCCTGATATTCCTTGAGCCCTTGTAGTTTTGAGAGTTTAAGGAGGATGAGGGGCGTTAATACCTCTCCCATTTTCCGAGCGATGTCATTTAATGTCCATGCTTCTGAAATCAGGGACCAGTGTGTGCACATTTCAGGTCATTCCGCGTTTATAAATTCCAATGATAGTTTTCAAGGAGTGAAATAGTAATGTTTTGACGGGATATCGATTTTGAACAATTCGCTTAAAGGGTATTGATTTTTATGGTTTGATGGGGACCGACAAAGGGAGTTTCTATTCGTCCAAATTTACATTTTGATATGACGGTTTATCGATATTCTTTGCTATTTCACCAAGAGAGGTTGCATTGTTGATTAAGACTTCGTCCATTCCGTGTTCATCGACGTAGTTCTCTATTTTATGAACATCTTGGTGAGAGGTTTTTCCGGGAAGAGCACGAAAGAGAAAGGCGGCATAAAGGGAGTTTTATCAATTTGACAGGAATGATAAGTCGCAAATTTGCTGTATTATTGTATGGAGCGGATATTTTAGGATCTTGCTGAGCAATTTGAGTTTCTTGGGGAGATCTCCAAGGAGGCGACTGAATGTTATTCCGAATGATTTAAGAATCGGAAGTGCAGTGGACATAATATTGTTTAAGTCTTGAGGAAGAGTTGAAAATCACGGTACGGAAATGGCGGTGAAGGGATGAGTTTAACATCATTTTTAAGAATTAAGGACGTGAAGGAGGCTTTCAGGCGGGAGTTTAAAAAACCGCGGTTAAGACTCCAGGGGAAATTACTAGCGCCTCCCTTAACGAATCATTACGGGCTTGTCGGCACGGCATTTGATTATTTACTTCGTTTTTATGTAAAGTATCTAAATCCGAATGCTATAGAGAAAAGTTGGGTTAGTGAGGCATCTCTTTATTTATTAGAAGTGGCGCGTGCACCTGAGTTGCTTGAGACTATCCCAAAAGATCCAATCATGCAGAAATTAAGAGAAAAAATAATGGAAAATCCAGCGCTATCTGATCCTGTTGTCTACGAAAAAGTTTTGGAAATATTGCGGTATGCGAGGAAAGTTCACGACAGATTTATTAAAGACGGAGTATTGAGTTCCGACGTCTTTAAGGCAGTATTGTTGCTGGCGCAGGTGGATGTTATCTACAGGGCAGGGGTTGTGGACGAAAACCTAGGCAGTGTTGATGAGAGGGACGTGGAGGATCTGAAAAATTTGATATCATTAGTAAGGCCGGAATGGTTCAAAGCGAAGAGGGTATGCATATTGAATCCGACGTTTGGGGAGGCCTCTCAGTTAGTTGGGGGTGCGGATTGCGATTTAGTTATAGATGATGCGATAATAGAGATAAAGACCACGAAAAGGCTTGAATTGAAAAGAGAATATTTTGATCAGTTAATAGGTTACTATATTCTCTACAGGATTGGCGGCATTGATGGCATGCCATCGGATTGTGAAATAAGGAGATTGGGAATATACTTCTCCAGGCATGCGTATTTTCTCTTCATTGATGTACAGGACGTCGTAAATGAGGAGACGTTTCCAAGGTTTGTGGAATGGTTCAAAAGAAGAGCGAGTGAGGAATACGGATTTCGTATATGATTTAGGAGACTGTGCTTAGATTATACATATTTGATACGCTGATAGTTGTGCTTATCTCAAATATGTTATCTTTTAAATCTTTATAAATAAAGCTAACAGCACTATGGAATCATGCATAAGGGGACGGATTTGGAGGAGTATAATAATATTTATGCGAAAGGTTTCACTGGACGTAACAAATAAAATTTAGCCTAAGGTTTGTTAACACTTTAGCGGGGGCTTGAGGGGTATGGAGAGCGGGTATGAGAAGGGTTTGAGGCTTAAGGAGATGGTGGCGAGGCTTTTTAGGTCCAAGGGTTATGATGTTAAGCACAATGTTAGGTTAATAGGGCGGTCGGGTGTTGAGCATCAGATAGATGTTTTTGCCGAGTACAGGGCGCCGTTGCACACGTCGAAGATTATCATAGAATGCAAGGCCTATGACAAGCCCGTTGGGAAGGATGTAGTAATGAAACTCATACACGAGGTACAAGATCTCGGTGTGGATAGGGGGATTTTGATTACCACTTCGTATTTTACTCCCGATGCTGTGGCAACCGCTGAGGGTTACAATATAGATTTATGGGACGGTGTTAAGTTACGAGAGTTATTAAAGGACGTTGAAAAGGTAGAAGTTGAGAAATTTACGGAATTTATCAATGTTTTTCATATTAGACCCGTAATATCGGTGAATGATGCGATGGTTACTATCAATAAGGAGGTCAAGGACGCACTTAAGAGAGGAGGGACTATTGAGAGATGTTCTTTGTTCTTTTACCCGTACTATGAGTTGGATCTTGAAGTTAGAATTTATGAGTCCCGGGGGGTGTTCAAAAGGAAGATCGAGGAGAAGATTGCCAGTGTGACAGTGTTTGTCGATCCTGTGGAGGGGAGATTATGCAATTACGACCCAAAAATGGGAGTAATTAGGTTGGTACCTATTCTGGAATTAACGGATGATGAAGCAAGGGCGTTTCGGATATTACTGGAAAGAGGTGCTTTGACGGTATCCGCCTTAGCAGCGTTGTTGAACTGTTCCACGGCAAAGGCGAGAAAGGTGGTTCAGGGGCTCGTAGCAAAGAATATCATCGGAATGATGCAACAGGGAAGGCAGACGCTTTATGGACCTAAGATTGGAGCTCCGAATCCTATGCTTATGAGGACCGTTCCTCTCGACTTAAAGATACTAGGGGAGCCTGATAGCGGGGTTAGAATTCTTCCGAGGTTGAGCATTGCGGCTGTAGAATCATTTGTAAATTTGTTGTGGAGGGGGCGGGTTAGGGGACACAGAGTGGTGTTTTATCCGTATTTTGTATGTAAGATCTCCGAATATGGGAAGAGGTATATCAAGGCGGTGGATTTGCTGACCAATAGAATAGACGACAATATGAGTAGAATACTGACCGCATTATATGATCAGTTGCCCCTCTAGACCTAGGTAGTGAGGTGAAGGTTGAAAAGGAGGCGCCAGTAGGATCTGCAAATTTAACTAAGTAGTCATTAGCAATAACATAGAGGTTGTCGTTCACATAACTGATGAAAACACGGTTAAGGGTCTGAGGGACTTCTTTATGAGCATCTGGGAAAGTTCCTACTTATGGGAAGAAATCTAAGGCTTTCGAAAGAAAGTTGCTTTAATGATATTTCTCATGCGCGCCTCCTCATTTACGCGTAAAAACTTATATTCGTGGTTTAGTTTTGATCATCTATGGGTGTTTTGATTGAGGGAGTTGGATGCTTTCATCGGGTTTATAAATCGGGTTCCCAGGTCTGGGACTTTTACCGCTTATGATGTTAATTTTCCGTCGAGGGTCAAGAGTCGCATGTTGGGGGTGTTTTCGTGTTTTTACCTCTTAAAGAGGGCTGGGAGGTACAGGAGGAGTTATGTATACGAGGTGACGCCTCTTCTTGCCAGGGTTCCCACATCGGAGATGGCGTGGCTCTATGCGATTTCTCATGCCGCGGCGTCGCGGTATCTTCATTCTCTTCTAAGTGCATGTGGTAGTGGGGAGAGGCTTCCGGTTCCTCCGATAAAGTATCTGTATTACGACGTGCTAAGGTTGTTAAGGTCGCTATTCATAATTGATAGGGAGAAGAGGCTTACTCCGCTTGGCAAGGTGCTGAGTGAGGTGGGGAGGGTTATTGAGGGGGTTAAGAAGGAGGGGACATTTGAGTGCAGGGGAGCTTTTGAGAGGGGTGCCGCGCTTTTGCTCAAGCATTTACTCATTCTTGATAGAGAGGTGGCTGATGATTTGGTTAAGATTTATGTCTCGGCTCTCATTGCGCTCAGTAGGATTTCCGATTTTTTAGGTATTGACTCTCTTGGGACGATTTCTGTGAGGGTGGAGGAGGTTCTTGACGTATTTACAACATTCTTCAGGGGGGATAGGGAGGAGTTTTTCAGCATTATTGAGAATGCTCGGCATGGCATGTTTATAGAAGCGGATAAGGATCCGAGCAGGGCTGGTTTTTTGGTGGTTTCAGCACCCGAGATAACGATTCGGGGGAGTGTTTTAGATGTCCGTGGGGAGTCTGAGTAGGGAGGAGTTTGAGGAGTTATGGGATGTTCTTACGAGCGGTGTTTCTCCAACGAATTTACGTCATGTGAAGTATCTGTTTGCGGGCAGAACGGAAGCTATGAGAGTGATAAATGACGTTCTCGTGAGGTTTTCGAGTAGTAATATTCCGCTTCAAATTTTAATAATAGGAGGGGAGCGTGGGGTTGGAAAGACGTTTACTGCATTTTACCTGATGAGTTGTATAAGGGAGAATCCGCAGTACCAAATTTTACCGGTGTATATATCGTTTGACAAGATTTCCTCGTCGATGGATTTTGTTTCGAAACTATTTTATGACATAGTATTTGGATTAATGCAGTACGTGGAGGAGGAAAGGTATCGTGATAGAATTCGCTCCCTGATGGAGAGCTTTGGGGTCAATATAACGTACGCAAAGCTGAGGCCGGAGGAGGCGGAGGCCCCTATCGGATTATTATCAGAATTATGTGAAATTGCTGAGGATCATGGTGTAAAGTTATGCATAATCCTTGACGAGTTAGACCTAATTGCCGATGAATCTACCGCTTCTAAGATATACGCATGTTTTGAGCGGCTTCTTGGCTTTCAGAATAGTACCAGAATACCAAAGTTGTATGTTCTTTGTGCAACCAGCAGAGCGCTTGAGGAAATAAAGAACCTTCGGGGACGTGGTTTTATTTCTAGGATATGGTCTGCACTCGAGAATGCCACACAAGTGTACCTCAAGGATTTGGACAATGATGAAAAGGAGCAGATAGTTTCGAAGATACTTGATATTTATAAGGAGTGCTATAACATAAATGTTCAATCCGTCTTTCCACTACTTATCGACATAATAAAGAACGTGATAGGGGAGTTACGACTCCCCAGGGAAATTATAACGGCTACTATTGAGATTTTGAAGGCATACGATTCGGTGAAGAGTCAACTCTCACAAACTTACATGCAAATGAGTAGCATTTCGAAGGGCATAGCGATGGATAGGGTATTAAGGGATAGATTATTGTCCCAGATAGGTCAAATATTTCCTCAGATAGAATTCCGCAAACTAGAGAATGTTACGTTTCCGTCAGTATTATCTCCGAATAAGGCTAGGAGCATTGATGGCGAATTTGTTTTCCCTGACGGTTTTAGACTCGGCATTGAAATAAAATTTTCAGAAACTAAGGCAACACTGGGCAATGACGCACTGGATCAATTGATGTCGTATTTAATTGCCAGGAGTAAAGAAAACGTGGAGGCGGAGGCGGCGTTTATTCTGTTAGGCTCATATACTCATCCTCCCTTTACTGATAATCAGCTGGAGATACTCAAGAGTTACGGGCTTGCCGAAAAAGTGCACGTGTTTTCACATCCATCTGGTACTCTCATTACAAAAAATATAGAGCAACTTATCCTTTCAGCAAAAATGGCAGAAGGCATATATCTTCACAATATATTGCGTTTAATGCTTGCTGCCTTTGGAATGCTAACATTCTTGAGAAAACTCTTAGCAAAGCACAAAGGAGAGGTAAGAGAAGGCGAGGCGGAGCGCGTACCGTCCCCACCACCCCTTAAGCCTCCGGAGAAGATAAAACTTCGCGCATTCTTAGAAAAGGTGAAAATAAAGGGTTTGGGGCCAAAAACTCTGGAGAAACTTGAGAAGGCAGGATTTGAGTATGTTGAGGATTTCATTAAGACAGATGCAAACCAGATATTCCAGCAACTTAGGAATATTGGATACAGTAAAGCGCCGAAGCCTTATAAAATTAAGGAATGGCAAAATGCTATACAAGAAGCTCTATCTGCTCAATTAAAGATTACTTAAGGAATGTCCTAATCTTAGAGGTATCCCAAAGGAGGAAAAGTAAGATCGTCAACTTTGAATACTAAGGATGAACATTTAAAAGAATCAGAGAGGAAAATAAGAATCAAATTTAATTAATTCCAGGATTTAATAAGAGGAGATGGTGCTTGGGAATACTATTCGTAATTTTCCAATAGAACTTATGCGTATGCTGCTCTTTTTGAGATGAGACGTTGATGTAGCGGAGGTTCTTTAGTTAGAGGATAGAATGATAATAAAGTCTAATACTTATACATAAGCAGGGAGAATAAGAGTAGCGGGTAAGATTTGAGTTCAAGAAAAGTATTCTAGAAGAGATAGATAGGTGGTTAATTTGAACATCAAAGAGGGATTCCTGAAAGAGGTTAAGAGAAAGACGGGAATAAGGATTCCATCGTTTCAAGATCTAATGAGGGAGGAAGAGAGAATAAGGAGAGTTTTTGTGGAGACGAAAAGCGTGAGCGAGGCGCTTAAGGTTGCGAGATATCTTACGCCGCATGAGGTTTTACGTATTTGTGCGGAGGAGAAGTTGAAGGCGCAGGGCTATAGGATTACTAGCAGGGATGAGGCGCCCGAGTGGATTAAGAAAGTTGGAAGTCCGGATGTAATAGCGGAGAAGGATGGAGAATACGTTTTAGTAGAGGTTAAGCCCTTAGAACAGCTGGTGAGGTATTCGTTATCCGGTGCGAAGACAATCCTAGTAACTAACATTGAAACCAGTAAACACGTAGAAGTTTGGGGAATAAGAGAGCTTGAGGACTTTTAATACCATTATTGTCAGTTGTTCTTGTTCTCAAACCTCTTTGACAATCCTTAGTGTTCTTTCGGCATCTTCTTTCTATTTTTAGTATCCCTCTAGGAACCTCTATTTCGCCGAGATGTTAATTACTTTCTCCAAGAGGATCAATCTGGCCTAGTACTATGAGTGATGACGAGTTAAGTACCGCTCTTAAAGACTCTCCTGAGCGCATCTGACCCTCCTTCGTCTCTTCTTCATCAAGCAAGCTATACTTAGTACTTAGCTTATGCAAGAGAACCGGAACCCATCAACTCTTAGATCTAAAAGTTCCACTGCTTTACTCATAGAAATTTTTCTATCAGAATGAAGCTAAGAGTGAGGGATTTGTCTTTGAGGGATTTGAGAGCATTGCTCAATATGAGAATGCCTACGCGACCAAAAAAGGTATGTAGTTTTGCATAGCATTCAACTCTTCACAGAATGAAAGACAAAGGTGTTATCATGCGTGCAATTTCGACCAATATCTCTCGGTTACCTCCTTTCGATGAAAATTTGTCTATGAGGTCCAGTACCTCCTCCCTTGGGACGCTTTTCCTCTCTCTTTCGTATCTCTGGCGCTTTTCGAATAACGCGTGAGCAAACGTATAGTATGTTGCTGGTGAGAGTTCACCTCTCTTTCCGACTATTCCTCTTATCTTGCGCGCGTACGATAGCCATAGATACTTCCTCATCTGAAGCATTTCCGTCACCACCGTTCTAATATCGTCGTGACGGACCCTGTATAAAGCCAAGTCCTCCGCAGGTATCACTTAGAAAGACGGCATGAATTGCGGGTATGTCGATAGGAGATTCTATGGAGATCTGCCAAACCTGAACCCTAAGAGATTATAGCTGTTTAAGAGATGGTGGTACCTTTTTTCAATGTTCACAACGCTATAGGTTATAGAATCTACTTACCTAGTGAGTCGGAAAGTGCAGTGAGACGGTATTGGCAAATACAGTATTTTGGCCTTAGGGCGGAGAACCAGGTGTGTATGAATTAGTTAAACATCTTTCTACAAAATTCCGGTTAGGAGGCTTGATATATTCCGTGGTTCCGGTAGTATCTCAAGTTACCATGAAGCTTCTCTATCTGTGAAGAATGAAAGTTTTTAATAATTAATTGTATCCATAAATGTCATAGGCGGGTTTTTGGTGATAAGAGAGTATTGTGTCGCAAGGGGTGTGAGGATGGGGATAGGTGAGTTACCGCCGGAGTGGCAGCTCTTCTTTTTTCGAGGAGATTGAGAGAAAGAAGAAGAGGCGTAGGAGGGAGAAGGGTGATATTTCACTCAAAAAGGAAGTTTCAAAGCTCTTTGAGTCGGTAGGTTTAGAGGCGGAGGTGGATGCAGAGGTGGGGGCTTGCAGGGTTGATGTTCTAATAACTTACGGTGGCAGGAGGTTGGCGGTAGTGTGTAGGCAGTATGAGATGGATTCATCCACGATAAGGGATTTGATAAATGAATGGTGTTGGAGGAAGAGGGAGATGGGGCTCGATGGGGTTCTTCTGGTACTGATGGGATGTGATGTCCGATGGGAGCATGAGAAGCTTGCGAGGAAGTGCGGCATCAAGATATGGGATGAGGAGAAGTTCTATGAACTTCTTTCGGAGGCGGTAGAGGGGCGGGAGCGTGTGAGAGATAAGGTTCTCATCGAGGCGGGGTTAGAAGAGTTTAATGGGTTATTATAAAACCTCTGATGATCCGGCAACTATGTGATATTAATTGAGGCTGCATGCTGACAGAACAGAAGACAAAAGGGCGCCTTGTTAATGTCTTGGAGAATATGATAAACCTCGGGCTTGTGGTATATCGTGATATTTTTGTCACTACTTTTCTACATAGTGTCCGTGCACTTCAGGCTCATCCTTTGATCTATGTGACAACGAACCGACGCCGATGAGCGATTGTTCCACCCTTCTGCTCAAAGGGGCCGAGAGAGGAGATTCCCAAGTTCGCTGAAGAGCTCAGATATTTTCCGGACCATCTTCTCCCCTAACTATTTCCATTTTTGATTAAGAATTCGAACTTGAGGTAATGCTGGCCTGTAAATTGCAGGTTTGAAGGGAACATGCCTTGAAGCAATGTCTTCGCCTATGGCATTGCTTGCAGTTCTCGAGAACATAGCGAAAAATCACCAAACTTCACCGAACTGCGTCCCAGTAGTCATCGAACTGCCGATTAAATAGAGAGCATAATGGTATATGTTCGGAGATGTTTTTTGGATTATGCATAAAATTTTGCCGATAAAATCGGGATGTTGCGAGAAAACGTTTAAATATCCAAGTATGGGATGAGATCCATGTAATTTCAACATGTGAAAAATTGATTTCCACGAACGAAAGGGTGCCCCACCTTGGACGCCAGCCTGACAGAAAAGATAGAGGAGTGTCTGGAGTTCTTATATAAGTGCGAGAAGGAAGGAAAGAACATTGTCAGGATGTCGGAGGTATCGAAGGCGTTAGAGATGTCCCCATCATCGACCACCTCCCTACTTAGGAAAATGGCCGATATGGAGTTGGTACTGTACGAGTCGTACAAGGGCGTAAGACTCACGGAG
>Ga0180300_10001748_pt1 | contig 10133 bp, 11 predicted proteins | sample GuaBasSediGuay15_FD_121798 | JGI IMG/M metagenome (GOLD analysis project Ga0180300, IMG submission 121798) | Subseafloor sediment microbial communities from Guaymas Basin, Gulf of California, Mexico - Guay15, Core 4569-2, 21-24 cm | ecosystem: Environmental > Aquatic > Marine > Hydrothermal... | reverse complement strand
GGGGCACGACAAAATCTCTCGCATAACCTCGGAGAACAAAGGAGTGCCGTTCGGTATCACGTAACCGACTTTTCCGTCAAAAGAAAGTGATGCGCAAATTAAAGAGTCTCTAATAAAGCTAAACCCTGTGGTCTCTAAGTCTATCGCGAGGAGATGTTTTTCTGTAAGCTTGGAAACCTCGCTCAGAAGCCACTCTATCGCAGGCGTACTCTCCAAGACGATGGTGTCGTAACCTTCGTACTCAAACCGTCCCTGTAGAACGGAACGTGCCTTCGCAAGATCTTTAGCAAAAACTTCTTCCATCTCGGGAACACGCAAAACATACGCTGGATGGAACGTAGGTAAAACACGACCAAAATCAGTGTCGAGTACGAAACCTCGGTACTCGGTGATCTTTTCCTCACCCACAACAAACTCAAGGGCCTGCGCGCCTAACGCCAAAACTAGTTTTGGTCGGAGCTTACGCAGCTCCCTTCTGAGTCTCTCCTTACAGTACTCAGCTGCTTCCTTCGTGGGTTTTTTCAGCTCACACAAACAGGCGTTCGTGATGTAGCAAACTTTTTCTCTCGCGACCAAAAACTCCTCGAAGCTTTTAATTTGCCCTAACTCTTCAGGAAAAAGGTTATCGCGGAGATACAGTGCCAAAAGCTCGCCCGAAGCTCCACAAAAGGGGATACCTCTCTTAACCTCTTCCGCTCCGGGCGATTCACCCACAATAACGAGCTCAGCCTGCTCGTTCCCTACCGGCGGAACAATGTTACCTTTTCGGTAAGGACAAGAGCTACACCCCTGTACTTCCTTTTCCACGCGATCCCCTTTCGGAAAATTGGGAGTTTAAAAAGGTGACGTTCTCAGAAGTCGTGGGGAAAAGAACTACATCCAGTACTGGTACAAAAAGAAGCTGAGCGAACCGTTGCCCTCTCTGAATCACCAACGGTCGAGGATTTAAGTTGGTCACGATGGGATTGATCTCCCCGTCGTAGCCTGGATCAAAAAGCGCGATGCAAACAATACCTCGCTGCCTCCAACTACTTCGCGGCAAAACTAAACCTGCTACGTTCAAAGGAAACGCCACACGAACGCCTGTGGGAACCTCTTTTGTTTCGTGCGCAAGAATCTCAGTATCTTCGACACAAAAGAGATCATAAGCAGCGGCGTTGTGCTTTTTCTGAGGATAAAAATCAGGCGCGTAGAAGTAAACCGTCGAAGGCATCGCTACACCTCCTGAAAAGGGAATTCGTAAACGAACTTCAGAATAGGAACAGTAACGTCTTCCAGAACCTGATAACCCACTACAAGTCCGCCACTGAAAGTCGTATATTTCTGAGGGACCTCTTCGCCTTCTGGAAAATCGTCCAGCGCCATCAGTATCGCCGAGTAAATATCTTCCGCAGAAGGGACCTTTTCTACCGTCTTTCCGTGCTCTCTAACAACCCAAGTCCAACCCAACGCATCGTAAAGAGGAGCAACTCTTTTCGCAAAGGTAGGTGCACAGGACTTGATCAGCTCCTTCGTTTCCTCAAGATCAACCTCGACCTTTACCCAAGCGTAGGACATTACCACACCTCCCCAAAAGAAACCTCCGACACTGCCTTGTGTGTATGAATACTCTCATCATGTACACACCTCACCTTAAACCGCCAGATTCTTCCTTCCGACACCCAGCGCATCAACTCATCAGCGAGAAGCCGACTCATATCCTCCACAAATCGTGGGCGTGACATAGCCCACTCCGTAACCCACTTCTCATCCGGTCTTTTCAGCAGCGAAAAAATCGGAGCGCTTGCATGTTTCTCTACGAGCTCAACAATTTCCTCAATCCAGATCATCTGATCTCCAAGTTCGACACTCACAGTTGCGCAGCTTCTCTGGTTGTGTGCCCCTTGTCCACCCGTAAGTTCCAAAGAACACGGACACAACGATAAGTAATAGACCCCGGTGGTCATCCAAATTTCGCTTTGATCTCCTTGCAGCTTCCCCTCAAACGAAACATCCACAGGATAGGGACTCTTAAGTCCCGAAACGGGAGAGCTTTTTACAATCAAGTAAGGAAAAGATAACTTTACATACGCCTTTGAGCTTCCCAGGCGCGATCTGACACTTCTTAGAATTTGGTGTACCTTCTCAATGATAGTCTGATCTTCGAGCGCGGATACCTCTGACAAGACCTCGATGAACCGCGACATATTTGCGCCCCTAACCTGCGCGGTGAGATCGCAGTACAAGTTGGCATCCGCAACGGTTACAAAAGGTCTCCCGTCCTTCCTTAAGACACTCAGCGAAACCTTAACTCCCTCGACTCCGACCTTTTCGATTCCCCACTGCGGGAACTCTGAGTTGTCTTGGTGAACGTCAGGCAAGCTCATGTTTCAACCTCCAAAACTTGCGCTAAAGTATATCTTCTAAAAAAGGGATCCACACACCTCATTTGTAACAACTCCCCTCGAGTGAAGTCCGCTGGACTGCCCTTAGGGAGAACTAACCAGAAAGCCTCCAATCCTTTTCTGAACAGCCTCAAGGCGGTCCGAATCGCGCTACTTAGCGCGTCCGCGTCAAACGCAACAATCACCTTGTTAAACTTGGTGAGCAATAACTCCTCTTGTTCCTTCGACACTTTCTTCCCGAACGAAGCAACGGCATACCCCGGAAGCACAAAAGTATCGAAAATCCCCTCTACCAAAATACAAGACGGTCCGCTTACATCTTCATAACCATAAAGGACATTCGATAAAGACAGGCCTTTACTGGTTATATACTTGGGGCGTCCTTCAGCAAAGCGAATTTGAAAGCCGATTTCTTTCCCGTCTTTCCTAATAGGGAAATAAATTCCATAGCGGTCGTTCCACAGAACTACTTGGACTTTCTTGAAAACTTTGCTCAAGCCTTTTCTGGACAAAAGATCGTAAAGTTGCGGGTAGAAGACTCTTAATTCAGTCATAGGAACGTCAAAAGGAACAGCAATGAGATTCCCCCTTTCTCGAGGGACAGGGTCACTCTCACCTAATATACCAGCATGACCTTTAGCGTCACCACATATAGGACAAACTATCAGAGAGGAAAAGCGTCGCCATTTCGACCTCGCGTTAGGAGGCGCTGGACGGATCTCTTCCGACACAACACCAGATGAGCCGCACTTTACGCAGTACCACCTACTGTACATCTACTTTCTCCGCCTCTAGGATCCGAGCGAGCTCTTTAGCTGAAGAAAGCTTAGTAACATAATCTTCCAGTACTTTAAAACTCACATCCTTAAAGTTCATGAGAAACTTAACAACTCTCTCTCTATACGGCGCACTACGTACATACAAACACCGCATCAATAGTCTTCTTTCCGCTGGCGACTCTTCATCCTCTTCTTCCTTCTGCTGCGTTCGCGTCTCCCAGATTTTTCTCGCGATAGTACTATCATCACCTTCTGTCCGAGCGTCGACCTTATCTTTTTTCTCCTCTTCGACCGACAGTAACACGTCACAGTTGTAAAGTATGGCGTAGGACTCGCCTATGTACTCGCGCTTCATGATCGCCGCGTTAAGAGCTTTGCGATTTAATCTCGCTATCGTCCAAATCGCGATATCCGCTTCTTTCGCGAACGAGTGTAAGTTGGCAAAGACTTCGTCACGCGATTGATACAGATCCGTTGCGCCTTCTGGTTTTACTAGATTCGCATAATCTAACAACAGTAAGTCGAACTTCTTGTCGTACAGACTGCAAGCTCTCTCATGCAACGCCTCGAGGACACTCACCGTACATCTCCTCGTTGACACGTCCGCAACCACCAAACTGCCTTTTCTCTGCGAAACTCGTGTTCGCACTACCTTCGGGTCGAACTCGCCAAACTGAATATCGTCCAAAGTATACAACCCTCCAGACGCTCGAGCGTCATAACGCGCGAAAACCTCGTGACCTGACATCTCGAGTGTAACGTGTAATACATTAAAGCCTTTTCTTGCAGCTTCATCTCCTAGTAATACAAGCAAAAAGGATTTCCCGATTTTTGGTACCGCAGCCAAAACCCCTAGCTCGCCTGGCGAAATACCCCCACGAAGAAGGACATTTAGTCCTTTGAAAGGCGTCGGTATTTTTCTCGCTTCCCAAACCTCTTTTATCCTCCTATGCCGGTCGTAGACTGAGTTTACCCAGTCGACCAGCTCCACTCTTCCCTTTTCGAGCCTAAAAACCTGTCGAACTTCACTAAGCAATCTGTCGAATTCACCGGAACCGATCAGCTCCGGTGCTTTCCTCAAAGCTCTCTCGACCCGTCTCGCGCGTAAGAATTCGAAGACATAGTCCCTCCAGTACTTTCGTTCATCATCTCGCCAAACATTTCCAAAAAAAGCTTCGTTCAGAATTTGCGAGATAAAAGTAACTTCGAGAGTGTGGAAGGGTCTAAGTTGCTTCACCTTCTGAAGTTCCGCAACGACAACCTCCAAAGTAGGGCACTTATTGTACTTTTCCGAGTAGTTCTTAATGATCTGGAAAAGGACACCAGCAAAGGGATAAGTGAAATCGCCGACCTCGTACAACTGCAAGAGCTCGGGATCATACACACGCAAAAAGTAGCAAATTACCCTTTTTTCTTGTTCCACTGTAGCACACCGGTCTCAAGAAACTTGTTAAGCCACTTACGCGAGCTCGCGCACTGTAACCAATAATAAGGGGAACCCCAAACTTGTGAAACCCTTTCAATAACAAAGTCAAAATACCGATAAAGGTCGTATTCATCCATCCCAAGCTCGTCTCTAAACTGAACTATCTTTGACAGATTTTGCCACTTTCTGTCTCCCTTTCCCCCGAAAGGCACAGTAAGGGAAAGCCGGAAATAAGGATGCCACTGCCTCGCTACATACTGGAAGCAGCGTGCAACATCAAGCACGTCGTCTGCCGAAGGGATTTTGTAACTCTTTGCCATTTAAATCCAAAAACGTTACTTCGCCGAGCTTTTTATAAACGCTATACCTTTTCCGACTATGCTTAAACAGCAAAGGGTGTCCTAAGTCGACGAAATCCACAAAAACCAAAGTCTTCCCTTCTTTAAAGCGTAAGCCCCTGCCTAATCTCTGGTGCGTCAGTATCGACGATTTGCCTCCTGCCGCGTTCACCATTAGCGCGATATGTTTGTTGTCGATCCCTTCGTCAACTATCCCCGTTGCGATCACAACCCCCCTCTCCAGCTTACGAACCTTGTCCCGGAGATTCAACGGAGACTTTGAGTCCACGTAAATCGCATCTGGAATCATTTCACTCAGCGCACGTCCGTGTTCTATTCTCCTCACAACCACTAACACCACCCCATCCAAAGTGGTTTCGCAAATCTTCTTTATCAACTCGTTTCTCAGGCTCCCTCCTACAATAAAGGTCTCTTCTGCTTCGTGGAAGTCTTGCGGGTTTGAAAAACCCAGTGGTTCGTTCACTACTACCATCACGAATCGAACATCACATACCAAGCCCTCTCTCTTCACTTCTTCAAAGTCCGTTATTTGGAGCACCGGCCCGATCAGCTTTTCCATAACGAAATCGAGAGCATCGGACCGCCCTCGCGGCGTCCCAGTAAACCCGAATCTGTAGGGTGCGTTACAATTACTGACAACCCTAGAGAATACCTCACTAACCACATGATGCGACTCGTCACACAGGAGGATGGGGAAGTCCAGTAAGTCAGCGTCTCTGAGACTTTGGAAAGTCGCGACCACGCTAGCGTTTTGCGTGAGCCGTTTGGAACCCATGACCAACTGGATGTTGCGATCCGGTAACAATTTCTTAAAAACCTCGAACGATTGCCTCGCAATATCTCTTCTATGAGTCAGATACAAAAACGGGTACCCTAACGTAGCGGCTATACCTGCGGCAATAATCGTTTTCCCCGAAGAAACGGGGCCGTAGATCACAGCTCGCTTCATCTCAACGGCTCGGTCAATTGCGCGACGCTGAAATGGTTTTAACTCAAGAGGCAACGGAACAGGATCTCGAGAGGGGAGGCGCTCCTCTTCAAACTGTACCTTCACGTTAAGCCCTGTTGCCTGTAGTAACTCGACAACATCATCAAGGAACCCGGTTGGAAACCGCTCGCCGTCAAAGAAGCTCCGACGCGTAAACTTCCAGTGCACCTTCCCGCCAAACCGGATCGCCCGAGGCACGCGGACGGTCAAGAGTTCCTTAATCGCCTTCTTCACCTCTCCAGTGGCGTAAACGCGCACTGAACCGGGATGAGCGAAAAGCTCTACTAATTCCTTTTGGCTCACGTGGGACCTCCGCTAGCACTAGCGTCTTTGTAGGAGAGAACTCGAACTCCTCCACCCCGATGGGGTTTAAAAACCACGAAAGAACTCTGAGCAGTTGCCGCCTAGGTAAACCAATCACCGCCGTGCGCACCCTTTTTATTTTTAACAACCACGCGCACCAGCGTAAAAGCTGTCCCGTCCCCGAAGACATCAAGACAAAAATGCTATCAAACTCCTTTGGCTTCGCAGGGCCGGGAATAAACACCTCAGGCAGCTTATCCTCAACCGGCTTATAGACATCTTCGTACAGCGGAAGCGTTTGGTACTCGGGGGTAACTCCTTTGTGTTCCCTCGGTATTGCGTAAATGTGAGGGTAATCAAGTAGCTCCCTCCACCGAAAAGCCTCCAAACCTGTTTGACTTAAAACGAATACTTGGGGGGTCTTACCTCTTGTACGACCTATCACCTTAGCTTGGGCGCGAATGATCCCCGCTATCGCGTAAAACTGGTTGTGGTCAAGCCGCTCGCAAGGAAACACTAAAGGAGGCTGCGCTGAAAATACACCTTCTCTGCCCTTCTTTAGCTTCCAGTTCTCAGTAAAATCGTTCAAATACTCTGGAAGATACGAAGGAGATGCAACCCTTTTGAGATACTTTTCTACTTCAGGAGTGGGAACGACCCGATACAGATACATCAACTGGAGATAAAAAAGAAACGCGCGGGAGCGCGGCCACAAATAAAGAACGTACAGCGCCATACATTCGAACCTGAAACGGCAGCTCAAACACGGTTCTTCAAACCGAAACTGGTCTCTGCATCCACGACGCCACCAGTAGCGAAACAACTCTTCTGTTGTTGAAGTACGTCTGAACTCACCGTACTTTCTCATAACCTAATCACATGAGGAGCCGGAACATTTCGGTGTGTAGTAAGAAAAATTTGCGTGAACGTATTCATCTCCTCCGAAGCGAGTAGGCTCAGCAGCCTCTCAAAGTTCTCGTCATCCATCGCATCTCCAATCGAATCCAGAAAAAGCGGGAGGGGCTCGGTTCCGCGCGCAACCAAAAAGGTTTTGGTTACCGCGATTCGGAAACAAGTCATCACGAAATCACGTTGGGCTGTGGACAAATGACCAACAGGTTCATCCCCTACAAGAAACTCAAACTCAGGCGAGATACGAAAGTCAGCAAAAGGAGTAAGCGTCAACAACCTCCGAGTACACTGCGAGAGAAAGGTCAGAAAAGGCTCCGCTACGTAATGAAAGAACTCTCTAAGAAGCGCCCGCGCTTCCTTTATGTGCTTCGCTTTCTCTACCTCTTGTAAAGAGGACTCGAGCCTACGTAGTAAGCCTTCTAGCTCGCGCCTTCTTCTGATCAACTCAAGCTGCCGTTGACACTCAGCTTCACTTAAGTCAGGTAACTCCTTCAGCCTTTCCTCCGCTGCGTCTTTCGAAATTACAGGTTTTGGGGGGAGATTCTGAATCTCACTTAAAGCCTCGCCGAGCGCGGACTTAACCTCGAGCTCTCGTGAATACAACTCCTGCGGATCCCAAGCGTTCCCACACAACGGACACAATCTAGACCCACCCAATATCTTCGCTTTCTCGATAAGAAGACTCAGCACACGAAGGATCTCCACCTTTCTTTCTACTAAAACCCTCTTCTCCTGCTCAGGAGTGAGTAGCCTTAATTGTGACTTCAGAAAAAGAAGATCGCTCAGCGCTTTCTCGCTGAATTTAATCTCAGGTAACTGTGCTAGCTCCTCTCGCGTTTTTCGAACCTGCTCCCTCAGCGGCTCAACGCTCGTTTTCACCGCTACAAGCGACATTGACTCAATCGCTCTTTCGATCGCATCGAGTTGCAAAAGCGAATACAAAAACCTTCTACGCGCGCTCAGATCGCTTTGTACCAGTAGGTCAACCTCTCTCTGGAAGCAACAAAGAGTCGTACGGAACACACGAGGCGAGATAAATGCTTGTTCGAAATACGCGTTCGCCTCGTGCGCTTTTGTAGTATAAACAGAATCACCAACCTTCAGCTCCAGTTTTCTGGGTGACAGAGCTCGGTAGACCGTAAATGAGTTGCCCAGAAAATCACCACTTAAGAACACGAAGCTTCTTCCTACGGAATCCCTTCGAACACAAGTTCCTAAAGGGAACTTCATCGCGGAAGCACCTAAAAGTCCAAAGCCAATAGCGTTCACCAACGTAGTCTTCCCGCCTCCGTTTTTCGCTACAACCACGTTCAGTCCAGGACCCGGAGAAAACTCCACGTCACTCAAGCACCTAAAATTCGCGATCCTAACTTTCCGCAACTGCATGCCGCAGTGCACTCCTCGCTAACTCAACTGCCTCGCGAGAAAAGCGCTTCTGGCTCACAAACTTGTCGAATCTCTCCAAAAGGTTCCCTCCTGAAGGAGGTACCAACATAAGGTCATCTTCCTTACGTACCCAGCTCACAGATATATGAAGCGCGACCGCTTTCAGCTGCTCTACCCATGAAGGGATACCTTCCCCTCCACCCTCGAGGATGCAGCGCACAACCGCCCCTTCCAACGACTTCTCATCCTCCGGCGGCCCCTCTAAAGTCACAAACTTTCTTCCTGGGAATTCCAAGCGCGAAAAGCGCCCACTTTCGTACAGACACACACCAACAGAGTGCTGCTCTTGCTGGAAAGATAGTCTCTCGGTCGCACCTGGGTACACCAAATTTTCAAAAAGGAAATAACGATGTAAGTCACCCAAAAAACACGCAGAGTACCGCTCGTTCGGGACGCGAATACTTGAGGCCCGAAACTCAGGGACCCGATTATCCCGTAGATGACCAACAAGGTAATCGGCGGGCAGAAACTTCGGGAGCACCTCCGTGAAGGGAACGCAAAAAAACCGTGAGCCCTTTACCTCGAGGATCCTTGGGTCCCCGAGAACTACCTCCACATGAGAGAGCCTTCTAAGAATCCTTAAAGGACTGCGCTCTCTAGGACCATCATTGTCGTGATTACCCCCGACAACGATTGTGTCAGGGAGTTTTCCCAAAACCTCAAAAGCAACGTTTATAGCATCGATGGGCGGTCGACGTTGGTCAAACAAATCACCCGCGATCACAACCAAATCAGGCTTTTCCTCCTGAGCAACTTGTAAAACCCTCAAGAAGGAGTGATACACGTCGAGCTCCCGTACGTTAAACCCTTCGCGTACAACAGGGAGCGACCTAAACCCGAGATGAATGTCAGCCGTAACTAAAATTTTCATCTTTTCCTTTTGCTCTTGTAGCGCATCCTCTTTCGGCGCTTTCGGTACTTGTGCTTGGACATCTTCCTTCTTCGCCACTTCTTTACCGATCCCATTACCTCTCTCCGCGGGGTGCAAGCTCAAGCCACTCATCCAGCGTCACAACCGACACTTCGCCAATCTTAACCTTAGCAGGAACAACACGCGACAGTACCAGCGTAGGACCACGGTCTCGATGCGCAACCAAGACAGGTTCGAAACCTTCCGGGCACTCCTCCAGTGTCTGTTTCCACCAACTCACAATTCCTGTCTCTTTTCCCGTAACAAAGTCTTCGAGCCGAAAATCTTTATGGTGTTTTAGCTCAAAGCAGTAAGAGCATTTTGGGTAGCTCAGATCAATCTGGACGACGTCACCGCACTGATGCACAGTCCCATCTGGTTGCTTGAACGTAGGTGCTCGCCAGAAAACCCGGTCTGACTTCCCATCAGACCACCAGAGAGAAAGGAGCCTACAAACTTTTCGCTCGAATCGCGCTCCTTTTTCTTTACTTCTCAAAAGCTACTCCTTAAACCCAAAGGCCAAGACACTCAAAAGAAGTGCCTTCAGCCTCGCCAGATTTTCCACTGAATCATCAAGTAGCGTGACCGGCTCACCCCCAGACTCTACAAGATAGACTCGCCATTGG
>Ga0180300_10001747_pt1 | contig 10140 bp, 6 predicted proteins | sample GuaBasSediGuay15_FD_121798 | JGI IMG/M metagenome (GOLD analysis project Ga0180300, IMG submission 121798) | Subseafloor sediment microbial communities from Guaymas Basin, Gulf of California, Mexico - Guay15, Core 4569-2, 21-24 cm | ecosystem: Environmental > Aquatic > Marine > Hydrothermal... | reverse complement strand
TTAGAGACGCTCTGTTTGAGTTGTTCTAGTCCTATATCGTTTGTCAATACTTGGAGGTAATGTTTCACTTCTTTGCTGCCCAGAAATTCTTTCCCAACTTGAGACAAAATTCCGTTTATCTTTGCCTTCAGTTGTTTATCAGCCTTCAACATCGTATTTGCTATGGCAAGAGATTCGAAACATCCGCTACATAACGTAACTACATTTAGGTCGGCTTCTTCGGCTAAGCAAATGTTGTATGCCGCTATAGCTAGGCTAGCCTCTAAATTTATAGACTGCACTGGTGGAGGCGCACAACACGTCATGTTGGCTAAATCAACAAGTTCAATTCCAAGTTTGGCGAGAGTCTTCCTTGCTGACAACTCGTAGTTTGGCTGACGAGCAGGTATGGTGCAGCCTAGGAATAAAGCATAGCTTGTCATGATGTTTCCTCCTTCTTTTGTTGCAGCTTATTAAACCCGGTGGCGGAAAGAATTTTTCTTATTGCATCCACACCTGTTGGCTGAAGAGATGGTAAACCGAGGGCAGACCTCTTATTTTCCACGAATTTGGAAACTTTGACTATGCGCCCGTCATTCAAGAGGGCTGATGCAAACTCTGAATAAATATTTGGGATGTAGCCTTCTTCTAAAGCGATGTTTCTCAATGCATATATCACGTCAGCTATTTCAACCTTCTGAGGGCATCTTTCTTGGCAGTTATAACATGAGCAGCATAGCCATATGGCGTCGCCTGAAATTACTTCATCTTTTTCTCCTAAGAGCGATAGCTTGATGAGTTCTCTAGGATTAAAACGTGGGGTGAGTTTGGCCACTGGACAACTGCTAGCGCATGTTCCACACTGGTAGCATAGAGTTATGGTTTCGCCGCCTAAGCGACTCGTAATCATGTTAGAGAATGTTAGGTTGGTTGTTTTTTCCGCTCTTACATATTCCATTTTAATTTCACGCTCCTCTAGGAACCTCCCATTAATTGAAGTGGACCCAACTTTTCTAATCTTTCAGTCATCATTTGCGCTGCCTCTGCGAATTTGTCTCCTTCGATAAATACCATGTTGAACATCTCCAACCTCTCTGGCTCTATACCATATTCTTTCAGCAACATTTTGGCGAGTTCCACCTTCTTTTGAGCTTTCTGGCTACCTACTTCATAGTGGCAACCATCACTTTTACATCCTACAACCATCACTCCTTGAGCACCCACTTTAAAGGCCTCCAGAAACTGATGAACTTGTAGAATGCCCGTGCAAGGAACCTTCATAACCCTGACGTTAGCTGGATACCGCATCATAGCCATACCCGAAGAGTCTACGGCAGTGTGACCGCATTCAGAACAGCAGATAGCTAGAACCAAAGGCTTCGATGTTCCATTTACAGACATAAGTGCCTTCATCTGAGCCAACATCTGGTTTGGCCTCGAATGCCTAAGCTCAATAGCGTTAAGAGGACAGGTTCCCACGCAAACACCACATCCTTCACACAGCAAATCAGATACCCGAGCAACGAAGTGTCCTTCAGTTGTTGGCACTAAACTTATCGCGCCGTAAGGACATGTAACGGGACAGAACTCACAGTCACCACAATATTCTTCATTGACTATGGCGGTTCTTTGATCTTTAACTATCTTGCCAGTGGACAAGAACTTTGCAGCCTTTATAGCAGCGGAGTGAGCATGCAGAGAAGTCGTCGGCGCATCCTTTGGAAACGTTGCTCCTCCGCAGAGATATATCCCTCTCAGCTTGGTTTCTGTAGGTCTCAGTTTGGCATTGTACTCCTTGAAGAATCCATCTTCATCTAACTCAAGACCTAGAATTTCAGCAAGCTCCTTGGTGCCTTCAGCGGGCACCATAGCTGGAGCCAACACTACTAGGTCAGCGTCTAATTCTAAGAATCTTTTCAGAAGAGCATCCTCAACATCAACGATTAATCTGCCCGTCTCTGGGTCCAGCGAGATTTCGGTTGGTCTACCCTTGACAAACTTTATTCCCATCTCTCTAGCTCGTTCGTAATAATATTCATGTTCTCTTCCAGTGGTTCTTATGTCTATATAGCATATAGTGATGTCCGTATCAGGATAGGCTGATTTGATCAACGAGGCATGTTTCAATGAAATCATACAACAGATGCTTGAGCAGTAGGGATTGTAACGTCTATCTCGCGAACCAACGCATTGTATCATAACGATTTTCTTGGCAGGTTTACGGTCTGAAGGTCTAATAATCGCTCCGCCAGTAGGACCGAAACCATCAATCATTCTTGCAAGTTCAAGATTGGTTATGACGTTTGGATAATCGCCATAATGGTACTCTTTTATAACGCTGGAATCATACTCCTGGAAACCAGTAGCCACTATAATGCTGCCTACGTTTAGGGTTATTCGCTCAGTTTTCTGATCCAATTCGATGGCGTTTGTGGGACAAACCTCAACGCATTTAGCGCAGTCATGGAATTTGCAGACGCTTTCATCAATGACGTAGGCTGGCGGATGAACGTTCGGAATGTTCATGTAAATTGCCTTGCGAGTTTTCAGCTTTGCATTATATTCATCTGGCACTTCCACGGGACAAACGGTAGTGCACAGATCGCATCGAACACATTTCAGTTCATTAACGTATCTTGGTTTCTTCTCTATTGTAACCTTGTAGTTCCCAGGAACCCCTTCAACAGCCACAACTTTTGAATTTGTTAGTATGTTTAGGTTTGGGATTTCACTGAAGCCAGAACGGTATACACACTTTCGAGAGGTATGGGTGATAGTTTTCACATCTGAAGCCGGAGACTGTATACAAATTGCGCAGTCATCAGTTGGGAAGAATCTGCCCGCACGAGCAGCCAAGCCGCCTAGAAACGGTGCTTTTTCAACCAGATTCACTTCGAATCCTAAATCCGCTAAATCTACAGCTGTTTGCATGCCAGCTATTCCTCCACCTATGACTAAAGCAGATTTGAGAGCTGGAAACTCAAGTTTCTCTATGGGTTCAAGAAGCTTGGCGCGTTCGATGGCAGCTAGAAGCATAGCTTTGGCTTTTTCTGTTGCTTCTGATGGTGTTTCCCGATGAGGCCAGGCACAGTGGTCTTTTAAATCGATAACTTCCACCAAATAGGGGTTAAGACCTGCCTCTTCAACTGCTTGGACGATGTTCACTTCGCTTAACTTCGGAAGACTCTCTGCAACGACAACTCTGTTTATTTTTCCGTTTTTAACAGCGTCTACAATAGTTCGTAATCCTTCGCCACGCCAAAACTCGCTGTTTCTCTCAACAAGAACTACACCTGAAATATCTTTCACATAATTGACTAGAGCGTTGAAATCCAAGGTTTCAGAGAGCTGTTTTCCACAGTCGGATAGGAATACTCCAACTTTAACTTCATCCATTTTTAATCCCTCACCTTCTTATTGTTTTTAACAATCGCTTTTCACTATCGTAAATCTTAACTTCCAAAGGCATCTCACCGATGGCAAAGTGGGTGGCACAAGCAAAACATGGGTCATAAGCTCTGAAGGCCATCTCCACCATGTTCAGTAGCCCATCGCTAACTTTGCCATTACGTATAAGACCTTTTGCAGCGTTTTTTATGGACATACAAATGCCCGGTGCGTTATGGGTTGTGGCCACAATCAAATTGACTTTTTTGGCTAAGGCTTTTTCATCCAATATATAATGATGAATTAGAGTGCCCCTTGCAGCCTCAACTATGCCAACTCCTTCGCCGGGTTTTCCAGGCTTATTTCTGATATCCTTGTTTGTTATTTCCTTATCTGTAACTAATTCTAAGGCCCGCTCCGCTGCGTACATAAGCTCTATTAATCGAGCCCAGTGGAAAGCCAAAGTGGCGTGAACAGGTTTGCCCCCGAGAGTCTTGTACATCCTTTCGTACTCTTCCTGCGCCATAGGTGTTGCCATGCCATCTGCAGCGTTCAGTCTTCCAAGAGGCCCTACTCGGTAAATGCCGCTATCTGGTCCCGCTACTAAGCCTTTCCATCCAACGTTTTTGAGGTATGGTAGTTTAACGTAGGTCCATGGTTCAACGTGTTCTTCAATGACATCCAAATATTCTGAAGGAGTAAACTTCAGAAACTCCTTTCCTTTCGGATCAACTACTCGAACATCACCGTCATAGAAGTTTACTTTGTTGTTTTTGTCAACAGTTCCCATGTAATAGGTCTTTAAGGTGTAGGGTTCACTTTTAATCAAGTTTACGTAGTCAACGTTTTTGAGAACTACATCGTCGAAGAGCTTCAAAGAGAATTTTGCGAACTCAACGCAGCTTCTAACCATTTTTTCAATTTCCTGCCTCTCCTCCTCAGACAAAGCCTTTGCCATACCGCCGGGCAAAGCACTTACAGGATGAGTTGGTCTGCCTCCAAGTATACCTGTTATTTTTTGTCCATAGGCTCTGTGCTTAATCACCTCTTTAGCGATATCCAAGCCAACTTTCTCTATCACTCCAAGAATGTTTCTTTTCGCTGGAGGCGCATCCGGCCCTACAACGAAGTCTGGTCCACCTAAAAAGTAGAAGTGCAATATGTGATCATAGATGAAATAGGCGCAGTACTCCAGTTCTCTCAGCTTCTTAGCGGTTTCCGTCGGCTCCACATTGAAAGCGGCGTCGCATGCTTTTGCACCTGCCATATGATGCGCAACTGGGCAAACACCACAGATTCTGGTAGTTATGATAGGTAAGTCTTCAGCCCTTCTTCCTTCACAGAACCGCTCGAACCCTCTCAGTTCTGGAACTTGGAAGTAGGCGTTTTCCACGTTTCCCTCGTCATTTAGGAATATGGTGATTTTTCCATGGCCTTCCAATCTTGTGATGGGGTCTATGATTATTTCCTTCATTTTTTCACCTTCCTTCGGAGAATAGAATGAGCCAAAGAATACTTGTAGAAAGTTCCAATCGGATCCACAACTTGATTGATGACTTCAGGATTAGTGGAAATGGACGCAAGTGCGCTGACGGCGGCGGCTCCCTGATCTTTCACTTGTGGACCTGGACCATCGCAACCTGTACAAGGTATGTTTACATTTGGACATTGAGCGCCACAGCCTGCTCGTGTAGCTGGACCCATACAGATTACTCCTTGATCCCAAAAACACGTTTTAAAGTCATCTTCGATTTCGTAAATTCTCTTTATTTCCGAAAGTTTTCTATCCTTTTTCTCTCTTGGGCATTCATCGCAAATGGACTTGTTTGGCAAGAGGCTTGATCCTTTTGGGGGCAACTTATTGCTGAATATTGCTTCGAGAGCTTGAATTATACAAGGAATGGGTGGTGGGCATCCTGAAAGGAAATAATCGACGTCTACGGTTTGGGCTAGAGTTTTTACGGTGTCATAAAATTCCGGTAGTTCCAGCTCTCCTTCTTTAATCTTAATGGAAGTTTTCGGTGTCACCGATTCAGGGTTTTTAGTCGACGGTGTTTCAGAGTATGCTCTTTCAAAAATTGTTTCTTTGTTCCAGAGGTTTGCAAGACCTACGACGCACCCGTCACAAGCGCACGAACCAAAAGCTACTAGGATTTTAGATTTTTTTCTCAGAAGCTTGGCCATGTGTTCATTCTCTTCGGTTCTTATGGCGCCGTTGAAGAAACAGACGTCTATGTATTTGTCTGGAAATGCTTCTACATCTTTGTATTTGATGTCTATAGCCACTGGCCAGAAGACTATGTCTGCTTTCGCGACGACGTCTAAGATTTTTTCGTTTATGTCCAGTACGGCTATTTCGCAACCTCCGCAGCTGGCTGCCCAGTAGAAGGCAAATTTCAGTTTTTCCAATTTATCACCCATTTATGTTAAGATTTTTTTCTTAAAGGAAAGAATAGATACATCTAACTTCTTAAACTTAAGTTTAACGGTACGTTTTTTTTATAGAAATAATATAGATCGTTTTGTATCTCTGTATGTTTTGCTAAGTTTAGAAGTGAGTCCCAAAATATAGTCTCTTGTAGCTAGCTTCAAAGAAATCTGAATAATTTGTCGGGGGGAACTTGATATTTTTCGTTCATAAACCGGTATGCGTAAAAATGCGGAAAATAACAATCGTCACGTAGATGTATCTTTTAACGTGTTGAGTTAATCAAAGAGTTTCTCTATCTTCTCATTTTACCTAAAAAATAATTATATCGCTATTTATTATTGCCTATTGGTACTTCTTGTTATGCTGTGGCTAATTGTTTCATTATTTTTGAACGTACATCCTCTGAGACTGGTCCTAATTTCGAAATCCTTTCATTAAGAGTACTAAATATGTTCAGTATTTTATGGTATTGAGGAAGGGTTGTTCTAATTGAAAGTAAACGTAAGGATTTAATGCCGTATTTACTTAGCTCCTTCTTTAGCTGAATAACGTGTTCTCTCATTTTTTCTTCAGTGAAAACGCTGTCATCTCCCTCCACGAATATGATGCCGTCAGCTCCATAGGCAAAAGCTTGAAGCACATGTTTGAGACCAATCCTTCCAACACTTGGCACTCCAATTATCTCAATGTTTGGAGAATAAGACTCTCTCGTTTGCCCAGCCAAATCCGCAGATCCGTAGGCTGTGTCTCCTCCTATAAAGGCAACAATTTTTGGTGAAGTTTTGCTTTCACATACTCCGCGAATCTGCGCCATTAACTGTGCCTCAGTGCAGTGGTTAAGGTCAATTGCCCATTGGGGGCATACGGGCACGCATATTCCACATCCAACACATGAGATTGGGTTAACTATTATGCCATTCGGTGACTTTTCTATTGCCGCTACAGGGCAGACTTCTATGCATTCGCCGCAGGTGTTGCATTTATCTTGAATTATGTAAGCCACTTCTGGCGGTATGGATATCTCACCTTTGCCCACAAAAGTTGCAACCCTAGAGGCTGTAGCCATTGACTCCAGAGTTGTTTCTCTAATATCTTTAGGGCTCACAGCGCATCCAGCAATAAAAACGCCGTCGCGTTGGCTGTCCACTGGCCTAAGCTTGTAGTGTCTTTCTAGGAGGAATCCGTCTGAGCCGACTTGTATTCCTAGTTTTCGAGCTAACTCATAACTGGTGGGATGTGGAAGGATGCCTGTGCTAAGTACAACAAGGTCAAATTCTCCTTCAATGTCTCTTCCAAGCATGGTGTCTTCAGCTCTCACCAACAGTTTTTCCCCGTTTGGAATTACTTCTGCCACTCTTCCTCTAACGAACCGCACGTTATGGTCTTGAGCTGTAGCATAGAATTCTTCGTAGCCTTTTCCATCCGCTCTTATGTCTGTGTAAAATATCCATGGTTCAGCGTCTGGAACAGCTTTTTGAAATAGCATAGCATGCTTAATTGCAGCCATACATCCTATTTTGCAGCAATGTTCAACTCCTCTGTCAGTATTCATCATACGGCTACCCACACAGAGTACGTAAGCCACTTTCTTCGGCACCTTTCCGTTAGATGGCTTATGTATACCCTGCAACATGAGCCGCTCAAACTGAAGGTTGGTTACAATGTCTGGATGCAAACCATAACCAAACTCCTCAAGTCTTCTCGGGTCAAGCTGCTCGAATCCAGTGCAAGCAACAATAGCACCCACATCTAACTCAATGGTTTTTTCTTTCTGGTCAAAATCAATGGCATGGGCAGGACAGAACTTTTCGCAAATCCTACAAACTCCCTTCGTGAAGTATAAGCAGTGTTCAGTGTCTATCACATAGGTTTTAGGGACCGCTTGCCTAAACGGAGTATAAATAGCCTTTCGCTCCATCAATTCAGCTTCAAACTCGCTTGGAACCTTAACTGGGCACTTCTTTGCACATTCTCCACAAGCCGTGCATTTAGATGCATCCACAAACCGCGGGCGTTGCCTTATTAAAACCCGATAGTTGCCAGGCGCTCCTTCAACAGCCGCTGGCTCAGCCATAGTGATGATCTTGATATTGGGATGCTGTCCAGCTGACACCATCTTAGGCGTGAGGATACACTGCGAGCAGTCAAGGGTTGGAAAGGTTTTGCTTAGCTGCGCCATGTGGCCTCCAATGCTCGGATTTCGCTCAACTAAATAAACCTGATAGCCCTTATCAGCCAATTCAAGGGAGGCAATTATGCCAGCGATGCCTCCTCCGATCACTAGAATATCCTGCTTCACCGGCATGCTCTTTGGCTCTAAAGGAGCTAAATAACGGGCACGTTCCACTGCTCCATGAACAAGATCGATAGCCTTAGCCGTCGCAGCCTCCTTATCATCATGAACCCAACTGCACTGTTCCCGAATGTTCGCCATGTCAAGGAAATATGCGTTCAAACCTGCTGATTCTAGCGTTTGCCTAAAAGTTTCAAGATGCATTCGTGGAGAGCAGGATGCTACCACAATTCTGTTAAGTCCATGTTCTTTTATTCCCTTTATTATCATTTCCTGTCCCGGATCACTGCACATGTATTCATATGTTTCCGCAACTTCCACTCCTTTGAATTTAGCTGCGGCTTCTTTCACCTTCTCTACGTCCACGGTGTCGCTGATGTTTCCTCCACAGTGGCAAATGTACACTCCTACTTTAGCCTCTTCTTGCGCCATTTTTGCTTCCTCAAACGGACCATTTGTTCTTTGAAACTTTTAGGAAGTTCCCTAGAGATTACTGAAGTATTAATATATTTCCAATTTTTTGAGGTGTTTGTTTCCATGAGGCTCAAAAGGCTTATAAATGAAGCATTAGTCTGTTAAACTTCTCAAAACAAAAATGTTGATTCACATTTACACTTTCATATAGAAAAAATAGAGGCTTAAATTATGACTGAACTCAAAAACGATATTATTCAATTAGCCAAATTAGATATGGAATTTGCTAAGGCTGTGGCGAAAGCTGGCGGCGAAAAAATAAATCTTTGCATTCAATGTGGCACATGCACTGCCAGCTGTCCATCTGGACGAAGAACCGCTTTTCGCACACGCCAACTAATACGGAGGGCGCTGTTGGGTCTTCGAGAAGAAGTTCTTTCCGACAAAGACCTTTGGTTATGCACAACCTGCTACACTTGCCTAGAAAGATGCCCTAGAGGAGTCGATCCGACAGACGTTATTTTAGCTTTGAGAACTATGGCAGCTGAAGCTGGGCACATGCTTGATCGGCACAAAATGGTTTCAAGCTTCGTCATAAAATATGGGCACGCTGTTCCTATTAATGAAGAAAACCGAAAGTTGCGAGTGAGCCTAGGCCTCAGTGAGGTTCCGCCGACCACGCACAAGTCTAAAGAAGCCCTTAATGAGGTTCAAGAGATCACTAAGAAAACAAGCTTCGACAAACTGGTCGGTTTTAAAAAGGAATAAGTTGGTGAACTAGATGGAGTATGCGTTTTTTCTTGGTTGCGTAATTCCTAACCGCTATCCAGGAATTGAATTAGCTATGCGAAATGTTGCGCCAACGCTTGGAATTGAGCTTAAAGACATGGAAGGGGCGTCTTGTTGTCCAGCGCCAGGTGTGTTCAAGTCTTTCCATCAGCCTACATGGCTGGCTTTAGCAGCTCGAAACCTTGTTATAGCAGAAACATTGGGCGCCGACATTGTGACGCTCTGTAATGGTTGCTATAGTTCCTTGAAGGAAGCAAACGAAATTTTAAAGGCTGAGTCCTCAAAACGCGATGAAGTGAACCAGATTCTGCACAATTTCAACAAAGAGTTCAAAGGCACCATTAACGTGAAACACTTCGTAGAAATTGTTTATTCTGAAATCGGGCCAGAGAAATTAAGAGGACTTGTAAAAAAACCTCTGAACCTGAACGCTGCAATTCAATATGGTTGCCACCTGTTAAAACCAACAAAGTATCGAACGGTTGAAAGCACTGAACGCCCCAAGTTTCTGGATGAACTGGTTGAGGCGTTAGGCTCGAAGAGTATTCCTTATCGTGACAAAATGATGTGCTGTGGAGCTGGAGGAGGAGTGAAAGCTAGCAATCCAGATGTTTCGTTAGATATGGCTAAAGAAAAGCTGGAGAACATAAAGAAAGCGGGTGCAGAATGCATAATCACACCTTGCGCCTTTTGTCACCTTCAGTTCGATAGAGGGCAAGTGGATATCCGAAACAAGTTAGGCATTGATTTTAACATTCCAGTGCTACATTACGTGCAGCTCTTAGGTCTAGCGTTGGGATTTGCGCCAGAAAAGCTAGGTCTCTACAGCAACGCCATCCCCGTAGAT
>Ga0180300_10001746_pt1 | contig 10147 bp, 10 predicted proteins | sample GuaBasSediGuay15_FD_121798 | JGI IMG/M metagenome (GOLD analysis project Ga0180300, IMG submission 121798) | Subseafloor sediment microbial communities from Guaymas Basin, Gulf of California, Mexico - Guay15, Core 4569-2, 21-24 cm | ecosystem: Environmental > Aquatic > Marine > Hydrothermal... | reverse complement strand
CTTCGATACAGATACCAGTATATCAAAGGTATCTAGAGAGAAGGGTGCGAAAAGGTCCAATTCCCAAACATGTAGCCATCATACTTGATGGAAACAGGCGTTTTGCAAGAATAAAGAACCTCCCAATCGAGAAAGGATACATGCTAGGAGCCAACAAAGTGAGACAGATCTTAGACTGGTGCGAAGAACTTGGCATTCAACACATAACCCTTTACTCCTTTAGCACTGAGAACTTTAGGAGGCCAAGAGATCAGGTACAAATTATTCTAAACGTGATAAAAAGCCAACTTGAGGAAGCGCTTTCCAGTCTAGATGAATTCAAACGCAGAGGTGTTAGCGTAAGAATCATTGGTAGGTTAGAGCTACTACCTGAGGATTTGAGAAGACTTGCTAAGGAGTTAGAACGCAAAACCGCAAATTTCGGACCAAAAACAATCAACCTAGCAATTGCCTACGGAGGAAGAACTGAGATCTTGGATGCTGTTAGAAGGATAGCTGAGAAAGTCAAAGAAGGGGAAATGAAACCGGAGGATATTGATGAAGAGGCATTCAGGTCCCATTTATATCTAAAAGACCTCCCAGATCCTGATTTAATCATAAGAACTTCGGGAGAGGAGAGAATAAGCAATTTCCTCCTTTGGCACATAGCGTACTCAGAACTTTACTTTTGCGAAGCCTATTTGCCAGCTTTCAGGAAAATAGATTTTCTTAGGGCCATTAGGGATTACCAAAGGAGAAGTAGGAGATTTGGTGCCTAATGAATTCCCTTGCTTCTTTTGAGAAGATCTTCTAGGAAACCTACGACATCTGATAGGTTTTTCTTTGCCCTTAAGGAGAGATTGAAGATCTCGAAATCCCCATAAGGCCCGAGAGCGGAAGGTAGATTCTCTAACACTATCTGAAATCTTTTTAAAATTGGAAGCCAAGACGAAATATCTTCCATACTAATTTTTTCAAACGTAAAACCTTCCTTAGAGACGATAGTCATAAGATCATCGATCTTCAAGAGAATTGATCTTATAGCTTCCATGCTTAGGCCTATTTCGCTCTCTATTCTTGTTAAGACAAAAGGATTTAAGGCAGATCTTGACAAGACAAGAGATGCATAAGAAAGAACCTCTCTTACACTTCCTCTCAAAGATTCAATGTTTACTTCCTTTTCTTTTTTGTTTCCGGAACCTTCATATGTCATGCAGGGTACCCTTAACATTGTACTGCGAATCTTTTTTTGGGTACCTTATGATTGATTGAGATCAATATGAGCAAGGCTACAACACTAGTCATGATAGTAATATTGCTCTCAAGTACTGTCGTGTCGGTTAATTCTCAAGAAAAAACGAGAAATCCCTTTGCTGTAGGATTTCAGTTTGATAAAGCATATTATGAGCCGAATTCAACTGGAAACGTCAAGATCTGGATTTTATCATGGGTAGAAGTGCCTATATTTATCGATGCTGTTTTTCTCCACTTTGATTGGATGGAGGAGAACCAATCTATCAGCCTAATTGGCCTGAATGCCTCTGTGAGCCAGTACGAGCCTACGATTGTCGGCACACTCAACTTTACGATCCCTGATGTTGAGCCAGGGTGGCATGGATATGTTGCTTTGGTGTATTACTCTGCAAAAGTAGGTGGAAGATGGGCTCGTGGATTTGTCAGATCTCCTGACCCAAAGGACGAGAGAGAGTTCGGTCATGACATGTACCTTTTGTCTGTAGGGTATTCTATAGGGCAAGGTCCGCCAATGCTTTACTGGGATGTGTATAATTACACAATTGAAGTGAGAAGGAGTGATTTCTTTGAGGTATGGGTTGACCTAGGGAATGTTGGAGGATATTATACTCCATCAATACACGCTTTATTGATAAACGACCTTGACGAGGTGGTGGGAGGCATCGTACCGGCAAATATCTACAGTGGAATCAAGGAGCCATATCCCCTTCTCTTCGTATCATATGGTGTTCCTTCCGGAATTAGGGCGAGGTTGTTTTGGAAGATTCCAGAGAATTACTCTCTGGGGCATCATAATATCACTCTTGTCATCGCAAGCGGACAAGTACCTCAGGAATCGAAGATATTGAACTTTACAGTGCTAAAATCATATTCAGAGGAGGCTAGAGAGAAGCTGGATGTTATAGATAGGTTCTTAAATGAAGTAAGGGGCTTGGTGAATCTATCGAAGGAGATCGGAATAAAGATTGATGAACCAAATCTACTACCTATACGAGATGAATATGAGCAAGGAATGGCCGCCCTTCTGACTGGACACGATGAATCGGCCCTTGAACATGCAGAAAAAGGAATCCAACTAGCAAATTCAGTTAAGGAGCAGATGGAACCTCTGTTTGAAGAAGTTAAAGAGGATGTATCTTCGATGAAGACTTCAGAAGACATGGAGATAAAGGAACACATTGATAAAGCCATTACTGCTCTTGAAAAAGCAAACAAATCTGACAATCCAGCCGATTGGGCTGCGAACATGACAATTGGACTGAGAGAATTAATTCAAGCCAAGAATTTAGTTGGCAGGTGGAAAAGTAATTACTTGGTTGTTTTGATTTTGTTAGCTGGCCTTATTGCGTTGTCTTTGCTCATTCTAAGGAAAAAGAGATAAAATTCATTTACAAGAACTTAGTACATCAACAACGTTTACCCAGGCTATCGCTGTGTCCTTCCTATTGTATCCTCCTCCTCCTGTAGCCACAAGCCTGCCTTCGCAAAGTTCATGGGCTAGCTCATGAATTGCTTGAACTGCTAGACGATGGCCCTCGTGAGAATACCTGAGATGTGTTAGTGGATCGCTTGAAAGCCCATCTGCACCGCATTGAATTATTATGATGTCGGGTTTGACCTTCCTTGCAAAGGATCTCACTTCTTCTATTGCAAGAAGCAGCTCTTCATCTCCATCTCCAGGATTAAGTGGGATATTTAGTTTTGTCCCTTCCGCTTTACCTTTCCCCTTCTCTTCCCTGAACCCAGTTCCAGGATAAAGAAATCGACCACTCTCATGTACATCGGCTATGTAGACTCTTGGATCATCATAAAAGCCGTACAGAACCCCGTCCCCGTGATGTGCATCAAGATCCACATACAGCAACTTCTCAACACAATAATCCCTTAAAGCCTTAGAAATTGCAATAGCAACATCGTTGAAGACACAAAAGCCTCCAGCGGCATTTTTTCTTGCATGATGGAGCCCTCCCATCGGATTAAAGGCATGGAGCGCATCTTTTCTCATGACTTTTTCCAACCCAAGCAAAGTGGAGCCAACAACATAGCAGGAAGCCTCAAAAACCCCTGAAAAAGCCGGTGTATCTCCATAATCCAAAACGCCAATTCCCCTTCTTGAAGCCTCTTCTACAAATCTCACATATTCTTCGTCATGAAACAGAAGAAGATCTTCCCTCTTAGCCATCACAGGGTTGCAAACCTCTATTTCTCTATCCCTCAATAAGCCACTTTTTTCAAGCTCCTTCCAGAAAGAAGTTATCCTGTCAGATCTCATAGGATGTCCGGGCCCGAATGAATAGAGCAGGAGTTCTTCCCCAAATATTAGGCAAAGCTCGGTCATCAGAACCATATTTCACTAAAAAGCTAAAAGCTTGGTGCGAAAAATCAAAAATGCTTGGGAACACAGCATTGTCAAATAACCAGGGTGACATTTCGATAATCCTAATTTAGCCCTCCTTTCTATAATTTATTTTTCTCGCAGCCATCTACGAATCATATCCTCAACACTAGGTTCTTTTCTCCGATAAACTGTCCTCCTAGGGTAGGGATAGCCTCCATATATCTGAATTGCTTTTCTAACTAAACTATTAGCCTCGCCAACTGAGAACTTCCTCCAATCCTTGCTATGCTTGAAGGAATTTGGGTCTGACCATGAAGGGTTGAAATAATCTATGTCTTCAGGGCGCAAACATATTATCACCGAATTCACTCGCCTATGTAGGCTTAGCGGTACAGAAAACAAGTTCTTCGGCTTTATTTCGTTATCTACTCTTAGCTCAAACGCCTCGTACCTTTTTCTTATATCGTGAAGTTTGCCGGTGATTTTCCCTCTAATGTACTCTACTATAGCCCAAGCTGCATCAAGTGCGCCGAACTTTCTAACGATCTCTGGAGAAATTGACCTATGATTCAAATTAACGTGCATACCTCTTCCTGTCCACATAACATACACCGAATCGCTTATTCCTTCCCTCTCTAGGTGGTCCAGAATCTCTCGCACAATTTCTACAGTTGCTCTCCACTTCTTTGGATCGTTGTCTATATCCCAGTAGGGAGTGTATGAAATCAGATTTCCTTCGTCCTCTATATCTTCTCTCCGTGAAAGATTGAGATATTGGGCTGATGTAGCATAGAAGGATCTTGGCTTAATGGAAGAAAAATGTTCCAATAACTTGGTAACTTGGGAAGGCTTTTCAATCTTTAACAGAACTCCTTTCTCATTGTATCTAACTACTCCTTTGCCAAATAGAGCGACCCATCTTTTACGGCAGAAATCAGCGATCTCTATTCTAACTTCTTCATTGGAGTAATACTCTAGGATTTGATTGTCTGAGGATATCATCTCCGTCTGAATACAATCGTAGCATATAGATTTGTCTTATGGCTGGCATTCAAGGAGCACTTACAACTCAGGATAGCTAACTTTTTTGGACTCTAAAGTTGATTCACACGAGATGTTGACAACATTAGGTGAAATGCAGGAGCAGGTAGCAAAGATCGTAGAGAAATTAACAAGGAGCATAGTTAACATAACGACCACGCGTCTCTTACCAAGTGTGTTTCTCCTTCCTGTCCCCGCCAAAGGGGTTGGGACGGGATTTATCATAGATGAAGAAGGACATGTTGTTACCAATGCTCACGTTTTAGCTGAAGCGAGAAGAGCGGAAATCTATCTGCATGATGGAGACATGGTCGAAGCTAGGTTCGTTGGAAGAGATCCTTGGACAGACGTTGCTGTCATGAAGATAAAGAGGAAGGATTTAGAGCCAGCAGAACTAGGAGACTCTGACAAACTCTCAGTTGGGCAGTTCGTCATAGCCATAGGCAATTCTTTTGGACTAGCAGGAGGTCCCACAGTCACATTTGGAGTTATCAGTGCACTTGGAAGACATATAAGAACTCAAAGAGGACCTCTTCTTGCAGGTCTCATCCAAACAGATGCTGCCATAAACCCTGGAAATAGCGGAGGTCCGCTTGTGGATTTGGATGGCAAGGTAGTTGGCATGAACACGGCAATAATTCCTTATGCACAGGGAATTGGTTTTGCTATTCCAATAAACTTAGTATCAAGAGTTGCAGAAGATTTGATAAAGCTTGGCGCTGTTAGAAGGCCGTGGCTTGGGATAAACGGAGTTGACATTGATCCTAAGATGGCTAAGCACTACGGGCTAAGCGTCAGCAGAGGTGCTCTTGTAGTAAACGTAATAAGAGGAGGGCCCGCATGGCGCGCTGGTCTAAGGAAGGGCGACGTAATCGTTGCAATTAAAGGGAGAGAGGTCAAAGGAATGGATGACCTGATTGGACAGCTTTGGGAAGAGACTCCAGGTAGCGTGATTGAGGTTTCAGTCGTTAGAAGGAACCAATTGGTGAGACTTAGAGTGGTTTTGGGCACGCCACCTCCTTGAACTATAAAACCATTGACATAACCTCTGTAGCATCATCTTCATCGAGGATTTCCATGTCTCTAAGCCTAGTGATTCCTCTCATTATCAGGTCAGAGTATTTAACGATTAGATTTGTTTCTTTTCCCATCTCCGACATTTGCGCTGAGAATCCTATATTGCTATGTAATTCCTCCTCCAATAAGGACCCCATTCTCTCATAGAGTGGTGATCTAGCATCGATTGGAACCACCATAGCTCCAAATGCTTTCTTAATTTTACCTCCTATACCAACCTTAGAGACATTTGAAGGCGGAATTACTATGAATCTTCTTCCCTCCTTCCCCGAAAGAGAAGCTATTATAAATGGGATCTCTAAATCAAGACCTTCAGGGGCGCTTTTCTCCAACGTTTTCACAAAGGACTCTCTTCTATACACGGCTGCTTCAAGTCTTTCTAGTAAAGAACTTAATACCTTCAATGGTTCTTCTAATGCTTCTTTTAACTTCCTTATCTCGCTTTCCATTTCAGCCTTAAGCTTTTCAACCTCTGGTTCGGCCTTTGAACCGAGGTAGCGTCTTGCATCTTCGACCCTTGTTTCGTAAGTTCTCTTTATTTGTTCCTCTTTTTCCTTTAACTCCTTCTCCCACGAGTCCTTAATTCCTATTAACGAGCTTATGTAACCTTTGATTTCACTGATCTCCCATTTCAATTGATCAACTACCTTTGTAGCTCCCTTAACCTTCTCTAAGAATTTCCTTTCACTTATCCTACTTTGGAGCTTTATTCCCGGTATTTCGCCTTCCTCAATTAGTTCTCGAAGAACGTCTTTAGCTATTGAAACAGGGACGAAGCCCTCTATTTTGTATTGTACCTCTGGATCCGGGATCTGTTGTTGTGCCTTTTCCAGCTTGGTTTTAAACTCTTCAGTGGAGAAAATTGGACCTGAAATCTCTTGCATTGCTTCCCTTATGTTCTCCAAAGGTTCTATCTCTAGTGTTGTGCAGAATAGACCTAATGGATCAAAGAAGTAGGTTCTACGATCTATAGTCAATGTTCTTAAAGGCCACAGGACTTTAATGAGAAAATCCAGTTGTTCGACGGGTCTTTTCCTTATAAAACCAGCTTTTTTTCTTTTAGAGGCAACATACGCGAGGGAGGTAGCAAGTTCAAATTCAGGCTCGGCCTGACGACCACTTACCAACAAGTGTGGTAGAGATCTCAAACGTACACCTGATAACCCTCAGACGGCCTTATATTAAAAAGTGAGTCTAATGTCGGCTGAAATAATGAAATGATAACAGAAGACGGGTTTTCATGCTCCTCTGACCTCATAATGTTCTTAGAAGCCAAGAAATAAAGGATACAAAGACTGGAATTGAAAGGTTATCCTCCACCCCATAAGCCTCAGCGAAAGAAGCAGATAGGGCTAATACTAAAGCTCGTCCAATAGGCTCAACGAAGAGAAGAGGAATGAAAAAAGAGAAAAAGCCAGCAAGCGTCCCTTCTAACGTCCCGTTTGAAAAGGGAATTTTCCTCCTCCCAAATGCCATCCCTATTAATGAAGAAAAAATGTCAGTCGTTGCCATCGCAGCTATTCCATAAATGACCTCATATCCAAACAGAGTATATGCGGTGAAGACCCCGATAGTTCCATAGACAAGACCTAGATAGCCAGCTCTCCTTTCATACTCTCGTTGCATTGTGTTGATAAGAGAATCCATTGTTTCCAAGAGTTCCTCAATTTTCTTTCCGAAAGGACCTATTTCTGCTGCCTTTTTCCTGAATTCAAGTAGTTTTTCCCTTGGAATTGGACTTCTTATCCTAAATGCGTTCATAAACGCTGCACCTATAACAACAGTGGCATATATAACCCCAGGATCCGCAAAAGCCTCTAACGTGGGAGGATACGGCTTCTGAAAAATTGTTTGTACTATCTCCTTCCAGTATAGAGGCATCGCAAGAGCGACTATCAGTAAGAAGTGTACTACCTTCCTTAGAACATCACCGTATGTGAGCATCGTTTCTCCTTGGGGTGAAAGTCCATTATCTTACTTAATAAAAGAGTACATACGATAGAACTTTATTCTATACCCTCAATGCCCTTAGGATTAAGATGAAAGATGCTAGGTCTGGAAGAATCATTTTGCTGGCCCATTGTTTGCTCAATCAAAATTCAGTGGTTATGGGGTTGGCGAAAAGGAAAGGACCTGTTGAAGAGCTTCTGCAATTGGTTCTTAGGGAAGGGATAGGCATTGTACAACTACCCTGTCCTGAAACCGGCTATTATGGGTTAAGAAGGTTTTGGGCTGTAAGAGAACAGTTCGACAACCCGGGATTTAGGAATTATTGTGAGAAATTAGCTTCAGAGATTAGAGATCTTGTCAGAGAGTACATAAGGAATGGATACGACGTAATAGGAGTCATTGGTATAAGTGGGAGCCCCTCTTGCGGAGTTACTGAATCTGGATCTTCAGAAAACTGGATAGGACCCCCGTATGAGGCCAAGGAGTATAATAAGGTAAAGAAGAGCGGAATCTTCATCGAGGAACTTAGGAAAAAACTAGGAGATCTGAAGTTCGAGGAGTGGGATTGGAGGGAAGTAGAAGACTCCTTGTCAAAAATTGAGAATCTAATGAAAAAAGACTAAGAAAAAGACTATATCAACATAGAAGAAGAAAAAGAAAGCAAGTACGTATCACAAATTTCAAGTAACTAGCTTCTTTTCACCTCTCTTGACAAGCTCTTCCACGTAATCCAATTTATGGAGTCGGTAGGCTAATTCATAGAATGTCAGAAGTATCATCAGAAGAAGGAAGAGAAGCAAAGACTTGGGGAGGAATTCCGCGAAGATCCCTGCCATCATCGTCAAGAACAGCCTGATGTCTCTTCCTGCCCATATCCTCCTGTATTCAAGACCAGCACTTTCTTTGAGCTTAGATGCTGAGTAACTTATGTTAAAGGATCCCATCAGGGCCAAAAAGCCAAGAACTATGGTTAAAACCCTGAAATCAATGCCTGAAAGAAAGTCTTTCCAAAGGTGAGAGTACTCGTAGGCAAGCACTGTTATGCCCATGATTATAGCTCCATCGCCCAGCCTATCTAGGATTGAATCGAGTATCTCTCCTTTCTTCGATGCGCTATTAGTGAGCCTAGCTATCTCTCCGTCACAGCCATCTAAGATGCTTGAGAGCTGAGCAGCAAGCCCTCCAAGGAGAGGCTTGTCTAAGCAAAAGAGAACCGCGCTCAGGATTGAGATGAAGAAGCTTATTACAGTCATGCCAGTCGGAGATATTTTGGCCCCAGAATTCACTAAGAAAAGACTTATCTTAGTAGAAAACTTTCTGTTTATGTGTTTGGAGATAAATCCGTCTGTATCCTTAGTAAGTCCTTGCATTTTCATCACCTCTGGAATAAGGGTCTAATCTGGATTTCCTCCAAGGATATAAAAATGTCAGCTCTTCGTGCAGTACGCAGAGTGTCTTTTAGAAATTGAATAGAGATATAGTGCTCCAAAAAGAAGTCTCGATTAAAGCTTCAACTCTAGCCTCCATCTGGAATTTCTTCTTCAGCCCTTTTTTTAGCTTTAATTATCCTCCTAGTAACGCTTCTCGGCAGAGCAATATCTTCTACCCTTTCCGATGTAGGTCTAAGTATTACCAAGCCTTTTCCATCGACTATCTTGATCTCGTACATCCTTAGATCGTGAGGGGTCTGCCTCATCTTCTCAATTAGAAGGTATCTTTTCAAGACACCATTTCTGACTGCTCTCCTAAACCTTATTATCCCATCTGCAATGTGCTCTAGCCCAAATCCGAAGGCAGACGCTGTCGTAATTGCATATTGTGTAGTTGCTAGGACGGTGAAGTCCCACTTGTAGAGAACCTTCTTCATGTAATAGCTGTATTTCCTAGCCATTGCTGGTCTATCCAGCCAGAAAGCACTCATACTGTCAACGACAAGTCTTGCCCTTCCATAGCCCAGGATCTTCTTAGCCTCAATTACCTTTTGGACGAGTTGCTCTGGGTCCAAGCTCGTAAGGGTCCATCTGTCAGAACCCATGAGCGCGTCTATGACGATTGCCTTCCCCTCAGATACCGCAGATTCAAAGTCCATCCCAAATTGTGAGGCTTGCTTGATTACAGATTCCCTAGATTCTTCGGTTGTGACATAAATGACTCTATCACCCTCTTTAACCCCTTGCCAAGAGAAATGAAGGCCTAATACTGTTTTACCGGTACCAGGCTCTCCTGCAATAGCGACGAAGAAGCCCTTAGGTATTCCTCCGCTCAGCATTTCATCTAGCCTTCTAACTCCTGTGGAAAGACGCTCAATCACGCTCAAATTATCCTCAAGGATAATTACTGAAAAGTTTGATAAAAAGTTCTCATTTCATTCTGGCCACTCGGGTGCTAAGAACTTAGCAAGAGCCATCAACACGCCATGCTCGTACAGATCGCTTCTAGTCACAAGTCCTCTTGTGAAAAACCCAATAGCTCCCTTTCCTTTCTTAGTATCTTTTTGCCCCGTCAACT
>Ga0180300_10001745_pt1 | contig 10154 bp, 13 predicted proteins | sample GuaBasSediGuay15_FD_121798 | JGI IMG/M metagenome (GOLD analysis project Ga0180300, IMG submission 121798) | Subseafloor sediment microbial communities from Guaymas Basin, Gulf of California, Mexico - Guay15, Core 4569-2, 21-24 cm | ecosystem: Environmental > Aquatic > Marine > Hydrothermal... | reverse complement strand
TTCTTCCTGTGAACCTCTTCAAGCGCGGGGTGCGAGTAAGGAGCGTAGAATCTCTCTAAGAGTTTTGTCCCTACCTCGACAGTCTTCAACGCTTCGATGGCTCCTGTCAAGACGGAAAACGCACCTCTACACGGTATGAGAAGGCAGTTATAGCCCTGTCCTGCTAGGTCGATGAGGGCCTTCGCGACTTCAAAACAGCTGATGAGAAGCTTAATAGATCCTCGGCTTGTGTGCTCATATTCTTGAAACCGTGAAGGATAAAGCCGGCTCAAATTATTAACTTTAGCATAGGGCGAAGGGCTCTGGGTAGCGTTCCGGTAGTGCCGATAAGTATTTATATTATTACCGCTATGGTAATAACTGAAAATGGCATATTATGACTTATGGGTTGTGTTGTGGAGCTGGAGGAGGGAGTTCACGGTAGCCGAGTTCAAGTCCACCTTCCTGAGTCCTAGCCCGAATAAGGTCTTACACGACATGGCCAGGAAGGGCTTGTTAGAGAGGGTGGGCTGGGGCAGGTACAGGATAAACTCCCCTAGGGAGTACTTGGAGAAGAAGTTCAACGTTAAGGATGCATATGAGTTGGTCAGAGAGGCTGAGATGGATTACGCGTTCACGGGCCCTGACGCCGTCTTCTTCTGGACTAAGGGTGGTTATAACGTGGACCGCTTCTTCGCCTTCTACCCGATCCACCTGAAGGTCAAGAAAGACGAATTAGTAAAATGGGAAAGGTTCTTTGAGTCCAAGGGTAAGAGGTTTCACGTGAACGGCAAGCCGGTCAGGAGGACCTTGTTCGGAACCTTCTACGTCTTATACCCCGAAGATACGTTTAGAGCCGATGAGGTTGAAGGCTTCAAGGTCATACCGTTGGAAGAGACTGTCGAGTTCTGCAGGAGGAACATCTACAGCTACGAGCCAGCCTTGGAGATGTTAGATGAGATGTACAGTTTGGGGTTAGGCATCAAGTACAGAGAATCTAGGACGAACATCTAAAAGGGTTTGATATGGCCGCGCTCTTCGTCGAGAGGGAGAACGAGATCCTCAAAACCATCAGAGGCTTCGCTAACGCTGGCCTCGATTTCGTGGTGGTTGGTGGGTACGCCGTCAGCGGCCTTGGGAGGCACAGGTTCTCAGTCGACCTCGATGTAGTCATCGATGAGGAGGATCTGGACGCCTTCACGAAGATCCTCGTGGAGAGAGGATTTGAGAGGAGTACGGAAAGGGCTGGCTTCGACGAGGTCTACGAGGGCAGATTTGTGAGCTACGTCAAGAGGATAGATGGCCTACCGGTGACGGCGGATCTCTTGGTCGGAAGCTTGGTTTGCAGGGCCACGGAGGCTTCGTGGAGTTACGACTATGTAAGGAGGTATTCGATAGTGACGGAAGTGTCGGGCATAGAGCTGTCAGTTAGATGCAAGGTACCTGAGAGGGAGCTCCTCATAGCTCTCAAGATCCACTCGGGCAGGCGGGCCGATCTAAGGGACGTAGTTGTGCTGGTGGAAGAGGCTGCTGTCGAGGAGATAGTTAGGCATCTGAGGAGAGGAGATCTGGAGAAACTCAGAATTCAGATAAACCGTATGCTTGAGATGCTCGGAGATCCCAGAATCGCTGATTCGCTGAAGGGAGTGTTCACCATACGCAGAGACGTTACAGGGGAAATCGAGAGGGCACGTAGAACTTTAGAGAAGATTCGAGAAATGATTTAGGCAAACTCCATCACCTTTTCAACAGCCTCCTTTATCAACTCCCTAACATTGTCACACTTCAACTCAATAGACTTTACCTTGAAGATTCTACTTAATCTCTCGTTTAACAAATTGCATCCATACTTTATCGCCGTCCATACTCTGATGTCAGTTTTGGATGTGTGCTTCTCCCTAGACATCTGCTTCAACTTCTCGAAGCCTATTTCGTCTTTTCTGAAATACAAGACCGCAAACGCATCAGCGAAGGACCACTCTGACATGCAGCTCACCACGCATGACTCAGGGGGTTTCTATGAACAACTTATCCAATCTCTTGTACTCGTAGGATATTTTATTGTGGTATTCGACCTCGAAGTTCCAGCCCATCTGCCTTGCGAAGCCCTCTAAGGCTCTCTTGTAGGAGCTATCCTCGACCGCCAACCGGTATACGTCTCGGTGGATGAAGTCGTAGTTCCATACACTAGCGGCGGTCTGCTTGATAACGATCTTGAACCCCCCTATCCCTAGTTTAGGCCGGGGTAAAGATTTATTTCGTGCGATTGTTTCCTTAAATTCGTATGACACTCCAGCAAACTCTCTATGGACAGCCGAGAGGAGTTAGGTATAGGATCTCCACTAGGCTGGAGCGCGCGCCCTTCTCCATGGGACGAGAAAGCCTCTAATCCATCCGCTCTTTAACAACATAATCCTGAAAAGGTTTCATCGTCACTCGAAGCTAAAAATCACTTCTAGAGCAATACTCTAAATTAGAAGAGTTAAAATCTCTAGGATTGGAGCCTGCTTAGCTTCTGGATATTCAAAAAGCAGCAGTTAAGGCGATATCCTACAAAGCACATGGTTCCTTAAGAATCCTCCCTCACACGTAACTTTTTCCTAGATTTTAGCCTTCCTCCTGCATGGTTCTGGTTCTTCTCACTAAGCTTGGAGCGTTGTAAGACCTGATCATTTTTAGCTGTCTCTAGGCTAATTCGGTTTTAAGAAGTTAGAATCCATAACCCTTAAATCCTCTTGAAGAATCATGTTTCGAAATGCTGTTTTTGGCCTACAAAGGATTTGAGAGGTTTCTTAAGGGCCCTTTGACTTGGGAGAACTATAAGCGGGAGGTAATCGATCCGTACCCGGTCATGCGGAACTATCACCTCATTTTCAGCGCGTTCTTAGGCGGAATAGAGGGGCTCAAGGCAATAGTCTCAACAATCTCCCCCGAAAGATACCTAGAAGTCCTCAGCAGGGTGAAGGATGAGGAGCTGCTGGAAATACATGAGTCAGTCATGGCTAGGTGCGCGGAAGTAGTTCAGCCTGAGCCTGAGGTCGACGTCTACCTGATCCTATCGCCCTTCATGCCCTCCAGCATGAGCGTTCCAGCTTCTGGAAAGATGAACGTCGTTGCCTCCGTGGCTTACGGGGAAAAACTGCCTTTAGTGCTCTCTCACGAATACGCTCACTGCATTTTCGTGCCAAAGATGTCTGAGAGCGGTTTGGTCGAGAGGTTCACGGATGATCTCTCGAATAAGGAGTTTTATGAGTTGATTTCCAAGCTCTGGTTCGATCGCCCGCTCAAGTGGGGGATGATCAACGAGGGATTTGCTTCCTTCTTCACCAAGTTCGTGTTTCCGGAATGTTCCATGTACGAGGCCCTTTGGATGATGCCCAAGGAGGCCATTGACTGGTGCGCGAGAAACGAGGGGAAGCTCAAGGAGGAAATAAGCAGGAACCTCGAGGAAAGGGGGCAGGAGGCCCTGAGGAAGTACTTCATGGCTGGACCCCTCTCAAGCCCTCCGGAAGGTTTTCCAGGACAGACCGCGTACTACGCTGGCTACAGAATAGTTGAGAGCTGCCTTAAGAGGATCTCTTTGAAAGAATTTTTCTCCCTTGGGATAGACGAGATAATAAGCGCCAGCGAATACCTCAAATAGAGGCTTGAGAAGCGAGATAGGTAAACACTTCTTTAGACGAAGCTCCTTAGAAATCCAAAATGCTTAGACCTCTAGGACCGGAAGAGGCCGTTTTGATCCGTAGAGACGAGGAGAAGGATATTCTGGTAAGGATCTTTATCAGAGCATTAGCCTGTGAGGTTTAAGTAAAGAGATTCAGACTGCCATCAGATTGGTTAGTAGAGAACTATAGATCGTATTAACATGCATAATAGCCTTTTTGATAAACATTGGTGCTTAATTCGACAATGAAGAACGAGATAGCCCTTCTCTTGCTTGTAATGGTCTCCATCTTTAGCTTCTTTATTGGAATGATTGTGGCTCCTGATAACGAGGATCTTAGGATTGAAAACGAAGTTCTGAGATATCACCTAAATAAGACCAGAAACCTAGTTAATGAGCTAAAAAAGGAGATTATAGAGAGGGATTCCTTGATATCAGAGCTTGAATTGAAGTTAGAAAGGAAGATGACCGAGGTAAATGTTACAGGGCTGCCTGAAGGGGCTAAAGGGGATTGGTTGCTTCTCCTCAGGGTAAACGGTACTGAATTGACAGAGGGAGAACCAATAGAGGTTCAAGCCACTCTTATTGGGCTGGGAGAAGAAGTATCGTTCACTTACAACCCAGCTATCCTCACCTACTACATGGCCCAGCTATACTATACTAATGGAACCACCTATATATTCAATCCACAAAATGTTTTGGTAAGTACAGTAAGTTCTTATGTTTTCGTCTCATAGGTGCATCTAATGAGATATGAGCACTATGTCTGTCTCTGCTAGACGATATGAATGTATCCTGTTAGGAATTAGAATTGTAGTTACGAATACCGCAGATCCATCTTGAATAAAATAAGAAAAGAGCACATATCCCCTAACCGATCTTTTATATGACTTTATTGCAAACTCATAAAACACAATCCGAGCGTCTTCAACTACTTCAGAAAGTATAAGATTAAGGTTTTCAATAACGTAATTTCTAGGAATGCCAATTAATATTCCAGGAGCATAGTCTATAGATTGTGATCCGAGGATCCTAATTCCCTCTCTAGACTGAATTATTCTGTGAACAATTGGTTCACGAGAGGGAGCAGATAATGTCATTAATGGAGTGAACACAACTGTCAATAGGATTATCCAACCTTAAAAACTCTGGTTTAGAAAGCGATGAAAGGGTTGAAAACTTAAGAAAAGAGAGTAAAATGGGAATAAAGACCTTTCATCCAGAGAAAAATCTTTTTGCAATGTTCCAATTATTTAAGCGAACTAACGAATGTGCAATGGATCAAAAAGTTCTCTCAATAAACTTCTCGAAGTCCCTGTCATTGGACACTATTCTCTTGCATTTGAGCCTCTTTGCGACGCTAAGATGAATTGAGTCCTCCAAATCGAGCCCTTGAGAGACGAAGGATAAAGCAGATAGGAAGTCCTCGACCTTTAGATCTACTATCCTTATCCCTGTCTCAATAACAGCCCTAACAATCTCATTGACGAAGTCATAATCCCTAAGGTTTCTTCCAGCAAGCCCTGAAGCTATCACAAGGACTTCCCATACGGTCAAGGAGCAAGTGACGAACTTATCTGGCTTTTCCTCAACCCTTTTTATCCAGTCAAGCGCCTTTGACCCAAATTTTGGATCTCCTGCCAGCCAATAGACGAAAACATTCACGTCTAAGTAGTCCTCTCCTTCCACCACTTTGCCATCGCCTCAATTATCACGCTATCTAAGTCCTCAGGGACTTCTGCCCTTAGAATCCCGTAATATCTAGTTGAGACTGGCTCTAGGGACTCTATCACAAGCTTTCTCCCCTCAACTCTCATTCTAACTCTCTTTCCTATCTTAAGAGCCCTCCTTAACCTCTTTGGAATTGTCACCCTTCCCTTCTCATCCACGTTTGCAATTACCTCCATTGACCCACCATTCTTCTTAATCCCACTTTGGTATTTTAATATATGGTGGGCGAAAGCGGTTAGCATCTCATAATGGAAAAAAGATCGATATAACTTACCTCTAGGACTTAGTAGGGCGCTTTGCAAGGTCTTCCTTTTCTTAAACAGACATTAAGCATGCTCCAATGAATATTTATTACTCGTATGCGCTTACTCTCAGTTACAAACATTAATTTGGCCAAGGGGGTTCAGGAGTAGGATGGCCTTACAAGGAAGTTCTGATTTTGAAGGGAAGCTTGAAAGGGTATTTGGCCGAGATGCGGTTGTTGAGAAGGGTATACACTTGAGCTTAGGACCTTGGGGAGTTCCAAGGTTCATAGAGGAATATTTGATCATGAGGGAGTGTGCTGGCCTTTCTGCAACTAGCTGCGCTAAGCGGGTTTCAAGCATCCTTAGGAGGTTCCGTCCTGAGCCATCGGAGAAGAACCTCAAGCTGGATCAGTTGATGAGCGACGGCGAGCTAACGTTGATGGACTTCTTTACCGTAACGACTGACATAAAGAAAGGGGTTCACAGGCTTTCCATACCCTGTTTGGATCTGAAGAAGGCGATGGTCCATCCAAGGGTACTTAGAGAGCACGAAAACTTGCTAAGAAATGGAGTTTGGGGCATGGGAAGGCTCCTTTACGATCCAAAGCTCTCATTTGGAGCTAAGGATTCTGACCCGGTCTCCTTGGTGGAGCTGGTTCCTTACCAGATTTCTTCCCTAGACATATCGGAGTTTCAGGAGGCTAGAAGCAAGTTTTCAGATGAGGAATGGTTAGACCTACTTATAAAAAGCCTTGGCCTGAATCCTGAAGCCTATGAAGAGGATCAGAGGCTTTACTTTTTGGCTAGGCTCATTCCTCTTGCGGAGCCCAACACTAACATGATGGAGTTTGGACCCAGAGCCACTGGAAAGACGTTCCTATACAGGAACATCTCGCCTCTCGTCAGGATAGTATCTGGAGGAGTGATAAGCCCTGCCCAGCTATTCTACCACAAGGTTCACGGCACGGTAGGGCTTATAGGAGTTATGGATGTCGTTGTCTTCGACGAGATTCAATACCTCAAGTTCGCTGGTGCTGAGGAGATATTGGGTAAGCTGAAAGACTACATGGCAAGCGGACACTTTGAGAGGGGAGCTAAGCAGGCTGCAAGCGGCTGTTCCTTGGTGTTCATGGGGAACGTTGATTGGGACGTTAAAGAAGGTTTGGACATTGACAGGACAATTCCGAGGTTTGCTAAGGATCCAGCCTTTATGGATAGGATCCACGGCCTAATACCGGGTTGGAGGCTTCCTAAGATTACAGGGGAAGAGCATTTGGCCAAGGGGAAGGGACTTGCTCTTGACTACCTCGGATCAGTGCTCCACGAGCTTAGGATGATGAACTTCAGGGAGGAGGTAAAAGGGCTGGTTGACATAGTAGGGAATCCGAGCATTAGGGACCAGCAGGCTGTAATTCGCCTCCTTTCAGGATTTCTGAAGATATTGTACCCTGATATGAACTTTGACGGTTCGCTCCTGCCAAAGATCGTTCAGATGGTTGAAGAAATGAGGGGGATAGTCAGGAAATGGCTGGCAGCCAAGCTCCCCCACGAATACGGAGAGGACTTTGAGGTGGTGCTCCTCAGTTGAGAAGATCTAGCTATAGCTACATACTGACGAGGAGAACGTTAGAAGATGTCATGGAAAGGTTTAGGAGAAGAGTGGAAGGAGAGGGAGAGCCTCCTGAGGATGCCAAGGCCAGCGTGGTTCTAGAGGCAACTCCTGCGTTAGTTGCTGCTTGGAAGGCCCTGTATGAGAAGATAGCAGGGGAAAAGCACATATTAAGGGCTGCCAGCGGGATCCATGTCCTGTTCCCGAAGGAAGACTCCATCAGGATAAGGCCTTTCAGCGAATACCTTCTTCAAGGCGTCATAATGCAGTCTGAAGAGGGTTTCGACCTCAGCCTCTTGAGAAAGAGGATAAGCAAGGGAGCTGCGGCTAAAGCCCTGAAAGAGTTTGTAAAGGAATCTACGGGCGTTCCAAAGGCGAGGGTGGAGTTTGAAGGATGGAAGGAAGTCCTCTTAGGAGTGAGGTGGAAAATCAGGTTTAGCTTAGAGGAGGGATCTGGCGAGTTCCTGATCTCTGACCTCTCTGAGGAAGAGGTCTTGGATTGGCCGCCGATAGGTGATAGAAAAGCTATAGAGATCGCCAAAAGAGAAGCCATAGCTCTCGCTGCAAGGAGTAAGAAGAAAAGGCGCAGAGCTGAGGGAATAAGAATCATTAGGAGCTGGGACTCTTTCTTCGGTGAGAGGAAAGGAGTAAAAACCAGAGCTAGCCTCTTGAATGAAGATGAAAGGAGATACCTGCTTCTAGCGAGGGCTGAGGACAAAAGATTCCTTATAGAGCTTAGCAAGCTATCAGGAAGAGTTCTAGGGCACGAGAAGGTTCCGACAGAGGAAGAAATTGAAGAGATCATTAGAGATGAAGGAAAGGCCTTAGGAATCGACATAAGGATAGAGAAGGAGCTGTATAAAGGAGAAAAATTGCAGATAAGGGCTTCAGATGAGAAGGGGTGGTATTCTCTCCTTTTTGTTTGCAATTCAGAGGAGATTAGACTCTCTGAGATAAGGGTAACTCCTACAGGTGTTGAGGAAATGCTTAGGCTTTTCTCAGAGGATCCCAGGGCTAAAGTAATTTCACACGCCTACTCTAAAGGTCTATTGAAGATAAGCGGTGAAGGGATTAAAGGCAAGTACTCCTTGCTAATCGACGTTAGCAAGCTTGGAGAACCAAAGTTATTGGACTTCAGGGTAAGAAAAGGGTTGCTTGATAGGATAAAAAGGATTTTCCACGGCTAATTTTGCCTAATTATGTCAGGATCGATTTAAATTAGGAGAAAGCATCTGTTTCTATGGTTTGGTCAAAAAAGCTAAAGTGTCGTTTCTTTTGTAAGGTTGGCTGGAAGAACACGATGTTGATGAAATTAGGACTTCAATCGAATGGAATTGGAAAAGAATATATGAACTAAGGGATTTAGCTTTTCAGAATGGATGAAGATAGATTAAACAGATTACTCACTGAAATCGAGGATTTAAACAAAAAGGCAGAAGATCTGCTTTCAATACCTTTAGAGAACTTTCTTAGGGATTTCAAAGCCATATATGCCCTTAAAATGATTTTAGTTGAGATGACTGAAATAATTCTGAGCATAGGACTCCTAATATTGAGGGAAGGCTTCAAGATAAGAGAGATAGAAGGATATGTCTGGATTTTAAGGGAATTGGTAAAGAGGGGGGTTTTGTCTAACGAGATTGGAGAGAATTTAGAGGCGCTTGTCAGGTTAAGAAACATGATAATTCACAGATATTGGGAAGTAGACGAGAGAAGACTATATAGGGAGTCTAAGGAAAGCATTGGTCTGATTAAGAAGTTTATCGAGGAGGTTAAGAACTATGCTTCAAAGGATTGAAGAGAAGGAAAAGCTCAGACTTTATCGACTCTCCAAAGATGAGAAAAGGGAGTTAATCAAGAGGATAAAGGATATTCTAAACGAAAAGGATGAAATAATTGTTGCCATCATTTACGGCTCTTTTTTGGAAGGTCTTAACTTTAGGGATATAGATGTTGCTGTCTACGTTGGGAAAAGGATCAATCCACTGAAATATGGGGCTAAACTTGAGAAACAGTTAGGAGAGTTGGGTTTCCCGTTTGATGTAAGGCTGCTTAACTTTGCCCCGCCTTGGTTTATAAAAAAGGTTGTAGAGACGGGGTTATTGCTCCTCGACAAGGAAAAAATCATTGATGCACTCCATCTAGCTGCTTTAGAGGAACTTGGACTTGATTTTAGGTAGTTCTTAGCTTAATTGTGATAGCACATGCAATTTGAGGTTATAGATGAAACTCCTCTCCCAAGAAAAGGAAAGAGGATTTTAGAAGGGAGGTCATAACAGGTTGAAATTAGTGCTGGATGATCCCAGGAGTTTGTCTTGTTTAAGAGCTTTAGCTTTGCCTCACATCGTGCTTAACAAATTTATCTGATGATACCGGCCTTTTTCAGAGCCTCCTCCACTTCTCTCATTTCCTCCTTTCCCAACGGTAGCGTTGGCCTTCTAGGATACCCAGCTGGCACTCCTTGAATGCTAACCGCATACTTAACTGCGGCAAGCTGGTTCAGCTTTCTAACAACGATACCGTTTAAGAAGGAGATAGTTGCCTGTAGCTGAGCAGCTTTTTCGTAATTTCCAGCCTTGAACTTCTCATACAGGTCCCTACAAAGCTTAGGTGCGAAAATTGCAACTGCTATAATTGCCCCCTTACCTCCAAGCATCAGGGTTGATAGGAATACGTCGGCAGATCCTGCAAGGACAGAGATCTTATCGCCCACAAGCCTAATTATCTCTGATACTAGAGCCACGCTCCCGCTGCTGTCCTTTATACCTATCACGTTATCGCATTCCTCAACTACTTGGTGCACAACCTTGGGATCAAGGGAAAAGCCTGTGAACTTCGGCACGTTGTAGAGGATTATCGGCAGATCTACTGCTTCTGCTACCGTCTTATAGTGTTGATATATCTCCTCGTTTGAATGTTTGAAGTA
>Ga0180300_10001744_pt1 | contig 10155 bp, 9 predicted proteins | sample GuaBasSediGuay15_FD_121798 | JGI IMG/M metagenome (GOLD analysis project Ga0180300, IMG submission 121798) | Subseafloor sediment microbial communities from Guaymas Basin, Gulf of California, Mexico - Guay15, Core 4569-2, 21-24 cm | ecosystem: Environmental > Aquatic > Marine > Hydrothermal... | reverse complement strand
TGTGGCACAAGATTCTTGTCAATATCCTTAGCAATATTTGCAATAATCTGAGTGAGTTTTGTCTTTAATTCAAGTTTTGCCATACGCTTGCTGTCAGAATCGTCTATAAGAACCAGGACACCCACCTGCTCTTTGGGCTGTGTGGGTTGTGGTGCCCCTTGGGGTGGTTGCATTGGCTGTAGTGTTGGCGGATAGCCAAAGGGTTGCCTTGATTGTGGGCCAGCACTCAACTCTGGCGGTGGCAAGAGAGCAATACCCACAACATAATTATCAAACTTTTTGAGAACCTCATCCTTGAATTTGTCGAGTTGTTTCTTAACCTTTTTAATTTTGTCTTGGGTCTCTTTTGGGAGTCTTTTGAGCATTTCTTGCAGTTTTGCTTCGGGATTACTGGGCGTATTAGAAACCTTTGGTTTTGATTTTGATTTTTTAGCCATTGAAATCACCTATGCTATCCCGAAAACCAAATCCCTATATAAATCTTTTGGTTCTCTACCAATCAGTGGTAATATTTCTAATGTTCGACACTCCTCGACGGAACCGAAACCTTTATAAATGATTACTATCTACTTAGTAGTAACAACAAAATAAGAGGTGATATATCAAAATGGTATCCCTTTGGAACGAACTGAGCCCAGAACCATTCAAACCTGAAACACTTGAAGGTGCTTTAATTAGGGCTGAGAATACTCAACATGCAATAAAGTTTGCATTAACATCTCGCTTGGCAGATGTAGTTCAAAAACTGACAGACAAGATTGATGACAAAGAACCAAAGAAGTATGTCTTGAATCGTGCTGGTGCTCAAGCTGTTGTGGACGCCCTTTCCGATGAGTTAACCAAAATTTATGCTAAGAAGGTTTATGGGGCAAAGGAAGATGAGGTTGCTCAGCTTCCCTCATGGATGAAAGAAATAACACTGAGAGCCTTGCTAAATGATTTTGGGTATGATTCCAAGAGGATGTTGGATCAACTCGAGGGGCAGAGAGCAACACCTGATACCATTAGTTCAGTTGTTGACCAATTGCTCCAACAGTTCAATCAGCATGTAGTTAGAGATGCTGCCACATTGCTGAGTGATCCAAAGAGAAAGGAGGAGGTTGCAAAGTATCTTGGTCCAACTTTAAAGAGAGAGGGCTTGGTGATAACTAACCCAGCTGCAGTTGACCCAGGTGAGTACTTACAACTCTTCAGATCAAAGATGTATGGCAGCCCAATTCAGCAGTTGGCTGAACAATCAAAATACATTGGACCATTGCCTCAAGAGAAAAAATAAACCCTTTTTCATATTTTCAATCTTTATGGTGATGAATTCTTTAATTCATCCCCCCAGCTGCTAGCCAGAAGGGCGCCACCAAAACCTTCTGGCTTTTTCTTTTTTTTGGTTAGATTTTTAAAGCATTCTGATATTTCTGCTGTGATGGAGCCGATTATTGCTAGGGCAGAGCGTGTGTTCCTAAGTAACTTTGAGCCAAAGGCATGGTTTGAGCGGGCAATATTTTATTCTTGGTACTGTAGTGTTCGTGACTGTGCCTTCTGCTATATGTCAAGTTTGCCAGCGAGGGAGTTTGCAAGGCGTAGCCCTGCTTCGATTCTGGCTGAGTTGTTGCTGTGCAGGCTTCTGGGGTGGAGGATTGGGTTTATCTCAGGGGGCATTGGTGCTTTCAAGCATGAGGAATTCTTTGATTTGCTCAAGAAAATGCATTCTGTCGCTGGAGAGAAGCTTTGGCTCAATGTTGGATTCCTGGATAAGAATACGCTAAAGATGTACCAGCCATATGTAAAGGGTGTGGTTGCTTCGATAGAGTGTATTAATCCAGAGTTACACGCAAGGGTGTGCCCCTCAAAACCAACCCAGCCCTATGAGCAGATGCTGAGCTCAGCTATTGAGCTAAACCTAAAAACAGCAATCACTATTATTATTGGCTTGGGTGAAACCAAGCGTGATTATCCAAAGCTCAAGCGCTTTCTTCAGAAGTACAGAGTGAGTAAGATACACTTTTATTGCCTTAACCCGCAAAAGGGCACAGCGTATGAGAACCAGAAACCCCCGAGTCCAGAGGAGCAGGCATGGTGGATTGCCAAAACGCGGATAGATTTTCCGAGCATAGACATTCAGGGGGGTATTTGGTTGGACAAAGTTGGCAGGGTTGGCTTGCTTCTCAAGGCAGGTGCCAACTCAATAAGCAAATTCCCGGCAATAAGATATTTTGGCAGCCCTGAGGCAAGGGCAATTGAGCAACAAGCAAAATCAGTTGGCAGGGAATTCATTGGAACATTAACAAAGCCACCGAAAGTTGATGTGAAACGCCTGCTTGCTGGATTAGAGTTTGAGAGTGAGTTAAAAGCAAGGATTGCAGCTAAATTAGAAAAATACTTGAGAAAGATAAAAGCAAAAGGGTTTTAAGAGTAAGATATAAGCATTAGAAACCTTTAAATAATTCTGGTAATTAAGTAGCAGGAATGGCACAAAGCAAGTTTGTGAGCTTAGAGATAAAGGGTAAGAAACACAGGTTCAAAGCAGGTATCACAGCAGAGGAGGTTGCCCAGAAATTAGGACTTAGTTTGGATGGTGTAATTGCAGCCAGAGTTGGCGATACAGCTATAGATCTAAACCGCCCTATAACCCATTCAGGAGTATTCAAACTGCTCTCCTTTAAAGACACCCTTGGCAAGGAGATATTTTGGCATTCCTCTGCCCATCTCTTAGCAGCAGCAATACTGAAACTTTATCCAAAAGCAAAGCCCGCTATTGGCCCACCCATTGAGGAGGGTTTTTACTATGACTTCTACAACCTTCACATAAGCCAAGAGGATTTTCCCAAGATTGAGGCAGAGATGAAGAAGCTCGTTCATGAAAACCACCCTTTCCTTAGGGAAGAGATCTCGAATGCAAAGGCAAAGCAATTGTTTAAGGGTAACAAGTTCAAACTTGAGATACTAAAAGAACTTGAGAAGCCAAGCATTTACCACACTGGAAACTTTGTTGACCTGTGTCGCGGTCCACATGTTCCCTCAACCAAATACCTACATGCAATAAAACTCACAAAGCTCTCAGGCGCGTATTGGAGGGGTGATGCCAAGCGGGAGCAACTAACCAGGGTTTATGGTATCTCTTTTCCAACAAAAGAGGAGCTTAAAGCCTACATTACCAGGCTGGAGGAAGCAGAGAAACGTGACCATAGAAAGATTGGTGCAAGGCTGGAGTTGTTTAGCTTCCATGAGGAGGGACCAGGGTTTATGTTCTGGCACAACAATGGGATGATAATATTCAATGAGTTGCTGGATTACTGGAAGGAGGAGCACAGAAAAGCTGGCTATCAACTTGTAATGACACCCATTATCCTTAGAAAAACCCTTTGGTTGCAATCAGGCCACTGGGAGCATTACAAGGAGCACATGTATTTCACAGAGATAGATGGCGAGGAGTATGCTGTGAAGCCAATGAACTGCCCTGGTGGGATCCTCATATACAAATCCCGGAAACACAGCTATAGGGAGTTTCCTATACGCATGGCTGAGGTTGGGCTTGTGCACAGGCATGAGCTGTCTGGGGTGCTCCATGGCTTGATGCGCGTGAGGGCATTTTGGCAAGATGATGCTCATATATACTGCCTACCTGAGCAGATGGAGGATGAAATCATAGGTGTGGTAAAACTCGTTGACAAGTTCTACAAGGTTTTTGGGTTTGAATACAGCGTTGAGCTAAGCACTCGTCCAGAGAAATTCATGGGCAAGCGCGAGCATTGGGACAAGGCAGAGGACACACTTAAATCTGCCATGAAAAAGATAGGCAAACCATTCACTATCAATGAAGGGGAGGGGGCCTTTTATGGTCCAAAGTTGGACTTTCACATTAGGGACGCCCTGGGCAGGAGTTGGCAGTGTGCCACCATACAGCTTGATTTCCAGATGCCAGAGAAGTTTGATTTGAGATACATGGGTCCAGATGGCACAGAGAACCATAGACCAGTTATGATACACAGGGTTGTTTATGGCTCATTTGACAGGTTTATTGGTATACTTTTGGAGCATTTCGCAGGTAAGCTACCCTTGTGGCTATCTCCCTACCAAGTCAGGATTCTCACAATAGGTGAACGCTTTAATGATTACGCATACAAAATAAACAAGATGCTCTTTGAAGCAGGGATACGCACACAGGTGGATGACTCAGATAACACAATTAGCAAGAAGGTTAGAGAGGCACAGCTTGACAAGGTTAATTACATGGTGATTGTGGGTGAGAAAGAGGCAACCTCAAACACGCTCGCAGTGAGGACCAGAGCTGGAAAGACAACCTATGGGGTAAAGCTAAGAGATTTCTTGAAGCAGTTGAAGGACGAAATTGCCAAGAAGAAAATTGTTTGATGCCCAAATTGATTAACTAAGTATACGCTTCAATCTTTTCAATGCATCTTGGCCCAAGTATGGTTTGTATTTTGCCAACTCTGTTAGGGCAACATAGCTAGTTATGTTAGTGTTGATAATAAATACACCAGCTATTGTCAGGGCACCAACAAAACAAGCCTCTGAGATATCACCTTTGGTGGCGAGGGCATATGCACCTGCACCTATGCTGAGGGTGGCACCCCAGATATAACCCCTCGTTATGTCCCTTTGGCTAAAAGTTGGGGTCCACGCCCTAGCAATAAGCTCAGCTAACTCCTCATGCTCCTCTTTGGGTACCTGAAACACAATAGCAGGGTTGCCAAAGCGGTTGAAAAACACAAACCTTGCCGTGCTGTCATTTACTTGAAAATAACATTCTAAATCACCATTTGAGAGCTTGGGAGCTGGTATAAAGTCATACCTTGCTGGGTCTTCTAGCATTTGTCTTATCAATTGGGATTTAACAGGGGTGGCATTGTTCAATGCCTCTGCTAAACCCCTATAGAAGGCTCTCCATTCCTCTGTTCTCCTATACCTAAAGGCTTCGATTGCTTTAACCAAACCCTCTCTTGGAATGCTTGAGATATAGCCGAGTTGCTTTGAGATGCCCCTTCTAACATACCTTACCCCTTTGGCTGTTACACTTGTTACATTCTTAACTCTCTTGCCTACACCAACCATCCAATCCTCAAAGTCCCACCACATGTACTGTAGCTCACTTATCAGCTCCTCGAGCCTACTCTCTGGCATGGAGTTTGGGTGAGAGTGCGGATTTTATAAATCTTCCGAATTTCTAAACTCAAAAGTGGTACAATTCCATGCTGACTTAAATGGTACTACATCCGCTTAAACACCTTTATAGCTGTTCTGCCGTAGACTAAGTTCATATATGGCCTTGTGTACGACTCTCTGTTTATATTGAAGAGACCCGTAAATCCCAACCAGAAAGGTATATATCCTGTCAATGCTAAAGCCCCCACCAAACACCTAGTGCTTTCGGCTTCATATAAACCCGCAAGGTATACCCCTCCCCCTATTATAGCTGCGCCGAGTAGGGTGGAGCCAATGGAAAGCTTATCTAAGAGCCTCTCTTTCCTTTGCTTTCTGAACATAGCGTTGAGAAGCATCTCATCGCTAAACCCCTCACACTCATCTGTGACTTTGGCAACTATTAGCTCTAACCCTTCACTTGGTTCGGGGGCATAGGGGATTGCCACAAGTTTTCCGTCTCTTCTGTAGAGAACACCCACATCACTCCTTGCAACCATCTCAAACCCCTTTCTTTCCAGTCTTTGCACTGCGTATGCCCTATCAAAGTATTTTGGTAGTCTCATACTAATCACCAGGCTTTGGATAGTATTCATCACATTAAAATGTAACCAGAAATATTTAATCATCTACCTAATATCTTCACCAATTTGTTCTACAAAATAAGAAGTTAAGCTTTTAAATCCTTAATGCTTCCAAGCCACAAAAGGAGGTGGTGGGCATGGTAGAGAATTTGAAAGCAAAGGATATTATGACTCAGAATTACAAATGGGTAAATGAGCAAGATAATCTCGCTAAAGCACTCTCTCTATTTGATGAGGACACTGATGTTTTGATTGTGCTTGATAAAAATAAGAGGTATTCTGGCATACTAACGGAGAGGGCAATAATCCGTTCAGGACTGGATAGGAAAACCACAAAAGTCGTCCGTCTCAAGATGTTTGCTCCAAAAGTGAAAGCAGACACCCCTCTCACAGAGTGTGCCCGTCTAATGATAGAGAATGATATAATGAATCTGCCTGTTTTTCGTGGCAACACCCTCCTTGGGGTGATAGATGATACAAAGCTGTTGAAAGAGGTGACTATGCGGAAGTTCGGCGAGCGAAAAGCAGGGGAATTCATGTCAACAGAGGTATTAGTGGCAGCCCCAGAGGACTCTATAGCCACAGTTTTGAGAAGCTTTAGGGAGTTCCATATATCCAGAATGCCAATAGTGGAGGATGGTAATCTAGTGGGGATTGTAACGCTGCACGATATAATGGAGAAGGTGCTTAATGCCAAAGAGAGACCAAGTTTTGGGCATATTATTGATGAGAAAGAGTCTGTGCTAGAGCTGCCTGTGGAGAATGTGATGTCCTTTCCTGTCTATACCTGTACCCCAGAGACTCCTGTGAGGGAAGTGGTAAAGCTAATGGTGGAGTGGGGACTAAATAGCGTTGTTGTGGTGGATAACAAAGGGAGTGTATTGGGGATAATAACGAGAAGAGACCTTCTAGAGCCGATATCAGAATTGCCCAAAGTGACTGAGTACCCAATAATCCAAATAAGCTCAAAGATTGAGGCTATGAACCGCTCTGGAATTAAGAAACTTGTTACCAGGTTTGTTGACAAGTTTAAGGGAAGGTTGCCCAATCCAAGTTTTTATATTTACCTAACGCAACACAAGGAAAAGCTGAGGGGCATGCCCCTTATTTATGCCCGTTTGAGGGTGAGCAGCGGGAATGGTAAGTATCATGTGAGGGCAGAGGGATGGGGTAGCGAGAATGCTGTGAGGAATGCTCTCTTGAAGCTTGAGAAAGAGATTCTCAAACGCACAACAAAGTTGACAAGGGCTGACAAACAGAGATTGTTAGAGTACGTAGAGTTCGAAAGTTTGAGTTAAATAGACAAACTTTTTAAACCAACCTTTATTTAACCTCGCTATGGTACTTGAGCGACTAGGAAATTCTCTCAGGGGTGCAATTGAAAAGATATCAAAGGCACTTTTTGTAGATAAGAAACTCGTTAATGAGTTGATAAAGGACCTGCAGAGGGCACTAATTGAGGCAGATGTAAACATCCAACTAGTGATGGAGGTCTCTGAGCGTATAAGAAAGAGGATGTTTGAGGAGGGGATTCCGAGCACTGTAACCAAGAGGGACTACCTGCTAAGAGTTGTTTATCAAGAGTTAATTGCTCTGATGGGCAAAGAAGAGAAGAGGATTGAAATAAAGAAAAAGCCCACTGTTGTAATGCTGGTGGGGTTGTTTGGTTCGGGTAAGACCACAACTGCCGGTAAACTTGCAAATTACTATAAAAAGAGGGGTATAAAGGTTGCTCTTCTCCAGACAGACACATACCGCCCAGCTGCCTATGAGCAACTCCAACAACTGGCAAAGAAGGTTGGAGTGGAGTTCTACGGTGACAAGAAGGAGAAAGACCCTGTAAAAATATATCAAAAGTTTAGGGACAAACTGAACAAATACGAGCTGGTTGTGTTGGACACTGCTGGGAGGGATGCTCTATCTAAGGAGTTAATTGAGGAGATTAGACGCCTCACCAAAGAGGTTAAACCTGATGAGAGGTTGCTTGTGATATCCGCTGACATAGGTCAAGCCGCCCAAGCCCAGGCAGAGGAATTCCACAAGAGTTGCAATATAACTGGAGTGATTGCAACCAAGATGGATGGCTCAGCCAAGGGTGGCGGTGCTTTGACAGCATGTGCTGCCACTGGCACACCCATTGTTTTTATTGGAGTTGGTGAGAAGCTGGGTGACATAGAGCTATTTAGACCCAAGAATTTTGTGGGTAGGTTGCTCGGAATGGGCGACCTTGAGACACTCCTTGAGAAGACAGAAGAGGCAATCTCAAAAGAGCAAGCAGAGGACCTCAGTAAGAGGTTGCTAAAGGGTGAGTTCAACCTTTTGGACCTGTACGAGCAGATGTCAGCATTGAGGAAGATGGGACCCCTTAACAAGATAATGGAGTTAATCCCTGGGATGTCAAAGCTCAAGTTGCCTAAGGAAATGCTCGAGACTCAAGAGGAGGTCATAGAGAAATGGAAGCATATGATGAACTCTATGACAAAAGAGGAGCTTGAAAACCCAGAGGTGATTAATTCAAGCAGGGTTGAGCGAATCGCAAAGGGCTCAGGCACCACACCCACAGAGGTTCGCCATTTGATAAAGCAGTACAAGAAGACCAAGAAGCTCATGAAGATGCTTAAGGGTGGTCCTGCATCATCTGAGAAAAAACTTCAAAAAATGATGAAGAGGTTTGGCTTGAGTATATAACTCAGCTTCTTAAATTAGGGTTTTGATTATAAGCCCAATGATGAACCCAATAACCAAGCCCAACAGGAAGTCAACGAACTCACCACGAATGTCCTTGCTCTCCATCAATGCCTTTACATTCTCAGTCACTGATTTGGTGGGGCTAGGAGTTGGCTTAGCTTCCTGAGTTTCTGCTTTGGGTTTTTCCTCTTCCTTCTCAGCAGGTTCTTCTTTTGGTTTCTCAGGCTTTGGAGTGAGCTCCTCTATTCTGCGCTGGACCAGTCTGTACATCTGGTCCTGTTTCTTTGTCCCCTCTAACCTATCTGCAAGCACCCTGTCCCCAACAGAATTCCTAACCCAATTGGCAAAGTCGTTCCTGTCCTCTGTTACATGCGAGTGAAATATCTCAGAGGGCATTGTTTTGAGTGACTCGAGAAGGTCGTTGAGGTTCTTAAGAATTGTGCCATCGTTCACCCTAAAGTACTCATTCTCATTAACATCATTGAGTAGATCTATTTCCATCCCAATCACCTCTTTTTTGTGTGAGCAATTGTTTTATGTACGCTCAAACCAACTTTAGTGCTAAACCCCTTTCCACAATGGGGGCATTTGAACTTTTTAATATTTTTGGTTTTTCTCCTCACAAAATGTTTGAGCAACACAATCTGGAATTGCTTTTTATCCATGACACCTCTAAGTTGCTTTGCTAGGTTCTTCTCTTTGAACACAAACTCAATCCAGTTGGCAAAGTCATTCTTATCCTGGTTTACATGACGCTGGAACACACTATCACTTATTTCATCCAACCTCAATGCAAGTTCTCTTATATTCTTGATAATCCCACCATCTTCCAAGTAAAAGTATTTCTCAGGCTTCACCATGTGTCTCACCCCTATTCTTTAGCTTAAGCCTAAACTCGGCTAATTTTGGACTTGTAACCTTGGTTTTTGTTTTTTCCTCAATCCTTAAGATGAGGTCGTTGAGTATGTTCATATAGTTGATAAAGGCATCGTAAGGGCTGCTATAAGGGTTGAAGTACTTGTGTACATCACCATCATTGAACCACTTGGTGCACATATAGTAAAAGTGGTCTGAGGTCTGGAGTTTTCTCCAGTCTTCTATTATGCTCTTGTCTTTGGTCTTGAGTACGGCTTCTTCGAGTTCATAAATGTACTCTGCTGCTGCCCTTTGAATGTCATTGCCCACCCATGCACTCATATCACGCTCTACATCTGCCCATGAGATAATCTCTGGGCAATTAAACTCTCCCATTGTGGGGTACCTAGCAATTGCCTCACTCGGTGTAACAAAGTCATTATCCTTATGCTTTAGGATCTCGCCTGGTAATGCCCTAAGAAACTCAAAAATACCAGTCTCCTTCCACTGATGCTCACCAAATGTTTCATAATCCATAAACAGGTTGACCACATGCCCATTTCCATTGGCCTTAGAAACCCAATCAGCGAATTTCTCAGCAGTTAGTGGGAAGCCATCCCAACTGCTCTCAGAAAACCTGAAGGCAATGTCATCTGACAACCTATAATTTTTTGGAAGAATCTTTAGTTTGGGTAAGCCTGGTGGGTGATAAAGGAAGTTTGGAGAGCGCCACCCCAGTATCTTGTCTGCTCCCTCTGCTAGCACCCCTTGGTACCCCAAATCACTCATCGTTCTTCCGAGTTCATTATTGTAAATCAGTTCTGTATTTCTAAAGACTTTGGGCTTTGTGCCAAACAACTTTCTGATTATG
>Ga0180300_10001743_pt1 | contig 10158 bp, 14 predicted proteins | sample GuaBasSediGuay15_FD_121798 | JGI IMG/M metagenome (GOLD analysis project Ga0180300, IMG submission 121798) | Subseafloor sediment microbial communities from Guaymas Basin, Gulf of California, Mexico - Guay15, Core 4569-2, 21-24 cm | ecosystem: Environmental > Aquatic > Marine > Hydrothermal... | reverse complement strand
TTTCTATTCTCCTAAATAAAAAGTTTCTCCATATTTTTCTAATTTTTTCTAAAACCTCTTTAGGAGGAAAAACTATTGAAAAAAATTCTAGCTATACTAGTTTCCAAAGTGATGAACAAGAGAGAATGAAGAGAGGAGAGGAGATGAAGGATAGAAGAAACCAAATATCTTTTGATAAACTACTTGAAGAGATTAAGATCATTATAAAATCTGATAAGAAGAGAGATGAGAAACTTGAGGAGATATGTAAACTGCTTAAAGAGAAGATACTATACTACAACTGGGTTGGACTCTATCTAGTTAACCCTTCAAAGGATAGAGAACTAATATTAGGTCCATTTATAGGAGAACCAACAGAGCATATACGTATACCTTCTGGCAGAGGCGTATGTGGTAGAGCTGCAGAGGAAGGGAAAACCATTATAGTACAAGATGTATCTATGGAGGAGAATTATCTAGCTTGTAGTTTGAAGGTTAAAGCCGAGATTGTTGTTCCAATCTTTAAAAACAGTAAGTTAATCGGAGAGATTGATATAGACTCCCATTATCCATCACCTTTTAGAGAAGGAGATAAATCATTCTTAGAAGAACTATCTAAATTAATTGCCAATATCCTCTAAGGTGAAATAGTTATGAAAGATGATATAACTTTAAATAAATGCTACAACTCCTCTCCAGATAATATGGAGAAGGAATTAGATTCAAATAGATGCTCTCATCATTCCACATCTAATAGGAAATGGTTTAAGAAAGAGACCTTTATTGTTATAGTTTCCACCATAATATTAGTTATATATTTTTCATCAATTCTATATTCAACTGTCTTTGGTTTTACTTCGACAATCTCTAGGAGTCAATATGTTAAGGAAGATTTTGAAAAGGAGGTGAAGATAATATGAGTGAGTTACTTGGAAATACAAAACATAAAAAAGATAAAATCAAAGAGATTTTAAAGGAACTACAAAGAGGAGGAGATGTCAAAAAACTTAAGGAAGAATTTAAAGATTTATTGAGTAGTATATCACCATTAGAGATACCTCTCATAGAACAAGAGCTACTTAGAGAAGGAGTTTCTGCTGAAGAGATAGCAAATATGTGTGATATACATGTAGAGTTATTTAGAGAAACTGTTGATAAAAAATTTGATATCAAAGCACTACCAGGTCATCCACTCCGTAGTCTCTATGATGAAAATGAACAGATAATGAAGGATGCAGAGTTACTTAACCTATATTCTAGATCCATAGGGAAGTCAGATAAAGATTTTGAATCCCTTAAAAATCTAGCTAAACAACTACCTAGGATAGGAGCAACACATTATAATAGGGAGGAGATGCTATGTTTTCCCTATCTTGAACGTAGAGGTATAACAGCTGTACCAAGTACTCTTTGGAGGAAACACGATGAGATTAGAGCTAAGATAAAACTGCTACTTAGGGATTTAGATAAAAAAGAGAATGATCAGATTACTATGGAAAAACTCGTTGAGAGAATCAATGATGTATCAGCATCACTTATAGACATGGTTTTCAGAGAAAATAATATACTTTATCCCACTCTAAAAACGATTCTCTCAGAAGGTGAATGGGCCGCTATAAAAGAAGAAGAGGATGTATTTGGATATTATAAGATAAAGCCATCTAAATGGACTACAGAGGAGAAACCAATCTATCCATATCAAATCGACAGAGAGCTAACAGAAAAAGAAGTTTCACAGTTGCCAAATGAGATAAAAACTATATTGACAAAAGGAGAAACAGAGGGCGATAAACATAGAGTAGTTAGAGAGGGTGATATAAGACTAGATAAAGGTTATATGCTATCAGATGAGATAAACATGTTATTTAAAACACTACCTTTTGGTATAACCTTTATCGATAGAGATGATAGAGTAAGATTCTTCTCTGGTAGGAGAACTTTTAGTAGAACAGAATCAGTTATAGGTAGACCTGTACAGCTTTGTCATCCACCTAAAAGTGTAGGTATTGTCAACAAAATACTTAAAGCGTTTAAAGAGGGAAGTAGAGAGAAAGCGGATTTCTGGATAAACATAGGTGACTCATTAATCTATATACAGTATATCCCTATTAGAAATGAAAAGGGAGAATACCTAGGGACTATTGAGATAGAACAAGATGTAACAGATATAAAGAAACTTGAGGGAGAGAAAAGAATCTTAGATTGGAAATAAAAAAAGAGTGGTTGAAATGGGTATACTTGAAATTAAAAACCTTAGTTTGAAGGTTAATGGTAAAAGGATACTGGATAATCTAAGTATCGATTTCTGGGATGGACATGTTCATGCTGTTGTAGGACCTAATGGCGCGGGTAAATCAACATTGGCTTATACTATAATGGGTTTAGAAGGTTATAGAAAAATAGAAGGTGACATATTTTTCAATGCTAGTTCTATAAAAAACTTGAATGTAGCTGAGAGAGCTAAACTTGGTATAACCCTTGGTTGGCAGGAACCTGCAAGATATGAAGGTTTAACTGTCAAACAATTTATCATGGCTTCTGCTAGAGAGAAGAAAAGCGAAACTGTTAGAGATGTTTTATCTAAAGTAGGTCTAATACCGGAAGAATATATCAACAGAGCAGTTGATAAAACACTTAGTGGTGGTGAACGTAAGAAGATAGAGCTTGCATCTATACTTGCTATGCAACCTAGGTTTGTAATGCTTGATGAACCAGATTCTGGTATAGATGTTGCTTCTCTTGAAAAAATCTTTGAAGGTATCAAATTATTGAAGAGTTATGGAGCTACTGTCATTCTTATAACGCATAGTTTAGCAGTTATGAAACAAGCAGAACATGCATTCCTCCTATGTGGTGGTAAACTAGTTGAAAAAGGCACTATAGATAAGATTAAACCATATTTTGAAGAGGAGTGTCTACCATGTCAACATAAAAATCTTCCAGATAAGGAGAGTGAATAATAATGGATGTTGAGAATCTAATTAAACTTGCTAAGGAAGATGAGGCTTTAGCAGATAAAGATACTGCCCATCTAACGATAAATTTAAATAAAGTTGTTAGTAAAAACCTTGTTCCAGGTTTACATATTGATACAAGAGAATTAAAGGATGGAGTAGATATAAAATTAAGGTTAGATGATGATGTTGTTATAGAAAAAAAGTGCATATGTGTTTTGGTGTAACCCATGAGAAAGCCCTGCAGAGGATAAAAATGGATATAGAAATAGGTAGAAACTCTAGTATGTCTGTTTCATCTCATTGTATATTTCCAAAGGCAATAAATGTTAAACATATCATGGATGCCAAAATAAAAATTGGTGAAAATTCTTCTTATAGTTATGAGGAGAAACATATTCATGGTATGGATGGAGGTATAGAGGTTTATCCTAAAGCAATTGTAGAGTTAGATAAGAAAGCTAGGTTTAAAACAACCTTTGAACTTATAAAAGGTAGAGTAGGTGTATTAGATATAAACTATAGTATAACAGGTTTAGAAGAAAGCGTAATGGAGATGATGAGTAAGGTCAGCGGAAGAGGAGACGATGTTATAAAGATAAAGGAAGGAGGTAATCTAATTGGTGAAAAAGCGAAAGGTGTTTTAACTTCTAGAGTAGCAGTGAGAGATAATGCAAAAGCTGAAGTGTATAATATAATTAAAGCTACTGCCCCTTATGCTAGAGGTCATGTTGATTGTAAAGAGATTATACAGGGTAATGGTGTAGCTACAGCTATACCTGTAGTTGAGGTTAAACATCCCAAGGCTCATGTTACTCATGAAGCAGCTATTGGTAGCGTTGACAGTAAACAACTTCAAACCCTTATGGCTAGAGGTCTTGATGAGGAGGAAGCTGTTGAACTTATAATAGATGGACTCCTAAGTGGTTAAATGGATGTAATAGAGGCTATAGAGAAGAGGAGAGCATATCGTTCGCTTCAACCTTTTAAAATTACAGAGGAATTAATATCTGATTTAGCTAGATGCGCTCAGATCACTGCTTCTTGTTTCAACAATCAACCTTGGAGGTTTATATTCGTCTATGATCCAAAGGTTTTAGAGGAGATGCATACTGTTTTATCTAAAGGTAATGAATGGGCTTATAATGCTTCGATGATCATCGTTGTACTTGGTAGAAAAGAGGATGATTGTGTTATATATGATAGAATCTATTATCGTTTTGATATTGGGATGGCTGTTGAAGCTATTATATTAAGGGCAACAGAACTTGGTCTAGTTGCTCATCCTATCGCTGGTTATAGTCCTAGTAAAACTAGGGAGATACTTGGTATTCCAGAGGATTTAGATGTTATAACATTGATTATTGTTGGTAAACATTCTGATGAGATAAACCCTGTTTTATCTGAGAAACAGATTGAAGCAGAAAAAAAGAGACCCGAGAGGAAGAATCTAAGAGAATTTGTTTTCCTAAATAGATATGATAATCCGATAGAATTAAAATAGAAATCCTAGGGAATATCAAAGGAGGAATGAAAGGATTAAAATACCAAAGTATATATCTTGAGAGAAGAATTTGGGGTGAAAAGTATAAATGGATTTAGATAGATATACATTGGAGGATTTGTTTTTATCTGCAATAAAAAGCGAAGTTGAAAGCAAAAGAGTGTATAGAGATATGGCTGATAGAACAAAGAATGGTTTACTTAAAGATAAACTAGAGTTTTTATCTAAAGAAGAGGAGAAACATCAGAGGATACTTGAAGATATATATAAGAAGAAATTTCAGAAGAAAAAAATAGTTTTACCAGCAGAGACACCTGTACCATTACCTAGAATAGAGTTAAAAGAAGATACCCTTATGAGTTTGCTTTTTAAACAAGCTATGGAGGCAGAGAAGGTAGCTCATGACCTCTATAATTCTATGGCTGAGAAGATGAAAGATGATACCTCTATATATAATACTCTTCGTTATTTTGCAGATATGGAGATGGAGCATTATAGGATACTAGAAGTAGAAAAGAAGAATTCAGAGCTCTTTGAATTAGCTGATGTCTATTGGCCTATGGTTCATGTAGGGCCATAAAAATTAGGGGGTTATAATGGTGGATATGAAATCGGTAGATGAAATCTTGGATTTCGCTATTAAAAAAGAGGAGGAGGCATATAATTTTTATATGGATTTAGCAGAGAAATCTAGATCAAATATGAGAGAAGTCTTCGAAGGGTTTGCCAAAGAAGAACTTGGACATAAAAACAAACTTATTAAAGTGAAGGAGGGAAAATTGTTTTAAAACCTTCATCTGAGAACATTACAGATTTAAAGATATCAGAATATCTAGTAGATATCCCAGCTTCTCCAGATATAAGTTATCAAGATGCCCTCGTTGTAGCTATGAAGAGAGAAGAAGCATCTCATAGACTTTATACTATTCTATCTGAGCTAACTGAAGATGAAAGATTACATACAACCTTCTTAGCTCTTGCAGAAGAAGCTAAACATAAACTACGTATTGAAAAAGAGTATGATGATCTCATTTCATCTGATAACTAGGACATGTTAACTGCTATACAGACAGCAATATCGATTTTATTGCTTATATACTTGGGAGCTATATCTAGGAAGTTAGATATACTTAGAAAAGGTGATGAACGAGTATTAAGTTCCTATGTTTATTATTTCGCTATACCATCGCTTTTATTTATAAATATAACGCAAACAGATTTTAGCTTTGATACAATAAAATATATTATAATAGCTATACTACCAATTTTTATATTCATAATATTAACCATATCTATATGTTTTCTACTTGGAGTGGAAAGAGAAACCTTATATCTATTAATTGTAAGTAGTATATTTGGAAGCACTGTTTTCTTTGGTATACCTTTCATCATCTTTGCTTATCCAGAGAATGGAGAGAAACTAGCGGTTTTAGCAGCTTCTTTCATGGGTGTAATTGGTGTAAGCATATCAATCACTATACTAGAGGTCTATAAACTTAGAGAACTAAAGATAATAGTAGGGTTAAAAAACGTTGCTAGAAGATTAGCTAGGAATCCCATTATCATCTCTATTATACTGGGAATCATAGCATCAATTATAAGGTTTAGATATACCAATACCTCTTCTCACTCCTCTCCATATGATAGGTAAAACAACTGCTACTGTAGCTATATTTATGTTAGGAGTATTCCTATATGGTAGAAGATATACAAAACTTGGTTTTGCATTAAAACTTAGTTTAATAAGAATTATACTGCTACCTGCTTTAACAATAACTATGTTAAAACTATTCTTCAATCTATCAGATATAGAATCAATAGTACTTACGATTATGCATGGAACACCAGTTGCTATATCACTAATAGTTTTAAGTGAAAGATATAATTTCTATAAAGATATAATAGCTTCAACGATCCTTATATCCTCCCTTATCTCAGTTATCTCATTAAACATCTGGATATATCTACTTGATATCTTCATATAACAGTAAGAAGAAAATTACTTCAGCTCAGAGGTTACCATCTTTGATGAAAGAAGGAAGTAAAGATAACAAGGAGATAAAGAATAATAGTCTTTAAGTATAAAAATTGAAGGAAACTTTTATAAAATCTAATAACTATTTAAATTTGGAGGAATCTTGAAAATGAAGGGAGGTAGAAAAATAGGGATTGGAGTATTTCTAATACTCTTCTGTATAGCTATACAAATAGATTCTCATGCTTCAGATGGTGACACCATATATGTAGATGCATACAATACAGATGGTCCATGGGATGGTAGTATAGAGCATCCCTATAGATATATTATATCCAGCAAGCAATTGATAATGCTAGTGATGGTGATACTATCTATGTATATGATGGAGTATACGATGAGAGGATAAGAGTTGATAAATCTATTATTATATTAGGCGAGGATAAGAATATCACTATTATCAAAAAAGGATGCAGTATCTATACGGATAATGTGATACTAAAAGGTTTCACTATTAGATGTAGACCGATAGGTATCCTAGAAACTGCTATCTATATACAATCTGAGAATAATGAAATCCAGGATAATATAATCCTTGGGGAACTGAATACAGAAAAAGGCGCCGATCATAACGAGATATCAAATAACTATATAAGTTGGAAAACCGCTATATCTTTAGAATCAGATGAAAATATAATTCAAAATAATATAATAGAAGGATATGTAAACTATGGGATTCTACTGATAGAATCTGATAATAATATTATTCAATGGAATGAGTTTGAGAACCAAGGTATATCACTAACTATATCTAATGGAAACACTATTAGATACAATAATTTCTTAAACATAGTAAATGCATATTTTATAAACTCATATGATACAACATGGAATGGAAACTATTGGCTTCTCTGGCCTCATATTCTACCGAAACCTATTCATGGTAGATTCGCACCATTTTTCGACAAATTTAATCTAATCACACCATATATTCCACTATTGAATTTTGATTGGCATCCAGCAAAGGAACCATATGATATCTCACCCTAAAAACTGGAGGTTATCTCCTTCTAATCTTTATCTTTTGTATTAACTCAGGACGGTATAATCCTCATCTAAAATGTTATAAGAACATAAGAATCTCAGATATCTAGAAGTATGTTGTAGAAAACAAGATTCAACTACAACAATAGTATTTACTCCTCTGTTTTAGGATCTATTTCCTCCTCACATACTTCACATATAGAGGCAAATAAATCTCTGTCTCTCATCAATTTACAGATTCTACAAGTTTCTGGTACAACTACTTTATCACCATATTTGAATATACGTTCTGAGGATTTCCTAATTTCTTGTAATATAAATCCATCTTTTATCTCCAGTTTCCCTCTCTTCCCAGATAAATATTGAGATATCGCAGCTGGAGTAGCACCGAGTTTCTCAGCAACTTCCTTCTGAGATAAATTGAAAACATCAATTAAATTTCTTGCAAATTCTCTTCTAATAACTGGAAGAACATTCCACATTAAAAATTCACAAGGTGTCTGCTTCATATTAAACATACAATTGTTTGATGATACTTATAGATTATTATTCAATACCTAGTTTTTTGACTTAGAACCCTCTAATAACAAAAATACAATATTGTATCGGAGAGAGATCAAGGAAGATTAGATCTATGAAAAAATATTTGATTATAACGTTGGGGTCATTAAATCAATTTTTGAATCTGGAATTTATTTTCTAATAGAATGTATATAAAAATAATATAAAATAGGGAGAAGAGATTTTAGAGATTTATATTGTATATGTTTTTTCATTGTTCAACTCATTTGTTTCCTGTATATTATTTGGTCCATCTGCAATTATCTTTATGACATCTCCTTCTCTGAGATTACGCCATGGATAGTCTAAACCTTCTGTATTAGTTTGTCCTCCAGCCATTATACCTACTTGATCAACACCTACAAGTTGATTATTAACATAGACATAGGTAGTACTAGACATCACGGTTTCACTACCGAGATTCTGTATTCTATAATTGATTTGATCTCCACTGAGGAATATATCTAATATCACTAGATCTACATTTCCAGTTGAAGCTGATGAAGTATTTTTCTCTGCAAAAGTTTCTGTTCTTTGGTTGTTATTCTCATCGCTCTCCTCTACTGTATCCATTGCATCAGCTGTAACTGTTACTGTACGAGCTTCACCTTCTTCTAGTGATCTCCAAGTGTATGTGAAGCTTCTAGTTATCATCTCACCAGGTTGTATATTTCTTTCTATATTTGTAGCAATTGTTTCTCCATTTATAGTAAGTGTTGTAGTACTGTTATCTGCTACTGCATCTCCAGTATTTTGAATTCTATAATAGACAAGGTTTCCTCCTATAAATATATCTGTTATAATTAGGTCTGGTCGTCCTTTTTGTGATGCTGTTACATCTTCTATCCTTTCGTTATTCTTTTCATTCTCCTCTATAATAGCATTATTTCCATCTGCTACAATTTTTATCTCACCTCTATCTCCACTGATATGCCATTTATAGTCGAATCCTTCTGTATTTGTCTGCTGTGGAGCTATTATTCCAACTCTATCTTTAGATACAAGTTTTCCATCTACATAGAGATAGGTGTAACTTGATTCAGCTATTTTGTTACCAATATTCTGTATCCTATAGTATATGGTTTCTCCATCAATGTATATACTTGTTATTATTAGATCTGGTTTACCAATTGAAGTTGCTTTGAAGTTTTCTGTTCTATCATTGTTCTCCTCGTTTATCTCTTCTATAGCATTATTACCATCAGCTACGACGGTTACAGTATGATTATTCTCACTAAGGTCAATTTCATATGGGAACCATTCTGTATTCATCTGTCCTCCAGCCATTATATCAACTGTATCTCTTCCAACGAGTTTACCATCCACGTAGAGATATGATACACTAGAGTTTATAGTTCCATTACCAAGGTTTTGGATGCGATAGTAGACAGTTTTTCCATCAATATAGATATCATTGATTATTAGATCATAGTATTCTCCAGTAGGTTGTTTTTCTTCTCTCTTCTCACAATGGAATAATACATCACTTGGAACAATGCTATAGGTTTTACTATCTGGTGGCATCCAGTAGAGATAATAGTTATCAGCACCATAATATTCTTGCTGATGGTATTCTATAATGTGATAGCCTTCATCTAGAACAATACTTCCTTTATGAGCCGTGCAGCCACATCTACCATGACCACCATACCAACCAGCTACTACTTGACCATCAATCGAAACCTCAACAGCATCATCACCATCAACAGCAAAAGAATATTTCCCTGCCTTCGATATCTTTATATATCCATGGAAAATAGTTAGATATCTATCATCAGAACCAAAGGGATTACCAGATCCTTGGATGTTGCTAGTTATATTACTTCCAAATAGATAATCCTCTGTAGCATATCTTCTAATTAGTTCTTGGAATTCTCCATGGTTTTGTGGATATCCTCTATATCCTCTACTAGTATCATAGGTGCTTATTATAAGCCCTTTTTCTAGGTTAGCGCAGCATAATTCACACTTATGCCATTTGTTCATATAAGATATAATATGTGGTTGGCTCAATGCTTTGTTGAATATCCTTACTTCATCTATATAACCTTTGAAGTATGCATCTACCGCCCAATTAGAACGACCAATATAATTCTTAGATCGAACCACCATACGAGGTAGATACTTAGAAACACCAGAAC
>Ga0180300_10001741_pt1 | contig 10164 bp, 10 predicted proteins | sample GuaBasSediGuay15_FD_121798 | JGI IMG/M metagenome (GOLD analysis project Ga0180300, IMG submission 121798) | Subseafloor sediment microbial communities from Guaymas Basin, Gulf of California, Mexico - Guay15, Core 4569-2, 21-24 cm | ecosystem: Environmental > Aquatic > Marine > Hydrothermal... | reverse complement strand
CCCCCTCTAGCTCCCCCCGTGGAACGGGGGGAGGACAGGCCCTTCGACTGCGCTCAGGACAGGCTTCCCCCCTGCGAGCGGGGGGACTGAGGGGGGGCGAGTGGCGAACCACGGATACTTTGTAAAAAGTGCAAAACTACCTACGGATGAAAATGATTCAAAATCAGTGTTTTTCCGTGCAAATCCGTGTCCTGATGATAAAGAGACTGGCGAGATACCACCGCTGCGGGATTAACTGCACAGGTCGAAAATTACTGTTGAGGTAAAGCTTCGTTAAATTATACCACAATTCTCTACAGGCGAAAAAGGTGAAGCACCTCCCTTTGTTTCCCGGTCTCGATTTGTGCGCCGTAGTTACTCGTTGAACATCTCTCCTACGGAGATGCCCAGGTGCGTGCGGCGGATGACCTCCCCCAGTAACGGCGCGACCGAGAGTATTATCATGTTCGGCAGGCGTTTCTCCGGCGGGATGGCGACAGTGTTGGTGGTCACAATCTCCTCCAGAGGAAGGCTACGCAAACGCTCAGTGGCCGGATCAGTAAGAATGGCGTGGGTGAAGCTGATGAAGCTGCGGTCCACACCGCGCGACTTGAGGACATCCACCGCCTCCACCACTGTGCCTGCCGTCAAGACTTCATCGTCTACCAAGATGGCGTTCTTCCCCCGCACATCGCCGATCACGTTGAGCGCCTCGGGTCGCATGGGGCTTTTCCGTCGCTTCTCGATAACGGCCAGCGGGATATGCAGCTTCTCCGCGAAGTTACGTGCCTTCTTGGCGAAGCCCAGGTCCGGGCTGACCACCACAGCGTTAGGGATGTTCCTCTTCAAGAAGTACTCGCTCAGGATGTGAAACGCGGTCAGTTCGTCGCCGGGGATGGTGAAGAAGCCCTGTATCTGCCCGGCGTGCAGGTCAATGGTCATGTAGCGATTAGCCCCGGCCACAGTGATCAGGTCAGCGATGAGGCGGGCGGTAATGGGCACGCGCGGCTGATCTTTCTTGTCGCTGCGGGCGTAGGGATAAAGCGGCATCACCGCCGTGATCTGCTCCGCTGATGCCCGCCTCAGGGTGTCAATAATGATCAACAATTCCATGACATTACGGTTGACCGGCGAGCACGCAGACTGAATGACGTACACATCCTGCCCGCGCACACTGCGGTGCAGCTTGATGAAGATGTTCTCGTTGGGAAAGTCAATAATGTCCATCCCTCGCAAAGGGGTGTCCAGGTAATCACAGATCTCCCGCGCCAGGTCCGGGTTCGCCGAGCCACTGAAAACAGCCAGGTCTCGATACATCTCTTCTCTCTCCTACCTTCCCCCCCGCTATTCGATTTGAAACTCATCTGCCAGGATACCCATCAACAGCACGTCGTGATACTCCCCGTCACGGAACAGGGCCTGCCGTTGGCGTCCCTCGTGCTGGAAACCGCATTTCTCGTAACAGCGGATAGCCCGCGCGTTGTAGTCGTGCACCCGCAACTGGACGCGGTGCAGGTTCATCTCCTGAAAAGCAAAGTGCAGAAGAGTTTTGAGGGCATCGCTACCGTAACCACGCCCCCAGTAGTCCTTCTCGCCGATGGCAATGCCCACTTCCGCCATACGGTTTTTCCAGTCAATGTCGTGAATCCCGATGTTACCGATGTGCACCGGCTGGTCGCCGTCAATGGCCTCGATGGCAAAGATGCGGCTATCCCGCTTTTGTAACTGTTCCTCGAACCACTTCTCCTCCTCGGCCAGGGACATGGGCATGTACATCAGCAGATAACGACGCACTTCCGGATCGTTGAACCAGCGCACGAAAGTGGGCAGATCATCGCGCTCGATGGCCCTCAAACGAACTTTCTGTCCCAGGATCATTCAGTTTCTCCTCCTCCCATATTCGCCATTCGCACATTCGCTCATTCGCCATTCCCCAGGTGACAGGTATCGTTCAACAATGTGATGCGCAGCCCCCGCTTTTCCAACTCAACTACGTTCAGCGCTGCATTGGAAAAGGAAAACGGCCCCTGCATGGCAATATCCAGGCCCAGTAGGTGTTTGAGATAAACGTTGAACGTTCCACCGTGGGCCACCACACCCACAGTAGCTTCCGGAGGATGCGCGGCGACGATGTCCTCGAAAGCCGCTGCTACCCTGGTACAAAACGCGGAATCGCCCTCCTCACCGGGGATGGGTGGCCGTCGGGAGCCGGTTTCCCACTGCGCTACCAGATTCGGGAAGCGCCTCTTAACTTCCTCCCAGGTCAGTCCGGTGAACACGCCGATGTCGTATTCGCGCAAACGGTCATCCAACACTAACGGTACGCCGAGTGTGGCTGCCAGTATCTCTCCACTCTCGGTGGCGCGGCGCAGGGTGCTGGCGTACAGTGCAGTAACGCCCCACCCATCCTTCTCCAAACGACGGGCCAGAGCGCGAATCTGGTCGCGTCCCGTGTCGGTAAGCGGCGAGTCGAACCATCCTTGTACACGGCGCTCCGCGTTGCCCTGCGATTCGCCGTGTCGAATGAGAAGCAATCTCACGCAGTCACCTCCTAATCACTTACCCCCTTGAAGGCCAAAATCTGCGGCATTCCTGATCATTCCTGTACACAGGTCTATGCCCGGGGCAATGACATCGCCCTGGGCCTGAAGCGCGTTTACGCCAGGATAGATTATACAACAAATCAAGAAGAATGGGAAGGGAAGCGGAGATTAAGTTATACCCGATCTTATGGCGTCCCTACAGGCAGTCTTTGAATTTAGATGCGATTACCCTACATCCGAGGCGAAAAAGCGCTTGACAAATTATCAGAATTGTGTTAAAATATGGTTAACAGTAAACTGTTAACCATATTGACCTTTGGGCAAAGTTCGAGAAATCCGCTTTCTGATAATCCAATCCTCGACGTCTCCTCCGTAAAGTGTTGGCAGTCTGGCTCACCCGAATGTGAACGTTCGGGCGGGACACGTCACCAACACTCTACAGGGGGACCACCCAACAGAACACCAGGTGAAATATGAGTGGTGATAGTCCTCACTTTGAGAAAATAAAGCAGAGAGTGATCCGCTATGATGTACTTTCCTCGTTGAGAGCCGCCATATTGGATGGCACTTTGAAAGCCGGTGACCACCTCATCGAGGCTGAAATAGCTGAACAAATGGGGGTCAGCCGAGGACCTATCCGGGAGGCCCTTGCCGAATTAGAAGAAGAAGGATTAGTCGTCAAATATGCGTACAGAGGAACATTCGTCGCATCCTTCTCGGCTCGTGATGTCAGAGAGATATACAGTTTGAGGTGTCTCCTTGAAGGCTACGCGGCGAGATTGGCTGCCGTGAGAATACAACCTGAGAACATTGAGATGCTCGAGGACATCCTTAACTCAATGGAAAAAGCTGCTGATGCTGGTAATCTAGACGTACTCGTGGAAAAAGATATCCGATTCCATCGCGCAATCTGTCAATTGTCTGATCATAGCCTTCTCTTCCAGACCTGGTCTAAGCTTGCTTCCCGCGTCCGACTTTTTCTCACTCTAGCAGACCAGGTTTATTTTACCCCCGATTATATCGTTGGCACCCATTATCCGACTATAGAAGCTTTGCGCAAAAGGGACCCTGATTTAGCGGAGAAAACCATCGCAGAGCCTATAATTGAAGTGGGCGAAACGGTAGCTCGTGGCATGGAGGAGGAAACAGGGGGAGAAATACAGAAAGATAGAATAACGGAACTATGGGAGAACGTTTTGAAAGGCCGAAAGCTGGTGGGAGGTTAGAACAGGCTAGATTGACCGGACTCGTAGCCGACACCTTCACCAGTCGTTTGTCACATAAAAAACCCCTTTCCCATCCCGATGTAGGGAGACATAACCGCAGGAGGAGTTTATGGAAGAAACCACCTAACAAAATCTGACCGAAGAGGCTCAGCTTAACAAGCATTACTGAAGGAGGAGGGTACCATGCCCACGAAGAAGTTATTTGTGCCGCTGTTGGTCATTGGCTTGATAGCCTCGTTGGTTACCGCCTGCCAGCCTACGCCAGCAGCTAAGGAGACTCCTGCCCCTGCAGAAACTGCAGCAGCAGGAGAAGAAACTACGCCTGAAGAGGTTGTGATCGGCGTGTACGAGCCGTTGACTGGCGCGTTCGCGGCCGGCGGTGAATTTACCATGCAGGGCGTGAACCTGGCCTATAAGCAAAAGCCGAAGGTGCTGGGTGTCCCGATAAAGCTGGTGGTAGTGGACAACCGCAGCGACAAGGCCGAAGCGGCCACGGCCATGGCACGCCTGATTAACCAGGAAGGCGCTATCGCCGTTGTCGGCAGCTATGGCAGCTCGCTGTCTATGGCCGGTGGCGAGGTCGCGGAAAAGGCTGGCATTCCTGTAATGGGGTGCTCGCCCACTAACCCGCTGGTGACACAGGGCAAGGACTACTATTTCCGGGCCTGTTTCATTGACCCATTCCAGGGCCGCGTGATGGCCAAGTATGCTGTTGAGGAACTGGGTGTCAAGAAAGTGGCTATCATCCAGGACGTGGCGCAGGATTACTCGGTTGGTCTGGCGGCTTTCTTCCGCAAGGCCTTCATCGAGTTGACCGGCGACGCAAGCGGGATCGTGTCTTTCACATCCTACCAGACTGGTGATCAGGACTTTACGGCCCAGTTAGGCGCGACTTTGGCTGCCAAGCCGGACGCCATCTTCGCACCTGGCTACTTCGCTGAGGCTGCCCTGCTCGCCAAGCAGGCGCGCGAACTCGGCTTCAAGGGTCCCATCCTGGGTGGTGATGCTTATGAAGCGCCTGAACTGATCGAGATCGGTGGCGATGCGGTTGAGGGCATAATCTTCAGCACGCATTATCACCCCGACGCCGAGCTAAGCCCGGCCTCGAAGCCATTTGTCGAGGCGTTCGAAGCGGAGTATGGCGAGCGGCCGAGTGCTTTCGCCGCGTTGGGTTACGACGCCTACATGTTGACCATTGACGCCATTGAGCGCGCTAATTCCTTCGACCCCGCCGCCATCCGCGATGCTATGGCTGCGACCAAGAACTTCCCAGGGGTGACAGGTACTATCTCGATGGATGAGAATGGTGACGCCGTCAAGACTGCCGTAATCCTCACGGTGGAGAATGGCAAGTTCAAATACCTCACCACTGTCTCGCCCTAGTCGCCCGAAAGAATGAGGGGGGATGCCCCCAGGGCATCCCCTTTTCAACTTCGATCAACCGTCTCCCTGTTGGAGGCTTCGATGACTTTATCATTGTTTTTTCAGCATCTTGCTAATGGTATCTCGTTGGGCAGTCTGTATGCACTGATCGCCATTGGTTACACGATGGTGTATGGCATTCTGCGCCTGATCAATTTCGCTCACGGCGATATCGTGATGTTGGGCTCCTACATCGCCTTTTATGGTGTGGTGATGTTTTTCCTGCCCTGGTGGGTGTCTTTCCCCCTGGCCATTTTGTTGACGGGAGTGGTGGGCATCATTATCGAGCGGACAGCCTATAAACCTCTGCGCGAGGTGCCGCGCATCAATCTGTTCACCTCGGCTGTTGCGGTTTCATTCCTGCTGGAGAATCTGGGCCTAGTCATCTTCGGGGCGCGGCCCAAGGGTTTCCATCGCCCACCCGTAATGGACACCGTGCTTTACATCGGGGGGGCGGCAGTGGTGAGTTACACTCCCATCATCATCCTGACAGCGTTAGTGCTATTCGGTGGGCTGATGTTCGTGGTACACCGCACCAAAGTCGGTATGGCGATGCGTGCCTTGTCGAAGGACATTGAGACCACCGGGCTGATGGGCGTCAACACCGACCAGGTCATCACGTTCTCCTTCGCCCTGGGCTCAGCGCTGGCCGCCGCGGGCGGCATCCTGTGGGCCATCAAGTTTCCGCAAATTCAACCCTTGATGGGCGTGATGCCCGGCCTGAAGGCCTTTATCGCCGCCGTGCTGGGTGGGATTGGCGACATCACTGGCGCGCTGATTGGCGGGTTCCTGTTAGGCATAGCCGAGATTATGCTTGTGGCCTTTATGCCTAACCTGGCCGGTTATCGAGATGCTTTCGCCTACAGCATCCTGATCTTGTTGCTCCTCTTCCGGCCAACCGGCATCATGGGCGAGATGGAGCCGGAGAAGGTGTAAGCATGATGAAGATAACCCGGAACCGCATCCTGACACTGATCACGTTGGTGGTGTTTGCAGGCTTTCTGGCGTATTCCCAGGCCACTTTCAATCCTTACATACTGCGCATCATGAATTTGTGCGCCATCTTCACCATCTTCGCGGTCACGTTCAATCTGGTCTACGGCTATACTGGCCAGTTCTCACTGGGCCACGCCGGCTTCGCCGCTGTGGGCGCTTATACGGCCGCCCTATTGACGATGACACCTGTCCAGAAAGAGCTCAACTTCTTCCTTGAGCCCATCGTTCCTGTGTTGGCGAATGTACAGTGGCCTTTCTTGCCGGCGATGCTGCTAGGCGGCGTTTTGGCAGCAGTCGTGGGCTTTCTCATCGGATGGCCTGCTTTGCGCCTACGCGGCGATTACTTGGCCATCGCTACCTTAGGCTTCGGCGAGATCATCCGCGTGCTCTTCGTCAATATGCAGAGGGTCACCAATGGCTCCCTGGGTTTGAAGGGCATCCCCGAGTACACCAACGTATATTGGAGTTGGGGCCTGGCCCTGGTGACCATCTTTGTGACCAAGCGCCTGGTTGACAGCAGCTACGGGCGTGCTCTGAAAGCCATCCGCGACGACGAGGTGGCAGCCGAGGCGCTCGGAGTCAAGTTGTCCTACCACAAAATACTCGCTTTTACATTGTCGTCTTTCTTCGTCGGCATTGCCGGTGCGCTTTTGGCTAACTTGATCAGCACCATTGACCCCAAAGTGTTCTTGTTCTTCCTGACCTACCAAGTGGTTGGCATCACGGTCATGGGAGGGATGTCCAGTCTGACCGGCAGCACAGTGTCCGCTTGCCTGTATACGGTCTTCCTAGAGGCGCTACGGCCGGTTGAATCTCCGTTCAGCATTGGGCCGCTGCGAGTACCAGGTGTGCCGGGCATGCGCATGGTGATCTTCTCCGCGCTACTTTTGCTGGTCATCCTGTTCTATCGCCGCGGACTGTTTGGGCAAGCAGAGTTCAGTTGGGATTGGTTCTTTGAGAAAACCTCTGCTCTTCGCGCACGGCTGGGACGCACTGGCAAGACCGCGCCAGCGCCGAGCATCGAGTCCGAGGAGGAGGAGAGGCCATGAGTCTACTCAGGCTTGATGGTGTCACAAAGTGCTTCGGCGGGCTGACAGCCGTCAATAATTTTTCAACCGAGTTGGCACCGGGGGAGTTGTGCGCACTCATTGGGCCAAATGGCTCAGGCAAGACGACCATCTTTAACTTGATCACCGGCATCTACACGCCAACCGCCGGGCGCATCACCTTCAACGGGACCGATATCACCGGTAAACGGCCCGATATCATCGCCAGCCTGGGCGTGGCGCGCACCTTCCAGAACATCCGCTTGTTCAATGGACTGGACGTGCTCGGAAACGTGCTCGTCGGCCATCACCTGCGCCTCAGGTCCGATCCCTTCTCGGCCATCCTCCGGGCCCCGAATTACGCTCGAGAGGAAAAGGAGATGCGCCAGGAGGCAATGGAGTTGCTGGGGGCACTATCCTTGGATCATTTGGCGCACGAAGACGCCACATCGCTGCCTTATGGACAGCAGCGCAAGCTGGAGATCGCCCGCGCACTAGCAACGCGACCTCGACTATTGCTGCTGGACGAGCCAGCGGCGGGCATGAACCCCGGTGAGTCCGAGGAGTTAATGAGGTTCATCCCGCACATCCTCGATGCTTTCGATCTGACGATCTTTTTAATCGAGCACCAAATGCGGGTGGTGATGGGAATTTGCCCGCGCATCATCGCTATTGACCACGGCGAGACGATCGCAGAGGGCCCCCCGGAAGCCATCCAGAACAACCCGCGCGTCATCGAGGCGTACCTGGGAGTGGGCGAGTATGCTTGAGGTACGGGATTTACACGTATATTACGGTGGCATCCATGCATTGCATGGCATCTCTCTGCGCGTGCCCGATGGCCAGATTGTGGCCTTGCTGGGTGCCAACGGAGCTGGCAAGAGCACTACGCTGCGCACCATCGCCGGTATCGTCAAGCCCAGTGAAGGCGATGTCTTGCTAGACGGCGAGAGCCTGATCGGTCTGCGCTCTTTCGAAGTCGTCCGGCGCGGCATCGCAATGGTGCCTGAGGGCCGTCGTGTATTCACTAACCTGACCGTGCTGGAGAATCTACGCCTGGGGGCGTATGCCCGGCGGGACAGCAATCAGGTAATCCAACGAGATTTACAGGAGATTTTTAACCTGTTCCCACGCCTTGAGGAGAGAAAGAAACAAAGCGCGGGCACACTGTCCGGCGGTGAGCAGCAAATGCTCGCTCTAGGTCGCGCTCTGATGTCTAAACCGCGCATCCTTATGATTGACGAGCCGTCACTTGGCTTGGCCCCGGTCCTGGCGCAAGATGTGTTCGAGAAACTTAAAGAACTGAATCAAGCTGGGCAGACGATCCTGCTGATCGAGCAAAACGCTCGTGCCGCCATGTCCATCGCCAATTACGCCTACATCCTGGAGACCGGCAACATTGTTTTGGAGGGGCCGGCGGCTGAATTGGCCCAGCAAGATGAGGTGCGCAAATCTTATCTAGGTGTTCACTAGCGTGCACTGACAACTCAAAAAGAGGAATCCAATGACAGACATCACACCAGCCTGGTTTGAACCAGAGGCGCTGGCTTTCCGCCAGCGTGTTCTGGAAAGCATCGAAGGTCTATCGCCTCTGGCACTGGTCAAACGAGTCGAACAGCTTAATCACGAACAAGTCACTCACCTATCCCAACACTGTCTCAACCTATACCCCGGAACCAACATCATGAGCCCGCGCGTGGCAGCTTTACTGAGTTCCACGATTGCCACTCGCGCCAGCGAGGGCCATCCTGGCGCCAAGTACCAGACCGGTCTGCGTTGGTCCGAAGAGACAGAGGTAGTCGCTACCGAACTCGTTCGGCGGCTGTTCGACGCAAACTACGCCGAGGTTCGAACGATGAGCGGTAGCATGGCGAACATGGCCGTGCTGAACAGCCTGACCGAGCCGGGTGACGTGATTTTCAGCCTGTCTACATCGGTGGGAGGACACATCAGCCACCAGCGTGTGGGCGCAGCCGGTTATCGGCGACTCGAGATCCATACAATTCCTTACGATGCACAGAACTGGGAGATCAAGCTGGACGAACTGCGGCGCGAGGTCAAGGCCCATCCGCCCAAGTTGATCATCGTGGGCGCCAGTTTGATTCTGTTTCCCTACCCGGTACGCGAGATAAGGGCTATTGCCGACGAGGTCGGTGCCTGGCTGATGTACGACGCGGCGCACGTCGCCGGACTGATCGCCGGTGGCGTCTGGCAACATCCGCTGCGCGAGGGTGCCCATGTGATGACGGCCAGCACCTACAAGAGCTTTGGCGGGCCACCAGGTGGCATCGTCGTTACGGACGACCCCGACATCGCGCACGGTGTGGATCGGGCCATCTTCCCTGGTATGACGGCTAATTTCCACACCAACCGGCTGCCGGCACTTGCTGTGGCTGCCGCTGAGATGTTGGCTTTCGGCCAGGACTATGCCCGTGCCTGCGTAGACAACGCACAAGCGCTGGCGGCTGGGTTCAAGGAAGCGGGCCTGACAGTCGCCGGGGAGCGGCAGGGCTATACCGCCGGACATATGCTTGCCCTGGACGTAAGCGCGCAAGGGGGAGGCAAAACAGCCGTAGCTGCGCTGGAGTCGGCCCACATCATCTGTAATATGAACTTGCTGCCGTGGGATCCGCTCAGAGCGTTGCATAACCCCAGTGGAGTGCGCCTGGCTGTGCATGAAGTCACACGTTGGGGAATGGGGCCGCAAGAGATGGCGCGCATCGCGCAGTTCTTCGGACAAGTGCTTTTGGAGAAGCGATCAGTCGAGGAGGTCCGAACCGAGGTCATGGCCCTCAAAGCACAGTTTGATAAGGTCCGGTATTGCTTTGACAGGGTAACTGCTCAGGCTACTTCTGTTAGCGATTGAAATCGCCTCTAGAGGGCTTGCAGCCGAGCGTCCACCTGCGTGGACGCGCCTGTCCACGCAGGTGGACAGCCAGCTTTAGCTCAATG
>Ga0180300_10001740_pt1 | contig 10169 bp, 9 predicted proteins | sample GuaBasSediGuay15_FD_121798 | JGI IMG/M metagenome (GOLD analysis project Ga0180300, IMG submission 121798) | Subseafloor sediment microbial communities from Guaymas Basin, Gulf of California, Mexico - Guay15, Core 4569-2, 21-24 cm | ecosystem: Environmental > Aquatic > Marine > Hydrothermal... | reverse complement strand
TTTGAGAATAAATCTCTTTTATTCTTTCAATATCCATATCTACAAGCTCATCTATTATTTGGTCAAATTTTCCCTGTTTAATCTCTTCTACCCGGCGGGAAACATTCTCTGGCACAGGAAGACTCTGGCGAACGAATATTCTCCTTACAAGGAGTGAAACATTGGGCTGAGAAATCTCTGCCGGGCATCTTGCTACACAACTCCCGCACATTATACAGGGAAAAGAAAGCTCAGATGCCTTTTGATACTCTCCTTTTATTATTGCCTGAATATATTCCATAACTTCAATATCCTGGGGGCAGGCCTTTGTGCAGGTATTGCAGGCTAAGCATCTAAATACTTCGGGATAATATTCTTTTACAGCAGCTTCCACATCAGGGATCTCTTTCAGATCATAAAGACTTTTCTTGGCAGGCACAAAGGGGACCTGGGTAATCTCCATCCCTTCTTCTACTGAAGTCTGACAGGCCAAAGCATTCTCCAGTTTATAATTTCCCCTGATCCGGTAAGTAATCAAACAGGCTCCACACACTCCTCCCCGGCAGCCACAATTTCTGATGAACCTGTAGCCCACATATTCCATAGCCTTCTGGACAGTGAGGGTTTTGGGGACTTTATGCCGTTTACCAAAAATGTAAATGGTTACCATTTCATCTTTACTTTTGCTCATCAGTAATCCTCACTAAAGGGCCTTTCCAAACCGATAGTCCGGAATGAGGACTGGGGAAGGGATCTCGCGTAATATCCCCATTTCTTTCAGCTGCCTTTCATAATCTATTACGTGCTCAAGAGTTAACTTTCCTATCTTTTTCCTCTTTGCCCTTAAGGCAGCGTTTTTACCTGCTCTTCTTCCAAAAACAAAAATATCCAGCAAAGAATTACCACCCAATCTATTTCTTCCATGGACACCGCCAGAAGCTTCACCTGCCACAAATAAGTCCTTTACCGAACTTTCCCCTTCCTGGTTAATTAAAATTCCTCCGTTTTGATAATGGATAGTAGGATAGACCAGGAGGGGTTCCCTGGTAATATCTATCCCGAAGCCTTGAAAGCGATGGTGAAGGTGGGGAAAGATGCGTTTTATTGTTCCCTTTCCATTAATTATCTCTACCAGAGGTGTATCCAGCCAGACGCCTTCTCTGCCTGTGGGGGTACAAACACCTTTTTTCTTATAATCAACTTCTCTGATTATAGCAGAGGCGGTAATATCCCTTTTTTCCAGTTCATTAATAAATCTTTCTCCCTCCGAGTTCACCAGATGAGCTCCCCAACCGCGGAAAGCTTCTGTAACTAAAAGTCCGAATAAATGTTCAGGATATAAAGTTCCTGTTGGGTGAAACTGAATGGCGTCCATAAAAATAATCTTTGCCCCTGCCCTGTTAGCTATTACTAAACCATCACCGGTTGCTCCATAGTGGTTTGTGGTGGGGAAGTTCTGATAATGGAGACGCCCGGAACCACCAGTAGCCAGAATCACAGCTTTTGCCACAATCACAAATTTTTTCTCTGTTTCAAGGTCCACCGCTACCACTCCGCAGCAGGTTCGGTTATCGTCCAGGATTAACTCTACAGCGGGAAGAAATTCTATTACCTCAATACCTCTGTTATACACCTCATCTCTCAGGATCCTCATCATATCAAGACCTGAGTAGTCAGCACAGGAGTGGACTCTTCTCCTGCATTGACCTCCGGCAAAAGAGCTAAGGATATTTCTTTCATTATCAGTGCGATCAAACATCACTCCCAGATCAATTAGCCATTTTAAAACCTCTGGAGCATCAAGGACAAGAGCCTTTACCAGCTCTGGAATATTAACAAATCCTCCCCCACCCATGGTATCTAAATAATGCAGGGCGGGTGAGTCAAACTCATCCACTGCTGCCTGAATTCCTCCTTCAGACATAATTGTGTTGGAGTCTCCAAACCGAAGTTTGGTAATTAAAATTACATCTGCTCCATTTTCCTGAGCTACCAGGGCAGCAGAAGCTCCTCCTCCTCCACCCCCGACTACTAAGACATCAGTTTGGTAGTCAGGATGGTCAAGATCTACCTCGTTTGGATCAATCAAGCTTTTGCTTTCAAAAAGGTCGGCAATCTCATTGGGAACGAGCTGTCCCTTATTTACCCCAACTTTCAGTTTTCGCTGTGTTCCTTCTCTGTGTTGGGGGTGGTAAGTTTTAATTAATTCATTCCTTTCCTGTAAAGATAAAAGGGGAATCTCTTGTTTTCTCCTTTTTTCTCTTGTGCTTTCTAAGATACGAATGCTCTCCCGCATCTTCTCCGGATAGCTCATTTATCACTCCTCAAACAAAGTTCCAGGAACAAAGGCAAACCCATCCATAATTCTTCTTGCTGTCCTGCCAACAGCAGCTTTTTTTACCATCATCGTTCCTTTTTCTTCCTCAACTTCTATCTCTATTTCTATTGTTCCTGAAGCATGTCCAAATTTGATAAATCCCTCTTTTTTCTGAGCAAGAGCCTCATTTACCAGGGTTCCCTTTATCTTTGCTGCCACAGCTGTGCAAATTGACCCTGTTACGGCATAGGCTTTATGAGCTTTTTGCATGGACATGATGCGGGAGGTAAAATCAATGTCCCTAGATAAAACCCGGTGGTGATAAAAGTCTTCATAATCCTGGGGAGGAGAGACAAAAGCAATCTTTGGAGTAGCTGGAATTAAACTGGCAGCCCTTTGCCAGTTGTCCACTACTTTAATTATTTCAGCTGTCCGACCTCTTATTTCCTCTAATTTTTGCAAAAGAGAAAGATTTGAGTTAATCTCAGCAGGAAGCTCATATCCTTTTAAGCCCAGATCTTTAGCCCTTACAAAAACCATGGGAGTGGCAATATCAACAATGGATATCTCAAGTTCGGTTTTATCGGATAACCTGATAGTATCTTTAACATTTCCTGTAGGTAAAAGCTTTCCAGTGACAGAGCCGGCTGTATTTTTAAAATCAAGCAGTATTTTGGAACCTTTCCCGGGAACTCCTGATATACTGTAGCTACCCTCACTGAAAAACTTCCCCTTTTTTGTGGGAACCTCCGCCAGAATAATTTTTCTGGTGTTGGTATTAAACATTCTAACATAACTGACAGGCTCTGAGGGTTTTGTTAATCCCTCATCAACAGCAAATGCTGCCACTGCCGCAGAGAGGTTACCACAGTTGGAAGAGTAATCCACCAGGGGTCTGGTAATGCTTACATTTCCAATGGTGTAATCTATATCAGCCTCTTTTTGAGAAGAAGGAGAGATTATGGCACACTTGCTTGTTAAGGGATCTGCTCCACCAAGACCGTTTATCTGTCGGGAATCCGGAGAACCAAAGATAAATAAAATTACTTTATCTTTTATTCTCTTATCTGCAGGAAGGTCTTTTTCCCAGAAAAATACTCCCTTACTTGTTCCTCCTCTCATTATGCTGCAGGGAATTTTTTTACCCATTTTTCACCCTTTCATCCTGTAAATTATCTATAATGGCCTGTCCAAATTCGGAGCACTTTACCGGCTCAATTCCCATATGTCTTGCAAGGTCATAGGTCACCCTCTTTTGTTTGATGGTTACTGCAATTGCCTGGCGGATTAAATCTCCCGCTTTTTCCCATCCTATATACTCCAGCATCATTACTCCGGAAAGAATCATGGAGCCGGGGTTTACTTTATCCTGGCCTGCATATTTGGGAGCTGAGCCATGGGTAGCTTCAAACAGTGCAATAAAATCTCCTATATTTGCTCCAGGGGCCATTCCCAGACCACCCACCTGAGCAGCACAGGCGTCAGAGAAATAATCGCCATTAAGGTTAGGTAAGGCCACCACATCATATTCGTCAGTTCTGGTAAGAGCCTGTTGAAACATATTATCTGCAATACGGTCATTGATCAAGATTTTCCCTGGGGGAAGAACACCCTGATACTTATCCTGTAGCTCATCCTCTGTAACAATTTTATCAGAAAACTCCTCCCTTGCTACCTCATATCCCCAATCCCTAAAAGCTCCTTCGGTATACTTCATAATATTTCCTTTGTGCACCAGGGTTACACTCTTCCGTCCTCTCTCAATAGCATACTGGATAGCTTTCCTCACCAGTCTCTTTGTTCCTGTAATAGAGATAAGTTTAATTCCTATTCCCGAGTCTTTCCTTATTTTTACCCCCAGCTCTTTTTCCAGATAACCGATAAGCTTTGCTACTTCCTTGCTTCCCTGTGGCCATTCAATGCCTGCGTAAACATCTTCTGTATTTTCTCTGAAAATTACCATGTTCATCTTTTCCGGATGGAGCATGGGGGAGGGAACTCCAGGGATATATTCTACAGGTCTTACGCATGCATAAAGGTCCAGAACCTGTCTTAATGTGACATTTAAACTGCGGTATCCTCCTCCAATCGGTGTGGTAAGAGGTCCTTTTATAGCTACAATATGATCTTTTATACTCTGGATAGTTTCTTCAGGAAGGTACTCCCCGTATTTTTTCTTTGCTTTTTCTCCTGCATAAATTTCAAGCCAGATAATCTTCTTTTTTCCCTCATAGGCCTTTTCAACTGCTGCATCCAGCACTTTTTTTGCCACTCTCATCACTTCAGGACCAATTCCATCCCCTTCTATGAAGGGAATAACAGGTTTTTCCGGGATGGAAAGTTTATTATTTACAATCTGGATTTTCTCTCCTTCCTGCAAAAAGCTGGTTTTATTCATTTTTACCTCCCTTAATATCCTGTTTTTACCTTTACCACTTTGCACCTGTCCATAATTTTTTCATTTCCTCTACCCAGGAAGATCGACGCCGACCCGGAATTTTCCAGTAAGGCTTTCCGATAGGACAGCTGGCTATACACATCCCGCACCTGAGTTCAATACAAAAATTGATTTGTATACTCGTATCTTGTATAGGGAAGGTCATAAACAGAGTCTAAAACATGAACAGCAGCTACAATTACGTTTTTAGCTGTGGACAGGATATCCTCAGCTCTTCTTCCCTCTGGAGCCCCAGTTAGCCTTTGAGCTGGCGTAATGCCTACCAGATCAATTCCCTGGTCAAGAAATATTTGTTTTACCTTTTTGGTCAAATTCTCCTCGAAAGAAGCCTTATTGCCTTTTTCCACTTATCTCTCCTTCCTGTCTTAATTTAATCTACCACCTTAGCCAGAGTTTCCTCCGGTTTTTTCTTCCTCTTTTGGTATCATCTCAGCCCCTTTCAGTTTAAGGGAAAGAAGGGTTAATGCCACCGTTGCCACACATAGTCCGATAGAAAGATAACTACCAAAAAGAGCTCGAGTCCACTCTCTATGAGCAATAATTAAGGCTCTGCGCAAATTAGACTCCATCATGGGAGTAATAAGGAAGCTAATCACCAAAGGAGCAGTGGGGATTCCTCCTATTCTCATTCCATAACCCACAAGTCCAAAGGCAAGGGCAAGCACAACATCATAAGGATTACCCCGGTAGGCAAAGCTCCCTATGGTCGCCATGGTGAAAATTAGGGGAACTAAAAGTGGTTTAGGAAGAAGTCCTAACCTGGCATATAATCTGCCAAAGATACGGCCTATTCCAAAATTAAATGCATTGGCAACAAGCAAGATCATAAAAAGAGCATAGACAATCTCAGGATAAAGCTTAAACATCCTGGGAGAAGGAGTTGCTCCCTGAAGCATTAAAGCCGCTCCTATAAGAGCTGCTGAAATGCTGCCCGGTATTCCAAAGGCAAGTAGAGGAATAAGAGTGGGACCAACAGTGGCATTATTCCCTGCCTCAGCTGCGGCTACTCCTTCCAGCACGCCTTCGCCTATTTTTTTCTCGGGGGATGCCTGTTTGGCTACCCCGTAGGAGAGGAAAGCACCAACTGTGGACCCCAGACCGGGCAAAAACCCAACAAAAGAGCCTACGCCAAGACCAATCAGCATTTCCTTCCAGCATCTTAAGTATTCTTTAAAGGTTAGTCCTGCTCCTTTTTTTAAAAGACCATTTACAATACCTGCCTTGACTTTTTCCACTACTTTGCTCTCACCCAGAAGCTTAATACTTTCCTGAAGCATGGTAGAGATGGCAAAAAGGCCTATCATAAGAGGAATGAAGGGGATGCCACCCGTAAGCCACCACACTCCGAAAGTCATCCGGGGCACAGCAGATACAGGATCAGGACCAATGGTAGCCAGAAAGACTCCCAGGGCAGCGCTTATCAATCCTTTAGCAAGGTGTTTACCGCTCAGGGCACCAATTAAGGTAAAGGCAAGAACTACAAGCCAGAATCTTTCAGCAGGTCCGAACTTAAGTGCTACCATAGCAAGAGGTGGTGCGACAAAAATAGTGACCAGATCACTTGCAGTATCAGCGCTAACAGAAGCAGCCAGAGCCATCTCAACGGCTTTGCGCCCCTCTCCTTTTTTCATCAGCTTATAGCCGTCATAAACAGTAGCAGCAGCTTCGGATGTTCCCGGAGTGGCAAAACTTATGGCAGAAATGGAGCCTCCATAGACAGAGCCTTTATATAATCCAATGAGAAGACCAAGTGCCGGAGCGACAGGCATGGTGAAGGTTAGCGGTAGCATTATGGCAATGCCTGTGGCTGCACTTAAACCAGGTATAGCACCCACACCTACCCCTACAGTCACCCCTATAGCCATCCAGTAAAAAACCTCAGGAGTAAAGAAGAGCTGAAATGCCTCCCTTATAGCATCTGGTTGAAACATTTTCCTCTCCTAAACTAAAAAGGTAATATGCCCCACAAAATACCCGCAGGTAGCTTTATCCCCATACCGGTAAAAGCACCATAAACTATTAAGGTCATTACTATTGCTGATATAATGCATTTACGCCAGGACCTCAAACCAAGAGCGTAAATAAAAAATGTAAGGTAAAAAGGGGTTGCAATCAGGAATCCTGCCTTCCTCATTATTGTGAAATAAACCCAGGTTGCTATCAGTATTAAAATACCACCTGCAAAAGGCTTAAAAGTGAAAGTTCTCAGGTCTGGAGGGACTTCCCTGCGGTGAGTATCAACAATCAAAACAAATGAGAAAACAAGCAAAAGAACTACACCAAGAACAGGGAAAAATCCAAGTGTAAATCCATCACGAACCCTCCTGTGAACCCAGGGAGAAAGTTCAAGGTAAACAAGAAAAGCAATAAGAACCAGACTTAGCACAGAGCCAATACCCTGGTTGCATCTTAACCACTCGCTATGTCTTTTCATTTTTTTGTTCCTCCCTTTTCAAAAAGCTCGAATAAAGCCCGGTTGGTGCAAACCAAACCGGGCTTTGGCCAGACATAACTTTTACTCTATCAGCTTGATCGCTCTCTTCATTCCCTCCACCATTTTGTTGTACTTCTTTTGTGCCTCAGGATAAGGGACAAAAATAATTTCCTCTCCCACTTTACTGATAAGTTTGACCACGGATTTATCCTTAACCAGACTTGTCATCCTGTCCGAGATAATCTTGACTATTTCATCAGGAGTATCGGGGTGAACCCCTACCCATCTGGCGAAAGACATTCCCTCGTAGCCAAGCTCCGTGGCATCTGGAACATCCTCGAATCCCTTAGCGGTAATGGGTATATCACTGGTGTTAATTACAGCAACAGCCTCTTCTGGAACTATAGTTTGCACGGTTGAAAAAGTTGCTGAAGCTAAATCAATATGTCCACCCAGAAAGTCAGCTACAGCATCTGCGGTACTATCATAAGGAACCGGAGTGAGCTTTATACCAGCCTGATCAAAGATGTTAGCCGGCCCCAGGAGGTGAGAGGTAGTTCCGCCCCAGGTGAGTTTACCGGGATTTTTCCTGGCATACTCTTTCAGTCCTTCCCAGGTAGACCAGGGTTTTCCAGGTTTTGCTACCACTACTGCTCTGAAAGCAGAGACATAGCAAACAATTTTAATATCGTAGGGGCTAATGGGAGGTTTTTCTTCTCTTAGCAGAGCAATTACTGGAGTGGGACTGCCCTGGATTATGGTATACCCATCAGCTGGCCTTTTCAATCCTTCTCTCCAGCCCACGATACCATCAGCTCCAGGAATATTCACCACATGCCAGGGTACGCCAAAATGGTCTATGGCTGCCGAAGACATAATACGTGCCCAGCGGTCTGTGCCTCCTCCTGCTTTAAAGACGCAAATCCAGGTAATCATCTTTTCCGGATATTTAGCCATAGCCATAGAGCCAAAGCTCACCAATATCACACTTGCAAGAATAATAAAAGCCAAGGTTATAGATACGTAGCGACGCATAAATTTCCTCCTTTCTGGCTTATTCTCATAGAAGCCAGTCAAAACCCTGTCTTTTAGAAATCTATTTTTTATTCCTCACCTCCTTTTCCTTCAAAATGTTCCCTGCTTCGACCTCTTAAGAATATCCACCACCAGCTATTCTAATTGAAAATCTTTGTATTTCTGGATATGAGATAAAAGTCCCCCATCATCCAGTATTTTTCTCATTACAGGAGGAAAAGGAGAAAAATTTAGCTCAATACCCTTGGTTTTATTAACAACTTTCCCTTTTTCTAAGTCTATCTCCAGCTTATCACCCTCATCTATTCTGTCTGTGTCGCATTGAATAACCGGCAATCCCACATTAATTGCATTTCGATAAAAGATGCGCGCAAAGGATTTAGCCAGAACACAACTTATGCCGGCAATTTTCATAATGGTAGGAGCATGCTCTCTGGATGAGCCCAATCCAAAGTTTTTTCCAGCTGCGAGCATATCTCCCTTTGACATTTTCCTGGCAAATTCTGGATCAGCATCTTCTAAAACATGCTTTGCAAGCTCCGGCAAATTGGAACGAAGATGAAAGTACCTTCCTGGAGCAATATGATCAGTACTGATGTTATCGCCAAATTTCCACACCTTTCCTCGGAATATCATCAGAGCACCTCTCTTGGGTCGGTAATTTCACCTTTTATTGCTGTGGCAGCTGCTGTGGCAGGTGATGCAAGATAAATAAAAGCTTTGGGATTTCCCATTCTTCCAAGGAAATTTCGATTCTGAGTGGAAAGACATCTCTCTCCATCTGCGAGAACTCCCTCATGGATTCCTACACAGGGTCCACAGCCAGGAGGAAGGATGACCGCTCCTGCTTTCACCAGTATCTCCAGAATACCCTCTTTCATTGCTTCTAAGTATATGTTGCGGGAAGCAGGACCTATAACCAGGCGACATCTTGGATGTCGATGGTTATCTTTAAGAATTCTGGCAGCAATTCGGAGATCTTCCATGCGTCCGTTGGTACAGGTTCCAATAAAAACCTGGTCTATCTTAACCCCCTTAACTTTCTCTACAGGAGTTGTATTGTCCACAGTGTGGGGAAGGGAAACAGTAGGCTCAATTTCTGAAGCTTTAATATTAATTACCCTCTCATATGTTGCATCTGGGTCAGGCTTTATCTCCCTGAATTTATCACCACGTCCTTGATCCTCCAGAAAAGATCTTGTAACTTCATCTGAGGCAACCAGACCCGCCTTTGCTCCAGCCTCTACAGCCATATTACACAGGGTTAGCCTTCCAGAGATGCTCATTTTCCTTATAGTTTCACCATCAAACTCTAAAGCTTTATAAGTAGCTCCGTCGGCTCCTATCAAGCCAATTATATGAAGCATCAGGTCCTTAGGATAAACCCCTTTTTGAAAATCTCCTTCCACATTTATCCTGAAAGTTTCCGGAACCCTTAGCCAGGTTTTTCCAAGAGCAATACCTATAGCTACATCAGTGGAGCCCATTCCAGTGGCAAAAGCTCCCAGGGCACCAGCAGTACAGCTGTGGGAGTCAGCACCGATGAGAATATCACCGGGGTTAACAAATGATTCTACTATTACCTGATGACAGATACCATCCCCCACATCAGAAAGGAAAGCTTTTGTTTTTCTGGCAAATTCTCTTAAGAGGGTATGGTCGTTGGATAGCTCTTTGCGGGGACTGGGAACAGCATGGTCAATGAAAAGAACTGTTCTTTGGGGATTATGGGCCTTTTCCAGACCTATCTTCTGTAGCTGGCGAATGGCTAAGGGACCTGTACCATTCTGAACCAGACATACATCCACCCTGGCAACCACGAAATCTCCTGCTTGAGCTTCTTTTCCACAGTGCTCACTGATTATTTTTTCAGCAATTGTTTTCCCCATTTATACAGGTTACCCCCTTATGGTATTAATAATTTTTTTGGTAATTAATCCCTATAC
>Ga0180300_10001738_pt1 | contig 10173 bp, 10 predicted proteins | sample GuaBasSediGuay15_FD_121798 | JGI IMG/M metagenome (GOLD analysis project Ga0180300, IMG submission 121798) | Subseafloor sediment microbial communities from Guaymas Basin, Gulf of California, Mexico - Guay15, Core 4569-2, 21-24 cm | ecosystem: Environmental > Aquatic > Marine > Hydrothermal... | reverse complement strand
GCAGCAAGAGCTATAGGTGCCTCCAATGTGAGAATTATGTTCAGACATTTACTTCCTAATGCTATGGCTCCTGTTATAGTTTCTGCAACTTTAGGTGTAGGTGGAAACATAATCTTTGAATCAGCACTTAGCTTCCTTGGTTTCGGCATTATGCCTCCAACACCTTCATGGGGAAATATGCTTCAGAATGCTCAGAATTCCATGTTTCTTGCACCTTGGCTTGTATGGTTCCCTGGACTTGCGATATTTATAACAGTTCTCTCTTTCAACTTCCTTGGTGATGGATTGAGGGATGCCCTTGATCCAAGACTTAAGATATAAGGAGTAAATCATGGAAAAAGATGTACTTTTAGAAACAAAAGATTTAACAACTTATTTCTATACAGATGATGGGGTTGTAAAAGCAGTTGAGGGAGTTGATTTAAAGATTAGAGTTGGTGAAACCCTTGGTCTTGTAGGCGAATCAGGTTGTGGAAAATCAGTTACCTCTCTATCTATAATGAGGCTTGTGCCCTGGCCTCCCGGAAAGATAGTTAAAGGTGAAGTATGGTTTAAAGGAGAGGATCTCTTAAAGAAAACAGAAGAAGAGATGAGAAGAGTTAGAGGAAGCCAGATTTCCATGATCTTTCAGGAACCAATGACTTCACTTAATCCGGTGTTTACTGTTGGTTTTCAGATAATGGAAGCAATTCTTGTACACCAGGACATTACTGAAGAGGAAGCAAAAAAGAAAGCTATTGAGATGCTTGATCTTGTGGGGATTCCTGATCCTGAAAAGAGATTCTACAATTATCCTCATCAGATGTCAGGAGGAATGAGACAGAGAGTTATGATTGCTATGGCTCTTTCATGCAATCCTGATCTACTAATTTCAGATGAGGCAACTACTGCTCTTGATGTTACAATTCAGGCTCAGATTCTTGAGCTCATGAAAGATTTGAAAAAGAAGATAGGAATGGCGATTCTTATGATAACCCATAACCTTGCAGTAATTGCTGAAATGGCTGATAGTATTGCGGTTATGTACACTGGAAGAATTGTTGAATATTCTGATGTAAAGACAATATTTAAGAATCCACAACATCCATACACTTATGGACTACTTCACTCAATACCTCTTGTTACAAAACCAAGGAAGGAAGGAGAAAGACTTGCTACCATCGAAGGCGTAGTTCCAAACCCATATCACATGCCAAAGGGATGTAAGTTCCATCCAAGATGTCCTTATGCGACAAAGAAGTGTAGAGAAGAGGAACCTCCATTAGAAGAGATTTCTCCAGGACATTGGGTCAGATGCTGGAACTACCTGAAGCCAGGAGAGGGGGTGTAGAATGGCAGAACCTTTAGTTAAAGTTAAAGATTTAAAGAAGCACTTTCCAATACGTGGAGGAGTTTTTGGTGGAATAGTAGCATGGGTTAAAGCTGTAGATGATATATCTTTTGACATATATAAGGGCGAGACCCTCGGTCTTGTGGGTGAATCAGGATCTGGAAAGACAACAGCGGGAAAAACCATACTCCAGTTGTATAAGCCAACAGCTGGCGAGGTTTACTTTGAGGGTAGACTCATAAACAATATAAAGGGAGAGGATTTAAGAAAATTAAGGAGAAATATGCAGATAATTTTCCAGGATCCCTATGGTTCATTAAATCCAAGAATGCCTATCTCAGAAATTATAGGAGAGCCTCTTCTTGTTCATGGTTTAGTAAAAAGCAAAAAAGAAATGCTTAATAGAGTTGTTGAGGTTATGGAGCTTGTTGGATTAAGACCAGAGTATCTAAACAGGTATCCTCATGAGTTTTCTGGAGGTCAGAGACAGAGAATCGGTATTGCAAGAGCCATAGTACTTAATCCAAAATTTGTTGTTTGCGATGAGCCTGTATCTGCTCTTGATGTATCTATTCAATCTCAGGTAATAAACCTGCTAAATGATCTTCAGGAAAAACTAAAACTAACTTATTTATTTATTGCTCACGATTTAGCAGTTATAAGGCATATGTGCGATAGAGTAGTTGTTATGTATCTCGGAAATGTAATGGAGATAGCTGAGAATCAGGAGTTGTTTGAAAATCCACTTCATCCTTATACTCAAGCACTTCTTTCTGCAGTTCCTGTCCCAGATCCAGAAGTTAAAAAGGAGAGGATAATTCTCAAGGGAGACATACCGTCTCCAATAAATCCTCCATCAGGGTGTGTATTTCATACCCGTTGTCCTATTGCAATGCCTATCTGCAAGGAGGTAAAGCCTGAACTTAGAGAGGTAAAACCAGGGCATTTTGTTGCATGCCATGCTGTGAAATAATATAGAGGAGGGACTTTAGCCCTCCTCTATCACTTTTGGGAGGACGTATGGAGGAAAATATCACATTAATTGAAATTAAAGGAAAGAAGTTTAAAGAGAAATTTGGGGGCTACGATAAAAAGGATGTGGATAATTTCATAAATAAAGTAATAGAGGAATTTGAGAGACTTTCAAAAGAGAACAGTAAGCTAAAAGAAGAGGTTTCTAAATTGAAGAGTGAAGTTTCCAGAGTAAAGAATCTTGAAGAGGACATAAAGAAAACCCTTATGCTTGCTAACAAAGCAGCAGAAGAGGTAAAATTCAATGCAAAGAGAGAGGCAGATTTAATTTTGAAAGAGGCAAAGATTGAAGCAGAGAAAATAGTAAAAGATACAAAAGAAAAAGTTGAGAAACTTGAGGAGTACTTCCTTACCTTTAGAAACCAGTTTAAGCTCTACCTTCAGACTTTCATGAATCTTGTAAATGAGCTGGACAAGATAAAATCTGAGAGTGAAATTAAAGGTTAAGATTACCCCGAACGCAAAAAAGAACGAGATAAAGGGTTTTAAAGAGGAAATTTTATATGTGAAAATTTCTGCACCGCCTATAGGTGGAAAGGCAAATAGAGAGCTTTTAAAATTTTTTGAAAAAATATTCAAAGTTAAAAATATAAAAATTGTTTCAGGTGAGAAATCAAGATTAAAGATTATTGATATCCCTCTATCTATGGAGGATATCTCTAAAGCTCTTAAGAACTAAGCATTATTTCTCTTCTTTTGAGCATACCCTGATCATATTACGGATTTATTTACCGGTTTCCTTTTTATATTTTCGATGTTTGTTGTTGTAATCTTAGATGTAGGTTTCAAACATCACAATTTTAATTTGAAATTTAGCATCCATTTTGATAAAATTTATAAAAATTGCTCAGGAGGTGAAATGAATCGTGGCTAATGAAAAAGATAGAGTATTGAATATAGCAATAAATGAAATAGAAAAGAGATTTGGAAAGGGTTCCCTCATGAAATTAGGAGATAAGAGGGCCCTGCTTGATACAGAGGTGATCCCTACGGGGATACTAACTTTAGATATTGCCCTTGGAGTTGGAGGTTATCCAAAGGGAAAGATAATAGAGATCTTTGGTCAGGAAGGAAGTGGCAAATCCACTGTTGCCCTTGAGGCAGTTGCAGAAGCACAAAGAAGAGGAGGAAACACAGTTTATATAGATGCAGAGCATGCCCTTGACCCTGCTTATGCTGAAGCTATCGGCGTTGATCTCTCAAAACTATATATATCTCAACCAGATTCTGCCGAACAGGCTCTTGAAATTGCGGAGACTCTTGCAAGAAGTGGTGCGGTGGATTTATTTGTAATAGATTCAGTAGCTGCTCTTGTCCCAAAGGCTGAGCTTGAAGGTAGGATTGGGGATCAATTTATGGCTCTTCAGGCAAGACTCATGTCTCAGGTTTTAAGAAGGTTGAATACTGCCATATCCAAGTCAAAAACAGTAGCTCTATTTGTAAACCAGGTTAGAGAAAAAGTAGGAGTTGTCTTTGGAAATCCTGAAGTTACTCCTGGAGGAAGAGCTTTAAAATTTTTCTCCACTGTGAGAATTGAAATAAGAAGAGCGGATTCTATAAAAGAAGGTGACCAGGTTATAGGAAATACAGTTAAAGCGAAAATTGTGAAGAATAAAGTTGCACCACCATATAAAACTGCCTTTTTTGACATAATATATGGCAAGGGAGTCTCAAAAGTTGGCTGTATATTTGATGCTGCAGTAGATTTAAAAATTATAGATAAATCTGGTTCTTGGTACTCCTACAAGGGAAAAAAGATTGGGCAGGGGAAGAAAAAAGTGGTTGAATTCCTTGAAGGAGATAGAGAACTATTAAAGGAGATAGAGGAAACGATAAGAAGTACGGCTTTCCCGAAGCCCCAGGAAGCGGAAGAAAAGAAAGAGTAAACTGGTGAATGAGGAAGTTCTCTCCTATTCCCTGAGGCTACTGGGAAGAAAAGATTATTTTTCTTTTGAGTTAAAAATGAAATTAAAGAGAAAAGGATTTGAGGATAGAGATATAGAAGAGGTAATTGAATATCTTGTAAAAGAGAAAATAATAGACGATGAGTCTCTTATAAGGAGAGAGATAGAATATATGCAGAACAAAGAGTGGGGGGAAAAGAAGATAGTTTATAAATTGAGAAATAAATTTCTCCCAATGGATTTTATTAAGAAAGGAATAAAGAATTATTTTGATAAAGAGAAAGATATTGAAAATGCTTTAAAGTTGATGGAGAGAAAAAGCGATTCAAAAAATATATACTCTTTATTGGTTTCAAGAGGATTTACCTATCCCACAATAGTTGAAGCTAAAAGGAAAAAGGAGGAAAGAAGATGAGGATATCATTATTTTTATATGAGTTACTGATAATTGCTACATTTTTTCTTGGAGGAATAGTAGGATTTTATATAAGGAGATATATAGCCGAGAGTAAAATTCAATCTGCTGAAAAAGAGGCAAAGAAGATAAAGGAAGAGGCTATAAGGCAGGCAGAGGTCAGAGCCAAAGAAATGCTTTCCAAAGCAAGAGAAGATGCTGTTAGGATTAGAAGCGACGCTGAAAGAGAGCTTAAGAGAAGAAGACAGGAGATACAGAAAATAGAAACAAGGCTCTTTCAGAGAGAAGAGATGCTGGAAAGAAAACTTGAAGCAGTGGAGAGAAGAGAGAGGAGTGTCTCTCAGAAAGAAGAGGAACTCAAAAAGATTAAAGAGGCTTTAAGAGATCAATACGAGAGACACAAGAGAGAACTTCTAAGAGTTGCCCAGCTTACAGAAGAGGAAGCAAAAAAGGAACTCTTTAGAAAATTAGAAGAGGAGCTAAAGATAGATATCAGTAAGAAGATAAGACTGTATGAAGAAGAGCTTAAGGAGAGACAAAAAGAAAAAGCTCAGGAAATACTTGCCACTGCAATTCAGAGGACCGCTGTAGATTTCGTCGGTGAATCTACCATAACTGTTGTTCCTCTTCCAAATGATGATATTAAAGGCAGAATAATTGGAAGAGAGGGTAGAAATATAAGAACTTTTGAGTCCCTTACTGAGACTGAGCTTATAATTGATGATACTCCAGAAGCAGTGGTTATATCTTCATATGATCCCATACGGAGAGAGGTTGCAAAACTTACTCTTGAAAAGCTCATCCTCGATGGAAGAATACACCCGTCAAGAATTGAGGAGCTTTACGAAAAAGCAAAGAATGAGATGGAAGAGATAATCCTTGAAGAAGGAAATAAAGCAATTCTTGAAGCAGGCATAGGAGATCTTCCAAGAGAATTAAAGAAGCTCCTTGGAAAACTCAAATTTAGAACCAGTTATGGACAGAACGTTCTTAAACATTCTCTTGAAGTTGCCTTTCTTGCAGGAACAATGGCAGCAGAACTAGGAATGGATGTAAAAGTTGCAAAGAGAGCTGGTCTTCTACATGATATTGGTAAAGCCCTAGACAAAGAAATGGAGGGTCCCCATGCAATAATTGGAGGAGAGATTTTAAGGAAATTCGGAGAGATAGAAAAAGTTATTCATGCTGTCCAGGCACACCACAATGAGATTCAGCCAGAGACACCTCTTGATTTTATAATACAGGCTGCTGATGCAATTTCTGCTTCAAGACCAGGTGTGAGAAATGAGACGATTGAGCAGTATATAAAGAGAATTCAGGAACTTGAAAAGATTGCCTCTTCCTTTCCTGGCGTTGAGAAAGCTTATGCACTTCAGGCAGGAAGAGAAGTCAGGGTATTTGTTAAACCAGATACTATAGACGACATGCTTCTTCCTAAACTTGCTTACGACATTGCAAAAAAGATAGAGAATGAGGTTATGTATCCAGGACAGATAAAAGTTTTAGTAGTAAGAGAGAATAAGGCTGTAGGTTATGCAAAGTGAAAATAATATTTATAGGGGATATTGTTGGAAAAGGAGGGAGGAGGGTTATAAAGACCCTGCTCCCGGAGATAATTGATAAGAAAAGAATTGATTTTGTAATTGCCAATGTAGAGAATCTTGCAGGTGGTTTCGGTATTACAATAAAGACCTTTGAGGAGATTGTAAGGAGTGGTATAGATGTAGGTACAGGTGGGAACCATATATGGGATAACAAGGAGTACAGGGAGGTCTTTGAGAATTTTAAAGGAAAAGTTTTAAGACCAGCAAATTATCCTCCAGATACTCCTGGTGATGGATATACTTTAGTAAGAGTTAATGGGATTGATATTGGTATAATAAATCTCCAGGGTAGAGTATTCATGGATCCAATAGACTGCCCCTTTAGAAAAGCTGACGAAGTTCTTGATAAAATGAAAAATGTTAAAATAAAAATTGTTGATTTTCATGCAGAGGCTACCAGTGAAAAGAAAGCTATGTTTTTCTACCTCGATGGAAGAGTTAGTGCAGTTTTCGGTACCCATACCCATATACAAACTGCTGATGAAGTGGTATCATTGAAAGGAACTGCGTACATTACAGATGTTGGAATGACTGGTAGTTTCGATTCTGTTCTGGGTGTAAGAAAGGAAGATGCTATGGAAAAAATAATTAAAAGATTGCCTACAAAATTTAGACAGGCAACGGGAGATTTAAGATTAAATTCTGTTATTATTGAAGTTGATGAGAAAAGTGGTAAAACTTTGAAGATAGAGAGATTTAATAAAAACCTTGAAGAGGGGGTAAACAATGGAAAAGAAACTTAAAGAGATTAAAGAGAGAATTAAAGAGGACAAATTATTAAAGTCCTTGAATCTGTTTTTTTCACTTAATAATATTACTGTTTATCTTGTAGGTGGTTTTGTAAGAGATCTCCTTCTTGGGAAGGAGAGTAACGATATTGATATAGTTATTGATGCGCCAACAAGTATAGTAAAGGCCCTTGCGCATTTTTTGAATGGGAGTGTTTTTTATTTGAGAAAGAGAGAAATATATGCAAGGGTTATGATATTAAGTGAAGGAAGAAGAATTGATGTCTCCTTTGCCAATGAAGATAACTTAAAGGAGGAACTGGAGCGTAGAGACTTTACAATCAATTCTATGGCCATCAATCTAACGAAGCTTTTTAAAGATGAAGATGACTTCTTTATTGATCTATTTGGGGGTCTTGATGATTTAAAGAAAAAAATTATAAGACAGGTAAAGGATGATATTTATGAAAAAGACCCTATAAGGATTTTGAGAGCTTTTAGATTCAAACATTCTTTGGGTTTTAAGATTGAGGATGAAACCCTTAAAACTCTATTAGTAGATAAAAATCTCCTTGAGAAAGTTACACCAGAAAGAATGCAGGATGAGTTCTTTAGAATACTTCTTATGGATAATGATATTCTTTATGACCTCTATGAGGCAAAGGTTCTAAACGTAATCTTCCCTCACGTGAATTTTGATTTTATGGATATGGCTTTGAAGAATCTAAAGGAATCTATAGAGAAGCCAGAAAAGTTATTTAAGAGAGAAGAGATTAGAGAAGTTTTTGTAAATTTCTGGAATGAACCTGTTGGAAAAGAAATAACCCACCTTCAAACATTTAAACTTGCAGTGCTTACATTTGGAGAAGAAACACCAGCGCTGTTTATAAGAAGAAGATTTGCTGCTTCACTAAGAATATGTACGAAAGTTCAAAATGTGATTTTTGCCTACAAATATCTCAAAAATAGTTATGAAGAGGATCAGGATATCCTTGCTGTTGATTTTATTGGAACATTCTTTAGAACATATAAGAAAGAAACCATAGAGGCATACCTCCTTCTTTACTTCACATTTAAGTCTTTAAGGAAATTCCCGAAGAAAGAAGTTTTAGATTTTATAGGCCTATTTGTGAAGAATAGATTTAAGTCTCTTGTAATCTCAGGAAAAGAGATAGTAAAGGAGTATGGATTGACACCCTCCCCATTTGTTGGAGATCTCCTTATGTACTTAAAGGCACATCAAATTCTTGAGAAAATAAAAACAAAGGAAGATGCTAAAGCTTTAATAGATAAATACTTAAAAAGGGGAAGTGAGTAAATTCTTTATTAAGACCTTCGGCTGTCAGATGAATGTCTACACCTCAGACTATCTCCGCTCACTTCTCCTTTCTTCTCTATCTGAGACAGACAATCCAAAGGAAGCTGATTTTATTTTCATAAACACCTGTGATGTCAGAGAGAAGGTAAGACACAAAATATACTCCTTTATTGGTTATGTGAACAAGGTAAAGAAAAAAGATGCAAAGGTATATGTTATAGGTTGTCTTGCGCAGGTGGACAAGGAAAACATAAAAAGAAGGTTTAATCCATATCTTGTTGGTCTTTATGATAGAGAAGAGGAGCTTCAAGATATTGCTTCTTCTATAAGAGAAAATGTTAAGAGAAAAAAACTAAAAAGAATTTCAGCCTATTTACCAATAATATACGGTTGTGACCATTTCTGTTCTTATTGTATTGTTCCTTACGCCAGAGGTAGAGAGAAAAGTAAACCTTTAGAGAGGGTTATTAAGGAAGCTAAATTCCTTTTTGATTCGGGAACAAGAGAGATAATTCTTATTGGTCAAAATGTTAATGATTATGGAAAGGATCTAGGGCTTAAAGGAGGTTTTATAGAAGTAGTTAAGAGAATTTCAGAAGTTGGTTTTATAAGGGTTGGATTTCTCACATCACATCCAAAGAATTTTAAGCTTGAGTGGATAGATGAAATGAAAAGTATTCCAAACCTTCTTTCTATGTTTCATCTTCCGCTTCAAAGTGGTTCAAATAAGGTTCTCAAGCTTATGAGAAGAGGCTATACAAGAGAGAAATTTAGAGAACTTGTCGAAAAGGTTAGAAAGGTCTTCCCTGATGCCATGCTCTCCACTGATATAATGGTTGGTTTCCCGGGAGAAGAGGAAAAAGATTTTATGGATACAATAGATTTGGTTAAAGATGTTGAATTTGATAGAGCTTTTATGTTTATGTATTCAAAGAGACCAAACACCTCCTATTACAATATTTCAGATACAGTAAGTCATGAAGAAAAATTGAATAGACTCAAATTTTTAATTGAAGTTCAGGATAGGATTACTTTGAAAAGATATAAAAGTTTTATTGGAAAGGAAGTAGAGGTTCTTGTAGAAAATGTTAAGGATGGTAAGGGCATAGGGAAAGAGAAAGGGGGAAGGGTGGTTATCATAGAGGATGTGGAGAAAGAGAGTGCAGGGAAATTGATGAAGGTTAAAGTTTACGATGCAAACATAAGAGAACTCTTTGGGAGGAAATTGTGAAAATAGTTCCTCTGGGAGGGGAAACACTGGGTGTAAGAAGTATGGCTACCTTTGTTGAAACAAAGGATGCATGTATCCTTATTGATCCAGGGCTTTCAGTTGTATCTATTATTCACTCCTTTCCTCCGACTCCTTTTGAATTAAGAGCCTTGTTTAATGTAAAGGAAAGTATTAGAAAGGCAAGTAAAAGAGCCCATGTAGTTATTATCACCCACTATCACAATGACCACTTTAGCATGGATTCTTCATTGTATAAAGGAAAGGAAGTTTTTATAAAGGATCCAGAAAATTTTATAAGCAACAATCAAAAAAGAAGGGCAAGAGTAATTCTTAAATCTATATCCAGTATAGCGAACATACATTATGCTACTGGAGAGTTTAGATTTGGAAATACAGAGATTATATTTTCTCCTCTTCTTACACATGGAATAAGTAAAAAGATGGGAGGAGTTGTTTCAATCCTTATTAAAGAGGATGTTAAATTCTTATATTCCTCAGATATTCAAGGGTTTCCAGAGGAAAATCAGATAGAGTTTCTTGTTGATGTATCTCCAGATGTTGTCTTTTTTGATGGACCAACAGAAGAGACTCTGCCCCTGTCTGTTGTGAAT